>Ga0208830_1000028_pt1 | contig 100457 bp, 98 predicted proteins | sample DeeseametaMP2634_FD_184169 | JGI IMG/M metagenome (GOLD analysis project Ga0208830, IMG submission 184169) | Marine microbial communities from the Deep Atlantic Ocean - MP2634 (SPAdes) | ecosystem: Environmental > Aquatic > Marine > Oceanic | place: Northeast of Antigua and Barbuda, North... | reverse complement strand
TGCTGTGGGAAAGGGGAAATTCTAATACCCGCCGAGAGCGCTAGGACCAGGCTCGGCGTTAGCAATCTATGGGGCGTAGTCATACGTCAAGAAAACTTTTCCACCCAATTCGGCGCTGTCGGGAGCTGGGGGAAATACCTGGCTGTCGGGGTTGATGAACGATTCGATCGCTATGCGGTAATCCCCCGGCGTGGACACGTCAAGGATGATTGTGATTTTGCCGCCTTGGTTGGCTTCAAGCACCGAGAATGACGAGTCTGGCGTGAACGCGGTGTTTTCAACCAATAGACCTTTTGTGTAGGGGTCGCCCTTGCTGTCGCTGATCGAGATTTCAAAGACCACCACCGGCTGGCCGTCGCGTTCTTCAAGATATATCGAGGAGCCAGAATAAATAGGGGGGCCGGGTCCCGAATCACCACCGCATCCGACGGCAAACGCCAAGATCAAGAGCGCGGCGACGGCGCCAAAGGGAAATCTAAGTAGATAGTCGAATTTCATGGGCTCGGGGAACTACTCTTCTTCGTCGGACTGGTCCAGCACACTCTGCAGTCTGGCGATCTCTTTCTTCATCTCGTGCTGACGGCGGTTTACGTAGAACAGGTATCCGAACAACACCACCCAACTCACTGCGAAAGCCGCAAAAAGGTAGGGCAGGTTGGATGACGGTAAATGCGTACTGAGCAGTATGAAGTCTAGCAATCCAACTCCTTGGGTGATTTCCGTGCCGACGGGAAACGCGCCGGGACTAGCGCCCTCTGCGCCTGAGGATGAACCGGATACGCCCCAATGCCTCTTCTGTTTTTCGGAGCTCCATCCGCTCCGCCACCATGTAGGCAAAAAAGAATACGAACGTGATGAACGAATACAACAGTATCCACGCCATAGTCCCGTCTAGGGCATCGGCCTGGGCGAATGGCCCAACCACCGGTGAAGGGTGGATCGACCGCCACCAGACCACTGAGTAATAAACGATGGGTACATCGATGAACCCGATGATGCCCACAACCGCCGCGTAGATCGCGCCTTTGGACTGGGAGGGCGCGTAGGACCTGACCATCAGATAGGCCACATAGATCAGCCACAGGATCATAGTGGTGGTGAGACGGGGTTCCCAGGTCCACCAGGTGTTCCAGATAGGCCTGGCCCAGATGATGCCCGTGATCAGCGCCAGGGTGACAAAGACGACGCCAACCTCGGCCGACGCGTGGGCGATAGCATCCCACTTGGGTGTCCGTTTGATCAGGTACATCAGGCTGCCGATGAAAACGATGAAGAACGCCAGGAACGACATGATGGCGATGGGCACATGGAAGTAGAAGACGCGCTGCACGTGGCCCAACACTGAGTCTGTGGGCGCGACCATGAAGATGAGATAAAGGTCCACTAGCATCATGACGCCGGTGATCGCCGCCAATGCCGTTTTTAGGCTAGGCAGCCGGTCTATGCTGCCGAGACGCTCGATGCTTTGGGTGTTGGCCAAGCTAGATCACTCTTCTACTACGAATCCGAAAACCCAGGGACATATTACCAAAAATAACGCGTCGAACACGCCTATCAAAGGCAGCCAGCGGCCGAGACCGACGAAGGTCTCACCGCCAATGGCGCGAGTCGATGCCTCCACCGCCGCGATTATCACCGGCAACAAAACCGGAAAGAACAGCACGGGCAGCATGATCTCCCGCGACCGAGTCTGCACGGCGATGGCCGAGAACAGCGTGCCTACCACTGCGAAACCCAAGGTCCCTAAGAAGATGGTGAGGATCAGCATCCAAGACAGGGCTGAGAAATCGAGCATCACCGCATAGATCGGCAGCAGGGCCGCTTCCACCAGTAGCATGAAGATCAGGCTGGTCAGCGCTTTGCCCAGGAAGATGGCGTCCCGGCTCACCGGCGAGATCAGCAAGCCCTCCAGCCCTCCCTGCTCCTGGTCCCTCACGAACGCTCGGTTCATGGCCAGGACAGCGGCAAATGCGAATGCAGACCAAAGGATGCCCGGCGCTAGCTCCTCAGACCTGCCCGGGGTGTTATTCAGGGCAAAGTTGAACACAACCACCACCAGCAGGCCGAACACCACTACAGAGACCACCAGGTCCCTCGACCGCAACTCCAGGAGCACGTCCTTCCAGACGATGACCATCATGGGACCCAACAGGCCCGTCATCTTCCGGCCTCCAAGGCATCTGCCACTGCCTGCCGTATCCCGCTTGCGCCGGTGTCGTTGCCGCTATCTGATAGGTCGGAATCCGGAAAGTTTACCTTGCCGCCGCGCAACACACCGGCGCGGTGTCCCCAGTCCAGTCCCAGGTCCAAGTCGTGGGTAGTCATTACTACAGAGCGGCCAGAGTCAGTCCACTCGGCCAATAGTGTTCCCAGAATAGACACAGATTCGCGGTCGAGACCGGCTTCCGGTTCGTCCAGGAGAAGAACGTCCGGTTCGTGAAGGATCGCCCTGGCGATTGCGGCCCGTTTCTGCATGCCGTTGGACAAGGTCCGCACTCGGTGGTCGGCCCGGCTGCTCAGTCTCACTTTCTCTAAAACTTCATCGACCCTCTGCCCGTGGTCTTTCAGACCGAATAACCGGCCGTAGTAGACCAGGTTCTCCCGGCAGGTAAGGTCGTCATAAAGCAGGCTGCGGTGTCCAACGACTCCGATGCGGCGCCGGGCCTCCGCAGGCCGGGTGCGCAGGTTGTAGCCTGCCACCGCCACTGAACCATAGTCGGCACGAGCATGGGTGGCCAGGATCCGCAAAAGAGTGGTCTTTCCGGCCCCGTTGGCGCCGAATAACACCAGTGTCTGGCCCCAAGGCACCGAGAGGTCTAAGTCCCAAAGCACCGGCCATTCGCCGAAACTCTTCTCCAAGGAACGTACCTGCACCGCCTCCGTGGCCGCATTCGTCATGGAGTTACCCCACGGCCAGCCTGAGATGGCACGCAGAACATGAGACTGCGCACTATGATTCGTTTGGGAGAGATGATTGGATTCAAATCTAAGCCGAAAGCGCCCGGTTGGGCCAGGTGGACCGGGCATCGGTCAGCGCCCGATACCGCTGGGTTTGGGGTGGTTTCCAATGGGGTCTCGTGGAGCTGTTATGGAGAGTATTTGACTACCGAAATTCTACTTAAGAGGCGTTTGAATAGCAAGGCAGAACGGTTGTGCGGGGCCTCCGATCTCGGGGCCGTTTACACTGGCAGGGAGCCTAGGGCCATGATATGATTGGCACGCCAGACGGAACAGACTCCGTTGGCCATTATTTTTGGAAACCGCACCTGGGGGAAAGGAAGTCCTGTCTTGAACGACAGAGGAATGGGACCCTTAGACGAATTTGGAGACGAGGTCCAGACTCGCTCCAACAAGACCAGATTCTTGGTCCTAAGCGCTGTTATCATCCTAGCGCTGGGCTACATGATTTACGCGGCATTTCCCGGAAACGCCCTCTATTTCCTGACAGTCAGCGAGTTCAACGAAAAGTCCGAAGTCCAAGACGGAAGATTGCTGCGGGTGTCCGGCAGATTGGTGGAAGGGACCTTCGGGCGTGAAGGCAATTCCATCGACTCTCTATTTCAGATCACCGACAACGATGGAGATTCCTCCAGCGTGACCTTGATGGCCAGCTACACCGGAGTTTTGCCTGACCTGTTCTTCAATCCCCACTCCGAGCTCATCTTGGAAGGTAGCTACGGTGCTAATGACGTGTTCCATGCCGATAACATTCTGGTGAAATGCCCGTCCAAGTATGTCGATTTGGAAGACGAACTAAACTCCGCGCAAAATCCGGTACAAAGTTGAGGCGCCGACAGGTCTCATCTTGCGCAGAAAAAATCCCCTGGATCATCCAGGGGATTTTCTAATCCATGACTTGGGTGTGGCGGCCAGCAGAGTCAGTATTAATTTTCCCGGTGCATCCGCTCCAACAGCGATCGTTTCAGCGCCGACGGCGCACTGATGCCGGGCAGCCTGCCCAAGGCGCCGATGGTGGACGACAACGTCCCCACGAATGCTTGGCAGGGGCCGCATTTGCTCAGGTGGGCCTGAAACGCAGACCGTTTGTCTGGTTTGAGGTCGTTATCGATGTAGGCGGAAGAGTGATCAGCCACGTCATCACAGTCGAATTCTCCCTTCCTGAAGTATCTTTTTATCGCATTAAACAATTTATCCGTCCCCGTTCCATTCTAAGTTGGCAGCCCGGTGTTGGGCAACACCCACTGCCCGGAGATGTTCTTGATTTACTCGAATGGTCCTCTTCTCAAATACTTAGATGCACCATCCGGCGGATAAGGTTGCACGGAACATAAATGCAAAAACGCCCCGACGTGAATCGGGACGTTTTAGATTCATTGATCAAGCCTAGTTTAGAACTCGAACGCCCCCAACAACTGCTCAACGGTTTTGGGCTTGGCCTTTTCCCAGGTGTTCATCACGTTCTGGTCCAACGAGACCCTTTCGGTGTCGTTGTAGAGGACGCCCACCGGCACTCCACCCTGTTGCAGCAACTCGTGGGCAGCCGCCCGGTCTGAAGTGTCGTGGTCTTCGGGGATGTCCCAGAGCGTGGGTTGGATCCCATTCTTGAGGTCGCCTTTCAATTCCAGGAAAGTGTCGTTGTAAGCTGTGCAAGGCGATTGGATGTGGACGATGGAGAACCCGGAGTGATCCATCCCTTGCTGGATCAGTTGTGAGAGGGGGCGCGGCTGGCCGGAGAAACCGGAAGCGATGAAAGAAACGCCCATCGTCAGGTACAGCTCCAGCGGATGGGTCTTCGATTCCAGCTTGCCGAAGGGTGTGCTGCTGGTGATGGTGCCTTCCAAGGTAGTCGGAGAGCTCTGTCCTTTGGTCAGGCCATATACTCCGTTGTCCATGATCACGGCGCAGATGTTCAGGTTCCGGGCCGCCTGCGGTCCGATGTGTTCCGCACCGATGCTGAGGAAGTCGCCGTCGCCGGCCACTACCACCACGTTCAGGTCCGGTTGGGCCATCTTTACGCCCAAGGCGATGGGGAGCGCCCGGCCGTGGATCCCGTGGATCCCGTAGGGCTGGTCTCCTTCCAACAGGTGGACCATGTTCCCGGAACAACCGATGCCGGCCACGACCACGTTGTTCTCCATCGGCTTGCCGGTCTCTTCCTTCCGGTTGATCATGGCGAGCTCAAGAGCGCGCCGCACACCGAAATCTCCGCAGCCTGGGCACCACTTGAAATCGTATTCAGGGTTTTTCTTGCTCATACCCGAACAGTCTCCTTCAGATGAGCGTTGGTCATCTCCGTTATCTTTTCGACCAGTGTGCGGCCCTTGAATGGAAGGCCGGTGTATTGGGTGATGGACTCGGCTTTCACGCCCATCGAGCGCAGTATGTTGGAGAATTGTCCCTGGTAATTCAACTCCGGAACAATTACTAGATCCTTCTTTTTCAGCTCTTCCAGCATCTTCGGCGGCAGAGGGTTGAGGAAAATCGTGTAGTACCATCCTACTGGTATGCCATTCTCTTTCAGGGTTTTATAAGCTTCCTGGGCCGGGCCTTTGCTGCCGCCCCAGGGCAATACCGCGATCGAGTGCTCCGTCTGGTCGCTTTCGTAGTCGTCTTCTTCCAGCAGCTTGATCTTGCTGAACCGCCGCTCAGTCATCTGCACATGGCGTTCCCCCAGGTGGGTGGTGTCGCCCATGTCGTCGTGTTCGCTGCCATTGGCCACGTAGGCGCCTGGGTTTCCGGGGATGGGCATGGGCGAAAGCCCGTGGCCAGCATAGCGGAGGTAGCCGTTGGCGCCGGTGTATATCTCCCGTTTGGCCTGTTTGACCTTGGAAAGATCGGGCTTGGGGATGTTTTGGGAACGTTCGGCCAAGGCCATCTCAGTCATCAATATGACCGGGCCTTGGTATTTCTCCGCCCATTCCAGCGCTTTGATCGCGCCATAGAAACATTCTTCCACGGTGCCTACCGCGATGATGGGCAGTCTGACGTCGCCGTGGGCCGGATACATGCAGCTCATTAGGTCGGATTGCTCTGTCTTGGTGGGCAGGCCGGTTGCCGGTCCGCCGCGCTGAACGTCCACCACCACTAGTGGAATCTCGGCCATCCAGGCCAGGCCTAGACCCTCGCTCATCAATGAGACGCCAGGACCGGCGGTGGCGGTCATCGCCCGTTTGCCGGCGTAACCCGCGCCAAGGATAGCGGTGATCGATTCGATCTCGGAGCTAACTTGATAGGAGAACCGGTCATTGCCGACCAGATTTCGCTCCATATATAAAAGAATCGTGGTTGCGGGCGAGATAGGGTAACCGACGTAGAAATCGAGACCGCCGGCGATTGCGCCAATCGAGATCGCGTCATTGCCTTTAATCATCAACTGGTCATATTCCGGCATTTCCGGGGGCGCCAATTCGCCCAGGGAAAACCCGCTTTCCTCGAGGTGGCTGCGGCCCAGGTTGAGGGCCTCGATGTTGGACCTGATGATCTCAGCGTCTCCATCGCGCCCGCGGTTGAACCGTTCTTCCACGAAGCTGATCAGGTGCCCTTGAGGCATATTGATCAGGTGGGCCAGGCCGCCCATGATCACCATGTTGGCGGCGCGGTTGTTCCCGGTGGATTTGGCCAGTTCTTCAAAAGGCAGGCCGAAACTCCGGTCATCGTCATCCAGTTGAAACTCATCCGAGTTGAAGATGATGACGCCGTCCGGCAGCACGTCTTTGTGATGTTCGTCGTAGGCGTCTCGGTTGAACGCAACCAAAACGTTTACGTCGTCGCCGGGGGCCAGTACTGGGTCTACTGAGATTCGGGCCTGGGTCCAAGTTGGACCTCCCAATATCTGGGAGGGAAAAGTTGCGAAAGTCAGGGCATGGTAGCCGACTCTGGTCGACGATTGGGCTAGGCCTTCCGCCGAGGTGACGACGCCTTGACCCCCTTCGCCGGCGAACCGCACTACGAAGTCGCGCATCTGCATATTAAATAGTCCTCGTGGCTCTGTGCGCAGGCCAAGATAGATTCATGGCCTGGTCTGGAATGGCAAAACGCAAGGTGAATGCAGCGGATATAAATGGGGAATAGAAGAACTGGGAGCGCCGCGGACGTGACGATGTAGCCGTAGATTTCATGACGATTGTCGGAAGTGTCCTCTGAGGCGGCCCGAGGGGCTCATAATCCGGGATGATATTCTGAGAACGCCGGTATGGTGACAACCTATTTTGGTCGTGGTTCCACGTGTAAAACAGCGTTTTGAATATATCATCTGCCGGATTCCATTGTCAATCAAATCGAGCTTAATATCCACCCTGATTACGTGCCAGAGATTCCATATACCCTACCGCTTGGTGTACTTAGGGAACCGCTGGAATCTTCGCGGCCGTGCCTTGGCATTTCTTGCCCGTGACAGCGACCGCAAGCTGTTGTTTGCTGAATTTAGCCTGTGCTAGAATCCCGAATATGGAAGAGAACATGGCTGCTGACACCAAGTTTTGGGTAGCATTGAGCAGAGCCCCGCAGTTGGGAACTGTGCGTTTTCGCCGTTTGGAATCCAATTTCGGCGATATGGAATCGGTCTGGAACGCCAGTTACAACGAACTTAAGGCCACTGGACTGGAAGACCGCCCAGCCCAAGAGATCGTAGCTGCCAGAAACAATTCTTCTCCAGACGACGAGATGGCTGCCCTTGAACGTGCGGAGGTTACGGCTGTAACCTGGAATCACTCAACCTACCCGGCGCGCCTCAAAGAGATCGCCGATCCACCCGCCGTTCTATTCTATAAAGGAACGCTGTTGCCTAGCGACGATCGGTCAGTGGCCATCGTCGGTACCAGAAGCCCAACCGTGTACGGCCGGGAAGCCACTGCGGTATTGCCGTGGTCTGGCCCAGGCCGGTCTTACGGTGGTTAGCGGGCTGGCATTGGGTATCGACGGTGTGGCCCACCGGTCTGCTCTGGAAGCCGGAGGCCGGACCATAGCGGTCTTAGCCGGCGGTCTGGACCGGGTCTACCCGAAAGACCATACGCGTCTGTTTGAACAGATACAGGAACAAGGAGCTGTAGTCAGCGAGCAGCCGCTCGGCGTGCGGCCGGACTCACGGAGCTTCCCGCGCCGAAACCGTTTGATCAGCGGCATGTCGCTGGGCTCAGTGGTCGTCGAAGCAGCGGAGGGCAGCGGGCCCGCCACACCGTCTACCACGCCCTGGAACAAAACCGGGAGGTGTTCTGCGTACCGGGGAGTATCTTCTCTCCTGCCAGCGATTTCACCAATCGAATGATAAAGGAAGGCGCAAAATTGGTGATGGGAATCACCGATATATTGGAAGAGTTGAACATCGCGGACGTTGTCCCCAAAACCCAGAAGTCTAAAAAAGGACTTAATGCCTTAGAAGACGTTCCGGAGCAATTGTCGTTCGCGGCTGCAGATGACGACGAACCGGAAGAGCAGGCGCTGCTAAGCAAGTTGACTGACTCTCCGCTACATATCGATATTATCCAGAGGTCATCGGGCCTACCGATATCCTCAGTTAGCAGTACACTGACCATGTTAGAGTTGAAAGGAAAGATAAAACAGGTCGGCTGTATGCACTACATCAAAATAAGGGAAACCACGGCGGTATATGACAACCAATAAAGGCTCGTCGGGCAAAGCGACGAGCAAAACCACAACTAGAAAAACGACGGCCAAGCGCAAGTCCACCAAAGCAAAGGGTTCCAAAAGCAGGTCGGCGGCCGTCAAGCTGCCCAGTTCCGCAGGCAAGAGCCTGGTGATCGTAGAATCTCCGGCCAAGGCCAGGACCGTCGGACAGATACTGGGCAACAAGTACGTTGTAACCGCGTCCCAAGGACACGTACGCGACCTGCCCAAGAGCAAGATCGGCGTCGACGTTGCGCAGGACTTTGAGCCTTCTTACGTGATCATGAAGGAAAAGCAGGCCCTGCTCACCCAGATCAAAAAAGCCGGCAAGGAAGCCAAACAGGTATACCTGGCCACTGACCCGGACCGGGAAGGTGAAGCCATATCCTGGCACCTCCAGGCCGCCGCGGACTGGGAGGACTTGGCCACGCCTCCCAAACGGGTGGTTTTTCACGAGATAACTAAAGAAGCTGTCGAAGAGGCCTTTCGGAACCCCCGTGAGATCGACATGCAGCTCGTCAATGCCCAGCAGGCGCGGCGCATCCTGGACCGTTTAGTCGGATACCAGATCAGCCCTCTGCTCTGGCGCCGAGTCCAGCGCGGCACCTCCGCGGGCCGGGTGCAATCCGTGTCCCTGCGCATGGTCGTGGACCGCGAACGGGAGATCGAAGCTTTCATCCCCGTGGAGTCGTGGACCATCGATAACTTGCTCCGCAAGGCGGGAACAGAGGCCACTGAGAAGAACCAGTTCTCTGCCTCACTGCATTCGGTGAAGGGCGATCGTGCCAGAATCAGCATCCCTAACGAAGAAGACGCCCGGCGGTACGAATCGGAAATGGCCGATGCCGACTATAAAGTCGCTGAAGTCAGAAAGCGGGATGTCCGGCAACGGCCGTCCGCGCCGTTCACCACCAGTACGATGCAGCAGGAAGCCGGCCGCAAATTGCGGTTCACGGCACAGCGCACCATGGCCGTGGCCCAGCAATTGTACGAGGGCCTGACCGTTGGGAGTGAAGGTCAGATCGGCCTAATCACCTACATGAGGACTGACTCCACTCAGGTGGCCAGTTCTGCGATTGAAGAGGTCCGGGATTACATCCAAGGCCGTTACGGTAAAGACCATCTGCCGGCCAAGCCCAGGGTGTACACCAGGGCTGCGAAAGGCGCCCAGGAAGCCCACGAGGCCGTCAGACCCACGTCCATCAAGAGAGACCCCGCGTCATTGAAAGGCTATCTGTCGGGGGAACAATTGAACCTCTACACACTGATCTGGTCGCGAATGCTGGCCAGTCAGATGGAAGACGCCAGATCCGAGGCGACCACGTTGAATATCGACGCCGTGTGCAAAGGGTCCGGCGTTGTCTACAACTTCCGGGCTTCCGGCTTGGTCCTGAGATTCGCCGGGTTCCGTAGCGTATATATGGAAGGACGCGACGATAGCGCGGAGACCGACGACAAGAAAACCTTGCCGGCGCTAGCGGTCGGCGACGCTTTGTCGTGCTCCAAACTCGATGCCAACCAGCACTTCACCGAGCCGCCTCCCCGGTTCACTGAGGCCACGCTCATCAAAATGATGGAAGAGAAGGGCATCGGACGCCCAAGCACCTACGCTCCAACCATCGGCACCCTGATTGACCGGGGCTACGTGGAAAGAGAACGAAATAGGCTAACTCCCACCAAGCTGGGAATCACAGTCACCGATCTGCTCACCGAGTATTTCACCGACATCATGGACCTTGACTTCACGGCCAAGATGGAAGAGGAACTGGACGACGTTTCCAGGGGTGAACGCGACTGGGTGCCCATGCTGGGTGAGTTCTACGGGCCATTCGAGAAGGCTCTGAGCAACGCAGATGAATCGATGCCCAAGGTCCGCATGGACGAGGAGACCGATGAGGTCTGCGACTGCGGAGGCAGCGACAAATGCGAGCATACTGACACTTGCGGAAAACCCATGGTGATCAAAACGGGGCGGTTTGGCCGCTTCATGGCCTGCACCGGCTTCCCTGAATGCCGGAAAACCAAACCTATCTTGAAGAAGACCGGTGTCTCCTGCCCCAAACCTGATTGCGGTGGCGACATCGTCGAACGCCGCGCCAAAGGCCGGGGCCGGTCGTTCTACGGCTGCTCGAATTACCCGGAGTGCGACCTGATCTTGAACCAACAGCCCCTCCCCACTCCCTGTCCCGAGTGTGCGGGCCTGATGGTGATGAAGGGCCGGAACAATTCGGCGTGCACCAACTGTAGTTGGCAGGAAGCCATACTGGAGAATTCGGAAAGCGAAGACACCGCGGAAGAGCTGGCGCCGGTTGGCGACTAGCCTAGAGAATGCCGGTCATGAAGGCTTGACCCAATTTGACCGCTATCTGGAGTCGTTTCCCCGCTACATCCGCGGTCAGCGTGGATTATCCGAGAACACGGAACGAGTCTACCTAGACGACTTGCGATCGTTCCGCCAATACCTGGCCGTAGAGAAGCTCAGTCTGACGGACATGGACCGGCAGACGCTTCGTGGCTACCTGGCCTGGTTGGCCACCGAGGGTAAGGGCGGACGGGAGGGATACGCCAGGGTCAGCGTCGCCCGTAAACTAACGGTGGTCCGCGCTTTCTACCGGTTCTTGGTCCAAGAAGGTCTGTTTCGTTCCACTCCTGTGCCTTCGGGGCAAAGTTTCAAGGTAAAGATCTCAAAAACACTCCCTGATTTTTTGGGTCAGCGCGAAGTTGCCCGACTGATGGATGCGCCCGATGAAACGACGGTCCACGGCATCAGAGACAAAGCGATCTTGGAAACGTTGTACGCCTGCGGAGTGCGGCTGGCGGAGATTCATGGACTTAACCTGCCGGACATCAATTTCTCCAGCAACGAGATCTTGGTCCGGGGCAAAGGTTCGAAAGAGCGAATGGTCCTGTTCGGAAAGCATACCGAGGAGGCGTTGCGTCGATACCTCAACGAGTCCCGGCGTGAGTTGGTGTCCAAACCCACCCAGGCGCTTTTCTTGAACCGGTATGGAGAAAGGCTCTCGCGCCGCAGCTTCGAAAAGTTGGTGCGCCGCTATTCAACCGAGGCCGGGACCAGGACGAACGTTCATCCCCATACCCTGCGCCATACCTTCGCCACCCATATGCTGGAAGGCGGGGCCGACCTTCGGGTGATCCAAGAACTGCTGGGCCATTCCAGCCCCACGACGACCCAGATATATACTCATGTAACCAATCAGGAAGCCCTGTCGGCCTACTTGTCGCATCATCCCAGGGCCAACGAACCCGCCAGCAGGACGCCCCGGCAAACGGTCGGACCTGAGGAACAAGTACCCACCGAGAAGGACGACTAGAAACATGGCCAGTTTCTTGATCTTAAATGGCCCCAACATCAACATGCTGGGACGCCGTGATGCATCTATATACGGCTCCAAGACCCTGGAGGAAGTGAACCAGGAGATCAAATGGGTTGCCAATGAACTTGGGGTGGAGGTGATTTTCTACCAGTCCAACCTGGAAGGAGAACTGGTCACCTGCATCCAGGAGCATTGGGGAAAGATACAGGGCATCGTCCTTAACGCCGGAGCACTGACCCACTACGGGCTCAGCTTGAAAGACGCATTGATCGACAGCCGATTGCCGGTGGTCGAAGTCCATCTCAGCAACCCTTCGGCCAGGGAAGACTGGCGCAGAGTCTCGGTCATCTCGGACATAGCCAGAGGGCAGATCGCCGGATTTGGTTGGCGAAGCTACACCTCGGCCCTCAAGGTATTGGCCGAAGTGGTCGAAGAAGAATCAAGATGAAAGAGGATTCCAGATGAAGGAAAGAGTGGAGGGCCTGGTCGGCCAGTTCGAGGACCAAGAACTAGACGGCGTGCTGATCTCAGCTCCCGAGAACCGGCGCTACCTATCGGGCTTCAGTGGCTCCGCTGGCTACCTGCTGATCACCAAGGCCAAGGCCATCCTGGTCACAGATTCCCGGTACACCGAACAGGCGAACAACGAATCGCCCTACTTTGATGTCCGGCAGGTACGAGGCGGCTGGGGTTGGCTGATCGATGAATTGAAAGATTCCGGAATAAAGAAGGTCGGTTTCGAAAGCCAAGATATGACGGTCGCTTCGTATAACAGCCTGATCGACGCCATCAAAGGTGATTCCGCCTTAGGAGATGTCTCGTTCGTTCCGGCGCCTGGCTTGGCGGAGAACCAGCGCATCATCAAAGACCAAGAAGAGCTGAAGATGTTGCAGTTGGCCATCGATGCCGCAGACAAAGCCATGGACCGAGTCTGCCCCGCCATCACTCCCGGCATGACCGAGAAGGAAGTCGCCTGGAAGTTGGAAACCGCCATGCGTGATTTCGGCGCAGACACGATCAGCTTCGACACCATCGTCGCCGCCGGGCCCAATGGAGCGATGGCCCACCATCAACCGACCGATTACGTGATCAAAAAAAGCGACCCCATCGTGATCGACATGGGCGCCAAAGTGGGCGGTTACTGCTCCGATCTATCCAGGTCCATCGCGGTCGGCGAGCCCGACGAGACATTCAACAAGATCTACGATACGGTCCTGGGCGCCCAGCTCACCGCCATCAATACGGTGAAGGTCGGCATGACCGGCGAAGAAACGGACAACCTGTCCCGGGAAGTGATCGTCAAAGCCGGCTACGGGGACAACTTTGGCCACAGTCTAGGCCACGGTGTCGGTCTGGAGATCCATGAGAACCCCAGAGTCGGACCCCGGTCTCCCGACGTCCTGGGGCTAAATACGGTGTTCACCGTGGAACCCGGCATCTACCTGAGCGGCTGGGGCGGTATCCGCATCGAAGATATCGTGATACTTCGGGAAGACGGCGCGGTTCCACTGAGCAAAGCCAAAAAGTAATAATTGTCCGAACCTTCGGCTATTTCCGCGTTCGCGCCACGCTTAGTGATACACTTTTGATCGACGCTGCCGGGCACTATTTACAGTTGGTCCGGCGGCTCCTTTCACCAGTAACCGGAGGACTCCTAAATGAGCATAAATTTCAGCGACCTCAGCCGGGGACTCGTCATCGAGTTGGACGGGCAGCCTTGGGAGGTCATGGACTACCAGCGGCACAAGATGCAGCAGAGGGCGCCGGTTACCCGCATCAAGATGAGGAACCTGTTGAGCGGCGCCCTGGTGGAGAAGACCTTCCAGCAGTACAGCACGGGATTCACACTGGCCGATGTGGATACCAGGCCCACCCAATACCTTTACACCGATGGCGACTTCTATTACTTCATGGACCAGGAAACATTCGACCAGTATGACCTGACTAAAGAGATACTCGGGGACTCGTTGGAGTACCTGAAAGAGCAGGCGATGGTCGATATCCTTCTATACAACGGAGCGCCCATCAGCGTGAAGATGCCGACCCACGTAGAACTCGAAGTTACCGACACGCCTCCGGCTTTCCGTGGGGATACTGCCCAGGGAGGCAACAAACCCGCCACCTTGGAGACCGGCCTAAGGGTCAATGTCCCGATGTTCATAACTCCCGGTACGGTGATCCGGGTGGATACCCGCACCGGAGAGTACACCGAGCGCGTGAGCTAGAACGTGGCTGTCTACACCGTCAGCCAAGTTTCCTCCCACATCAAGGAGTCGCTGGAGTCCGACACGTTGCTGATGGACCTTTGGGTCGTGGGCGAAGTCTCCGGCCTCCGGGCATCGTCCGCCGGGCACACCTATTTCAGCCTCAAAGACCGGGAAAGCCTGCTGCGCTGCGTCATGTTCCGGGGCATGAAGGGGGCAGAGCTTTTATCAGAAGGCGATTCTGTCTCGGCCCATGGCAAGATCACCTTCTACACCAGAGGCGGCACCACTGATTTCATGGTGGACCTGGCCATGCCCGAAGGCGTGGGCGAGCTGGCCTTGGAGCTGGAACGGCTGAAGCAGAAGCTGGCTGCGGAAGGATTGTTCGAGACCAGCCGCAAACGCCAACTGCCCCGGTTTCCCAAGAAAGTTGGCGTGGTCACCTCGCCCACCGGAGCGGTATTCCACGATATTCAAAACGTTCTGCAGCGGCGCTATCCGCTGACGGAACTGGTCCTGTCGCCGACGATCGTCCAGGGGCAAGACGCCGGTCCCAAGATCGCCGCGGCATTGGAGTTGTTGGACCGGGAAGGGGGCTGTGATGTGATCATCATCGGGCGCGGCGGCGGTTCTCTCGAAGACCTGTGGCCCTTCAACGAAGAAGTGGTCGCCCGGGCCATCTACGCCTGTAAGACGCCCGTGGTCAGCGCCGTTGGCCACGAGACCGACGAGACCATCTCCGACTATGTAGCCGATGTCAGGGCGCCCACTCCCTCGGCCGCGGCCGAACTTGTTGTGCCCGACGCCCAGGTGCTGCGGCGGAACTTGGAAATGACCGCCAGCATGATGTTCCGCATACTCACCGACCAGAACTCGCGTCGGCGCTCCGAGGTGCTGGCGGCGGCTCGGCGCATGGAGGTCAGCTTACCGGACACGCAGACCATGCGCCGCAGAGTCGATGACGTCGGAAGAATGGTGCAATCAGCATCGTCAAGGCTGTTACAGGAGAGCAGGATACAGGTGGAAGGTCTTAGCCTGCGTCTACGCGCCCTCGACCCGATCGCAACATTGGGCCGCGGTTTCTCCATCGTCCATCTGCCGCATACCGGGGTGGTGGTTTCCAGTACCAAGCAGGTCGAGATAGGCGACGCTTTGGAGATCACGGTTGCCGATGGGTCGCTACCCGCGGTGGCCGGGGACGGTATTCCGGACCAAAAACCGAAGTACACGACCGCGAGGTCCAAAGAAACCAGACCAAGGCCGAAAGCCAGACCGAACCAGCCCAGCGGAATGGCCCCGCTTTTGTAGTGCCGCCCCTTGCAGATTTCCCTCACTGCTGGCATGCTTGTGCCGCGGGGAGAATGCCTCTGACCAAACGTCTCCCAGGAGTCTGGACGATGGCCAAACCTAAGAATTCCTCGCCGAAAGAAGACGCTGAATCTGTCAACTTCGAGGACTCATTTCGCCGGCTGAATGAGATGGCCGAGCAACTGGAGGCCGGTGGGCTGACCTTAGCCGAGGCCACCTCTCGCTTCGAAGAGGGAATGAAGCTGGTTCAGGCCTGCAACGAACTGCTGAATAACGCCGAGCTTAAGATTACCGAGTTGAAAGAACCCTACCGGCCTGCCGACGTTCTAGCCGGTTTTGACGACCTGGAAGAGGACCCAGACGAATAATCCGCGCGGATAATCGGAAGGGCAGGACCGAAAAGTACGGACCGATAACCGTGTTGGGGAAGGTGTCGCCCTGAGGATGTTGAATATCGGATGGTTCTCCACCGGACGTGGGGAAGGCTCCCGGGGACTGCTTAGCTTCGTACAAACACGCCTGAATGAGACCGGCGCCAACGCCCGGATCAACTTTGTGTTCAGCAACCGCGGGCGGGGCGAGGCCGAAGGGTCGGACGAGTTTTTCAGTCTGGTGGACGGCTACGGTCTTCCCCTGATCACCCATTCTTCCGCCGAATTTCGCAAAGAGGTTGGCGGCCGCTTCGCCGATCACCGTGAAGAGTTCGACCAGCAGGTCATGGAAAAGCTGGCAGGCAGTGAAGCCGATGTCTGCGTGCTGGCCGGGTACATGCTGATCGTGAGCGGCAAGATGTGCCGGCAGTATCCGCTGCTGAACCTTCATCCAGCCCTTCCCGATGGACCAACCGGCACTTGGCAGGAAGTCGTCTGGGAACTGATCGAGACCAGAGCTACAAAGACCGGCGCCATGGTCCATCTGGCCACTGAAGAAGTGGACCGGGGACCCGTTGTCTCCTACGTCACGGTGCCCATTACCGGCCCTGGATTCGATGAGCATTGGCGGACTCTGGAAGGGCAAGACTTGGACGTGATAAAGAAAACCGAGGGAGAGGATTTCGCCCTCTTTCAGGCCATCCGCAGAGAGCAATACCGGAGGGAGCCGTACTTGCTGTTCGAGACCCTGCGGTCGGTAAGCCAAGGCGAGATACGCGTCGCGGACGGCCAGGTCTTGGACGCATCGGGAGCGCCCTTATCTAAGTCGATGCCCCATGGTCTTTGCCTCGACCAGCAGATTGCCGATGCCATGCTGGAATACCCAGGGAAAACCGAGGGCTAAGCCGACTTCTTTATGGGTTGAGGCGGCAGTTCTATTATCTTGCCGCTCTCGCTGAACAGTCTGGGCGGGACCTCACCTTCGATGGAATCCCTGTCTACCACGCAGCGTTTTACTTCTTCCAGCGACGGCAGATCGTACATCACGTCCAAGAGCGTATCCTCGATCACGTAACGCAGACAGCGCGCCCCGGTTTTGTGTTCTAACGCCCTTTCAGCGACTGCTTCGAGGGCATCTGGCGTGAACTCCAGCTCAACGCCGTCCATGCTGAATAACTTTTGATACTGCTTCACAATCGCGTTTTGGGGCTCGGTAAGCACCCGGACCAACGAGTCTTTGTCCAGGGACTCCAACCCCACGGTCACGGGCAGTCTGCCCACCATCTCCGGGATGAAACCGTACTGCAGCAGGTCTTCGGGAATCACCTGTGTCAGCGAACTTCCGTCCTGCTCCACGCCATTGCGGCCGCCGGCTAGGAACCCCATCTGGGCCGACCCGGCTCCAAGCCGCTTGGCTACAATCTCGTCCAGTCCGTCGAAAGCGCCGCCGCAGATGAATAAGATGTGGCGGGTGTCGATCTGGAGAAATTCCTGGTGGGGGTGTTTGCGGCCGCCCTGGGGGGGCACATTGGCGACGCAACCTTCGATTATCTTCAGCAGCTCTTGCTGCACGCCCTCGCCGGAAACGTCCCGGGTGATGGAACGGTTCAAGCCCTCTTTGCGGGCGATCTTATCGAGTTCGTCGATGTAGATGATGCCGTGCTCAGCAAGGTTCACATCCCAATCAGCCGCCTGGATCAGCCTGAGGAGGATATTCTCCACGTCTTCGCCGACGTATCCGGACTCGGTGAGGGAAGTGGCGTCGCACACGGCGAATGGCACGTCCAGGGTCCGGGCAAGGGTTTCGGCCAAGAGAGTTTTGCCGCAGCCGGTGGGGCCGACGAGCAAGATATTTGTCTTCTGGAGTTCGACATCCGAGCCGGAGCGTTGATTCCCGTTCCAGATGCGCTTGAAGTGGTTGTAGACCGCGACGCTAAGAACCTTTTTCGCCTTATCCTGGCCAACCACATGGGTGTCCAGGTTGGAGTAGATCTCTCGAGGCGCGAGCGGTTTGGATGGTTTGATTTTCTTGGGAGGTGGAGGATTCTCTTCTTCCATCACCTGTCCCAACACGCGGATGCAGTCGTAGCAGACTGCCGCCTTGCCCTCCCCGGCAATCACCAATTCCGCCCGAGGCTGGGGCTTCTCACAGAATGAACACCGCGAAAGCCTGGTCCCGCTTCTACCGTTAGCCACACTCACCCCTCAAACCCTGCACTGGTATTCGGTTTACCGTTTAGGAATCGTCTTCCTCTGCCTGGGCTGATCCAAGAATCTCATCGACCAAGGAGTACTCAACCGCCTGCTCGGCGGTGAGGTAGTAGTCCCTGTCGGTGTCTCTGGCAATCTTGTCGTAGGTCTGGCTGGTATTCTCGGACAGTATGGTGCGGATCTTGTCCTGCAACCGGATGATTTCCCGCGCCGCAATCTCGATGTCGGTGGCCTGCCCCTGGGCGCCGCCCATGGGTTGGTGCATGTGCACGGTGGAATTGGGCAGCACGTAGCGTTTGCCCTTTTCCCCGCCCGACAGCAGGATAGTGGCCATGCTGGCCGCCATGCCGATACAGATCGTCGAAACTTCTGATTTTATCAGGTGCATGGTGTCGTAGATCGCGAGGCCTGCGCTGATCACGCCGCCTGGGCTGTTGATGTACAGGTTGATGCCCTTGTCCGGGTCTTCTCTTTCGAGGAATAAGAGTTGGGCAATTATCAAGTTGGCCACTTGGTCGTTTATCGGGGTGCCCAGAAATATGATCCGCTCTTTTAAGAGCAGGGAATATATATCAAATGCCCGCTCACCTCTCGGGCTGGTTTCAATGACCATGGGGACCATTGACTGCGGCACGAATAATCCGCTGGCGTTGGGAAGGTCTTGCATCTACGGGCGCTCCTTAATCTTTTGCTTCATCGGCCGGTGAAGATTCTTCTTCCGGCCCAGATTCTTCTGTTTCTTCGGACCCTGTGGAATCCGAGGGGTCGCCGGCGGAGGGGCTGGCGGCGCCCTCACCTTGGACTATCTCGACCAACCGGGCCATGATCCTCCGGTTCATCAGCGATGACCGGATCGAATCTTTGGCGTTCGCTGTGCTTAGGGCCTGTTTCATGGCCGTTTCCGATTCGCCGCCTGTGGTGGAGATTAGATTCTCAATCTCGTCTTCCACGTCTTCGTCGGAGACTTCTATATTCTCAACATCGGCCAATTTTCGCAGGACCAACATCGTGTTGAGGCGTTCCTCCGCCTGGGGCTTCATCTGCTCCCGGAGCTCTTCTTCGGTCTGGCCGACATAACTAAGGTAAAGTTCCATGTCCATGCGCTGGTTGCTCAAGGACCTTTGGCGCTCCTCGTACATTAAGTCTAATTCACGCTGATAGACCAGTTCTGAGGCCTCGATTTTGGCCAGCTTTTTAAGCTCTTCGAGGCTGGACTGCTCCAGACGGCGCGTTTCAGCCGCTTCACCTTCGTCGTTAAGGCGCTGCCGGACGTGGTCGGTCAGGGCCTCCATGCTCTCGAAGCCTTCCCGTACGCCCTTGGCGAATTCGTCATCAAGTTCAGGTAGGTTCTTCTCTTTGATGGCCAGAACTTCCACGTTGAACCGGCATTCCTTGCCCGCGTAATTCTCCTGGAGGTAATCGTCGGGAACGGACAGCGTGAATTCCTTGGACTGCCCTTCGGTCATGCCCTCCAGATAAACGGAAAAGCCGGGGAAAGGGAGGGTGTTGTCCATCGCGGGAATAAAGTCGATCCCGCTGTCATCGATGACCTGTTCGCCTTCGATGGTCCCATTTACATTCATGGTCGCCAGGTCTCCGAAGGCCAAAGCGCTCTCCACCGGTTCCCAAGGGGCCGCCTCGAACCGCAGGTCTTCTAATACGTGGTCGACCTGCTCGTCGGTGATCTCCACGGCCTCTCGGTCCAGATGGATCGATTGGAAATCTCCCAGGTCCACCACCGGCTCAAGGGCCACTACGGCCTTGAAAGACACCGGCGCCATGTCGAGAACTTCCAGTTGGGGTTCCATGAAAGCCTGGATGTCTTCGTCCTTCAGCACCTGGTCCAAGGACTCTGGGATCATGAACTCCAGGGCTTCATGTACCAGGGCTTCCCTGCCCATGTGGCTTTCAACCACCGATCTGGGGGCTTTGCCGGGGCGGAAGCCAGGGATACGGACGCGGCTGGCAACCTTTTTGTATGACCGGTTGAGAAACGGTTCCTCATCGTCAGCGTCCATGGATATGGTTAATGTTACTTCTGTGGTTGTGACAGAGTCCTTTGTGACGTTCAACGCCTTTCTCTCCCTAAAAATGCCATGGCCGAGGGTGAATCGGCCCAGTATTCAAGTACCCGACCGCCTGCGGAGCCATCGGCCCTTATTCGGCTGATGAATCGCGGTGGCAAACACCGGACGCAAGCGTAGTTCCACGGTGTGTTCGGGCAGTCGCAATTATAACATACCCCACGTTCGGAGCTTTCCATAACACGTCAACATTACATCGGCCAGGAACGCACGGGCCTGGTTCTTTGGTAAGGCGGATGATTGGCCCGCCAAACGGGCGTGGTTTCTTGTTGATTTATTAATATTTGACCAAAATTGACATAAGTTTAAAAATTTATTAAAACTCACGCCAAAATTCATTGACGATTATGTTTACAAGTTGGTACTGTCAGTTGCAATCGTATCGGAGATAAGGCGGCTGGGCGGCCGGGACCCAATGGGGTCTGGCCGGACTATCGCCCGTGTTTCCGATGGAAGCAGTTGCCAGCAAGAAGTGGTGTGGCCGCCGGATAAACCTGGCGGATGGGAGCAGCGGTGGCGCAGGCAACCCTGAAAAGAACAGCGGAACTATTCGAAGAACCATTAGGCCTTTGGCTTACGGAGCTTATGGACCGCACTGGTCATGGACCCGGCCATGAATTCCATGAGGAATTCGTCGTCTCTCACCAACCGGTACTTCTGACGGAGACCCTCCAAAGTTTGCTGCTGCAAGAGGGCAGGGTCTATGTGGACGGCACCACTGGAGAAGGAGGCCATTCGCAGGCCATCCTCCGGGCCGATTTGCAGGTCAAAGCCGTGTTGGGTATCGACTGGGACTCCAGGTCTCTGGAAAGGGCCCAGTCCCGGTTGGCTGGCTTCGGAAGCCGCTTCTTGCCCGCTCCGGGCAACTACGCCGATATGGCCGAGTTGGCCGAGGAACGGGGAATCAACCAAGTCGATGGGATCCTATTGGACTTGGGTTTCTCCTCAAGACAGGTGGAGAGCCCCGGTTACGGACTAAGTTTCCAGATGGACGAGCCTTTGGACATGCGGTACGACCCCAATGGCGACCTGACCGCCGAAGAGATCGTCAACACCTACGATGAAAGAGAACTGGGCGCACTGATTCGGCGCTACGGAGAAGAGCCCCGGGGAATGAGCATAGCGCGGGCGCTTATCAAAGAGCGGCCCGTGGAGACCACTGGTCAGTTGGCATCGATCGTGGGCAAGGTCTTGGGACGCCGCCCTGGCCAGCGGGTAAATCCCGCCACCAAGACGTTTCAGGCATTACGCATCGCCGTCAATGACGAGCTCACCAACGTGGAGCGGGGTCTGGAAGCGGCGGTGGGCCTGCTCGCCGGAGGAGGCCGCTTGGTGGTGATCAGTTACCACAGTTTGGAAGACCGGATAGTCAAATCGTTCTTCAACCGTGAGGCTGCCACCTGCGTCTGCCCTCCGGATCTGCCCGTGTGCGTATGTCATCAGACGCCGCGTATAAAAATCATCAACCGGCGGGTGATCAAGCCATCGGAAGAAGAGGTCAGATCCAATCCGCGGAGCCGGAGCGCAAAGTTGCGGATTGTCCAGCGGACCTAACTAGTTAATCAGATTCACGGCGTTTAAACGGCATCATTAAGGAAGGTGACAGGTTGGCAAGAGACACGTTTTACACAGCGGTCGACATCGGCACCGATAAAGTTACCTCCATCATGGCCCGGATCGGGTCCGAAGGAGAACTCAAGGTGTTAGGCACCGGAGTTGTGACCTCCCAAGGGATGCAGAAGGGCCGGATCGAGAACATCGACGAAGTCAAAGAAGCTGTCGGTGATTCGCTAGAGGAAGCCCAGCGTTACATCGGAGCGGGGGCGCCCACCGGGGTCTATGCCAGCGTTACGGGGACGCATCTGAGTTCCTTGAACACCAAAGAAGTGGTCGATAACCCCGACGACGTTGGCGACATCACCAAGAAATTGCTGGACCGCCTGCTCCGGGGATCGTTCCCAGACGTCGGCCCAGACCAAGAAGTGCTCCACGTGATTCCCATCAGCTACCACGTTGATGGAATGTCCGGGATCCGAAACCCGGTGGGCCTCTACGGCAACCTAGTGGAAGTTGAAGCCCACGTGGTTATGGGCGAGTCCGTCGCTCTCAAAAACACGGTGAAGGTCATCGAGGCCAACAAGGCTTCAGTGAAGAGCATGGTGCTCCATTCTCTGGCGTCCGCCGAGTCGACACTGACCGGTGACGAGCGGGAGATGGGCGTAGTGCTGGTTGATATCGGCGCCGGCACCACCGATATCGTCATCTATCGTCAAGGACAACCGTGGTACTCGGCGGTGATCCCGGTTGGCGGCAGCCAATTGACCCGTGACCTCTCGGTGGCGCTGAAGACTCCTTTATATATGACTGAAGAGATGAAGGTTAAATGGGGCAGCGTGATGCCCGAGATGGTCGCTTCCGACGAGGAAGTGGTGATCCCCAGTTTCCAGGGACAGCCGAAACACTCTTTGTCCCGCCGTGTGCTGTGCGAGCCCCTGCACGACAGGATGTTGGAACTCATCAAGATGATCGTTCTAAAAGTTAGACAGTCCGGGCTCAGGGAATTCCCCGCCGGCGGCATCGTGCTGACCGGAGGGGGAGCTGAGATGACCGGACTAGCGGACCTGGTACTGAAAACCCTGGGCGGACAGGTCCGCATCGCTTATCCGGAGGGTATCGCCGGTTTGCCGGCGCAGCTCAGAAAACCGGCGTTCTCGGCCGCTGTTGGGCTACTCCTCTGGGGCATCAAACACCAGGGCGAAACACGGTCTTCCTTGAACGGAGGCCGATCGATAATGAGTAGTAAATCTTGGCGATGGGGGTTGGGAAGGAAGAAAGCAACCGCAGTAAGGTAGCAACACTGTAGCCGCCGACGCCGATTACTTGCGCCGGCGCTCCGGGTATCGCCCGGATAACGGACCCAATAAGATCAGCCGAACGAGCAACGGAACAAATGGGGCCAGCCAGCCGCTCCAACTCATAAATCGATGATGAAGATGGGAGGATCAAGAATGGTACAAGACAATTCAGCAGCCTGGGAACCCGCCAAGGACGCAGACAACACCTTTGATATGGTTCAGGAGATCAATGCCGGAGCGCCCAATATCAAAGTGATGGGCATCGGCGGCGGCGGCGGCAACGCCGTCAGCCGGATGTTCAAAGACAAACTCCCCGTGGTCGAGTATTTCAGCGTGAATACCGACGCGCAGCACCTATTCAGGTGCGACGTGTCCCACCGGCTGGCCATCGGCCAGAACCTCACCCGGGGCTTGGGCTGCGGCGCCAATCCCGATCTGGGACGGCAAGCGGCCGAAGAGAGCCGGCACGACATCGAGAAAGCACTGGAAGGCGCCGACATGGTCTTCTTGGCCGTCGGCATGGGCGGCGGCACCGGCACCGGAGCCGCTCCGGTGATCGCTCAGATCGCCAAGGAAGCGGGCGCTCTGACCGTGGCTGTAGTGAGCAGGCCATTCTCCTTCGAAGCCAATATGAGGAAGAAGAACGCTGAAGAGGGTATCGCCCGGCTGAAAGACCAGGTTGATACCTTGATCGTGATCGATAACGACCGTCTACTGCAGCTTAACGCCCTGGGCGAGCAGACCTACACCTGGGAAGACGCGTTGAAGATGGCCGACTCCGTCCTTCAGCAGGGCATCCAAGCGATCGCCGAAGTCGTGACGGTCCCCGGCGAGATCAACGTCGATTTCGCCGATGTCCGCACCATATTGAACAACGCCGGTCAGGCCTGGCTGGCCATCGGCCGAGGCAAGGGAGAGAACCGGGCGGTGGACGCGGCGCGTGAAGCGACCAAGAGCCCTCTGTTGGACATCTCCATGGACGGCGCCCGCCGGATCCTGTTCGTCATCACCGGTGGCCCGACCCTGACACTTCAGGAAGTCCAAGATGCGGCGCGGGTGATCCAGGACCTGTCCGACCCCGACGCCAACATCATCTTCGGCACCTGCCGGGATTCCAAAATGGACGACGAGATCAAGATCACCATGGTGGCCGCGTCCTTCCCGGTTGTGGCCGAGAACCAGCAGCTCCGGGAGGACGAATTGGAGCGGTTGCTTCAGGATGTCATTCCTCAATCGGAAGAAGAACTGGACGTGCCAAGTTTCTTGCGCCGCCAGGCCGGGAACAAAAACCGGGGCTTTTTCCGGTAAAATCCGTGGATAGCACAGAGGCTCCCGGAATCACCGGACATGGTAGTCTAAATAGGCGGAATCGCTGCATCGGTGGCGGGGCCGCACCGGGCCGGGAGCCCATTAAAAACAGAGTAATGTTCTCGGAAGCCTAAGCGCACTAATCCCCCTTTATCACAGCACCCAATCAGGCGCCGGGAATCATCGTTTGACCGCCCTTTCTAATCGGAGGGCGGTCTTTTTTTGTGCCCGGAATACTAGACCGTTGGCCTCACAAGACAACCTCTGTTACGAAAACCGAAAGGGATTGACAAGTTAATAATCGGTATTTACACTCAAGACACTACAGATAGTAGAATTAGTTAACAATAACACTATATGTAGTATTTAAAACGAATTTAAGAAAAGTATAAAAACGATCAAGAGATGCACTGCCCATTCTGCGGCCATCCCCATTCCAAAGTCACCGACTCCCGAGTAGTAGAGAGCGGGATCAGGCGGCGGCGTGAATGCCAGAGCTGCGAACTCAGGTTCACAACCTACGAGAGAGTCCAGGCGGCTCCTTTGATGGTGTCCAAACAGGACAACCGGAGGGAGGAGTTCAACCGGGAAAAACTTATATCAGGGATCAGAAAAGCCTGCACCAAGAGGCCCGTCGCCTCCCGGACAGTGGACAAGATGGTAGAGGATATCGAGGCCGAATTACAACAGATGGGAAAGACAGAGGTTTCCACCACCGTTCTCGGCACCATGGTTATGGAACGTCTTAGAGACCTGGACCGGGTGGCCTATATCCGCTACGCCAGCGTTTACCGGGACTTCCAAGATATCGAGAGTTTCGAAGAAGTGGTACGTGACTTAAGGGACGAAGCGCAGTTGCCGCTTCTGGATATGCCGCCCGTCCTGCCCAAAAAAAGCCGCCGGCGGTCTGTAGGACCGGACGCGCAGTTTCGCCCAAAACAGACTAAAGGCTCTAATAAAAAAGGTCCTGGCGGCCAGCAGACCGGCAGCCGTCAACAAGGCCTCATCAGTCAGGAGTAGCCCTAAGTAGATACCCGGAAGCACTATTTAATCTACCGCCCAAGGAGACCCATCATGAGCGGAAGCCTGCAATATACAGCACTGACGAGACTTCTGACCCTCAATAACCAAGTCCATGACCTTGAGAACCAGATGTTGGCGGAGTCGGTTCCCGTCGGCGCCAGGGGCGCAATCATTTCGGCCCAGATGGCTTCGGGAAGCCGCATCGCCGAGATTCAAGAAGAGATCGACCGGACCACCCGGGCCAGCCTGGCAACCTGCTGGCTGGGAAATGCCGACTCCGAAGATGAGGAATACGAACTTTAGCCGGCCTCGTTGATTTTTTCGATGACCGTCTAAACCCGGGGAACCCCGGCTTTGCCCGGCGGTACATCGATCGGACTCCTGGGGCGTGTGTGATTGTGATGGTGTGGGGCGGGTCTTAGACCTGCCCCACCTTTTTTCAACCGGACCCATCATTTCGGCAGATTCTTGGCGAACTTCCGTCCGTCTTCCCCTATTTCCTGAAAAACCCGACCCCGGCGATTCGGCCGTTTTCTCCCCTCATCGCCCTCACGAGAACCCTCCTTTCCGCCAAGCAAAATTCGGGTTTTCAGACCGCAAATTTCCTCGAATTTCTATTGACTTCCCCCAAACCCCAGGTCTAAAATCCGCCTACTACCTTTTGTAGTTTGGCGGACACCAACCACAACATGATGTGGTATACGACATAACCTAGACCCATATATGTGGTATGTTGTAGGTAGTATTTTAGACTGGATATCCTGCACTTGAAGACACCGTCATGCCCCTGACCGGGCTGACATTCCAGTGGCGATAATCCAGCCATCGAATGCTACATATATAGAGACAGTTGGGGCGGATCTACCCCACTGTCCACCGCCCTTCGACACTAACGAGGAACATCGAAATGACCGCCACTCACCAAGGACCAGAATCGCACATCGGGACCGACCTAGATATACGGGAAAGACGCCGGCGCATATCAACGGCACTTGAGGCCGCTGGGATAGCCCAACAGACCAACGAACGGTCCACGGAGTTGACCGCCAATGCCAGTGTGGTGTTGGAAAGGCGTTATCTCTCCAAGGACCGTGAGGGCAACATCCTCGAAGATTCCGTGGGCATGTTCCGACGGGTGGCCAAGAACCTCTCTCAAGCTGACAAGAATTACGGCGCCAGCGAGAAAGAACGGAAGGCCACTGAGGACAAGTTCTTCATGGCGATGCGCCGTTTGGAACTATTGCCCAATTCCCCCACTCTGATGAATGCCGGACGGGAACTCCAGCAGCTATCGGCATGTTTTGTGTTGCCCATTGACGACGCCCTGGACTCTATCTTCGACAAGGTTAAGCAGACCGCGCTGATTCACAAGAGCGGGGGCGGCACCGGGTTCTCCTTCAGCCGGCTCCGGCCGGAAGGCGACATCGTCGGCTCTACAGGCGGCATCGCCAGCGGTCCGGTCAGCTTCATCCGCGCCTTCGACGCCGCAACCGACGTGGTGAAACAGGGCGGGACCCGCCGCGGCGCCAACATGGGAATCTTGAACGTCAACCATCCCGACGTGGAGAAGTTCATCAAGGCCAAGGAAGACGGCAAGAACCTGAGCAACTTCAACATATCCGTCGCAGTCAACAGCGATTTCATGGAGCGGGTCAAAGCCAATCAGGAATTCGATTTGGTGAACCCGCGCAACGGCAAGGTTACAGGCCAACTCAACGCAAAAGATTTGTTTGACACATTGACCAACATGGCCTGGAAGACCGGAGATCCGGGCCTGATATTCCTAGACGTGATAAACCGGGACAACCCCAATCCTCAGTTGGGCGAGATCGAAAGCACCAACCCGTGCGGCGAGCAACCCTTGCTGCCCCACGAGTCCTGCAATCTGGCGTCCATCAACGTCGCCCGCATGGTGACCATCGCCGATGGCGACACGGTCATGGATTGGGACCGTTTGGACGAGACCGTCGATATCGCAGTCCATATGTTGGACAACGTGATCGACATGAACGATTACCCCATCCCCGAGATCGCGGAGATGAGCAGGAAGACCAGGCGTATCGGCCTCGGCGTCATGGGTCTCTCCGACCTGCTCATAGAGATGGGCCTTCAGTACGACTCTGAAGAAGCTCTGGACATGACCCGCGATTTGATGCGCCGCATCCTGGAGCGGACCCATCATGCATCTTCGGAACTTGCCTCGGTCAGGGGTCCGTTCCCTGCCTGGGAGGGCAGCATCTACAACCGGCCCGGCACCGACGGCGGTGTGCGCCCCATGCGTAACTCGGCGCCCACCACCATCGCGCCTACCGGCACTATCAGCATAATCGCCGGGGCCTCCAGCGGCGTCGAGCCTCTGTTCGCCCTCAGCTATGTGCGTAATGTCATGGACAACACCAAACTGGTGGAGGGCAACCCGTACTTCGAGGCAGTGGCCCGTCAGGAAGGGTTCTATTCCGAAGAATTGATGGAAGACCTGGCCCGGACCGGCAGCTTGGAGCATCTGGACATACCCGTGTGGATCAAAGATGTCTTTCGGGTCTCCCATGACATCGCTCCCGAATGGCACGTAAAGATGCAGGGAGCGGTGCAAGAATACATCGATAACTCGGTTTCAAAGACGATCAACTTCCCCAACGACGCCTCCGTGGAAGACATCGCGGGCGCGTACATGATGGCCTACGAGTTGGGTTGCAAGGGCATCACGGTCTACCGCGACGGCAGCAAGGACGGCCAGGTGCTCAGCACCGGTGAGACCGGCCAGACCGATACTGACGGCAGTGACGTCTTGACCCCCCGCAAGAGGCCCCAGTCCATCAGAGGAGTCACCGAGCGGGTCCGCACCGGCCACGGCAATATGTATGTAACGATCAATTTCGACGAGGCGGATACGCCCTTCGAACTGTTCGGAAACCTGGGCAAGGCCGGCGGTTGCGACTCGGCCCAATTGGAAGCCATATCCCGGCTGGTGTCCCTGGCCCTGCGCTCTGGGATCGAGCCATCGACGGTCATCGAGCAATTGCGGGGCATCACCTGTTGCCCGGCGTGGGATGAAGGCACCCTGGTCCGGTCCGGCCCCGACGCGGTGGCCCTGGCGCTGGAACGCCACACGGCCGGCGAACACGGCCGCGAAGAGGATGGCGCCTCCAACGAAGTGCAGTTGAAGTTCGCGCCGCAAGTCGTCCCCAATGGGAGTGGCAACGGCAACGGAAATGGGCACGTAAAAGAGATTCTTAACGCCCGCAAATGCCCGGAGTGCAATACCCCGGTCATCTTCGAAGAGGGATGCATTAAATGCGTTGCGTGCGGCTGGAATAAATGTGAGTAGCGGCTTAAAAGAGTCGCGAGCCGATAGAGAAATGGGAGATTAGAGGAACGGGGACTTAAAAAGTTATAAATGGCGGCCTGGCTGGTGCAGGGTGGGTTGTGTGGAGGCCGACTGCTGCTGCGGCTAATCGAGTCTCATGGGTGGTGCGGTTCCTGTACCAGCCTGGCTGCCTTCCCAGAGCCCCCGGCGGCCAATGCCGGGGGCTCTTTTTTTCGGTCTCATTCACCCGAAGAGCAACAACCATACCACACAGATCAAGAGGTTTAAAACCCTGCCCGTGCTATAATTCCGGCGAATCTGGGCCCCTTGATTACATAACAAGTCAAAATCCAACGATATTCGTCAGATAGCTGGTATCTCCGCTATCTGCGCCCCTGACCGGGACTGGAGAAAACGTCATGACTTTGATCAGTCAATCGGGTAAAAAATCCGATAAAAAACCAGCCATTGCCATCACGATGGGCGACCCGTGCGGCATCGGCCCGGAGGTCGTGGTGAAGGCCATGGCCGACCCCCGGGTCTATGCCGCTTGCCGCCCGTTGGTGGTGGGCAATGTCTACGCCATGGAGCAGGCGGTTGCCCTCACAGGACTCCCGGTAAAGATCAAAGAAGTCGATCATTCAACGGTTGCCGGAATGGAGCCAGGGATCATCGATGTTGTGGACATCCACAACCTGAACCCCGAGGACATCACGGTTGGGGAGATCAACCCAACCTGCGGCCAAGCAGCCATGGAATGGGTTACGAAGGCTGGTGAGTTGGCTCTGGCCGGCGACGTCGACGCTTTGGCCACGGCGCCGCTGAATAAAGAAGCGGCCAGCCTGGCTGGATACAAGTCCATCGGCCACATGGAGCTGTTGCAAGAACTTTCAAAGTCCCCGTTGGTCGCCACCATGCTGATGGCCAAAAACCTGCGGGTGGTCCACCTGAGCACCCACCGGTCTTTGAGCAGGGCCTGCGAACTGGTCAAGAAAGACCGGATCCTCGACTACCTGAGGCTCACCCATGAGAGCTTCGTTTCTTACGGTTTCAAGAGCCCCAGAGTTGCGGTGGCGGCGTTGAATCCTCATGGGAGCGACGGCGGGTTGATGGGCGACGAAGAGGCTGAAGAGATTGCTCCGGCCGTTGAAGCCGCCAAGAATGAGGGTATCAACGCCATCGGCCCCATCCCGGCCGACATCATCTTCCATCAGGCCATCCAAGACAAATACGACGTGGTGCTCTGCATGTACCACGACCAGGGGCACATACCCGTCAAGGTCTACGGTTTTGAAGAGAGCATCACCGCCAACCTGGGTCTCCCATTCGTGCGGACCTCCGTGGACCACGGCACCGCATTCGACATCGCCGGTAAAGGCGTAGCCAGCCACGAAAGCATGTTGGAGTGCATCTGGCTGGCGGCGGCGTTGGCCCAAGGCAACGGCCTAGCTGGTTCTTAGCGGGGAAATTGGGACCGTCAGATGCACGGTAGTGTCATTCGTGATGACGATAGGCCGGAAAGCCGCTCATGGTGAGCCTGTCGAACCACGGGCTTGGGTTGGTGAATTCCAGCAATAGCATGACTTATGCGGCCCTTCGACAGGCTCAGGACGAGCGGATCAGGTGGCTGATCGTTCGTGATGTCCCTTGCGGACAGATGTCGAAACGCCGCCGTGTCCCAGCCTAATTCAGAGGCTTCGGTGATATAATAATGCCCGGAATTCCTCCGTGATTTCCAATGAGCCCGGTCTCACATCAGGAAGGAAAAAATGAAAGTGGCGTTCATCGGTGGAGGCAAGATGGCCGAAGCCATCCTCCACGGCGTCTTGTCCGGCAAGCTCGCGGGACCCAAGGACATCAGCGTCGGCGAGCCCGTGGCCGAACGGCGAGAGTACCTCTCCAGCCAGTTCGGCGTTTCCACGGACGCCGATAACCTTAAATCGGCCAACCAAGCCGACCTGGTGGTGATTGCCGTAAAACCGCAAGACCTAGGTCCGGTCATGGGGCAGTTGAAAGGCCACCTGGGCTCGCAACAGGCTGCGCTATCCATTGTTGCCGGGGCCAAGATGGACACCTTGACCAAAGGCCTGGACCACCAGTCGGTCGTCCGCGTCATGCCCAACACCCCCGCGCAGATAGGTGAGGGCATGTCCCTCTGGACCTGCTCGGACGGGGTCGATGAATCCAGACGGGAGATGGTCAAGGCGGTCTTGGGAACCATTGGCCAGGAGATTTACGTAGCAGATGAGAAGTACATGGACATGGCCACCGCGCTCAGCGCCAGCGGACCGGCCTATGTCTTCTTATTCATCGAAGCCCTGATCGACGCCGGAGTCTATGTGGGCTTGCCCAGAGACATGGCCCGGACGATGGCGCTGCAGACCGTTTTTGGCAGCACAAAGCTGGTCATGGAATCTGGGATGCACCCCGCCGAACTGAAAGACATGGTGGTTTCGCCCGGAGGCACCACCGCCGAGGCCCTGAGGGTGCTGGAAGACCAAGGCGTCCCCGCGGCGATAGTCAGTGCCGTGGACGCCGCGTACCGGAAATCGGTCCAACTGGGCCAGGGGTAAAGAGGTTATCAATTGGCCCAACTGCTGAACACGATATTAACCCTGTTCACCATCGCGATATTCGCACGGGTGATCATGACCTTCTTGATCCCGTTGAGTAGGGGTAATCCTCATCCCATTCTCATCACCGTCAATACCCTGGTGGTCCAAGTTACCGAGCCGGTGCTTGGACCCATCCGACGCAGCCTGCCCAGTTTTGGCGGGCTCGACTTCAGTCCCATGGCGGTACTGATCATTCTGATTCTGTTGCGCCGTGTCGTGGACGCCGTCTTCAACTAACTTTGCTGTCCAGGCCGTATCGCCTTGACCGGGCAACTCCCGCTTCATAGAATGGGCGCATCGGATTCCCGAAATGTCCCGGCAATCACCCAGAGATAACCTTTCCTCGGTTGGATCTGTATCAAGGTGCACCAACAAGAGATGCTGAAAGGCAACACAGACACCCTGCTTCTAGCACTTCTGGAGAACGAGGCCATGTATGGCTACCAGATCGTGAAGGAAGTGGACGAGAAGAGCAGCGGCTACTTTGCCTTCAAAGAAGGCACCCTATACCCGGCGCTTCACCGCCTGGAAAAGGCCAAGTTGATCGAAGGCCGCTGGGAAAACACTCCTAACAACGTGCGCCGGCGCTACTACCTGATCACCGCCAAGGGACAGCAAGCTCTTGAGGACCGTCTTTCGGAATGGCAGCGCTTCACCAGCGCTATGAATTCCATCATGCTCCCCGGCGCTAGCCCAAAGGCTCAATAGGCGACCATCATGCCATTTGAAGTCACAAACTACCTCCATTCGCTGGCCCGAAAGCTCCACCTAGATCCAGCCGAGAAGGACGACATCATCCAGGAGCTGGAAGCCCACCTCGAGGACAAGGCCGCCGAGTTGGAGACCCAAGGCGTTGACCGCGACACCGCGATGGCCCGCGCCGTTGCGGAGATGGGCGCCCCCAACGCGGTTGCCCGGGGCATGTATGAGGTGCACAGCCCAGGAGTCTGGCGGGACGTGCTTTTGTCCACCATTCCCCATTTTCTGCTGGCTGCGCTATTCGCGCTTCACCTGTGGAGTCACTACTTCCTGGTGTCCCTGCTGCTTATCGCCATCGCATTTGTAACCTGGCGGAACTGGCGGGCCGGAAGTCCCAGCAAATGGTCGTATTCCTGGATGGGCTATTCTCTGGCGGCGCCCGCGCTCTCGTGGCTTCTGTCTCTGATAACTCTGGGCTACGGGGCCTGGACCCTGGTCACCACCGGGCAGTTGCCTTTCAATGTGGTCTTGTTCTTCCTGCTCATCGGGTATGTGCCGTTCTCCATGTGGATCATGGCCAATGTGATCTTCAAGATGGTCAAAAGAGACTGGCTGCTGGCCTCCCTCACAGCTCTGCCGTTCCCCTTCTTGACCTCGTGGGTGCTGTTCTTGAACTGGCAGGGAGGGCTCTGGAGCGAACACGCGGAGCGGATGCAAGATTCCGACACCGCCAGGGCGTTTATCTTCGTGGCCATGGCGGTCACCACCGCCGTATTCTTGAAGGTGGGGCCGCGCTTGCTCCGCATCGGACTGCTCACGGTGAGCACTTCTATCCTGGTGGTGATCACGGCCGCCTCTTTGCCGGTGAGCCTAAATGTATTGGCGGTGGTCCTGATGATCGTCGCCTCACTGGCATTCCTGTTGAGCCCGGCCATGCTGGAGTCCAAGGTGGAGCGCCGGCAGCTCGAAGCCGAGGCGCCTGGCGGGCTTTCCGACTCCTGACATTAGCACCAACGCCGAACTACGCCTCCATACTTCATCGCTGCTCTGGACGTGACTGCTTGGACGACCAACTGAACAAAGACGTGGCATCCATGCGAAAGGTGCTGGACCAAGACCTGGCCACTTCCCAGCCCCGGATGCCGGACCAGCCATTGCTGGTCGCCATGTGTGGCCTGCCGGGCACAGGCAAGTCCCATTTCGCGGCTCGGTTGACCGAACAGGTCCCTTTCCTCATCTTGGAGACTGACCGGCTGCGCAAGGTGTTGGTCGAGCATCCAAAATACACGACGGGAGAGCACCGCCGGGTATTTCGATCCTGCTACCAACTGATTCAGTACTATCTGATCAACGGATACAGCGTGCTATTCGATGCCACCAACCTCAACGAAGAGTTCCGGACCTACCTGTACGACATCTCCGAGGCCACCGGCGCGCCGCTGGCGATCGTCCACGCCACTGCCCCTCAAGATACGGTCCGGCGCAGGCTGAAAGAGCGCAAAGCCGAGCGGCACGCCAACACCTTCTCCGACGCCGGATGGTTGATATACGCCCGGCTGGCCCCGGTGGAAGAACCGGTCCAGCGGGACCATTACATGCTGGACACATCCAAGGACATCGCCCCAGTGCTGGACGAGGTAGTCGAGTGGGCCAGGTCAAGCGGGCAGATCAAAGTAGATCGATAAATTGGTGAAAAGCCGAAATGACGACTTCCAAACTCCGGACAACCAAAACCAAGAGATCCAGCAAAGCCATCAAGGCTAAAGGTCTGGAGATAGACGTCCAGTCGGCCGACATCATCGGCATCGATACCCCGGCCTTGGTGGTGAATCTGTTCCGCGGGGTCAAGAAACCCGGTGGTGCTACCGGCGCTGTTGATAAGGCCCTGGGCGGGGTCATCACCCAGTTGATCAAAGACGGGGAGATCAAGGGCGGCGCCGGTGAGACCACGCTGATCCACACGCTGGGCAAGATCAGGCCCAGGAGAGTGCTTGTCGCCGGGCTGGGCCCCCAGGAAAAGTTTGATGTCCAAGTCGTGCGCCGGGTATTGGCGGAAGTCGTCCGGTTCCTACGCCGCAAGGGGATTTCCAGCGCCGCCACCATCGCCCACGGGGCTGGCATCGGCGGTCTTGACCCTCAGTCGTCCGGCCAGGCTATCGCCGAGGGCGCACACCTGGGACTCTACAAGTTCGGGACCTACCTGACCAAGGACAGCGATTCCACCAACGAGTTTGAGCGCCTGACGGTGGTGGAGTTGGACAAAACCCGGGCCAAGGCCATCGAAGCGGGAGTCAAGCTAGGTTCCACCGTAGCCAAAGCATCCATCACGGCCCGCAACATGGTCAACGAGCCGGCTAACCATATGACGCCGTCGCGCATGGCTGAAGCCGCCCAGAAAGTAGCCTCCGACCAAGGGCTCAAGATCGAGGTAATGGAAAATGCCCAGATGAAAAAGATGGGCATGGGCGCTTTCATGGGTGTCGCCCAGGGCACCGACGAACCGGCCAAGCTCATCGTGCTGCGCTACGACGGAGACCCGGACAACCCGGAGAACAACCTGGGCCTCATCGGCAAGGGCATCACGTTTGACACCGGCGGCATATCCCTGAAACCCCCCGGCGGCATGGAGGCCATGAAAGGCGATATGGCGGGTGGAGCGTCGGTCATCGCCGCCATGGAGATCATCGGCCAGACCAAGCCTAAGATCAACGTTCTGGCTGTGATTGCGGCCACGGAAAACATGCCCGGCGCGTCGGCCCAGCGGCCCGGAGACGTTGTACGGGCCATGAACGGCAAGACTATCGAGGTGATCAACACCGATGCCGAGGGCCGCCTGGTTTTGGCCGACGCCCTATGCTACGCCCGGGAGCAGGGCATCACCCGGTTGGTGGATGTGGCGACCCTGACTGGGGCCATGGTGACCACGCTGGGCAAAGCCTGCACCGGTGTCATGGGCAACGATGACAAACTAGTCCAACAGACAATTGAAGCCGGCAAGAAGACCGGCGAGAGATTCTGGGAATTGCCCATGTTCGACGAATACAAGGACCTGATCAAGAGCGACGTCGCGGACATGAAGAATAGCGGTGGCAGACAGGCAGGTTCCATCAGCGCGGCCCTGCTCTTGGCGGAGTTCGTGGACGGCGCCGCCTGGGTGCACCTCGATATCGCCGGCACGTCAACCTCGGACAAGGCGTCCGGTTATCTGGTCAAGGGCGCCACTGGTGTGCCTGTCCGCACCCTGGCCCAGTTGGCCACAGACCTGGCCGAATCGAGCACGCCCAAGAAGTCCCGCAGCAAAACTAAAACCAAATAATGGAGTCCTACTTTGACCAGTTCTTATGAGACCATCGGCCGTCCTGTGGGCCGTGCCGAAGGGCCGGCGAAAGTCACCGGCCAGGCGATATTCCCCGCGGATGTGAACCTGCCCGGCACCCTGGTGGGCAAGTGCCTTCGCAGCCCCTTCCCCTACGCCAAGATCGTGTCCATCGACGCGGACTCGTTGGCCGCGGCCCGGCAAGTGCCCGGTGTCCACGCGGTGCTGACCGCCGATGATATCCCTCCCCACTTGGTGGGCCGGATGCTTCGGGATATGCCCATCTTGGCCCGAGATGTGGTCCGTTTCGCCGGCCAGAAAGTGGCGGTGGTTGCCGCCGAAGACGACGACATCGCGGAAGAGGCCCTGAACCTGATTCAGGTCGAATACGAAGAGCTTGATGCAATCCTGGACCCGTCGGACTCCATTAAGCCCGGCGCGCCGGTGCTGCATCCGGACTTCGCTGAATATGCCGGGATCCCCGACGGCGTCCAAGAACACCCCAATATCGCCGGACTGGCCTCCTGGAGCCGGGGTGATGTGGAACAGGGCTTCGCTGAAGCCGATCTGATCTTCGAGCATACATTCCGGACCAACCACCAGCACCAGGCCTACATCGAGCCCCACGCCTCGGTGGTCTTCCTGGATGCCACCGGCCGGGTGCAGACATGGGTCAATAGCAAGATGCCGTTCCAGGTCCGCCAGCAACTCTCCGACGGGATCGACATGCCCACCGACCAGATTCGTGTCAATCCAACGACCATCGGCGGGGATTTCGGCGGTAAGGGCGGGTTCATGGACACCCACCTGGGGTTCTGGCTCTCCAAGACCACCGGCCGCCCCATACGCATGGCCATGACCTACATCGAGGAACTGATGGCCGGGAACCCCCGGCACCCTGCGGTGATGACCTTCAAGACGGGGGTCAAGAAAGACGGCTCGATCACAGCCCGCCAGGCACATTTGGTCTACGACAGCGGCGGTTACGCGGCCTTCAAACCTCAACGGGGCGTGACCTACGGCTCACGCTGCCTTGGGCCCTACAAGATTCCCCACGGGCATATCGACTCGTTCGTGGTCTACACCAACAAGGTACCGTGCGGAAGTATGCGGGCGCCCGGTGATCCGCAATCGATCTTCGCCGCCGAGGTCCAGATGGACCTGATCGCAAGGGAACTTGGCATGGACCCGGTGGAATTCCGCCGAAAGAATCTGGTCCAAGACGGCGACACGTCTCCCCTCGGCCACCGATGGCAGAACATCATGGGCCTGCGGACGCTGGAAGCCGCCGTTAAAGAGGCCGGCTACCAGGATGCCAAGCCCCAAACACCCGGCAAGCTCACGGGCCGGGGCATGGCCCTTTGTGAGCGGCATGTTGGGGCTGGTAGTTCCACCGTAAGAATATCCATCGACTCAGACGGAATCGTCACGCTCTACACTGCCCTGCCCGACACCGGCTCCGGTTTCTATACCGTGCTGCGGCAGATTCTGGGACAGGAATTGGGCGTGGCCTACGATGAGATCAAGCTGGAGAACTGGAGCACCGACGACGTCGCCTTCGAGACTGGTGTCGGGGGCAGCCGAGTGACCCACGTCGCCGGCCAGGCGGTCTACCGTGCCGCCCAGGAACTGAAACAGAAGCTGGCAGCCACGGCCGCGGACCTGTTCGGCTGGTCCGAGGACAAGACCGGCTTTTCCCAAGGCCAGGTGACCGCGCCGGGACAGACGGCCGTGAGCCTGGGTGAGTTGGTCTCACGCTCCGGCGGACTTTTGGAAGCAGACCACACTTACGACTCAGAGCGGGACGAAGACATCACGGTGTTCTGCGTCCAGATCGCAGAGGTCGACGTGGATGTGGAGACGGGGCAGGTGCAACTGACCAAGTTCACCACAGCGCACGACGTGGGTACGATTCTGAACCCGTTAGGACACCAGGGCCAGATCGACGGCACGGTGATGCAGGGCATTGGCTATGCCCTCACCGAAGACCTGCAATATGACGACGGCCACGTTACGACTCTCTCCATGGGCGAGTACAAGATACCGACCATGCCTGACATGCCGGAACTCCGGACCGTGTTGGTTAAGAGCGAAAGCGGCGGCCCTTCGCCCTACGGCGGCAAGGCCATCGGCGAACAGGGGATCAGTTCCGTGGCCCCAGCGATCGTCAACGCCATATTCGACGCCACCGGAGTCACGATCACGGAGATACCCGTGAGTTCGGAAAAACTGTTGCGGGCTATACGGGGTTTATCCAAGTGACAGAACACCGCCGAACCCGTGGTGTATAATTTCCCGTAATATCGACCGGGCTCCCTAGACAGTTACGGAGGAAAGCAAACATGGCAAGAATCGAATCTCTGGGACACGTTGGGATCTACGCCGAAGACCTGATGAAGATGCGGGACTTTTACAGCCGCGTCTTGGGTCTGACCATCTCCGATGAGGACCTGGAAGAGCGCGGAATGACGTTCTTCACCGCCGACAAAGAGCGCGAGCACCATGAGTTCGTGCTGATGAAGGGCCGGGTCACCCGCGACGACGCCAAGGTTATCCAGCAGATATCTTTCATCGTTCCCAGTTTGGACGATCTGCGGGAGTTCAAGACACGCCTTGAGGCGGAACCCGACGTGAAGATCGACCGCATCGTCAGCCACGGCATCGCCTTTGGCATGTATTTCTTCGACCCGGAAGGCAACCGTATCGAACTATACGTCCGGACTCCCTACAAAGTACCTCAGCCGGTGGGAGATCCCATCGACATCATGGCCTCGACCGACGAAGAGTTGGAAGCGATCGCAAAGGCCCGCATCCCAGCCTAGTATTTCTTTCGGACATCCTTATGCCCCAGTGGAAAGGCCGAAAGGTGCGCCGCTCTCGTAGAAATTAGCGAGCTTGCCTCTCGGCCTTTTCATTTAGGATCTCACCTAGAATAAACATGAGCAGCGCCCAAACAGCACGCTACGAAGACCTTCCCCGCAGTTACCACATCTTCAAGTGGCGGATATTGCTGGCATTTGCCGGCTTCTACCTGTTCCTCTACCTCGGCCGGTTCAATTTCTGGCCGGTGGCCCCCTTGGTGAAAGAGGACCTGTCGCTCAGCAATTTCGAGATCGGCTTGGTAAATGCCATGCTCCTTTGGGGATTCGGCCTTGGCGACTTGTTCCACGGCCGGCTCGCGGAAATCTATGGGCTTCGAATGTGGGTGATGGTCGGCGCCATCCTAACGACCGTCTTCAATATCATCACCAGCTTTGCCACTTCGACGTTAACCATGGCCATTCCTTGGGGCATGGCCGGCTTCGTGAATGCCGCCTGCTGGGCGCCAGGCATCAGCATGGTCTCCCAGTGGTGGCCCCGCCGGAAGCGTGGGATGGCCTTGGGTATCGTGGGCACGGCGACCGGGGGAGCGATGGTGTTGATGTGGTGGATCTCCGGCTACGTTGGCGCGGAATGGGGCTGGCGGGCGGCATTCCGCTATCCCCCTCTGATTATCGCTGTGTTGGGCATCGCCTTCTACTTCATCGCCCGGGACCGGCCCTCCGATGTTGGCCTTCCGGAATACATCGAAGAGGACGAAGTCTCAGCGGCGCCAGAATCCCTGGACCCAGAGCGCTTCAAGGGCCTTGGCCCCTACAAAGAACTACTGTCTAATCCCAGGTTTTTACTGGCCAGCCACGTTAAAGGCCTGGAGAACGTCGTCCGCTACGGCCTGACTACCTGGGTGCCCATTTACTACTTCGAAGAGGGCGGACTGTCCATCGAGTCCACGATCCTGCTCACCATATTGCTGCCGTTGGGGTACTTGATCGCCCCTCCGATATCGGGCATCATCTCGGACCGCTATTTGGGCAGCCGCCGCCAGCCCATGGTCATCTTCTCCTGTGCCACCAGCGCCATCGTGCTGGTGGGCATCGCCTTGGCCCCGCCGGTCAATGTGACTTTGGGTGCCGTGCTGCTGCTGCTCGGAGGGCTATCCATGGGCATGTCTCCCTTGTCCGCCGTGGCCGTGGACATCGCCGGGCGGCACATGTCCGGGACATCTACGGGCCTGCTTGACGCCCACGGCTACGCCTACGCCGGGGCCCAGGCCCTGATCTTCGCCGCGGTGCTGGACATGGCCGGCAGCCCCTGGCCCCTCGTGTTCCTGTCCATGGCGGCCACCCGGGTAGTGTCCGGTTTGATGATCTCCCGCGTTAAGGTCTGACGAGTCCCACAAAACCCAAGGGAATCACGACATGAGAACAACGCTCAGACGGTCCGTGCTGGCAGCGGTGAGATGGGCTTTCTTGGCCTTAGTCGTGATCGGGTCTCTTTTCATGATCTTCATTGTGGCGACGCCCCAAGGCAAGGCCGGATTCAGGGCCGCCCTTTTCGTTCCCGAGGTTTTGGATGTGCCCCTGAAACCCCAGCCTTGGTTCACCGGCGACCCGGTCCGTCACGAAGTAACCTACCCTCAAGCGGCTGGGACGGGCGTGGCCGATGTGTACCGCATCCCTGACGGCAAACGCAGGGCCGCTGTCCTACTGTTTTTGGGAGCCAACGCGGCAGGACGCGACGACGAGGACGTGGTAAATCTGGGCGAAGCACTGGCCCGTGGCGGGTTTGTTGTCATGTTTCATTGGTCACCTACGATGGCGCTAGAAGCCAACATCGATCCCACCGAGGTAGACAACCTGGTCCGGGCGTTCCAATTCCTCGAACAACAAGAGTGGGTGGACCCCAAACGGGTTGGGATCGGCGGTTTTTGCGTCGGGGCTTCGTTCTCATTGGTGGCGGCCGCGGACCCGCGGATCCGCGATCGAGTGCGGTTCGTAAACGCCTTCGGGCCCTACTTCGACGCGAGAGACTTGCTACTCCAGGTCGTCACTCGCTCCCGCCTCGACCAAGGTGTGCGGACGCCTTGGCAGCCGGACCGTCTGACCCTTAAAGTCTTCGCCAACGAGCTGATTGAGACTTTGGAGGATCCCGCGGATATAGAACTTCTGACCAAGAAATATCTGGCGGGTGAGTCAAATGACGCCCAGCCGGTAACGCCCGCCGGCCGGAACGTGGCCCGCCTTCTGGAGGGAGTCTCACCGGAAGAGGCGGCCCGGTTGTACCTCGCCTTGCCAGAGGATTTCAGGGAAGCCATGGACCAGATTTCCCCCAGCCGGTATGTGGATGACATCAAAGCCAGGCTGCTGGTCCTCCACGCTCGGGATGACGAACTCGTGCCATCGGCCGAGTCTCGAAGGTTAGCTGAGGCCATGTCCGACCGGGGCGGCGTACGGTACACCGAGCTACTTTCCTTTGACCACGTAAGGCCCGCCGGCGGCACAGGCGCCTGGCAGCTCGTCAAAGAGGGATTCAAGCTCTACCGCCATATGTATAGTGTCATGCGCGCCGAGACCTGACGGCTTCAGACGGCGCCCTTGGCCTTCCCCGCCTCCGACTGATTGCCGATAGGCGTCTTGACAGCCTTTTGGCTAGTGCTAGAATTAGTAATCGCAAACGATTGCAATAACTTTTGTTCGCACTGGCAGGTTGGGCAGCTATGATCAAGCATGAAAAAGCGATCGAAACCCTGCGTCTTAATGGGCACCGGCTGACGCCCCAACGCCTGATAGTGCTATCTATCATCGCCTCGGGCGACGGACACATGGGTGTGGACGAGGTCTTCCAGGCCGCCAAGAAAGCTTATCCGTACATGGACATCGCCACCGTTTACCGGACGCTCCATCTGTTCAAGGACCTGGGGGTGGTGACCGAGGTGGCCATCGGCGACCGGTTGCACTTCGAGTTAACCGACCCCGACGGATATCACCACCATATGGTCTGCCGGGCCTGCAACGGCGCGTTCAACCTCAGCCCGCATTACCTGGTGGAGTTCCGCGACACCCTGAATAATGAATTCGGCTTTGAACCGGACCTGGAGCACTTCGCCGTCAGCGGCATATGCGCCAATTGCCAGGAAGCAGACTCCAAAACCAACGGGGACCGGGTCTAGATGCACCATTTGATCCCCGGAACGAGACTGTTGGTTCTGCTCTTTGTGGCCCTGTCCATCGCCGCCTGCGGAGGCGGTTCAAACGATGGATCTCAAAACCCTGGCCAACAAGATGACCGGTTAAGGGTCGTGACTACCGTGTCGCCGATCACAAGTATCGTCGAAAACATCGGCGGCACGCGGATCCGCCTGGAGGGTTTGGTCCCCGAAGGCGTAAATTCCCATACCTTTGAACCGACGCCGTCGATGGCCATACTGATGGCCGAGGCTGACCTGATAATCATCAACGGGCTGTTCTTGGAGGAGCCGACCTTGGCCCTGGCTGAAGCCAACAAGAGATCCGAAGCCGTGATCCTCTCTCTGGGCGACCAGTCGGTCACGCCTGACGAATGGCAGTTCGATTTCACCTTTCCCGAGTCGGCGGGCCATCCAAATCCTCACCTCTGGCCGGACCCGAACCTGGGTCTGCGCTATGCCGAGTTGGTCCACGAGCAATTGGCGGCCATGGACCCGGACAACGCCGCTTATTACGCGGGAAATCTGGAGCGGTTTCGCAGCAGGATCAGCCAGCTTGACGAGGCTATCAGGGTCGCGGTGGCCACCGTCCCTGAGGAGAACCGCAAGCTGCTGACCTATCACGACTCTTGGGCGTATTTCGCCAGGCAGTACGGCATGGAGGTGATCGGAGCAGTCCAGCCGTCAAACTTCTCGCAGCCTTCAGTTAGAGAGGTTGCCCAACTGATCGACCAGATCAGGGAGTTGGGACTGCCGGCTGTGTTCGGGTCCGAAGTGTTTTCCAGCGACGTTCTTGAGGCTATCGCCAGCGAGGCCGGCGCCCAGTTTGTCGACGACCTTGCCGACGATGATCTACCGGGTAAGCCCGGCGATCCCCAGCATACCTATCTGGGCCTGATGCAGCAGAACTTGGCGGCAATGATTCCGGCGCTGGGCGGAGACGCCAGCGCGGTGGCCGGTCTGGATACTGGGAACGTGTTCGATGGGTCCAGCGGGGCAGTTTACCCGCAATAAGAGAGAGTAAATCATGTATCTACACCCACGATTATTAGCCTTGGCCAAAGGCGTCAGGTGGCGGATCATCTTGGCGGCTGTGGTAGGCATGCTTGCAGTCGTCGCCGGTGTCGCCCGTTTGGCCGTTGCGGCGGTGGTCATCTTCAAGATCATTCACGAAGATGCCGCGTTCTCGGCGCTGGCTTGGCCCCTAGTGGGGATGGCTGGCCTGATCTTGGTGCGGAGCGGACTGCAGTACCTCCAAGAAGTCATCAGCCACCACACCGCCAGCGTCGTCAAGGTGGCGCTGCGGGAACGGCTGTACAACCACTGCCTGGCCTTGGGGCCCGGATACTTCGACCAGAGCCGCACCGGCGACGTGCTGATGTCCCTTGCCGAAGGCGTGGAGCGCCTGGAGGCGTTCTTCGGCCGCTATCTGCCGCAGATGATAGTGGCGGCCTTGGCGCCGATCTTTATATTCGTCTTCATGGCTCTCATCGATTTCCGTACCGGGCTCGTTTTCCTGGCCTTTGCTCTGCTGACCCTGGTGCTGCCAAACCTGTTCCACCGGTGGACCCGAAACAGCAGCATGGCCCGCCGGGACGCCTACGGGGCCCTGGGCGCAGACTTCCTTGACGCGGTCCAAGGTCTACCGACGCTGAAAGCGTTCGGCCAGAGCCGCGCCAGAGGCGTGTTGCTGGCCGATCGGGCCAGGACGTTGTTCCGCACCACCATGGGCGTGCTGGCCGCCAATAGCGCCACCAGCGCGCTGACCATCCTGGGCATATCCGCTGGAGCAGCGGTAGCCCTGGCGTGGGGCGCCGTACGGGTCAGCAACGGTGAACTGGAACTGCGCTCGCTGCTCATCGTGCTCATGCTGGGCGTCGAGATCTTTCGGCCCCTCCGCGAGCTGACACAGCTATATCACGACGGCATGATCGCCATGTCTTCAGCCGAGGGCATCTTCGACATCATGGACGCGCAGGTGGAAGTCGCTGACGCCGCGGAAACCGGGGTCCAATTGGAGCTATCCGCAGAGATCACCTTCGAGGGCGTCGATTACGCCTACAGCGGCGGACGCCGTCCAGCGCTCCACGACCTGTCGTTCACCCTGAACGCCGGCGAGACCCTGGGACTGGTAGGACCCAGCGGCGCTGGAAAGTCGACGGTGGTCTGGTCGATGTTGCGTTTCTTCGACCCCCAGAAGGGCCGCATCTTGCTGGGCGGGACCGATATTCGCGAGATTCCGCTAAAGCAGCTTCGTGAACAGATGGCCGTGGTGACGCAAGACACCTACTTGTTCCACGGCACGGTGGCCGAGAACCTGCGATTCGGCGGACCCGGCGCGACTCAAGAGCAGTTGGAAGCGGCGGCCAGCGCGGCCAACGCCCACGAATTCATCCGGCATCTGCCTCAAGGCTATGACACTATCGTCGGTGAGCGGGCAGTGCGGCTATCCGGCGGGCAGAAGCAGCGGATTGCCATCGCCCGGGCGCTGCTGAAAGATGCGCCCATCTTGGTGCTGGACGAGGCACTATCCAGCGTCGATGCCGAGAACGAGGCCCTGATTCAGGAGGCGTTGGACCACCTGATGGAAGGCCGCACGACCCTCATAATCGCCCACCGGCTATCCAGCGTGGTCAAAGCAGACAGAATCATCGTGCTGGAGGAAGGCCGGTTGGTTGAGTCCGGAAATCACGGAGAATTGGTCGCGGCTGGAGGTGTCTATGCCGAGTTGATGGCTCAGCAGCAAGAGATCGAAGACGACCATGCCGACCGCTCTGAACCGGCCCACGCCCCTGACGAGCCCGCTCAAGCCGTTGTTCAAGATGCGGAAGCGTTCGTGCCCCAACCCGCCCATCAAGGAGAGGGACACCATCACCATGCCGTCCCATCCGGCGGGGCCGCCCACGCGCCTGCGTCGGCCCTGGGCATCTTCACCGTCTGGCGGCGGCTGTTCCAGTTGGTGCGCCCTTGGCGAGGGGAATTGGCCCTGACTTTCCTGCTGGGACTGGCCCATCACAGTGCGGTCATCGGACTCAGCGTGATCAGCGCCTTATTGGTCGGGCAGGTTATCACCGGAGGCGACCTCAACGTGCTGTTGTGGTTGCTCGGCGTGTTCGTGCCGCTGGCGGCCTTCTTCACCTGGGCGGAGTCTTGGGTGGCCCACGACCTTGCCTACCGCCTTCTGGCCGAGATGCGGGTGGATGTCTATAACAAGTTGGACCCGCTGACCCCGGCCTACATGGTGCGCCGGCGCTCGGGAGACCTGGTGAGCATCGTCGGCGGCGACGTTGAGCTGGTTGAGTTCTTCTTCGCCCACACCATCACTCCGGCATTCGTCGCGGTCTTGGTGCCGGCTGGCGTGCTGGCCACTCTGGCCTTCGTTGCCTGGCCCATCGCGTTGGTGCTGTCTCCTTTCCTGGTGGCGGTCGCCATCAGCCCGTTCATGGCCCAGAAGCGATCCGAGGGACTGGGCGAGGAACTGCGCAGCCAGTTGGGCGAAGTTCACGCCCATATGGTGGACAGCATCCAGGGCATGCGGGAGATATCGGCCTTCGGACAGGGCCCTGCCCGCACCGCTGAGATGGTCGACAATAGCTGGAAATTTGCCCACTTTCAACTGCGTTTCCTGAAAGAAAGGGCGTTCCAGATCGGCTTCATCGAGGGCATGACCGCGCTGGGTGGACTGGCGGTTTTGACCATGGGCGTCTGGCTCATGACCCAGGGCGACATCTCCCGGCCCCAGTTGATCCTGTCGGTGATCCTATCGGTAGCGGCCTTCGCCCCGATATCGGACATCGCCCGGACGATCAAGCAATTGATGGAAACACTGGCCGCGGCGCGGCGTCTGTTCGTGGTGCACGACGAGCCGGTTCCCGTGACAGACGGCCCCGGCGTTCACGGCCATGAGAACGGCAGATCCAGCCAAAACGGCAGATCACCGGCCCTCAGCTTCGACCATGTTGGGTTCTCCTACGGTCACGGCGAGGCCCAAGCCCTGCATGGTGTGACATTTGATGTTGAGTCCGGACAGACTGTGGCGTTGGTCGGACGGTCCGGCGCGGGCAAGACCACCTGCGCCAACCTGGTCATGAGATTCTGGGACCCCGGCGAAGGGCACGTGCGCCTCAGCGGACACGATCTGCGGGACTTCGAACTCGAGGACCTGCGGCGGCAGATCGCTCTGGTATCCCAGGACACCTATCTCTTCAACGCCAGCATTCGGGAAAACTTGAAACTGGGCAAGATCGAGGCAACTGACGAAGAGATCGAAGACGCTGCCCACCAAGCCAACGCCCACGAGTTCATCACCGCCTTCCCCGACGGCTACGACACGCTAGTCGGCGAGCGGGGCATGCAGCTATCCGGAGGGCAGCGCCAGCGCATATCCATCGCCCGGGCGCTTTTGAAGAACGCCTCATTATTGATTCTCGACGAGGCAACCTCCCACCTTGACGCGGTCAATGAACGCCAGGTGCGGCAGGCTTTGGAGACGCTGATGGAGGGGCGGACCACGGTGGTCATCGCCCACCGGCTCTCAACCATCAGGGACGCCGACCGGATAGTGGTGCTGGACAACGGGCATGCCGTGGAGCAGGGCAGCCACCGCGACCTGTTGGCGAGCAACGGCCTGTACTCCCGATTGGTGGCCACCCAGTTGCTGGGAGCAACCACTGGAGTCGAGCACAACGCACAACATGAGGGCCATCACGATGAACACGACGGGGACGGCCATGACGGCCACGGCGATCACCAGCCAGGGCCGATGCCTGACATGCCGGACGTGAACCCCCATCACCACCATTAACCGACGCCAAACGTCAATGATTACGCGGACTCATAGGTCTGCTGAAAGGAAATAAACAAGGAAAACCATGCTACACCCCATGCCCCATCAGTCCGGGCCCGGAGAGCCCATCGTGGAGATCAATTCAGTGACCTGCGGTTACGAGAAGCAGCGGGTCCTGACCGACGTTACGCTGCATATAATGCCCGGCGACTTCGTTGGCCTGCTGGGCCCCAGCGGTTCGGGGAAGACGACGCTCTTGCGGACGGTCCTCGGCGCGGTGGACATCTATGAAGGTGAAGTGCTGGTCAACGGCGTCGCCACCTCCAAGAAACGGCCCAAAGTCGGCTATGTGCCCCAATTGGAGACCATTGATTGGAATTTCCCGGTCACCGTGCAAGAAGTGGTGATGATGGGCCGCACCATGGAGAACCGGTTCTTTCCCTGGTACCGGAAAGAAGAGAAGGAGATGGCCGCCGAGATGATGGACCGGCTGGGCATCTTGGGGTTGGCCGACCGGCACATAAGGGAGTTGTCCGGCGGACAGCAACAGCGGGTGTTCCTGGCCCGCGCTCTGATCAGCAGCCCGCAGCTTCTTTTGTTGGACGAGCCGACATCGGGCGTGGACATCAAGACCAGAGACGACGTCATGCATCTGCTGCACGATCTTAACCACGACGGCGTGACCATCATCATCACAACCCATGAGATCAACGCGGTGGCCGTGCATCTGCCCTGGATCGTGTGTCTGGCCGGGCGTATCTTGGCCGAGGGACCGCCTTCCGAAGTGATTACCACCGAGGTCTTGCGGCTGACCTACGGAGCGGAGATGCCGGTGATCCACTACGAAGGCATGACCATTGTGGCGGAGAGCCCCCATTCCTATGGGAGGAACGGGGACATCGATGGCAAGACACCGTTGCCGCCGGTACACGTGCACGAACCGGGAGGGGACCCGGATGACGAGACCGGTCACGTCCGCGAGCACGGGTTCGACCCGGAGATCGAGGCCAGACACGTTAGGGACCACCGCGCCGGATCAGAGACCCACTCCAGCCACGACCATGCCCACATGCCCCGTTCGGACGGTGAAAACGGGCATTCCCACGAACACCGACCGGATGCTCCCGCGGCCGAAACGGACGGGGAAACCAGCGATGTTTGAGCCCTTCGAGTACCAGTTCTTTGTGCGGGGAATATTAGCCGCGACTATGGTCGGCGGGCTCTGCGGCCTGATCGGCGTTTACATCGTGCTGAAACGTATGTCCTACATCGGGCACGGTCTGTCCCACGCAATCTTGGGCGGGGCGGTGGTCAGCTTTGTTCTGTCCATCAACTTCCTGGTGGGCGCCACTGTCTGGGGCTTCTTATGCGCCCAGTTGATCGCCCTGACCGCCAAGAAGCGCAAGATAGCGGCCGATGCCGCCATCGGAGTCATAACCACCGCCAGCTTCGCCATGGGAATCGTCCTGATCAGCCGTTACAAGTCGTTCACCCGTGACTTTGAGGCTGCGCTATTCGGCAACATCTTGGGGGTGAGCGTGGGAGACCTGATGGCCATCGTGGTGGTCACGCTCTTGACCATCGCGGTGCTGTTCTTGGCCTACAAATATTTCTTGTTCGCGACGTTCGACGGCGAGGTAGCCCAGTTCTACGGTGTGCCCACCGGTTGGGTGGAAACCCTGTTCTCGCTGGTGCTGGCGGCCACGATAGTTGTTTCGATGCAGGTCTTGGGTGTGCTCCTCATCGCCGGGGCGACGGTGATTCCGCCGGTCTCCGCCAGGATGCTCAGCGACCGTTTCCGAACGGTGCTGCTGCTCTCCACCGGGCTGGGCGCGGCCTGCGGGTTCGTGGGCATCTACCTCAGCTTCTTTATCGACGTCTCCTCAGGGGCGGCGGTGGTTTTGGTAGAGGCCGGGGTCTTCGCTCTGGTGATGGCATACAGCAACTTCAGGCCTCGCCGGGTCCCCAACCCATTGGACAACGTCCACCGTGTCGGCGTGGGCCAAGCCAGCCCAGGCGAACCGGATTAACAGCGACTCTCCCTACGGGGATATACTCGATAGCGAAAAACGTGATAGGAAGGGAGTCTGAATTGTCCATCGAATCGGTAGCCATCCTTAGCCCCGGGGATATGGGACATGCCATAGGCCAACTTTTAAAAGAGAACGAACTGCGGGTCCTCACCTGCCTGTCGGGCCGCAGCGCACGCACGCGAGAACTTTCTGAGCATGCTGGGATCACCGACGTGCCCAACCTCAATGAACTGGTCGAGCAATCTGACGTATTGATGTCGGTCACCATATCCGAGGCAGTGCCCGGTCTGTGCCGGGAGATCGCCGACGCTGTGATGGCCACTGGAACCGACCTGCTGTTCGCTGAGTGTAACGCCATCGCCCCCGAGCTGAGCCGGGAGATGGAGACTGTTTTAAGCGGGGCCGGAGCCCGGTATGTGGACGCATCCATAATCGGAGGGCCGCCGCGCAACGGCTCCAGCCCTAGGATCTACGTGTCAGGAGACAACGCCGTCGAATTCGAACAACTCCGTGAGTTTGGCCTGGACGTGCGAAACCTGGGCGCCCAACTGGGCCGGGCCTCGGGCATCAAGATGTGCTACGCCGCCATGACCAAAGGCACCACTGCGCTCCACGCCGAGCTGCTGATCGCCGCCGAGAAAATGGGCTTAAGCGAAGAGTTGATGGCCGAGTTCAGCGGCAGCCAGCCGGCGGTGGTCTCGCGGATGGAAGGCTGGATGCCCACCATGCCGGCCAAGTCCCGCCGCTGGGTCAGCGAGATGGAAGAGATCGAGAAGACGTTCAGCGACCTGGGAATGACGCCCAACATCTTCAAAGGCGTGGCCGACATGTACCGCATGATTGGCGCCACCTCCCTAGGCGACGAGAACCCCGAGACACGCGACAAAGACCGGGACCTCGCTGAGACCATCCGGATCATAGCCGAGGGGACCGGGGATTAAAATAATCCCTAAACCGGGGACGACCCCTCGTCTTTCCAGCGGACGCTGGAATCCATTACGCCCGGATAGATGACGGTCTGACAACCCTGCTAACACGAACCCCGGCCTCAGGCTAAATGATGGCAGGTGTACGTAGAGATGCTAACGATCGGGGCGACCTTTTTTCTTTGATTGCTGATGGCTACACGCACGGTTGGCGCAGTGGATTCCGGCTTTTGCCGGAACGACGAGGGCGGCGACTGAGAGGCGCTAAAGGCAAGAACCCCGGAGATGGACAACACCTCGGGGGCTCTTGATTTAATCCCATTGCCTGCCCGAAGGGGGCTAGGCTTCGGTTTGTTCGGTTTGGCTGCCTTTGACTGTGACTGTGATGTGGGCCATGGAGGTGGCGTCGGGGGCGCCGTGCCAGTGGTTCTCACCGGCGGGGATGAGGATCACGTCTCCTTCGGTGACGGTCAGGGACTCGTTGTCAGTAGCCACGGTGCCGGTGCCCTCGGTGACGATCAAGATCTGGTCGCCCGAATGCTTGTGGAACTTGTTCCGCGAACCGGCGTCGAAGGCCACGATGCTGAAGTTGAAATTGTTGCTGTCGTCGGAGTCCAAGATAGCCTGGCGCCAGACCTGGGTGCCGGTCATCAGACCGCCGGTCATCTCGGCCTTTGTCCGGGCCACGCTGCTCATAGTAACTTTCTTCAAGATTTCCTCCTGTTGCTGACCCACCTGAGATGGGCCGATTTACCGGACATAATAATACAATCGACTCTGGAGTGTGTCCACCAATCGGAGTCTGGGTCCTAGTCCGCCAGATCAGCCCGAGTTCCGCATCTCGTCCAAGGATTCGGCGATAATCCGGGCCAGGTCGCTGGGGCGGTCGGCGAACTCAGGGGTGGGATACCATTCGTAATCGAAGCTGCGGAGCACGTTGCCTTCGATGCTGCACCTCAGGTTGGACACGATTACCTTAAACCCCAGTTTGCCCGTGGCTTGTTCGGCCAGCATCTCCAGCACCACCTCCGGGCAATCGAAGACCACCAGGAACCCGCCCTCTTTCTTGCCGTCGGTGACCCGGCCGCGGAACACCTGTCCCAGCCGCTGGACCTCCACGATGGTGTACTCCCGTTCCGGTACATCGTGGTCCGGCCAGCCGATGCTGATTGGTCCGCCCTTCTCCCAATGATGCATGGCAGCTACACCAGGCTGGCCCGTTCTTTGGCCGTTGGGACCCTGTTCCCGCCCTTGAGCACAGCGGCAACGTCGCGCAGGCATTCCAGGTCCTGGCTGGGGTCGCCGTTGACGACCAACAGGTCGGCCTCTTTGCCAGCCTCAATGGTCCCGATGGAGTCCAGGTTGCCTAGGGCCGCAGCTGGGCTGCGCGTTCCGGCGTAGATGGCTTCTATCGGGGACAGACCGGCGGCGTTGAGGGACATTATCTCGCCTTGGAAATCTCCGAAGGGATAATAACTCCAGCCGCAATCGGAGCCGCCCACCAGCTTCACGCCTGCTTTGACCAAGGCGCTGAACTGCGCAAGCGAATTTTCGCCGGAAACGGTGGAACGTTCCAGCCGTTCTTCCTCATCGGGTGTCAGTTCACGCTCGTTCTTTAAGTTGGTCAGCCGAACGCGGTTGGCGTTGCCCAAGCCCATGGTGGGGTTCAGCCAAACTTCTGAGGCCGCCAATCGGTCGGCGGTTTTCTGGTCGAACCGGTAGCGGCCGTCATTGTCGTAGAACGCGCAGTGCAAGATCGCGTCGATCCCGGCGTCCAGCGCGGCGTTGATGGCGTCGGTGCAACGGCAGTGGGCCAGCACCGAACGGTCACGGTTGTGAGCCTCTTCGACGATGGCCGTCAATTCGGCAACCGAGTACGCCGCCCGGAAGGGGTCGCTGGTCTTCGTGCTACCGCCAGACGCGGCGACTTTGATGAAATCTGCCCCTTGATCGACCAGAATGCGGACCTGCTTGCGAACGGCGTCGAGGCCGTCGGCTACGCCGCCCATGTACCAAAGGTGGCCGCGGGTAATCGTGATAGGCGGTCCCGAGACCAGGACCCTGGGTCCCTCCACCAGGCCTAGTGCCAACCCCTCTTTCAGGGCGAACGCCGTGCGGTTCCAAGAGCCGCAGTCACACATGGTGGTCACGCCTGAGGCAACGGCCGCGGCGGTATTGCGGGCCGCTCGGAGCAGGCGCACTTCGTCACTGTCGTCCAGGTTGACCTGCTCGCCGGTCCGGCCATCTCCGGGCATGTTGGTGTGGGTGTGGATGTCGAACAACCCCGCCAGGAGCGTTCCCTCGGGAAAATTAAGGGTCTCCCGCTGTGCCCCATCGCTGTTCAGGCTCTCGGCATCAGTAGCGGGGCCGACCCACTTGATGGCGCTTCCTTGGATGGCCACTGCCATCCCTTCTTGCGCCTTGCCGGCAACGCCGTCGATCAGTTTGCCGGGCAAGATGATTCTCAAGGTGTTGTTGTCCTGGGGCAACGTCGTACTCCGAATCGATCGAATAATGTTGACCGGCCTCTATTAACCTAGGTGGCCGCGACGGCTAGATTATAGCCTACCGTCGCTCACGGAGCATGAGGAAAGCCAGGGGAACGGCCGATGCGGCGATGAGCAACAGGGCCGGCAAGGCTGCCCTGGCGAAGGCCGCCTCGGTTGCGGCAGACCAGATGGAGGTCGCCAGTGTGTTGAATCCGATGGGACTAAGTATCAGAGTCGCAGGCAGCTCCTTCATCACCAAGAGGAATACCAATGCCCATCCCGCCAGTATCCCCGGCCGGGCCACCGGCAGCGTCACCGAGGAGAAGGCGCGTAGTTGGGTGTTGCCCAGGCCCCGGGCCGCCTCTTCTATCCTTGGGCTGATCTGCAACAAAGAGGTCCGCACCGCTCCCAGCGCTGGAGACAAGAACAAGACTATGTAGGCCAATATCAGCATGCCGGTTGTCTGGTATAAGATCGGCGCGTATCTGGTGCCGAAGAACACCAAGGCCAAAGCGATGGCTATCCCCGGCAGGGCAAACCCCACGTAACTGAGCCGTTCCAAAACCCCACTTAGGATGCCTGGGTAGCGCACAGACAACGCCGCCACCGGGAGGGCCGCAACTACTGCCGCTGTCGCAGCCAGGGCTGCGATGTAAACCGAGTTCCCCATGGCTTCCCATACCAAGTTCAAGGGTTGACCGGCGGAGATTCCTCGGGCAACCCAATAGCCCAATATGGACATCGGCCCTGCCAGAGACACCGCCGCGACTACAAAGCAGAAAGCCAACGCGGGCCAACGCCAACGGCCTAGGCGGACCGTCGACGGGGGGCGCGTCGCGGACGACGAGATGCTGTAATAGCGGGCCCGGCCCCGGCTGACCAACTCAAGACCGATGATAGCCAGGGCCAGAACGACCAAGGCCAGCGACAGTCCCGCACCCAAAGCCCGGTCCACCAACCCATATTCCACGAAGATCGCCGCAGTGAAGGTCTCATAGCCCAGCAGAGATACCGCTCCGAAGTCGGAGAGGGTGTACAGCGCCACCAACAAGCCCCCGGCGGCGATGCCGGGCCGCAGCAGAGGCAATGTGACGAAGAAGAAGGTGGTCCAATTGCCGCGTCCTAGACCACGGGATGATTCCTCCATGGCTGGGTCTATCCGAAGCATCGCCGCCCGTACCGTGAGCACTACGTAGGGGAAACTGAGGAATGTCAGGGTCAACAGGGCTCCGGCATAGCCGTGAATGTCAGGAAGCCGGTCGATTCCGAACGGCCCCTCCAAAGCGCCCTGGAGCATGCCCTTGGGTCCCAGTGCGGCCACCACGATGAATCCGGCCACGTAACTGGGTATCACCAACGGCAGGGCGGACAGCACCACCCAGACGCGGCGGATGGGAAGGTCGGTGCGGGTGGTAAGCCAGGCCAGGGGCACAGCCAGGACGACGGAGGCCGCGGTGACCGTGACGACCAACAACACTGTCCGGCCTAACGGGGCGGCCACGCTTTTACGGAAAAGCAAGGCCCAGACATCGCCGCCGGCGTCAAACGTACGTACCACCAGGTACACCAACGGCAGTGTCAATGCGGCGCCGACCAGCAGCGCTGGGACCCAGATCGCCGCCGGAGGAACGCTTCGTCCTCCGGCTAACGACCTCAACCCAGCCGTCGTCAGGCCCGATAGGCTCACGGGAGGACGCCGGCCTCGCGGAGCAGCTTCTGGGTGCCATCTAAGTCGGAGAGAGCGGCGGAGGAAATGTTGGGATTATTCACCTCGGATAGCGGAGTTACACCTTCCGCCACAGGGATACCAACGGCCAACGGATACTCGAACGTTTTCTCCACGAAGTACCTCTGGGACTCTTCAGACAGGAGGAAATCTACGAACGTCTGGGCGTTTTCCTTCTTGTCTGACGCAGAGAGAATTCCGACGCCCGAAACCATCACGATGGCCCCAGGCCCACCTGCCGGAGGATGATAGTTGCGCGCGCCAAACGAATCTCCCTCTTCGGCGAGGAACCGATGCAGATAGTAATGGTTCACCAGGCCAACGTCGATCTCACCGGCGGCGGCCGCCGCGACGATGGGGGTGTTCTTGGGATAAACCTTGGGGTCGTTGGCCTTGATGTCCTTCAACCATTGGAGCGTCTTCTCCTCGCCCCATATCGAGCGCATGCCGCTGATCATGGTCTGGAACGAGGCGTTGGTAGGCGCCCAGCCGATGCGCCCCTTCCACTTGGCGTCGGCGAACCCGGTCAGGTCTTTCGGCAGGTCGGCCGGGGTCAGATTTTCGGTGTTGTAGACTACGGTCCGGGCACGGCCGGAGACGCCCACCCAAACGCCGGATGGAGAGACCGCCCACTGAGGAACCCTCTGTAACACGCCTTCAGAAAGGGGGGCCAAGAGTGCTGACACCGCGCCCAGGCCGCCAGGGTCCTGGGCGAAGAAGATATCGGCCGGGGTGTTGCCGCCCTCTTCCAACAGAGTCGCGGCTAGCTGGGGAGTGCTGGCATATTTGACCCGAACGTCGATACCGGTGGACTCCGCGAATTGCTTGATCAACGGAGCGACCAGGGTGTCGCTCCGCCCCGAATACACCGTGAGCGACCCCGCGCCGCTGTCCGAGCCGCCGCAGGCCGAGAGGAGAACCGCGACCAGTGCGAACACCAGTACTCCCCAATATCGCATTCCGCTTCGTGCGCTGGCGCCCATTTCCTTTTTTCCCTGCCTGGCTTCTTCAAATTATCGTTGAGACACGATTTATAATTAAGGGTATCGTTACTATCAAATGATGTACACCCGATAAAGTTGCCAAGAGGATACATCCGTGCACATCAGGTGTCAAACGATCCCTACCTGGATATGAGGATTCCGTGGGTCGAGAGTGAACAAGAAAGAGGTCCACAATTCACGGAAATAAACAAGCGATTCCAGTTATGCCACGCCAGTATTTGTCATAATATTAAGCAGAGAGTTTGTTAGATTTTCGCTCGGCGATTGAAAGAGAACATATATTGACATATTTATTTAGTACGTCTACACTTATCTACACTCACAGAGGAGCCATTTTAGGATGGTTTGCAGAGGGTAATCATCGCTATAAAGGCATCGATGAAACTGCGAGACCAACACCAGTCTGAAAACGGGCATCTATCCGCCCCTGCTTTGGAATGCGCCGGCCTGGTAAAGAATTTTGGCGGCGTCCCTGCGGTTGCGGGTCTAGATCTGAGCATCCCTAAAGGTCAGATCCTCGCCTTGCTGGGTCCCAGCGGCTGCGGCAAGACCACCGCCCTTAGACTCATAGCCGGGTTTGAAGAGCCGGATGAAGGCGTCATATCTATCGGTGGCCAAATCGTAAACAGCACAGCTGGAAACACCCCTCCGGAGCGCCGCCGAGTCGGCATGGTCTTCCAAGAAGGCGCATTATTCCCCCATCTGTCCGTCGCCCAGAACATCGGCTACGGGCTGCCCAAAAGCCAAGGACGAGACCAGCGGGTTGCTGAAGTCTTGGAGCTGATCGGCTTGACCGCCCAGCGGGACCGGATGCCCCACGAGTTGTCCGGCGGCCAGCAACAGAGGGTCGCTCTGGGACGGGCTCTGGCGCCCCAGCCCGAAGTTTTGCTGCTGGACGAGCCCTTCTCCAACTTGGACCCCAAACTGAGAGAACAGGTCCGGCGCGACGTTCTTGACATACTCAAAGCCAGTCACGCCACCGCCATCTTCGTCACTCACGACCAGGAAGAAGCCCTTTTCGTCGGGGACGTTGTTGCGGTGATGAACGAAGGCCGGATCGAACAGACCGATTCCCCTGAAACGATCTTCCACCATCCGGTCACGAAGTTCGTGGCCCAGTTCATCGGCATGGTGGATTTTCTTCCCGCGAATCACGAAAACGACTCCCTGCACACCGAGGTGGGTTCCGTTGTATGGCCGGAGATGGAATCGGTTGCCCTGGCCGGCTTGAACTCTAACGGCCATAGTCAGATCGAAGTGATGGTCCGTCCGGACTGTCTTGACTGCCTGCCTTCCGAAGACGGCGGCGGGGTGGTGATAGAGAGAGAGTTCCGGGGGGCTTTCTATCTCTACCGCGTCCGGCTCGCCTCGGGCGCAACGGTCCGGTGTCTGCTCTCCCATACCGCTGAATACCCCCTGGGCGCCAGCGTTTCAGTGAGCCTGCGTGACGGCCACCACCTGCGGCCGTTCATCGGAGACAGGCTGGTGGCTGTGCCCCATGCCGGGAGCGCCCCCGGCCATTAACCCTGATCAGCCGATATTGCTTGGGTGTGAGGGTGTGGGCGGGTCTCTCCGGTTTTGACCAGGAAAGGGCAATCTTCTAACCCATACGTGCAAATCCCACCGTGCATGGCTTGAATGCTCGGTAAACGATAAGGAATCCAATGGCGCCACCAAGGAAACAGAACGGCAACGGTCACTCCCACTCAGGAGACGGCGACCTGCGCTTGTCTCCGGGAACGGAGAATTACCTGCTGTGTCTCTATAAGTTGTGGGAGGACGATGAGAATCCCACGATCACTCAATTGACCGATACGCTGCGCCAGCTACCCGAAACCGAAGGGCTGGGCACTTCTGTTCCGTCCGTTGCCGGTATGGTGCGCCGGATGCAAAGGCAGAGCCTGGTGGATGTCGGCGCCGACAAGCGGATCCGTCTGACCAAGCAGGGCCTAGAAGGGGGCGAAGATATCGCCCGGAGGCACCGGTTGGCCGAGTGGTTGGTGGTCAAATTACTGGGCATGGAGTTGCATCAAGCCCACAACGAGGCCCACCGGCTGGAACACGGTATGTCCCAGGACTTTCAAGAAAAGCTGGTGGAGCGGCTGGGCCACCCCAAGCGCTCACCCTACGGACGGCCTATCCCCGGTACCGGCGAACCCAAGATGCCGGCCGACGCCCTGACCCTGGACACAGCCATCCAAGGCGAGCCTTACATCGTGGACAGAGTGCCCGAAGAGGATTCCCAGTTGCTGAAGTTCTTGGCTGATTCCATGATTGTGCCGGAGCAGCCAATCACTGTGTCTGAGGCTACGCCGTATCTGGGTGTGATTGAAGTAGCCACTCCGCATAACAAGGTGTCCATCGGCTACAACGTGGCGCGGCAGATATTGGTCCGGCCCGAAACCGCAGATGCGCCGGCTGAATAAGCCCTAGCCTACCCTGCGTCTGGTTGATCCAGACTCAGGTTCTCTCTCACCTCAGCCCAACCTTTGGCCATGGTCCGCTCCGGAAATGGAAGCTGGAACCCGTCTCGGAAAACCTTCACCCTGACAAACACCGGGCCCGTCTGCCGCATTATATCTTCCAGCCCGATCAGAAACTCTTCCAGTTTGTCGAATTCATAGGTCTTGGCATAGCCCGAACTGGCCGCGATCTGCACTAGGTCTAGGTTGTCCATCCCTTTGATGGGAAGGCCCGACGTCGAGCCGCTGTATACGTCGTCAAACACGAAATGGACCAGGTTTTCTGGGTTTGACTCACCGATGGTTGCCAGTCCACCCAGATTGGTCCTGAGCGTGGAATCGCAGTCCAGCACCAATACTTTTTCGTCGGGCTGCGCCAGCGCCAATCCCAGACCTATGGCGGGCGCCCGGTCCATGCAATCAGACAGGTCAACGTCCAGGTCCCGGCGCTCCGAAACCTGGCTCCACTCTCGCAGGGCGAATGATGTGGAAACGACCAATGCGTCTTTACGGTGGAAGTTGACTGCCTTCGTCGCTTCCATCGACGGAATCACCGGTCCCCCCGTTCCTGTCTTCGGCCGTGTCGTCAATGCGGTCGCTCTCCTTGTAGATCTTGTAGTTGCCGCCGTACTTGGCGAACATGTTTTTCCAGAGTCCGGTCATCAGGTACATTCCCACGATGATCAGGGCGCCGCCCGCGATACCGGATAGTATGTTGGACCGCTCAAAAGCCTGGAAAAGTAGCCAGAACCCCAGTGCCAACACCGCGTAAGCGCCGACCCGGGGGAATATCCCTCCTCTAAGCATACGCCTTGCCGTCCTTATTGATTGATCTAAAGCGCCTGTAGGATGTCGGTGCAAATACAAACCGGGGCAGACGATGTTTCTCTGCCCCGGATCCCGGCTCGATTATCGGTGGCTTGCAGGCTAGCGTTTTATGCCTAGCGTCTCGGGCAGGTCGGCGATGGCGGTGTGCACGGTCCGCTTGGCCGGAGTCCGGAACTGTACCGGGGTATTTTCAATCTCAGGTTTGACCACCAAGTGGATGAACACCGGGCCGACGGCGGCCAGGGCCTCGTCGATGCCGTTGGTCATGTCTTCCAGATTGTCGAAACTGAAAACCTTAGCGTATCCCGCCGACTTGGCCATGTCTTCCCAATCAACTTGTTCATCGCCCGGGATGGGCTGGCCGCCGGTGACGGCATAGACCTTGTTGTTGAACAGGATGTGGACGAGGTTCTTGGGAGCCTTGTTGCTGATGGTGACCATAGCGCCCAGGTTCATCAGCAGGCTGCCGTCGCCGTCGAGACACATGATCTTACGGTCGGGTTGGGCTAGGGCCAGACCAAGGGCTACGTCGGATGCCTTGCTCATGGCGCCGGAGACTGGGAAATCCAGTTTCTCGTTGGAGGTTACGGTTGGCAGTCCGAAGTGGACATTATTGGCGTTCATGGTTGCCACGAAGATCGCATTGTCCCTCTTGCTATCAAGAAGTTTTACTGCATCAGAGTTGTCAATCATTTAGGTTCTCCCATTAGTTTGCCGCCCGGCGGCCTGAGATAGATCGGGTTGGGCGGCTAGGAACCGAACTCGGTGCCCACCAGGACGGCCACCGGTTTGGAAGTACGCTCGGCCTCTTCGATGGCCAGGCTGATGCGGTCGGCATCGTCGTCGGTCTCGATCAGGTAGTAAGTGATCCCCCAGGCGTGGAGGATGTGCTCGATGAACCGGGCGGCTGAGTCACGTGTCAGGCCGTGGCGGCTCCAGCCCCGGTATCCGACCAGCATCACCAGGGGTTGGTTCACGTCCAAGGCTAAGCCTCGGATTGAGTCGCCGGCCTCGAAGACGCCGGTGTTTTGAATCAGGACTATTGGCCGCTTGCCGCCCACCCAGAGTCCGGCGGCGATGGCCATGGTCTCGCCTTCGCGGCAGACCGGGACCAGGTCCAAGGTTGGCTCGTTGTCCAGCAGTTGGAACAGGAAATTAGTCTCGCTATCCGGCAACCAGACGACGTGGCTGATCTTGTTTTTCTTCAACTCCTCGACTACCGAGGCGGGGTGAAGGATGACTTCTTGAGTGGCCATTTTGGCTCCTTCCAGAGAGTTCCGATTAGGCGGTCCCAGCCCGTCCCGCAAACGTATTTGGCTACCGCGGGAGGACGCCTCATTATATTCGCCTGTGGGAAATAGCGTCAAATAGAACTTGCCCAGCCACCTACTCTTCCGTGATTAGGACCTTGGCTTTGGCGTCGGCCCAGGAGCTGTCATGAGGTAGGGGCCCGTCAGCTATTTGAAGCCTGACTGTTCGCCCCGTTCCGGTGATTACCTGGGCGGTTTCAACTGCCAATGACGTAACCACCGCGGCCCGTCCTTCCGGCCTTAAATACGACTCAGAACTCGCTTCGAAGAATTCTGCAGGAAAGTAGCCCGCCAACCGATCGAAGCCGAGGTTGGCGAAGATCGCAGGCGCTGCCAGGTTCTGGACCAGATGCAGCCACAAAGTCCCCTCGCCACGGATGTGCAGGTGCACCAGACTGCGGGCGGTCTCCAGCAATACATCCGCCTGCTGGGGCGTCATGGCGTCAGGCACCGGCGTGCGCGGCTTGCCGGCGGTCACGTAATTGTAATAGGCGTTCAGGACCTCTTGGACCGCCACTTCTTCGGATTGGGCGTGGAGCCGCAACTGGGCGCCGTCCATGTAATTGGTCAGCCTTCCCAGCACCCAGTCGAGCATCATGGGGTCCCTGATGAAGGGCTCAGGCAGCGGGAAATCACCGGCCGTGGTCGATAGTGTAACCACTTGATCGCCTGCCGAGAGTTTTGGAACTTCGTTCGCGTCGGCCAGATATACCGGCAGCAAAAACTCCGGGTGTTCCTGCTGAACGAGATCGCCCAATGCCAGCAGATAGTTGAGCCTGGCCATCGCCACGGCCAGCGGGTCGGAGTCCATCCCCCGGAACCTTTGCGGTGCATCAAACAAGACGTCCATCGGCTCGCCGCCCCGTTGCGCCACCGATTGTTTCATCGCTCCGATGGCGGCGGTGAGGAAAATGCCTGAGCCGCATGCAGAATCCAACAGGGACAGCCCTGTGTCGTCAGCCAGCCCCAGCTCTTCTTCAACGACGTACTCCGCCAGCCAACGGGGGACCGTCTCCCGGTACTGGGCGTCCAGAATGCCTGGAGATGCGTTGACGAAGTCATATGGCGCGAGAGCTTCTGCCAACCCCCGTACAGCCTCAAGAACTAGGTCATCGAGTCCCAACTCCCAGCGGGGCTCCAATGGAAGCCAGGAAAAGATGTCGCCCTCGCCAAGATTCCCGATGCCTCGGCGACTGAAGTAATCGACGTTGATCACTTCTAACAGCTCTTCGTCGCCGATTACCGGCCGGCGGGGAGCAACGAACCGGCGGGCGACAAACCGCGCCAGTAGAGCCAGGTAGGTCTGGTGTATGAACAGCGATTCTTCGGCTGGTCCCGGGTCTTGTCGACTCTGCCACTCCCGGAACCGGGACGCCACGGGAGGAGCGTTGGCCGCCTGGGCGAAGATGCGGTTAAGCCGGTCCGTGGTCTCAGCGAAGATAGCGCTATCAGGGCCGAATGCGGCTTCCATCGCGGCGGCGGAAATGGGCCTTTCGTTGGTGGGTAGAGGCGGCAGTCTAAAACTCTGCGCTCTTGGGCGTTCTGGGGAAGGGGATGACGTCCCGGATGTTGGCTACCCCCGTTATGAACTGGACGGTTCGCTCGAACCCCAGGCCGAACCCCGAATGAGGGACAGTGCCATAGCTCCGAAGGTCCAGGTACCAGGAATATTCGTCAAGGGAGATCTCCGCCTCGGTCATCCGGCTCTCCAGAACGTCCCGGCGTTCTTCCCGTTGGCTGCCGCCGATGATCTCGCCGATGCGCGGCACCAAAACGTCCATGGCCCGAACGGTCTCACCGTCGTCGTTCATGCGCATGTAGAAGGCCTTGATGCCCTTTGGGTAGTCGGTGACGATCACCGGCTTCTGAATCTTCTTCTCGGTCAGGTAGCGTTCGTGTTCCGACTGGAGGTCGGCGCCCCAATTTACCGGGAACTCGAACTTTTCGCCCGAACTCTGTAGCAGCTTCACCGCCTCGGTGTAGGTGATGCGTTCGAAATTTGAACTGGCGATGCCTTCCAGCGTGGCGATGGTCGTGTCGTCGTGCCACTTGTTGAAGAACTCCATGTCCTCGATGCAGTTCTCCAAGACATGCCCGGTCAGATGCTTCAGAAAATCTTCGGCCAGCTCGGTCAACCCGTCCAACTGACAGAAGGCAATTTCAGGCTCGACCATCCAGAACTCGGCCAAGTGCCGCGAGGTGTTGGAATTCTCGGCGCGGAACGTGGGGCCAAAGGTATATACATCGGAGAGGGCCATGGCGAAGATCTCCGCCTCCAATTGACCGCTCACGGTCAAGAAAGCGGGTTTGCCGAAGAAATCGTCCTCGTGCTTCACAGCGCCGGCGTCTTTCGGCACGTCGTTCAGGTCCAGCGTGGTGACCTGGAACATGGAACCCGCGCCCTCAGCGTCGCTGGCGGTGATGATTGGCGTCTGGATGAACTGGAAGCCCCTCTCCTGGAAGAAGGTATGGATGGCGTAGGATACCGAGTTTCTCACTCGGGCCATGGCGCCGAAAGTGTTGGTGCGGGGCCGCAGATGGGCGATCTCCCTGAGGAACTCTGGCGAATGGCGTTTCTTCTGCAGGGGATAGGTCTCGGGGTCGGAAGCGCCCAAGAGCGTCACAGATCCGGCTTGGACCTCATACTTTTGACCTTGCCCCGGAGACTCAACCAGCATCCCTTCAACACTCACGCTGCATCCGGTGGTGAGGCTGGCGGCCACTTCGTGGGTTGGGTTGTTCTCATCGACCACTATCTGAAGGTCTTGCAGGGTGGAGCCATCGGTGATCTGGAGGAAGGTGACCGACTTGGAAGAGCGGCGAGTCTTGACCCAGCCTTGGATCAGAACGTCGCCTCCGGCTTGGTCCTGGGCGAAGATATCTTTGATCTTGGAGCGCTGCATCAGCGCCTCCCGGAGTGGATTTACCAGGGGGTCAAGGGATGCCAAGTGTTGGATACGCCGGGGCTAAGCGATGGCAGGCGACTCGGACCATTCGTCGGCCCATGTCTGAATGGCCTCCGCCACCGTGCGGAACGCCAAGCCCTTTGGGGAGAGCGAATACTCGACGACAACCGGCCGGCGGTCGTAGACCCTGCGCCGCACGATCCCTTCCTCTTCCAGTTCCTGAAGGCGCTGTGAGAGGAGGCGGTCGCTGAGTCCGTCGATATATCCAGATATCTCAGTGAACCTTTTGGGTTCAGCCAAAAGGCAACGGAGGATCAGGCAGGTCCATTTCTTGCCCAGGACCCTCATTGCATTTTCGTACTTCGGACATGGTTTATCGCAGTTCATGGTGCTCCTCGCCGCGACGCTGTGTGTAACCGAAATCGATTTCTGAACCGAACCACGGACTAATTTTAATACGCCGGCGCTCTGTAGTCTATTCTAACTAATAATAAGGCACTTGACAAATAATTAACAATGGACTAATATTAAGTTAGCGACTGAGATTTGGGTAGGACGAATAAACGGACAGGTTAGCAAAAACGGATGACGACCGAGATTTCGGACAGATTGCCCTACAGCAACGACAGCCCACTTTATAAGGACCGGAAATCATAATGGCAACATTAAGTATCGGAAAAGCCCATTTCACCATCGGCGCACACAGCAATCAGGAAAAGTCGGGGTTTGCCACTAACTTTTACCGTTTCGTGTCATCTGCCCAAGCGGCGGCCGACAAGTACGCTGATTGCAAGTATAACCAAACAGACTGGCGAGCGTTTCGTCCGTAAGGACCAACGTTAACCGGTTTTAAAGAGCCCCGGTCCTTCCGCGGAAGGACCGGGGCTCTTTTTTCTCTAGATCTCAGGCCGGGCGGAGCTCCACTCAGTGGCTGTTTCATAGGCATGGGCGGTCCGCAACAGGGTCTCCTCAGAGAAATGGGGGCCAATGAGTTGCATCCCCACCGGCAGGCCGTCCGAGAACCCGCAGGGCACTGAGAGGCCCGGCAGTCCGGCGATGTTAACGGGCAGAGTGCAGACATCGATCAGGTACATCTGCACCGGGTCTCCGATCTTCTCGCCGATCTTAAACGCCGTCACGGGCGATGTCGGCGTGACCAAAACATCCACATCTTGGAACACCCGGTCGAAGTCCTGCCGGATCAGCGTCCTAGCCTTTTGGGCCTTCAGATAGTAGGCGTCGTAATAGCCGCTGGAGAGTGCGTAGGTACCCAGCATGACGCGGCGGGTGACCTCCGGGCCGAACCCATATTCCCGGGTCTTCTCCATGGCCTCCCACAAATCGGTGGTGTCCTGGTACGAGTAGCCATACTTAACGCCGTCGTAGCGGGCCAGGTTGGCCGAGCATTCCGAAGGCGCGATTATGTAATAGCAGGCCAGTGCGTAGCGGGTCGTGGGCAACGATACGTGCCGCACCGAAGCTCCAAGTCCCTCTAACGTGGACACCGCATCTTCGACGGCCTTCCGCGTGCCGGGGTCCATGCCGTCCACGAAATACTCTTCAGGCACACCCAACCGCAGCCCCTTGATGTCTTGGCCCAAAGTGGCGGCGTAGTCAGTGGGCTCCCGGTGCGCCGAAGTAGCGTCACGGGGGTCGTGTCCGGCGATGGCATTCAACGTTAGGGCACAGTCCATCACCGAGCGTCCCACGGGGCCGATCTGGTCGAAAGAAGAAGCGAATGCGATCAGTCCGTAACGGCTGACAAGTCCGTAGGTGGGTTTCAGGCCTACCACGCCGCAGAGCGACGCCGGCTGCCGGACGCTGCCGCCGGTGTCCGAGCCCAAGGCGTAGATGGCCTCTCCGGCCGCGACCGAGGCAGCGGCGCCACCGCTACTCCCGCCCGGCACCCGGTCCAGGTCCCATGGGTTTCTCGTGGGGTGGAATGCCGAATTCTCACAGGAAGACCCCATGGCGAATTCGTCCATGTTCCCCTTGCCCAACATCACGGCGCCTTGACCCATGAGCCGTTCCACCGCCGTGGCGTTGTAGACCGGCACGAAATTCTCCAGCATCCGGGAAGCGCACGTGGTGAGCACGCCCTCGGTGCACATAACGTCCTTGATCTGCACCGGCACACCCGTAAGCGGTCCGCCCTCGCCCGCCGCCAGCATGCGGTCGGCCTCCGCAGCCTGGGACAAGGCTATCTCTGGAGTCAGGGTCAGGAAAGACTGGACCCGGTCTTCAACGGTGTCGATCCGGTCCAGACAGGCCTGTGTGAGTTCAACCGAGCTGATCTGCCGTGAGGTTAGTTGGGCGTGGGCATCTTGGATACTGAGCCAATTGAGTTCCGCCACGCCCTATTCCTCCAGCACCGCGTTCACCCGGAAGAATTCTCCCTCCCGGCGCGGCGCGTTTTTCAGTACATCTTCCGAGTCCAAGGAGTCTTCGGCCAGGTCATCGCGCATCACGGTTTGGAGTCCACCGGCGTGGCCGGTGGGTGTGACGTCTGAGGTGTCGAGTTCATTCAGCACCTCGAATTGCTCCAGGATCTGGGAGAGTTGTTCGCCGAACATCTCGATCTCATCTTCTGTGAGACCGATTCGGGCCAAAGAGGCGATGTGTTCTACCTGAGAACGTTCAAGGGGCATGCCTAGACCTCGTGTTAAATATCGCTGGGGTCATTTATTGTGTGAGTTCCCGTGGTCATCAACGCCATCTGACTCATGACCGTGCTCTGCCTCGGATTCTATTTCGTGCTCCATCTGGTGCTCAGTGTTGCCGATTCCGTGCCTGTGGAATTCCTCTCCGGCCAGGCCCACCGGGTCCACGTGCACGGTGGCGTTCGACAGGTATTTCAGGTTGTGGAGCAGTTGGTGGTGGACGTCTTCGGCGATGTCGTGACCGGCGCCCACCGAGAGGTTAGGGTCGACGGCGATGTTCACTTCAGCCAGCATCTTGTGCCCCAGCCAACGGACCCGGACCTCGGAAACCTCCCGGACGCCTTCCGTGACCAAGGCCACATCCCGGACTTCGTCGGGCACTTCCGGCTCAACTCCGTCCAGCAATCGGGAGAACACCGATTTCGCAGTCTCAACAACTATACGCAAAATAGCCACCGATATCACCAACCCGACTATGGGGTCGGCCAAGGGATAGCCCAACCAGACACCCAGGGCGCCAAAGAGGACCGCCAGGCTGGTCAGTCCATCCACCCTGGCATGGTGGCCATCGGCGATCAGCGCCGCGCTGTCGATCTCCCTGCCGACTTTCATACGGTAGAGGGCCACAGCTTCATTGCCCGCGAACCCGATGACGGCCGCCACGGCCACCACCCAAAGGTAGTCGATCTCCGGAGGGTTGCCCAACCGGTTGATGGACTCGTAGGCGGCGAAGATGCCGGTGGCCAGGATGGACAGAACGATCAGTAAGCCGGCCAGGTCTTCAGCCCTTCCGTAACCGTAGTTGAACCGCTTGGTAGGCAGTTTCCGTGATAGCGTGAAGGCCGCCCACAGCGGCAGGGCGGTGGCGGCGTCGCCGAAGTTGTGGATGGTGTCGGCGAGGAGCGCCACACTGCCGGTGAACCCGACGATCACCAACTGGAATATGGCCGTGACCAACAGCACCGCCAGTGAGATCTTGGTGGCCCGGATACCCCGGCTGCTGGCCAAGATCTCTCCGTCCACTGCTCCGTGGGAGTGGCCGTGGCTTACCTGGGCGTTGTCGTCTGACCTGCTGTGTGCATGCATCTGTTGGGCCTCAAAACTGCCTAATCAATGTATCATCTGGCCGGGCGCAACCACAGCTACGATCGAAACGGGTACCGGCGAGACGGGAACCAGTCTTTGTGCTGGCCCTCGATTCGTCGCCGCCAGGCACCTGTTGCTGTATAGTTGGACGGTTACTCTGGTAGCCGATAACCCCTGGGACCGATGTTTCGTTCAATAACCAACTGGCGCCTGAAGACGCCCTTCTATTACGGATGGCTGGTGCTCGCCATCTCTGCCGTGGCAACCTTCGCCGCCAGCGGTCTCACCCAGGTGGTGTTGGGTGGCGTTCAGGTCTACATAACCGACGAAAGCGGATGGGATGAGGGCAGCCTGGCCTTCGCTGCCTCCTTGGGTACATGGATGTCCGGCATGCTCGCGCCTTTGATCGGTAAGTTGGCCGACCGGTTCGGACCGCGGTGGCTGATGCCATTTGGCCTGATCGTTGCCGGGATATCCTTCTTCGTTATCGCTGGTTCCAACTCAGTTTTCCAGTTCTATGGGGGATATGTGATTGGCCGGGCTGTGAGCAACCCGGTGCTGGTGGGGTTGGTCCCTAGGACCGCGGCCGTCAATTTCTTCCGGCAGCGGCGCAACATGGCCCTGGCATTGGTCTCCACCTTTCGGCCCATTTCCGGCGCGATCAATATCCAGATCATCTCATTGATCGCCTCGCATCAAGGATGGCGGGCGGCGTACCGGTATCTGGGTTTCTTGAGCTTCATCTTGATCTTACCCGTTGTTCTGTTCGTGAGGCGCCGACCCGAGGACATCGGCCTGCTGCCCGATGGGGCCAGCCCCGCCGGAGCGTCCGTGGGCAGCGTCAGGCCCCAGGCGATAACGCCGGAGTTCAGTTGGACCGCCAAAGAAGCCCTCCGGACCCGAGCTTTTTGGTTGTTATTAACCATCACGGCGCTGGGGACGTTGGCTTCCAGTGCCACCGGCTTCAGCTTGGTGCCTTTCCTAGTCCAGGACGCTGGGTTATCCACCGCCGCCGCCGCCGGGGTCTTGAGTCTGGGCACGTTTTTGGCCGTTGCCAACATGTTCTGGGGCTACCTGGCAGACAAGATCACCCCCCGGCGGAGCCTCATGCTAATGATGGTAGGAGCGGGCGGGATGATGGCGTTCTTGCTTTCGGTTGACTCAGTTGGCAGTGCGTTGATCTTCGCCGTGATCTGGGGAATATTTTCCGGGGGGCTCGGGTCATTGGAGAACATGGTGCTGGCCGAATACTTCGGCCGCGGTTCTTACGGCACCATCCTCGGATTCTTTTCACCGCTGCAGATGATCGCCCTGGGACTTGGGCCCGGTCTGGCTTCGACGGTAAGAGCGTTGGCCGGCGATTTCTATATCCTCTATTTTGCCATGGGGGTGCTTTATTTCATCTCCGCGGTGTTGATGTACATCGCCAAGCCGCCTCCGCTCCCGGTGCGCGAGTCTGCGGAGGCGGAGCTGCCGGGAGATTAACTCATCTCCGATCCACCGGACACGCTGATGGAAAGGCCGGTCATATAATCTGACTCGGCCGAGGCCAGGAAGGCCGCCAGGCGGGCTATGTCGTCGCCCTGGGCGATACGGCCCATCGGAACTCTGAACGACCGCTCCCGAACCATGTCGGCCCGGTATTCATCGCCCGACTCGCCCTCCGGGGCCAATGCGCTGGCGATGAAGTCAACTCTTTCAGTGTCCACCAGCCCGGGGCAGATGGCGTTGACGTTGATCTTGTTCACAGCCATCTCTTGGGCCATCGCCTGGGTGAACCCTATCACGGCGAACTTCGACGCGCAGTAGGCGGCATAACGGGCGATTCCGCGCTTGCCGGCGCCGGAGGAAATGTTGATAATCTTGCCGCCGCCGCCCCGGTTGACCATGTGAGTCGCCACCGCCCGTGACACCAGGTAGGTGCCTCGCACGTTGACCCGTTGCACTTCGTCGAAGGCTTCTTCTTCCAGCTCCAACACTGGCACCCGGTCCTTGCCCGGTCTGGAGCCGGCATTGTTCACCAGGATGTCGATCTTCCCGAACTGGTCCAGGGTCTTGGCCACCATGTCGGCTACCTGGACGCCGTCGGAAACGTCCGAGAACAAACCCAATGCCTGGCGGCCCTTGGACTCTATCTCCTCAACAACGCTGTTCAGCCCAGCCCAGCCGGCCTGCCGGTCCTCGGCACGGATGGCCGAGTCGCTGGCCTCGATGTCGGTAACAACCACGTCGGCCCCTTCTTCGGCCAGGCGCAGGGCGATGCTCCGCCCGATGCCGTGCCGCCCGCCCGCGCCGGTTACCAGGGCAACTTTACCGCTAAGGTCGTACATTTTGTCCTCACAGATACACGATGCTTGGAAAGCTAATGCAGTGTAGCGAATGGGGGCTTGGTGTGCCAAGGGCCAACAACAACCGTAGGGGCACGGTCACGATCAAATCGGGATGATCTTACGGTTTCTGCTAGATACCTGCTTCTTCGACCGGCAGGGAAGATGGGCGCCAGGCTTGCCAGACCACGCCCTTGCTGGGGGAGAACAGCATCGCGGCGAGGAACAACCCGGTGGCGACTACCACGATACTGGGCCCTGTGGGCAAGTCGGCATGGAAGGACAAGTAGAGCCCGGCCACGGTGGAAACGAACCCGGTGATCACGCTGATGGTCATGATTCCCGGCAGCCGGCGCGCAAGTAGTGTGGCGGTCGCGGCAGGTGTTACGAGCAGCGCCAAAACCAATACGATGCCCACGGCCTTAAGCGAGGCGACGGTAGTGATGCCGACGAGCAGCGGCAGCAGGTATTGGATGAACCTAACAGGCACGCCCGACGCTGCTGACATAGTGGCGTCATAGGCCGTGAACAATAATTCTTTGTACAGGGCGATGATGACCAGCAGCACCCCGCCAGCCACCAAGCCAATCAACAATACCTCACTCCAGGAGACACCCAGGACGTTGCCGAATAGCAGCCCGAAGAGGTCGGCAGTGTAGTTGCTGACCCGGCTCATCAAGATGATTCCCACGGCAAACCCGCTGGCGAAGATGATTCCGATGGCCGTGTCCAAGCGGACTTGGGCGCGGCGGCTGATGAAGGTGATGGCGAGCGAAGCAGGCACCGCCCAGGCAAAGGCGCCCCAGAATATGCTTCCGCCGAAGAAATATGCGACCGACATTCCAGCCAAAGACGAGTGGGCCACGGCGTCACCCATAAAGGCCATGCCCCGGAGGACCACAAAGACGCCGACCACCGAGCAGACCAGAGCGGCAAAGGCGGCCGCCAGCAACGCCCGTTGCATGAAGGCGAATTCCCACGGCTCGGTCAAAAAGTCAATCATGCCTATGACACGCCTTTCACTGAGACGACTAAAAAATCAATCATGCTTGTGGTCTGAGTGATCGACTTCCGGCGTACCATCCGGATGGGTGTGGTGTTGAACGGCGTAGGCCTGGCCGTCCAGATGCACCAGGAGTAGGTGGGTGCCAAAGGTGTCGCCCAGCACTTGCTCGTTCAGTACCTCAGAGGGCTTGCCGAAGGCGATCAGCCGCCGGTTTAGGCATGCCGCCTTGTCGCAGCGAGAGGAGACGCAGGACAGGTCGTGGGTGCTTAGGACCACCGTGGCGCCTTTGGCGCGCAGCTCGTCCAATAAGTCCAGCAGTTGGTGCTGGGCGGTGGCGTCCAACCCGGCCATGGGCTCGTCTAACAGCAGAAGCTCGGGGTTGTGGGCCATGGCCCGGGCCAGTAGCACCCGCCGCCTTTGGCCGCCGGAGAGTTCGCCGATCAGCCTATCCCGCAGGTCGAACATCTTTACTAGTTCCAGCGACGCGTCGGCAGCCTCCCGGTCCTCTTTGGTGGTGCGGCGGAAAAGGCCGCGGCGGGAGTAACGGCCCATGAGCGCCACGTCGAACACGGTCACTGGAAAATCCCAGTCCACCAACTCGGTCTGCGGAGTGTAGCCAATTAAGTGGCGTTCCGGAGCGCCGTCACGGCCTAGCACTAAAACTTCGCCCCTCATCGGCTTCACCAATCCCAGAACGGTCTTGATCAGCGTCGACTTGCCCGAGCCGTTGGGCCCGATGATGCCCACCATATCGCCCCGGTCGACCTGGAAGCTAACGCCCTCCAATACTGGCTTGCCGTTATAACCTGCCCACAGGTTGCGGACTTCTAATGCGGGTCCGCTGGCGCGGTCCGCAACATCTGATTCTTTTGTCTCTAAAGTTGGGTCTGCACTCATTTGTCAGTGGCTATCTTAGGAGCCTGGCCAGGCTCTTGGCATTGAATAGCATCATGTCGATATAGCTGGCGGCATCGCCTTCCTGGACGTCCGAGTAGATGGGGCCGACCTCTACTCCCGCTTCTTCAGCGGCTTTCAACAGCAATCCCGAGTTGAATTGAGGCTCGGCGAAGACGGCCGGAATCCCTTGGGACTTTATCTGGTCCAGTATCTCGAACACGGGGCCGGGGGATACCTGGCTAGCGTCGCTGCCCACTAGGGAGGTGACCTGCCAACCGTAGCGCTTGGCGAAGTGGCCAAAGGCGTCGTGGAAGGTGATCAGATGCCGCCGGTCCGGGTCGATGGTGTTCAAGGTGCTGGCGATGTCGAAGTCCAGCTTGGTCAACGCATCCGCGTACGAATCGAAATTCGCCTGGTAGTCGGCGGAATTATCCGGGTCAGCAGCAATCAGGCCGTCCCTGATGCCCTCCGCATATCTAACCGCGAAGACCGGGTTCTGCCAGAAATGAGGGTCGTCGTTGTCGGGGTCTAGTTCCAGCAGCGGTCCGGCGGCGAAAACCCGTACCGCATCATCGGACGCGGAGCCGTCGATCACTTGGTCGAGAAATTGGTCTAGCCCTCCTCCGTTGGAGACCAGCAGGGCTGCGTTGCTCACCGCCACGTTGTCGGCCGGCGTGCTCTGAAATGAATGGACGTCGGCGCCCGGCGGGACCAGGGCCGTCACATCCACCAGGTCACCGCCCACGTTCTTCACCATGTCCGCCAGCAACGCCGTGGTGGTCACCACGGCCAAACGGGGTCCGGTAGCGGTCTGCTCCGGAGACGACGAGCCGCAAGCTGAGACCAGCAGCATGATCGCCATCGCTGCTGAGATCGTCCAGACCGCTGTGGGTAGGCGGATTATTTGCCACCGGCGCCTCCGGTTTATCGGTGTAAGTATCAAATGATTTTCGTTTTGAGAGTAAGTATCAATAAGGGTAAAAAAAGAGACTAGACCGCCGCGAGTTCCACAGAAGTTTCAGATTTGCTGCATGACCGGCACCGGCCGTAGACCTCCAGCCAATGGCCGCTCAGTTCGAACCCATGGCTGGCCGAAGTCTGCTGCAACAGCTTTTCGATATCACAGCCCAACAGGTCTTGAGACGACCCGCACTCCACGCAGAGCAGGTGATGGTGGTGTCCCCGGTGGCTGAGCTGGTAGTGAAGATCGCCGTCTTCCAGCAACACCCGGCAGAGCACGCCGGTCTCAACGAGCAACTTTAAAGAGCGGAAGATGGTCGCCCTTCCCAGCGACGGCAACTTCTCCCTCAGATCTTCAGCGGTGAAGTGTTTGCCCTGGTTGGCGATGACTTGGGCCACCGCCCTCCGGGGCGACGTGGACCGGTAGCCCTGCTGCTCCAGGGTCTCCAGTAATTGTTCGGCCAGGGCGTTGACCCGTTTACGCATGCGTTTTCGTGAACTGGACTCGTAATGAGACCAAGTATCTTTAATGATTTGACTGTATCACAGGGTCATGGGGGAGTCAATTTAGACCGTGACGCCTATTCCAGGTGCCAGGTGTCTCCGGCGGGAGGCCAGGGGTTGTCGTCGGCCAGGACCTGGGAGAGCTGGGTGAAAGCCCCCTTCATGCCAGCCGGGTGCAGCCAGATGCTGTTGAACCCCAGGTTGACGTAATTGGAAGTAACCCTGGACGAGGTGTAGCGGGCGTCCTGACCCTTCAGGTAGTCGTCCATGGCCAGGGAGTCTTCTATCTCGTAGATGGTCAGGTAGATACCCTCGCCGTAGCGTTCCAGGAACCGGGCGGACGGGACATCGCCGCCGGTGGGCTGGGCCAACTCGATGAACGTGTCTTTGCCGCCCAAAGGAAGGACCGCGATCTCCAGGTCGGTGAAGCTGACTTGGAAGCGTTTGGTGGACTTGATCCCGAACATCTTTTCCCAATTGACGATGGCCTCGTCCAGGTCCCGGACCAACACCGCCATCTGGCGAATCTGCTTGGTTAGTGGCTGGTGTTCCAGGGTCTGCCAGTCCGGCCCGGCCGGCGGCCAAGGGTTCTCACCATCGGTGACCTCGATGATCTCCAACAACGCGCCGTTGGCGGACGAAGGGTGGACGAAGGAGTGGCGGTAGTCGCCGGTTGCCGGTCCTTCGGATAACCGGACGCCCATGGACTTCAGGTGCGGGATGAGGCGGTCGTACTCGCTGGTTTCGAAGATCAGCATGTAGGGGGCCTCGCCGCGGCGCTCCAGGTAGCGGGCCGCCGCGGAATCGTCCGAGGTGGGTTGGAGGAGTTCGATGAAGGTTCCGGCGCCCGCGGGAAGGACCGCGTTCAACAGGCCGTAGTTACTCAGGTCCTCGGAATGGCAGGTCTCCATACCCAGATGCCGCCGGTACAGCTCCTTGCCTTCCTCGAGGTCCTTGACCAAAAACGCCACTTGCCGCAATCGTTCCAACATCTTTCTGCCTTACCGAGGCCGGATGGATAGTTTGCTTGGAGATAGCTTGTCCAAAGGAAACGCGGCGCGCCGCCCGCCCGCCCTAACGGCCTGCCAACACGACTATGGCCTTGCCGCCGACGTAGCGTTCGCCCTCGGCGCCGGTCATCAGGATGTCGCATTCCACCAGGTTTTCGCCGTCTTCTTCCCGGAGGTCGGTGATGGTGGCCGCCAAGGTCAGAGGACGGTTGTGGGGCACCGGCTGCCTAAACACCAAGTCCAGGTCTTTGATGGAGCCAGGTCCGCCCCAGTCGGTCAGCAATTGGGCCATCATGGCCATGGTCATGATGCCGGGCACGATGGTGCCTTTCATCCCGGCCTTGGCCGCGATTTCGGAGTCGGTGAAGCGGTTGGGTTTGGGCGCGCCCCAGACATCGCAGAAATTGGCCACCTCTTCGTCGGTGGCGACCTTCTCCACGGGCCCGATCTCGTCACCCAGTTCTATCTCATCGTAATAGGGCAAAACACTCTCTCAGTTTGGTCTGTTTGTATGTTACGACCGTTCCTCGGTCTATCAGAGTAGCTGTCATCCAGCCACTCTATGTCCAAAATCCGGCTGTGCCGGTCACTCTCGTTTGGCGAAGGACTCTTGGACTTCGGCGACCACCTGGCCGTCTTGATTGGTGAATGTCGTCTCCCAGACCACGAAGACCATGGTGCCGGAGCGTCCGGTCTTGGCGTAGACGTCTTTCAGGTGGGAAGAGGCGGTCAATCGGTCCCCGGCGTAGACCGGCGCTTTGGGTTCGACCCGCTGGCCGGCGTGCATCTGGGTGCGGCCGAACTTGACCTTCACATCGGGCAGAGAAACTTGGCGGACGAGGATGCAGCAAAGGGTCGGCGGGGCGATCCTGCTACGGTATCCGGCTTCCTTGGCGCCGTCGTCGGACTTGAAAGCGGCGCCGGTCTCACCCGTGCTACTGTTGGCCCGGTCAATGATCTCATCGGTGATCTCGAAGGGACCGGCTAGGTGTTCTACTCCGTATAGAGACCGGTCGTATTCAAGCTCCATCGCCATGGTTCTGTCTCCTTAATCCCCGCGCCCCGGCTTCTTCAGGAGGCGCCGTTCACGACGTTCTCCAGCCAAACCGGCTGGAATTCCTTGCTGAGCAGGGCGTCCACTAGGTTGTTTTCATTCTTGATCGCCGCTTTGAAGTCGGTCATGCAAGTGGCGATGTGGCTGGTCAGATGGGCATCACTGCCGCCGACGCCCAGCAGGTTGTGACTTTTGCAGAGCTCTTCGGCTCGTTCGTTTTCACCTGCGCGGCTTCCCCCGTTAAGGCGCTCAACTATCTTCACATCGTCGAAGACCTCTCCCTGGGAGACATATTCGGTCAGGCCGATGCCGAACCGGCCGGGGTGGGCCGGCAGGGCGATGGCGTCGTGCTGGCGGGCTGCCTGCATCAAGGCCCTGGCATCCATGTGGACATCGCCAAAGTCGATCGCTTGGGTCAGAGCTTCGGTAACGCCATAGACTAGGAAATGGCCGTAGCGAGTGTCTAACTCGGAGCCTTTCAGGACCAGAACGTTGTACTGCCCGGCCAGGTCCGAGTAATCTTTGTCAAAGTCGAACTTACGGTGCTCGGTGAGCACGATGCCATCGACGGTGTGCCCTCGTTTTCGCAGCACTTGGATCCATTTTACGTACTGCTCAACCGTGGCCCGGGAGTCGTCGGACGACACGGAATGGCTATGCATGTCCAGGTACAAGTTTAGGAATTTCCCCTGTTGATGGAGTGGCCCGGGCCCATTGGATCGCCTTCGGCGGTGTCCGGGAAGGGGGCGGGTGAGAGTCTGGGTCAATCATAATAGGTGCCGCTGGATACAGCAACCGCTTGGCCGGAAATTACGGCACAGGCGGGATTTGTCGCGGACGTTAAGCCGCGGAGGACCCAGCGTGGATGGAGGGGTGTTGCAGACCTATAAGCCGGGTTCTGTGCCCCTCCCGGAAGGGAGGGCGGTGACCATCTATCTAGCCCAACCGCCGGCCGTTAAGCCAGCGGAAGTCCGCTTTTGGCGGAGCGGCGTTACCGCCGCGGTCAAGCAGCCAACCCGGGGACGGGCCGGGCGCCTAAGTCCCCCTATTTGGCCTTGCTCCAGGTGGGGTTTAGCCGCCGCTGCGTCACCGCAGACGGCCGGACGCTCTTACCGTCCGATTTCACCCTTATCCTTCCCATACGGGGAGGACGGTATGTTTCTGTGCCACTTTCCGTTCCCGATGCAGGTTCTACGAACCGGAATCGGGACCTGGGAGTTACCCAGCACCCTGCCCAGAGGAGCCCGGACTTTCCTCCCTCCTCCCCATGCGGGAAGGACGGCGGTCACCCAGTCTGCATGACCCTCCGTTTCGAACTCTAGCATAGGGCATATAAGCGGGGCAAACGGTGGGTGTTCCAGAGTGGATATTCACATTAGCCGGGCAATAAAAAATGGCCGGTACAACCGGCCATTTACGTTTTCTGGTCGATGCCCGACTTATCCTGGGAAAAGCATGCGCCCGCAACTGCTGCAGAGGACCACCTGGTGTCCGCCGCGGACACGCTGTTGTTGGTGTGTGGGCAGGGACATTCTGCAACCCTGGCAGAGCCCTCGTTCCACCTTGGCCACGGCTAATCCACCTTTGGATTTTCGAAGTAATTCGTACTGCTGGAGCGATGAGGGGTCGAGGCCTTCAGTCAGCTTGGACCGCTGACCTTCGAATCCCGCCCGTTCGGACTTGAGTTCTTTCAGAGCTGTTTGCAATTCGGATTGGCGGACCTTCCAAGCCGCTTTCGCCTCGGAGAGTTTGCTCTCTAATTCAGTCTTTTTGTTTTGTGCTTCCTCGATCTTGGTGGTGATCTCTGCGAGGACAGATTCTTGCTGTTCAACCAGTCGGAGGACGTTGGAGGCTTCGCGCTCCAGGCTTTCGAGGTCTCGGGGGTTGGTGACTTCTCCGCCGTAAAGCTGGGAATTCAGGGTCTCAGACCGTTCTTTCTGCGCTTCTGCCTCTACTTTGGAGGCCTTTTGCTGGAGTTCGGTTTCCTGAAGCCATTCGGCATCGCGTTGCAGTTCCGATTCCAGGTCCCCGATCGTTTCGCCGTTGTTTAGCTCATATTCTGCTTTGTCGCTCGCGGACTGGACACGGTCTAAAATGATATCCAATTCCTGGAGAGCAAACATCTGCCTAACGGTAGTCATTAAGGCCATCCTTGCAAGATTACGAACGGTTCACACCGCCACACACTATCCGATTCTAGGAAGGCGGCGGCTTGTTGTCAAATATTCGGGACATGACCTGGTAACGCAGCCTTTCGAAGATACGCCGCCGGCCCGTCAATCTCGCCACGGCGCCCCTTGTTTATTATCCCTTTTAGCCAACATAATCTGTGGAGCGAGACTTCAGTGAGCAACCCGGCGAACTCCTAATGGGACGATGTGATGAGGATCCTTCATTTTTCAGACCTGCATATCGGGGTGGAGAATTACGGACGAATAGACCCGGAAACAGGGTTATCGACCCGGCTCGGAGATTTTCTGGATTCTCTGGACCAAGTAGTCGAATTCGCCCTCAATGAAAGAGTTGACCTGGTTTTGCTGGCAGGGGACGCCTATAAGGGGCGCGACCCGACCCAGACCCACCAGCGGGAATTCGCCAAGCGTCTGAACCGCCTCTCCCAGGCCGGGGTCCCCACATTTCTATTAGTGGGTAACCACGATCTGCCCGCGGCTTCTAGCAGGGCCACTGCGGTTGATATATTTCCAACTTTGGAAGTCGCCAACGTTTACGTCGGGAATAGCCTTCAAACCTATCAAGTTCCTACGCCCTCCGGGCCACTACAGATACTGGCTGTGCCGTGGCCAAGGCGCAGCGCTATCTTGAGCCGGGAAGACTCCAGGGGCATGTCCATCGAGGAGGTGAGAGAGACACTGGAACAAAGGCTGACCGACGGTATAGAACACGAAGCCAACGCGCTGGACCCAGATGTGCCGGCGATTCTCACGGGGCATGTAACGGTGAACGGCGCCACCGTGGGCACGGAGCGTTCCATGATGTTGGGCCAAGACCATGTGCTGCTGGTAAGCGCTTTGGACCGGCCTCAGGTCGAGTACGTCGCCTTGGGCCATATCCACAAGCACCAGGTCCTGCGTCCCGACCCGCCCATGGTCGTCTACTCCGGTAGTCTGCAGCGGGTGGACTTCAGCGAGGAAGGGGATGAAAAAGGGTTCTGCGTAGTGGACTTGGACCCGGCCGCACCCCAGGGCCGGCGGATGACGAATTTCGAGTTCCATAAGTTGGCGGCCCGCAGTTTCGTCACCGTTGACGTTTCGGTGGAACCCCAAGACGTGGACCCGACGGCCACGGTGGTCCGGGCCATCGCCAGGAAAGACATCGCCGATGCTGTGGTCCGGGTGCGCATCGCCCTGGCCGCGGAGTCCGACGCCCATCTCAGGGAAACGGAGATTCGCGCGGCCCTTGAACCGGCCCACTTCATCGCCTCCATAACTCGGGAGATAGCCGGCGAACGGCGCACTCGAATCTCGCCATCCGAAGGCGAAGACCTACAGCCGATGCAGGCCCTTGGTCTTTACCTGGACAGCAGAAAGATAGAGGGAGAACGCCGCGACAAGATCATGAGGAAGGCCGAGGAACTGATCGAACTGGACGCGGCTGAGCCGGAAAGCCCTTCTGGCGGTTAAGGACCATTGGCCTTCAACCAGCGTCGTTGGTGCAAACTTGCTTGCCACAGCCGAGCGGTTCCAAAACGCGGCCGTAATGTTAAGCGAGTTTTCGCGCCAGTGAGTGGCTGCCGTCGACCAAGTCTTTGAATACTTCTTGGACGGTCAATATCTCTGAGATCAGTCCAGCCCCGGCGCCGGTGTAGGCGATACCGGTCTCGAAGTCGCCATCGATGAAAGCGGCCCTGGTGCGGTCGATGCCCAGTTCCTGCTCCCAGGCGGCCGAGTCGTCGCCGCTGTCCAAGCCCGACTCCTTCATCTGGAGTGCGATGCCTTGTTTGAGGATCCTGGTCGGAAAATTATCTCCGCCGACGACGATCGTTCCACTGTCGATGGCTGCCACCATAGCCGTCTTATAGATCTGATGGGAGATGCATTCCTTGGTTGCGACGAACCGGGACCCCATCTGCACGCCCATTGCGCCCAGTGCAGTTGCGGCCACGTAGCCGCGGGAATCGACGATTCCGCCGGACGCGATGACCGGGATAGCGATGGACCCAACTACCTGGGGAACCAGGACCATCGTGGAGACTTTGTCGACGCCGCGCAGGCCGCCGCCCTCAAATCCCTCGGCAATGACCATGTCCACTCCTTGGGCCTCCGCGCCGCGGGCGTGCCGCACGGTGGAGACCTGGTGGATGACCGTCATGCCATGTTCTTTCATTGTGCCGGTGTATAGGGCCGGGCTTCCTCCGTAAGTGATCGCGATATTGATGCCCTCTCGGGCCGCAGCCTCAATCATTTGCTCTATCTGAGGATGGGCTATGTAAAACGAAACACCGAACGGCTTAGTGGTCATACGCTGTACGCGGCGGACCACTGCGTGGAGGTCGGCTACAGGGTCTCCGCCGGGCTCAACTCCGGATGTGGGGTGCAATACGCCAAGTCCACCGGCGTTGGAAACGGCGGCCACCAATTCTGCGTTGGAAACCCAAGGTAGTCCCGCTTGGAGGACTGGGTAGTTGATTCCTAATGCGGTGCTAACAGCCGTGCGTTTCATCTGAAAAATACCTAATCGATCTCTCCGGGTTATTGGGAGAAATCTCGCATCTTGCGCGTCTGGAAACCAGGGTTTGAGCGCAGATTCGTTACTTGATTGACCGCTTCTAATCAGGTGGTCAAGAAGTCTGACCGATTGTACGGCCACGCCTAGGTAGTGTCAACTGATTTCGGATACCAGCCCCACCATTTTCGGGGCGTTGAGCATTGGTTTTGAGAGGAATCACACAGGTTGCTCAGGCCGCCCGGCTAGAGGATAATACGGCCCCAACAACACCTGGCCAAAGGCCAACCGGCCCAGCGGAATTGGAGTGATCGCCCATGTTAACCAGACATGACAATGAAACACTAACTCGCACCGACCAAGGCACGCCCATGGGCGATGTGATGCGGCGGTACTGGGTCCCGGCGCTTTTGGCCAGTGAACTTCCGGACCCGGACTGCCCGCCGGTACGGGTCCGCCTTCTGGGAGAGCAATTGGTGGCCTTCCGGGACACCCAGGGGAAAATCGGGCTGCTCAGCGAGTTCTGCCCCCACCGCAGGACTTCACTGTTCTTCGGACGCAACGAGGAGGGCGGTCTTCGTTGCGTGTACCACGGATGGAAATTCGACGTGTCCGGGCAATGCCTGGACATGATGAACGAACCTGCGAATAGCGATTATCCCAGCAAGATCAAGACCACGTCTTATCCGGTCGTCGAGATGGGAGAGCTGATCTGGGCGTATCTGGGCCCCGCGGAAAACGAGCCGCCACATCCAAAGTTTGAGTGGACCCAAGTGCCGGATGACCAACGGCTGGTTTCCAAGAATTGGCAGGAATGCAACTGGCTCCAGGGTCTGGAAGGCGGTATCGACACCGCCCACGCTCCAATCCTCCACCGCCGCATTAGCGAGAACACCGACCGGCCCGGCATCTCCATCAGCACCGATCTGATCAAAGCCGAGGCGGCTAGGGTGGATGTCGACCGGACCGACTACGGGTACCGCTACGCGGGCATCCGGTCCCTCGGCGACCGGGGCGAACTGATCCGTAGCTACCACTGGGTGATGCCGTTCCACCAATTCCGACCCCTCCAGTTCGGATACTACGGGCAAGATCCGCGCGAACTGATCGCCGGACACATCTGGGTGCCCATGGATGACGAGAACTGCATGGTCTACAACTGGGTCTACAACTATGGCGGCACGCCGCTCACCCAAGCCGACCGAGATGAAGAGATCCGGCTGGGCCGCGGTCCGGGCGAAGTGCTTCCGGACTTTAGGACCAAGCGCAATAGATCCAACGACTGGATGATCGACCGGGAAGTCCAAAGGACCGAGACATTCACCGGGATCGAGGGCATCAACACCCAAGACCAGGCGATACAAGAGAGCATGGGGCCAATCTTGGACCGGACCAACGAGAACCTCGCCGCCAGCGACATGGCCATCGTCATCGCCCGGCGCATGCTGCTGGAAGCGGCCGGCACTGTGGCCGACGGAGGCGATCCGCCCGGTGTCGGCGACTCCTACTACAATGTGCGCGCCATCGACGCCATCGTGCCCAATGACTCCGATTGGAAAGAGGAATTGGACGACCGCATGTACGGGCACTAACAGACTAGCGGGACCACAGAATGGTAAAAAGAGGGTGGCTGCCTGTAGGAAGCCACCCTCTTTTGTTGGTACTCGTCCGCCTGGATGGAATTAACCGCTGAAGGTTGATGTTACCGGTTGGTGGCCGGAATGTTCCTCGTAGGCTTCATCTCGGTACAGCGCCAGCGATTTCATCACCGGGATGTCTTGGATCGAGAACAAGATCGCCTCTTCTGGCCCCTGGTTGGCAAACTCGTGCCACGCCCAGGTTGGCACCACGAAGAAATCTCCCTCACGCCATTCGAATTTCTGGCCGTCGATCACCGTGTACCCCTCGCCTTGGAATACGTGAAATACAGCGCTGCTGGTATGCCGATGGGCCCGGGTTCTGACGCCGGGACGAATCAGTTGGATCCAACAAGCCATAGTCCGCAACACGGGGCCGCCGGTGGCCGGGTCCGAGAACTCCATGGCGACATCGTCGAAGGGACTGCAATCGGTCCGCGCCAAATTCCAAAGCGCATCGTAGGTCTGTTCCCATTTGTAGTGCCACAGCGGGGAATATGGGGCTTTGTAGTCTTCCCAGGCAGGCCGTAGCGTCCCCGAAGAATATTTCTGGACCGATTGGCCGGTGCCGGTGACCGGTTGTTGGTCTTCGGGGTATTGCTCGTAGAACGTGGCCTCCAAGTTGTGGACCAACGGCGTGTCCAACCCGTCGAGCCAGATCATCGGCCCGTCACCTTCGTTGTTGTGGTCGTGCCAAGTCCAAGAGGGCGTGAGCACCAGGTCGCCACGCTCCATGTAACACTTGTCGCCTTCCACCGTGGTGTATGCGCCCTCTCCATGTAGGACCCAGCGAATGGCGGTGGGCGTATGCCGGTGTGCCGGCGCGTTCTCTCCGGGCAGGAGAAGTTGCAAGGCGGCGGAGATGGTGTGGGTGGTGCCGTGGTCGCGGCCCGGGTTGGTCAGCCGGAGCACGCGCCGCTCGACATCGCGGTCCGGCGTCACTATGTCGCCGCTCCGCAGTATCAGCGGCTCGGCCTGCTACCATCGCCACAGGAACGGCTCGACCGAGGGCTTGCGGTCATGCCCACGGCCCATCCAAGCCGGCGTCAGTCCGGCTTGGCGGCTAGTATCGTAGAACTCTTGCATCTCTTCGGGGCTGACTTTGCCTTTGGTAGCCATGGCAACCTCCCTATCCAAGAGACCGATAATGATTATTACCGGAGATTGTAGTGTTGCCTTTCGACACCGTCAAGGCAGCGGTCAGTTGTGCGGCATCCGGTCTGGGTTGACGCTTGAGATAAGACCAGCTAGGCTGGCGAAAATCCGACTGAATACCGGTCTCCGGAGGAGCGAAGTTGAAGGCAGCAGTACTGTACGAGAGTTTCCAGCCGTTGGTGGTTGAGGAACTGGAATTGGACGCCCCTCACGAGCACGAAGTTTTGGTAAAGCTGACCGCCAGCGGCGTCTGCCACAGCGACCTCCATTACATGAAGGGCGACCGCGAACATCCCTTGCCTGTGGTTTTGGGCCATGAGGGCGCGGGGATCGTCGAAGAGATCGGCCCCGGCGTCACCTACGCCCAACCAGGCGACCACGTGGTGCTGTCATTCGTGCCAACCTGCGGCCACTGCTCCTACTGCGTCAAAGGTAGGCAGAACCTGTGTGAGGCCCGCTACCAACTCCAGGGGAAGATGCTGGACGGCACCACCCGCCTGCACAACAGCGCCGGAGACGTCCACCACTTCAACGGCCTCTCCACCTTCGGCGAATACGCCGTGGTGCCCGAGGACAGCCTGGTGAAGATACGAGAGGATGCCCCATTGGACCGTGTCGCCCTGATCGGGTGCGGCGTGCCAACAGGGGTGGGGGCCGTCATCAACACGGCCAAGGTGAAGCCCGGCAGCAGCGTCGTGGTGATCGGAGCCGGCGGCGTGGGTCTGAATGTGGTGCAGGGCGCTGTGCTGGCCGGGGCTGAAGCGATCATCGCCGTGGACATCTTCGGCGACAAATTGGAGCATGCCCTGCAATTCGGCGCGACCCATCTGGTTAACGCCGCCACCGAGGACCTGGTGGAGAAGGTCCGGGACATCACCCGGGGCGAGATGGCCGATTACGCATTCGAAGTCATCGGCTCAGTCGACGCCATCAACCAAGCCATGGCCACCACCAAACGCGGCGGCACCACGGTGGTTGTGGGCGTTGCCCCCAAAGGCGCGGAACTGACCATCGACCCCGACTTCCTGCATCTGGACCGGGTCCTCATGGGCTGCACCTACGGCTCGGTCTATCCCCGGGCCGACATGCCCATGCTCGTCGACCTATACATGGCCCGCCGCCTGAAACTGGACGAACTCATCACCGCCACCTTCAAGCTAGACCAGATCAACACAGCGTTTGAGGCCTTGGACCAAGGGGAAGTGGCGCGGAGCATCATTCGGTATTAGAGGAGGGGCGGAAATCCCCCCAACCCCCTTTTACGAAAGTGGGGCTTTTCGTAGCCGAGGGTCCCTTCTCCTCCATCCTTCCGCGGAAGGACGGTGAGGTTAGGATGAGGACACTTCCCCATTAACTAAAGTCGTGGCAGACCGGAAATCCCCCTAAATCCCCCTTTGCAAAGGGGGACTTCCCGTTGTTTCCGTTGGACGCTTAGCATGGCAGACAAACTTGTCTAATTCCAACAATCCCCCCTTTCGTAAAGGGGGCTAGGGGGATTTAGCCCCCGCCACCCCTCAACCCGCCCCACTACCACCAGATCGTCTTAACCACCCACAGGAAAACGAGCAACAACCCGCCCCCGGCCAATCTTCGGAGGGCTCTGAGAAACAACTCGTTCGGCTGAATCACGCCCCCGGCGGCCGCATGGTGTGCCACTCGGTGGCCTGTTCGTAGGCATGGGCCACCTTGAATATAGTCTCCTCGCCGCCGGGGCGGGCGCCGATCTGCAGGCCCACGGGCATATTCCGGTCATCGAAGCCGCAGGGGAGAGACATCGCGGGGCAACTGGCCAGGTTGAAGATGCGGGTGAACAAGAATGCCAATCGGCCCGCGGTCTCCTTGCTGGTGATGGGCGGGTCGTCCTCCAGCCGCAGGGCCCCCTTTCCGGACGTCGGCAGCACCAGCACGTCGTATTTTTCCAGTGATTCCAGCACCTGCCGGCGCAGCATGGTGCGCAGTTTCTGGGCCTTGTAATAGGCCTGAGCGGGCAGCAGACTGCCGGTCAAGAGCATTATGCGGACGTCGTGGCCGTAGTCTTGGATTCGGTCTTTGGTCCAGTCTTGCTGGGCCAGCGCCGGCTCTACCGCCAGCAGCACCGCCGACGCTACTCCGGCGTCCATGGACAGCGGGATCGACACCTCTTCCACCGTCGCGCCCAGTTCTCCCAGTGTTGCGATGGCCTTCGAGACCGCTTGCAGCACCTCGGGTTCCACCAGGTCCGACTCCATGAACTCGGTGATCACCCCGACCTTCAAGCCGTTCAGGTCGCCGCCCAGAGCTTTCCGGTAATCGGGCACCGGCTCCGTGGAAGAATAGGCGTCCTTTGGGTCGTGGCCGGCGATGACGCCCAGGGTGATGGCCGCGTCCTCCACGGTCCGGGAGATGGGGCCAACTGTGTCCATGCTCCAAACGCCGCGCATCACGCCGTACCGGCTGACCAGGCCCCAACTGGGCCGGATGCCAACCAGCCCGCACCAGGTGGCTGGAAAGCGGATGGAGCCTCCGGTGTCTTCTCCCAATGATGTGGCGCAGAGGTAGGCCGCGGTGGCCGCGCCCGACCCGCTGCTGGAACCGCCGGTGTAGGTATCGATGTTCCACGGGTTTCGCGGGGTGCTGTAGCGGTGGGAGAACCCGGTGATGGCAAATTCGGTCATGTTGGTCTTGCCCAAGATGACTGCCCCACCCTTCCGTAGATTGGCGATGACCGTGGCGTCTTCATCGGGGACGAAATCGGCCAGTATCCGGGAGCCTCCGGTACTGCGCACACCCTCACTCCAAAACTGGTCTTTCACCGCCACCGGAACCCCGTGCAGCGGGCCACGATTATTGCCATTTTGAAGGTCCGTCTCGGCCTGCCGGGCGTCGGCCATGGCCTGGTCCCGCATGACTGTCAGATAGCTGTTGAACCGGAAATCCAGGGCGTCTATGCGGTCCAGGTAGGCTTCCGTGGCTTCAACGGGCGAGACCTGGTTTGCCTGGATCAACCGTGAGAGTTCTCCGGCGGATAGAAAAGGCAGATCAGACTTGTCCATGGGGCCTCCGTGTTGGGAGCGTTGGGGGCCGGGAAAAGAAAAATGCCCTCAACAAATCGAGGACATTTTTAAAGATCGGTGGGGATTAAAACCTATGCTGGAGGCAGGATGATGGGGAGGGGCTCGACGTCGTTCAGACCCGGTGGGTTGATGGCGTCCAGGGACTCCAAGAGGGCGTTCAGACTGTACATCACCTCGGTCAATTCCGGGTCTTCTATCGTCAGACCCACGGCCTTGCCCATGGCGCGAATCTCGTCTTTGTTCAGATCAGCCATCGGTACCTCCGTACACCCCGATCAAGTGAGCACATATTGCTGTAAAAAGCCTGCCGCGTCAAGACGGCCCATAATCGGCGCCGGTGTTCCTTGAGACGGCATGGCGCGTCGGCTATACTGGCCGGGACATCTGAGCAACAGAGATCAGGAAGAATTTAAGCCGATGGCTACGTATAAGACGATCAATGTCGACCTGGGACTGGAGACTGACTTCACCAAGTTGCCCGCGCCGGTGACGGTGGGCGAATGGTCATATTTCTTGGCGCGGAGCAGGAAGGGCGTCTACAAGCTGCTCTCCAACGTCTGCCCCCACCAGGCGGAGGAAGTGCTGGACTGGACCGGGGTGTTCATGTGCCCAGCCCACGGCTGGCGCTTTGAATACACAGAGGGAGTCTGCGTAAACGGCCCCAACGCCAAAATGGTTGGCTTCCCGGTCAGCGTAGCAGACGGCCATCTGATCGCCGAGCTTCCCGACGACTGAGCCTGGCGTTTTACTGAATCACTTCAGTAGGTCTTGATCTCCAGCACGTGGCCGCTGGGGTCCTTGAAGTAGACCGCCTTCCCGTCGCCCTGAGACCCTAGTGTTATTCCGGGCCCCTGCATGTTGTCCTGGGCATATGGGCTGTCCCCGAAGGGAATCTTCGAGTCCTTGATGCGCTGGTAGGCTGCATCAAACTCGGCTGACTCCATGGCGAAGGCGTAGTGGATGCTATGGAAGTCGTCCACTTGACGAAAGTCCAGGTTCAAGCTGTCGTTCACCCGCACCGCTAAGAAAGGCCCCGCCTCTCCCAGGTCCTCGAAGCCGAAGATCCGGGTGTAGAACTCCACCGCCTCTTCGCGGTCGTTCACCGGAACTATGGTGTGGTCCAATACAACGGTCATAATGCCTCCTTATATCTGTTAACACGCGATGCACAGCGGTGTTCTGCTTAGTTTACGTAAAAGTTGTGGTACTCTATTGGCTACCTTCGCAGAAGTCAATATTATCACGCCTGAACCGTGCCCAGCCGAGGAGCGAACATGGACAAGAAAGAGTTGCCCTTCCTGACCGCCTCGCAACTCTCCAAGTTGATCGAGACCAAAGAAGTCTCGCCCGTCGAGGCCACGGAGGCCTACCTGGACCGCATCCAGCAAGTTGACCCCAAGCTGAATTCCTACATCACTGTCACCGGGGAGCAGGCGTTGGAGGCGGCGCGGCAGGCCGAGCAAGAGATCGCCGCAGGCCGGCACCGGGGCCCGTTGCACGGCGTGCCCTTGGCGGTGAAAGACCAGTTCAACACCGCAGGCATCCGCACCACCGGCGGCTCCAGCATCTTAAAAGACAACATCCCAGACGAGGACGCCACCGTCATCTCCAACCTGAAGAAGGCGGGGGCGGTCATGCTTGGCAAGCTCAACATGAGCGAGTTTGCCATGGCGGAGATCTATAACCACCCCTACGGCACTCCCCGGAACCCCTGGGATTTGGAGCGGAACCCCGGCACCTCCAGCAGCGGCTCAGGCGCGGCCACCGCGGCATCCCTCTGCGCGACGTCTTTGGGCGAGGATACCGGCGGCTCCATCCGGGGCCCGGCCAACTTCAGCGGCCTGGTGGGACTGCGGCCCTCCCACGGCCGGGTCAGCCGGTACGGTGTGCTGGGCGGGTCATGGTCCATGGATACTGTGGGGCCCATCTCCCGCAGCGTGGAGGACGCGGCGATCACCATCCAGGCTATCGCCGGATACGACCCCAAGGACGCCTACTCCTGGAACGTGCCGGTGCCCGACTACCGGCAGGCACTCACTGGAGATATCGAGGGCATCAAACTGGGTGTGGTCCAAGAGCGTATGGACTCGCCCAACCTGGACCCCGAGTTCCGGGACACCGTCGCCAAGGCTATCAGTGTGCTGGGCGAACTTGGCGCTTCCTCAGAAGACGTATCAATCCCGCTGGCGCCCAACGCCGGCGCGCTCACCATGAGCATCCTGAGTGTTGAGTGGTCCAATCTGCACCGGCCGCTCTTTGAGCCGAACATCGATGAGCTAGACCACAACAACAAGATTCGGTTCCTGACTGGGAGCGTCATCCCCGCCCAGTATTACTACAAGGCCCAGAAGATACGGGCCGTGCTCCGGCAGCAGATACTAGATGCGCTGGAAAAAGTGGACGTGTTGGTGCTCCCAACCGGGCCGGTCACCGCTCCGCCGGTGGAGAGCGTCCCCGGCATCCAGAGCAAGGAACACGCCCTAACCGGACTGGCCGGACGCATCAGCTTCACCGGCCCCTTCAACCTGGCCGGCACCCCAGCCCTGTCCGTCCCCTGCGGCTTCAGCGCCGCCGGTATGCCCATGGGCCTCCAGATCGTAGGCCGCCCCTTCGCCGAAGAAACCGTCCTAAGAGTAGCCCACGCCTACGAACAAGCAACGGAGTGGCACAACCGGCGGGCGCCGATTTAGGGTTGGGTGGCATGTGAATTATTGACCATTAGCTGAGAGGTGAAGTCGTCATGAGCGAATACATACCCAACCCCATGGATTGGGTGGCAGACCAGGTGGAACTCTATGAGAGCAGCGGAGGGACTGAAGGCCTAAGCCTGAGAGACACCCGCCTGCCGTGCATCATCGTGACTAATACAGGCTGGAAAACGGGCGCCATTCGCAAGACCCCTCTGATGAGAGTGGTCGACGGAGAGAACTACATCCTTGTGGCGTCTTGGGCCGGTGCGGCAAAACATCCCCTTTGGTATCACAATCTAAAGGCGGAGCCGAATGTTGAGATTCGCGACGAGACAAAAGTATTCTCAGCGCGGGTCACCGAGGTAGAGGACCCTGCGGAGAGGCAGCGCCTCTGGGATATCGCAGTCACTGCATACGACCGCTATCAGGAATACCAGGACAAGACTGACCGCGTGATCCCGGTCTTCATCGCAGAGCCCACGGGATAAATTGGATGAGCTATCTCCGATAGTTGCAGGAGCAATCATGGACGACATCGCCCTTTTCGACGCCATCTACAGCCAGCGGCAGTTCACCCGGTACAAGCCCGACCCAGTGCCGCGTGAGGCTATCGACAAGATCATCGAGGCCGCCACCAAAGCCCCCAGCGGCGGCAATGCGCAGCCGTGGCATTTCATCGCCATCACCGAGCGGAACCTGATCGAGAAGATCGGCGGACTTTACCGGGACCTATGGTTGGGCTCCCAGGGAGCGACCCCACCGCCGGGGGAGTCGCCGGCCTACACTTCGGCCCGCTACCTGGCCAACCACATGCCCGAAGTACCGGCAATGGTCCTTGTCTGCGCCGACCACAGTAAGGGCTACATGCCTTACTCCAAGGGCGAGCCCATCGAGCGGGGTCGGTACGCCTCCTCGCTGTGGCTGGCGATACAAAACATGTTCCTCGCCGCCCGGGCCCTGGGCCTTGGCACCCGCATCACCACCACCCACCTGCGAGAGGAGCAGAAGGTCAAAGACTGGTTAGGGATCCCCGACCACGTGGAAACCGTCTGCCTAACTCCCCTTGGCTATCCCAGGGGCCGATTCGGCCCCACTGACCGTGTTCCCTCGGCCGATGTCACGTCCTACAACCGTTTCGGGCAGCGGAGCTGACATCTCGCCGGGTCCGATACTTTCATTGATGACCGCCTCGGAGGCAGCCGCCTTGACGGAGAAGGCCAACCGCTTGTAAATTTGCCTCACCTTTGTCCTATCTCTAACTAAAAAGGGAGCCTGTAATGGCTACTAGCATGCAAACGTACGACGTCCAAATCGCGGACGTGGAATATCTTAATCACGGCGCAGCACCCCTGTTGGCGCGTGTCTTCCGGCCCCAAGGCAGCGGACCGTTCCCAATCATGATCGAACTGCATGGTGGAGCTTGGGTCCGGGGAAATCGTGAGAACGGCGACGATGCCAATGAGGCGCTGGCTAAGAATGGCGTGATCGTGGTGGCGCTTGATTTCACGGTGCCCCCGGAGGCGCCGTATCCGGCCTCCATGGCCGACATCCACTATGGGGTCCGTTGGGCCAAGACCCAGGCTGCGGGCTGGAACGGTATTCCGGACCGCGTCGGCGCGATGGGAACCTCCAGTGGCGCCCACCAGGCGATGCTGCTCGGGATGCGCCCGGACGATTCCCGCTACGCCGCTCTGGCGCAACCGGCTGAGAGCGCCGCGGTTGATGGCACATTGGCCTGCGTGATCCTGGTCTCGCCTGTTATCGACCCGCTGGGTCGTTACCGCTATGCCAAAGGGCTGCGAGACGATATCACTCCGCCCGAAGGGATGGCCGAGCGGGTGGTCGCGAGCCACGACCAATACTGGGTGACCGAAGAGGCCATGGCCGAGGCCGCCCCGGCGCGTATCTTAGCCGGCGGAGAGCGCACCGCATTGCCGCCCTCGCTGTTCCTAGCGCGCAACTACGAGGCGGGACATCCTCGCCCTGATACCGACGAATTCATCCGGCAATATCAAAAGGCCGGCGGCCAGATGGACGTGACTTTCTTTGATGGAGAGGGCGAAGGCCTGCTGCGCGATCTCTCTTCTGAAGTCGCAAAACAAACGCTCGAGCAGATGACCGCGTTCATCAATCAACATATCGGGTAAAACAGGAATATGAGTCATCCTGGAGTTCGGTGGGTGATGCTGGCGAGAAAGGACAGCAACTAATGGTGGCAGCCTTTCGGACTTGGAAGAAGAGCCAGGCTCCTCCGCGATTGTCATTCCGATCCTTCGGGGGAAGGAGAGGAATCTCGTTACTGAAGGGAGGCCAACTGCCGGTCCCGCCGCAACACCAGCTTTGAAGTCAAGCAACGAGATTCTTCGCCGCTGCGGCTGGCTCAGAATGACAGGTAGCGAATGTGGTAGCTCAACCCCTTCGTCATTGCGGTGAGAGTCGCTAAAACGGCATTAGCCCAAGACAGTGCCGCCCAACAGGACACTCCGGGATGACTCATGTTTTTCTTTCGGGGTCCACCGGGCCCTGTCGTGATTCGCAAGATTCGCCGATGCTCGGCGCGCGTCGGGCTTACCGGCTGGCTGCCGTGGCCTCTCTCAGCTCGCGGATCGCTTCCTGCGTTTCTGGACTGGCAGGCTTACCCATCTCGACGTTTTGGGCCGCCTCGAAAGACCGCGTCACTTCTGCCATGACCATTTTGTCCGACTGGTCAATGTCGATCGGTACGCTGATCTGCGCCCAGGACGTGTTGCCCGTCAGCCAGAATACTTCGGTGGTGTTATTTTCGGGGTCCTTGAAGTAGCAGCCGATGGCGCTGGCATGGGTGACGATTCGCTCAATCGTGTAGCCGTTCTCCTGGATGCGCCGTTTGAAGTCGCGGAGGTCATCGAGGGAATCCACACGCATGGAGATCTGCTGGATCAATTCCGGGCCATCGAGGGAAGTCCGGCCGTTGATCAGCGCGATCTCGTGGTCCACAGCCTCCGGGTCGGCGCTGAAGAATGCCCCGAGGGGACCGACCTTAGTCAGCGTCATGCCCATGAAATTCCCGTAGAAATCCTTCATGAGTTCCAGGTCTTTAACGTAGAAGCCGATATGGCCGAGGCCGTTAACTCTAGCTGACATCTTTATCTCCTCTCCAATCTCATCTGAATGCAAGTGTAGCCGAAATCGTCCAGTTTTTCCGTTCGGCATCGATGCCGCTCACCATCGAAAACGCGATGTTTGCTCGCCAGAAATGATAGCCAAAACCCGTTATATCTGTCCACCATGGCCGAGGCACCAGATTCACTTTTATAATCTGATCGCTGACCGCTGACGGCTGACAGCTACACACCCCACGTCTCCCCGAACTCGGCCCGCAGCACGTACTGGCCGGTGAAGGTGGACGCGTCCTGCAGGGCCAGGTAGACCGCGCTGGGGCCGACCGCTTCCGGCTCAACCCGCTGGTCCCAGTCTCGTTGTGTCCAGGGGATGGCCGCTGAGCCCTCGGTCTTGAGTCCGCCCGGCGACAGTATATTCACGGCGATGTTGTGTTCCCGCACCTCGTCAGCCAGGCAGTAGCTGAACATATGTACAGCGGCCTTGGTGGAGCTGTAGAGGACACCGCCGCCCTGATCGTGATCGCTGCCCATGCGCGAGCCGATGTGGATTATGCTTCCACGCCCTCGCTCAATCATCCACGGCAATACTGACCGGCAGCACAGATAAGGCCCCCGAAGATTGGCCGCCACACTTCGGTCCCATTTCTCCGGGTCGATGTCTAAGATCGTATCCCCCAGCACCATCACCCCGGCGTTATTCACCAATACGTCGATCTGGCCGTACCTGTCGATGGTCTGGTTCACCATGGACACGACCTGTTCCTCGTTGGAAACATCGCAGGTCAACGCCATGGCCTCGCCGCCCTGGTCCCTGATCTGCGTTGCGGTCTCCACGGCGGTCCCAGGCAGTCCCGTTGGTGAATCGCGGCGGGCTGAGACGACCACCTTGGCCCCTTCGGCGGCAAATTCTTTAGCGATGGCCCGGCCCAAGCCCCGGCTGGCCCCGGTGACGATGGCCACCATGCCGTCCATCTTGTTGCTGTGGTCCGACTGCATCTCCTGACCCTATGATGCGAACTGGGTTTCAACCCAGCCCTTATCGAAGGGTGTCCAGAAGTGGGAAGTGAGGGTCAGGTGTTTGAACAGCCACTCACCATCCACGCGCACGTATTCTTCGTCGTAGCGGGCCGAGCCCCACACGGCTATGTTGCCCTCGGCGTAGGTGCAGGGTTGGAATAGGTACCAAGTGCCGGTGGCCTCGTCGCCGTCCACCTCGATCACCGGGTTAAGCACCATATGGATGGCGAAGGGCAGGCGGCTGGGCGCGTTCTGGAAGAACGTCCTTATCGCTTCCCGGCCATCGTTCCGGCCCCGTTCCCGTCCGTCCCACACTGCGTCCTCTGTGAAGAGCTCCGCCAGGGCGTCGGCGTTGTAATTGGCGTCGCAGAGGGCGCAGTAGCGGTGTTTCAGTTTCTTGATCTCCTCGATGTCTTCCAGGACTTTGATCCGTTTCTCCAGGTCTTCGAGGCTCATGTCGTCTCTCCAATGGTGGAATGAATCCTGCGTTAGGCCGATTGGCCGCCGTCTATCTCGATGCATTGGCCGACGATGAACTCGGCCTCTTTGCTGCAGAGCCAGGCTGCGAAATTGCCCATCTCTTCGGGAGTGCCGGCCCGGCCGAGGGGGATGGTCTGTAACCGGTCGTCCCAGTCCTGAGTGCGAGGGTACCCGTAAAGCGCGTCGTTGCGGGAAGTGTCGGTGGTGCCCGGACTGATGCCATTCACCCTGATTCCGTGGGGCGCCAAGGCACGGCCCGCCTTCTTGGTGAATGTGTAGAGCGCTCCGGACGCAGTTGCATAGGCCAGGTCCGTGGCCCGGCTGATCCAAGCTTCCACCGAGATAACGTTCACGATGCTGCCGCCTCCGCCCTGACGCATCAGCTCCTTGGTAACTGCCTGAGTGCACAGGAACGCCCCCTTTACCTTGACGTCCATGACATGATCCCAGGCTTCAGGGGTCAGGTCCCCGAATTCCGCCCAAGCGGCCATACGACCGGCGCTGGCGTTGTTCACGAGAAAATCCACCCGGCCGAACGCGGCCACAGTGCGGTCCACGGCATCTTGCACTTGGGAGGGGTCGGAAACGTCGACCACCAGAGGCAGGCCGCCGACGCCATAGTCATTGACCATCTCCTGGGCCACACTCTCCACATCCAGCCAACCGGCCTCCCGTTCGTCATCGGGGAAAGTCGATGGGTCGCGTCCCGTTCCGGTGACGGCCACGGAAGCGCCTTTTTTGGCGAAGGCCAACGCTGCATACCGGCCGATGCCCCGCATCCGGCCAGCGCCGGTTACCAGCGCCACTTTGCCATCGAACTTACCCATTAGATTGCCGTCCAGCCGCCGTCCACCAGCAGCAGATGCCCGGTGGTGCCAGCCGACGACTTGCTGGCCAGGTAGATCACCGCGCCGACCATCTCTTCCGGGTCCATGCGGCGGCCCAAGGGCAGGTGGGCTTCCAAGTCCTCTTGCACCTCTTCCGGGGACCTGGAGTCGGCGGCCAGCATGCCGGGAGTGCTGGTGGGGCCGGGGCCGATGGCGTTCACGGTCACGCCGTGGATCGCCCACTCAACGGCCATCACTTTGGTGATGCCGGCGACGCCGAACTTGCTGGCGCAGTACGACGACCGGCCCCGCGACGCGGTTACCGAAAGCTGTGAGCCGAGGTTGATGATCCTTCCGTATCCCTGCGCCACCATGTGCCGTCCCGCCGCCTGGGCGCAGAAGAAGACGCCCTTGAGATTGATGTCGATGGTTGCGTCCCAGTCCTCTTCGGTAACCTCCAAGGCGGGCTTGGGTATCCGTATCCCGGCGTTATTGACCAGGATATCCAGCCGTCCGAAGTCCTGGACCACTTGGTCGATGGCCGTCGGGATACCCTTTATATCCAGAACGTCCAAAGGATAGACGCGGCTCTTGACTCCCTCGGCTTCCACTTTGGACTTGGTCTCTTCCGCCAGGTCGAGGCGGTCGGGCCGGTCCGACACCGCAACATCGGCGCCGGCTTGGGCCAGACCCACTGCCAACGCGGCCCCGATACCTCGGCCGGAGCCGGTCACCAACGCCGTTTGGCCCTTCAAACTCAGTCCCTCATAGGGCATGCCAGACCTCCGAAATACACCGCCCCAGACTCGCCGGGCGGTAAATTGGCCGTAGCATAGCACACCCATCCCGTGCCTGAAATCGCCTGAAGAAACCGCTGAGCGGGCTACGGTCCTCAGCACGGGTCGAGAGCCCAAAGTTGGTAGCTGAAGGCTGATAGCTGTCAACTTCGCCTTCTGACTTGCGCACCCTTACCCTAAGACTTAGAATCACCGGTGGCCCGGAGTATTCGAAAACGATTGCCTTGGCGAAGGATTTGATGGCGCAAGCGGTGCAAAGATCGGTGGGGCGCAGGCAAAGCCGCAACTTTATCCTGGGCAGTCTCTCCTTCGGCCATGGAATCTCCCATCTCTACGACCAGGGATTCCCCGTATTCTTGCCCGCCATCAAGGCGGCCATGGGCCTTTCCAACTTCGAAATTGCTTTCATGTTGGGCATCCGCCAAGGCAGTTCCGGGGCGGTCAACCTTATTGGCGGCGCCATCGTCGACCAGATGAAGGCCAGTTGGGGGCCCATCCTCACGGGCTGCATGATCTGGGCGGCGCTTGGCTTCCTGGTCCTGGCCGCCTCTCCCAATCTGTTCGTGCTGAGCATCGCCGTGGTCATCGTGTCCGTTCCCGGCACCCTTTGGCACCTGCCTTCCACCGCCGCCCTTTCCAGGCGGTTCCCCGATAGACGGGGTTTCGCCATATCGATGCACGGTTTCGGTTCCAACATCGGCAACGTGCTGGCGCCGATAGTTGCCGGCGGACTCTTGACGTTCATGCTTTGGCGGCACATCTTGCTGATCTATGCCGCTCCCGCCGCCATCATGGCCGTGTTCGTGTGGTGGTCGCTCAAAGACCTGGGGAAGGAAGACGGCGACCAAAGCCAAGAAAAACAAGAACGTGATGTGATCGGCGCCTACCGTGACGGCTTGGCCATGCTCAAGATTCCCGTGGTCGCTACCCTCGTGCTGGCGGCGGCTGTTCGCGGCGTGGCCAACAACGCCCTCTTCCAGTGGGCCCCCTTCTACCTGAGAGAGGCGACTGACGGCGGGCTGGCCATGGGCTACTTCAGCGTTGGCGTTCACCTGGCGTTGTTGACTGGAATGGGCATCATTTCCGCGCCCATTCTCGGTTATCTATCCGATAAATACGGACGTAAGGAGGTCTTGGTGCCCGGGCTGATAATCGCGGCAGTGTTGACTATGTTCGTGGTCAGTGCCGGAGATAGTGTGTACCTGGCTTTGTTGCTGGCCGGGATCGGGCTGTTCAGCTTCGCCCTACAGCAGATAATCCTGGCCGCGTTGCTGGATGTAGTCGAAAGGGGCACCGAAGCCACCGCCTCGGGACTGATCTTCGGGATCAACGGCTTGCTTGGGTTCGGTTCGCCTTTCATCGCCGCCTTTATTATCAACCACTTCGGCGGTTACGGATCGATCTTCTATTACGTCGGAGCGTTGACCATCCTCTCGGCCGTGATCATCGTCTTCATCCCCTTCCCCAACTACCGGACGGCGCGGCCTACCAGGGAGTGATTGGGACGCGTGATTTTCGATTGACACCCATTTGAGGCCAGCTTAGAATATATCCGCCATCCACTCGTATGAGGGGTGAGCGCTAGGCACGAATAAAGACATAGACCGGCTACCACCGCCGCTGGGATCTGAGATGACCGAGACGGCCAAATAATGAAGTCCACTTCGAATCGCGCCCCGCTGCGTCGGGGTGTTTATTTTGCCCGAAAACAAGCCCCTTCCAGTCTCCGGAGACCCTCATGAACCAGACCATCACCGCTGTCGCTGGGCTGGAGGCAGGCCACTACACCGACCTCGAACACGCCACCGGCTGTACCGTATTCATCTGCCGTGAGGGGGCGGTGGGAGGAGTGGACGTCCGCGGAGGCTCGCCAGGTACTAGAGAGACTGACCTGCTTCGGCCTGTCCACCGCGTCGACCAAGTCCATGCCATCGTGCTCAGCGGCGGCAGCGCCTTTGGGCTGGACGCCGCCTCCGGCGTGGTCGCCTATCTGGAGTCCCAGGGCATCGGCTACAAAGTAGGCACGAAAGAAAAACCGGTCATCGTCCCCATAGTCGCGTCCGCCATCCTGTACGACCTGGGCCTGATCACTTCGGACGTGCGGCCAGGACCGGAAGAAGGGCGCACTGCCTGCTTGGCGGCCAATTCATCGCCGATGACTGAAGGCAGCGTGGGCGCCGGGACCGGAGCCACCGTTGCCAAGCTTGGCGGCCCCGAGCGCGGGGTGAAGGGTGGCATCGGGTCGGCAGCTATAACCCTCGCGACGGGTCAAACGGTTGCGGCCGCCGTGGCCGTTAACGCTGTGGGCGGGATCTGGGACTACACGAACGGACAACTGCTTGCGGGACCCAGGCGGGCCGACGGCGGGTTTGACGATCCTGTGGAACTACTGCTAGAGGGTGGCTCCGATGCCCCGGATGGCCCGGTGAACACGACCATTGGGCTGGTGGCAACCGACGCTGAGCTCACCAAGGAAGACGCCAACTACCTGGCCCAGGTGAGCCACGACGGCCTGGCCTTGGCAATCCGACCCTGTCATACGGTCCGCGACGGCGACACCATGTTCGCTCTGGCCACCGGACACAACAAGTCTCCCGTGGACATGACCGCCCTGGGCGCGGCCGCGGTTGAGGTAACGGCCCAGGCGGTCCTTCGGGCTGTCCGGCAAGCCACAGGACTTGGCGGAATCCCATCCATAAATGAATTATCAGCCTAGCTTCTCCGATATTTAGAGGACACTCGAAATGACCCAGACGGTACCCGACAAGATGCGGGTGATCAACACCAACAAGGAGATGGTCCAGGCCTGCCGCGAGGCCGTGAAACCCGTGGGCCTAGTGCCGACCATGGGCGCACTGCATGCCGGTCACCTGAGCCTGGTTGATCAGGCCCGCGCCGACAACTGCACGGTAGCCGTGAGCATCTTTGTAAACCCGGCCCAATTCGGAGACCAGAAAGACATTCAAGGATACCCTCGCGACATGGAAGGTGACTTGGAGATGCTGCGCCGCCACGGTGTCGATCTGGTCTACGCCCCAACCGTCGATGAGGTGTATCCAGAGGGGTTCGCCACCTGGGTAGACGTAGGCCCATTGGCGGAGAAACTGGAGGGTCTGCACCGTCCCGGCCATTTCCGGGGCGTGGCTACGGTAGTCTCCAAGTTGTTCAACGTGATGCAGCCGGACCGGGCCTACTTCGGGCAGAAGGACGGCCAGCAAGTCGTGGTGATCCAGAAGCTGGCGCAGGACCTAGATATGGGCGTGGATGTGGTGGTCATGCCCACCATCCGGGAATCCGACGGCCTGGCCATGAGCAGCCGCAACGTCCAACTCTCGCCGGAACAAAGACGGGCTGCCCCGGTGGTCCACAAGGCGCTCTGCCAAGCCTACTTGTCCTGGACTGACGGGGAGCGTAGCGGGGACGTGCTCCGGGAGGCCGCCAGGCAGATATTGCTCGCGGAGCCGATGGTGGACTCCATCGACTACGTTAGCGTGGCCGGAATGTCGACCTTGGACGAATTGGACCAGGTTGGTGGCCGGGCTATGGTGTCGGTTGCGGTGCGTATGGGTAGTGTGCGGCTGATCGACAATATCGTCTTGGAATAGAGAGTCTGGTGCCCTAGGGGACCGCCCTCATCCTAGCCTTTTCCCTCGCAAGGGAGAAGGGACGACGCTCCTACCTGGACAGGTTTCCTGCTACCGGGCCTTTGCCCTAGTGTCACCCTGAGTGAAGTGAAGGGTCTGCCAAGGCGATGTTTGGCAGATTTTTCGCCGGGCTGCGGCGCTCCTCAGAATGACAGTTCCGGGGCGCAGGTCGTCTTGATTGGGAAAATGATCGTCTATTTCGGGGTGCAGTTCATTTAACGGGGAGAGCGAATAGTCCTCTCTCCTTGAAGGGAGAGAGTTAGAGTGAGGGTGGAATTGCAGTCGTCAGCCATATCTAGACTGGACCGCCTAACTCCAACAAAGACCTAGCTCTGGGTCAGTTCCCGTAGTGCCGCCGTCAGCGCCGGGAGAACGGTCTCCCAGTCTCCGACCACTCCGTAGCGGGCCTCTTTGAAGATGTTGGCTTCGGCGTCTTTGTTGATGGCCACGATGACTTTGGCCCCGGAACACCCGGCCATGTGCTGGCTGGCGCCGGAGATGGCCACCATGATGTACAGGTCAGGAGTGATGGTCTTTCCGGTCAGACCCACCTGGTAGCTGGACGGGACCCAACCCGAGTCAACCGCGGCCCTGGATGCGCCAACGGTGCCGCCCATGATCTTGGCCAGTTCTTCTAACTGGGCGAAGGGCTCTGGCCCGCCCAGTCCACGTCCTCCGGAGATCACGATGTGGGCGTCTTCCAGCTTGATGCCTTCGGCCTCTTCTAAGACCGTTTCGACGACCTGTGTGAGGGCCATGGACGCGTCAAGCTCCACCGGGAATGAGATGACCTCTCCTTGGCGTGAGGAATCCGCTTCGGCAGGTTCGTAGGCCTTTGGTCGGATCGCGGCGATCTGAGGGGTCTGGTCGCAACTCACCACGGCGATGGCGTTTCCGCCGTACACCGGCCGGTTGGCCAGCAGTTGCTTCTCGGCGGTATCGACTGAAACTTCCAAACAGTCTTGGGCCAGTCCAACGCCCAGACGGAACGCCAATCTCGGGGCCAATTCACGTCCTTCATTGGTGCGGGCCACCAGCACCACCCGGGGTGCTGTGTCTTTGCAGAGTGCTTCCAGGGCGGTCAGGTGGAGATCGACCTGGTAGTCGGCCAGCAGAGGGTGGTTCACCGCATAAACTTTCTGGGCGCCGTGGGCGATGGCTGATTGGGCCGCCGCGTCCAACGTGTCACCCAGCAGGGCGACAGACAAATCTTCGCCCAAGTCGGCGGCGACTTTCTGCCCGGCGGCCAGCAGTTCGAGCGTCGTGCTGCTCAGTTCTCCGCCCGAGGCGTCGCCCAGTATCAGTACTCCGGTGCCATCAGCCATCACGGCCTCCCGTGGTTTTGGAATCGGTCTGCGGGTCCGCCAAGGCCCGCAGACCAAGTTCTACCAGTGAGGGTTCTTAGATTACCTTGTCTTCCCGCAGTTTCAGGGCTAGGAGACGGCCGGAATCGGCCGGGTCCTCGCCTTCGATGATCTCGCATTCTTGGTCGCTGACCGGTACGAAAAGGTCGCGAAGGGTGATGCGTGAGGCCGATTGAGCAGCGTCCAAGCCCAGGTCGGCGGCGCTCCAGATCGTCGGCTTCTTCCGGGTCGCAGCCATGATGCCGCGCAGCGTCGGGTATCTGGGCTGGCCCAGCTCGTTGCTCACCGTCACCAACGCCGGCAACGCAGCTTCAACCACTTCATAGCCATCGGCGATGATCCGCTCGACGCGGACCTTTCCGTCGATCACGTCAACCCGCTTACCCAGCGAGATACAGGACATGCCCAAGAGCTCGGCCACGCCCAAGGGGACCTGTGCGTTGTCCCAATCTGATGCCTGTCGGCCGCAGATGATGAGGTCGAACCCGTCAAGTTTTCGCACCGCCGCCGCTAGCAATTGGGCGGTTAGGAAGCTGTCGATGGTGTTTTCGAAGGCGTCGTCCTGGAGCAGGACCAACTCGTCGGCGCCCATCGAGAGTGGTTTTTTCATCACGTCTAGGGCGAACTCGGTGCCAGTTGATATGACGGTGACCGTGGCCTCCTGGGAGTCTTTGATCTTGAGGGCGGCTTCCACGGCATTCTCGTCGAAACCGTTCACCACCGGTGGGATATTTGGGGGAGGAACAACCTTTTTGGACCCCTCATCTATCCGGAATGCCGCCATGGGCATCTCCGGGTCGATCACCTGTTTTGCCAGAACGCATATCTTGACCGCCATAGCTCTCCTAATGGCCGGAAATGAGTCTGCCGGACCCCATGACGGGGCCTTGTGCAAGGTATCACCCAGCACAACGGGTGTCAATTGAAACCGAGACTGGCTAGGCAGGCGTAAAACCCATTGCAATCCTGTCAAAATGCTATAATCCTAGGAGCCTGACCAGGTTTTTTAGTCTCCGAAGTTAGAGGACTTTTCTGCGATGAACACAGCTAAAACATTCTTCTTGATGATGGTCATGTCGGCGCTGCTGCTGCTGGTGGGCGCACTGCTCGGCGGCATCGGCGGCATCATCTTCGCCATGGTCCTGGCCGTCGCCATGAATTTCGGCGCCTACTGGTTCTCCGACCGCATCGCCCTGAAGATGACCCACGCCGTCGAGATAGCCGAGAACGACGATCCGGAGTTGTACAGCATCGTTCGGGAACAGGCGTCTCTGGCGGGATTGCCCATGCCCAAGGTATTCCTGATCGAGTCTGATTCGCCCAACGCTTTCGCCACCGGCCGGAACCCCGCCCATGCCACCGTGGCGGTGACCACCGGCATCCGGCGCCTCTTGACCCGTCAGGAATTGGGCGGCGTGTTGGCCCACGAGATGGCCCATGTCGGAAACCGGGACACGCTGATCATGGCGATGGTCGCCACAGTCGCCGGGGCCATATCTATGCTGGCCATGTTCGCCCAGTTTTCGGCGATGTTCGGCGGGATGGGCGGCCGGGGCCGGGACAACTTCATCGGACTGATCGTCGTGGCCATAGTGATGCCGATCGCGGCCGGCATGGTGCGTGCCGCCATCTCGCGGACCAGGGAGTACCAGGCGGACGCCACGGGGGCGCACACCTCCGGCAACCCTTTAGCCTTGGCCAGCGCGCTTCAAAAATTGGAGTCGGCTTCCCAGGACCGCCCTTTAAAGGTGGCCGAAGGGGCATCGCACCTTTTCATAGTCAACCCGCTACGTGGCGCGAGCATGGCCAAGATGTTCTCCACCCATCCGCCCATGGAGGAGCGCATCAGGCGCCTGCAGAACATCAAACCCAACTACTGACCCTCATTGTTGGTGAATCTGAAAATGCCCGGCCCTTCCATCAATGGAAGGGCCGGGCATTTTGTTGTTCTTTAGGCGTGGCCGATGCGGCGTGGGTTAAATATTTCTCCATGCTAGAATTTGGTAGATTTAGCGAGTTTTTGCGCTTGGAGACTAGTATTTAGCTATGGGCTGTTTAACTTCCATACTCCGCGCCGGGGCGGGCCTAGTGCTTGGCGTGGTCATATTTGTTGGGTTCCTGTTCTTCCTGATTCTGAACAATTTCTCCGACAAACTCCTGAGCGCCGATTTCTACAAGAACACCATCGCCGCCGAAAACACCTATGAGCGCATCTATTCCGAGGTGTTGGTGGACGATGAGCTGAAAGACCGGACCCAAGAGTTGTTGGGCGACATCAAGGTTGTCGAGCATCAGGAGATCGTTGATCTACTGGAGGAAATCATGCCTCCGGCCTATATCAAAGGCCAGGTGGAAGCGTCTATCGACCGGATCATCGATTACATCAATGAAGACGTGGACCGTTTGAAGGTCTACGTCGAATTGGCCGAGCCTCTGGAAAATGTTAAAACGGTCATGTTCGCCTATATGGATGCTAAGATCGACGGCCTGCGTGTGGAGGAGGCTCAGGGATTCGGCGGTTGCACTCCAAGCTCCGTGGATGGCCTCGCCGAACGCTACGTGGATGCGTTCAGCGGTCTAGCCGAAGGTGGCGTGCCCGAATCCATACCGTTTATAAAAGAGATAGCGGCGCCATGCCGGATCATCCTCTTCGAACTTACCTTTGACGGCCTTGTTGATGACTCCGATTTGAGTGAAGACGCTAAGCAGAGTCTTAAGGATGGCAAGGGTGAACTGCGGTTGCCGTTCGCCATGGGCGACACGCTGGAGGTATTGAAGGTCTCAGCCCGATTGCTGGCCGGACCTCTGATGG
>Ga0208830_1000026_pt1 | contig 101344 bp, 83 predicted proteins | sample DeeseametaMP2634_FD_184169 | JGI IMG/M metagenome (GOLD analysis project Ga0208830, IMG submission 184169) | Marine microbial communities from the Deep Atlantic Ocean - MP2634 (SPAdes) | ecosystem: Environmental > Aquatic > Marine > Oceanic | place: Northeast of Antigua and Barbuda, North... | reverse complement strand
GCAGCGGCGCCAGTACCGATACTTTCTCGAGTTCTGCCAGCGAGTCGTCCGTAATCAGAGTGCTTTCGTGAAAGGCTTCACCGCCGTGGACAAGACGGTGTCCGATGGCCGCCAGGTCCTGAAGGTAGTCCTGACACTCTTCGATAAAGGTGGCCAGGGCCTGGCTGTGATCCATGGCCTCTTCACAGCTGAAGCTCTTTTCGCCTTCGACTCTGAGCCGGGCTCCCTCGCCGCCGAGGCGTTCTGCCAGTGCGGTAATGATGGGGGCAGCAGTGTCTGTGGTGCGGTAGAGGGCGAGCTTAACCGAAGAGCTGCCACAATTTACTACAAGAATACTCTGGTCCATTGATCCTCCTGTGTATCAGCTTACCGGCGGCTGAATTCGTCGGCCAGGTAGCTGAGAATATGTTCACCTGTTTCGTGGCCGTTGCGCTCCTGATAAAGAAAACGCAGGCTGTAGCGGGTGATATTGCCCGCAGGCTCAGCCCTGACAATATCTGCGGGCAGCTGACGGACATTATGTGAATCGCTGAAAATATCGACAGACAAGCGTCCGCCAACAGGGAGTCGCTGAGCGGTTTCTATAATCATGCCCTGACGGGAAAGCCAGCTGACTTCAGCTTCGGCTGTACGACGTTTCAGAGGAAACCAGTGCTTCAGCCTGACACGGGCCTGTATCTTCATCATGGTTGCTGATCTGACGAGGGGTGATCGAAGCGTTCCAGTGAGTTGTAGCGGATCATGCTGCGCAACTCTTCGACATATTCTTCACCCCGGGCGGAGTAGCCTGTCAGGCCTCCAGCCAGTGTCAGTCCGGTGCTGTAGCCCAGCTGACTGATTTCATCATGACGCATCTCACGCAAGTCTGCATACTCTTTGTGACGGTTTAAGTTCAGCATATAAGAGCGGACGCTCTGATAAGGGTTCCGGAACACGGCCACTTCATGGCGTTCCTCGTCGGCGCGGTACTCAGGGACCAGGCCACAGCCTTTGGTGAAACACCACTGGCCGAACAGATTGTTACCCTGCGTCGCAAACCGGGAAGTGCCCCAGGCCGATTCGTTCGCTGCCTGTGCCATAGCGAGTGAGGGGGGCAGGGTATTCACTTTTTCCAGCAGTCTGCGGATCTGCGCTTTCGCCCCCAGGGTATTCACCCGGTACTTCTTCACCAGAGTATGAAGACGGGATTTCTCCGTGGCACTCAGTTTTTCGGCGTTCAGCATGGCCTGCAACTGTTCGCGTTCGAGAATAATTTCGGCGTTTGCCTCTTCGATCAGTGGCAGAAGAAACCCAAAGAAGGCTTCTTTCTTCTGCGAGACATCGGTGATCTGGGAGAAATCCGGGAGGCTGGTTTCTGTCACTTCCTTGCGAGGGTGAAACTCAGTGATTTCCTGTTCGGGGAGTGATTCGTCCTGTTCACATCCTGCCAGCAGGAAAACAAAGACAAACCACAGACATTTAACGCGACCGCGATGGGATACCGCTGCACTCACTTGGACACTCCGAACATTTGTGAAGCACGGAGTGTATCAATTTTTTCCTCAGCCTGAAGTACTTCGCTTTTGACCCGTTACAAAGGCCTTATCCGGACAAGCTACTTCCGTTCGGATGTGGCATATCAGGCAAAGTCTGACGGTTATCTGCCGCTTTTTTCTGATCAAACGTATATTTAATTGGCGTCCAGTAAAAAAGCGTTAAATTTTATTAACTTAGCGCAAGTTTGGGGTATGCTGGCCGATACTATTCTCACGCGAATACGTGGTCTGGATACTCCATTATGCGAACAGAACCCATCATTATCATTGCGGATGAGACACTGTCCGTTCAGGCACAGTTGGGTGAAACCCTGGGACAGGGGATTTCACTCGTCAGTGCAATGAATCAGGAACAGCTCGAATACTGGCTGCACGAACCTGAGCGTCAGCCCGATGTGCTGCTGCTCGATCATGCCTTTGTTGGTCAGCAGTTGCAGCGCTTCTGTCATCAGTGGACTCATGACCCTGCTACCCGGGATATCAGTCTGGTGGTCATGGGGCCGGATGACGAAGAGCTGGAGACCGGTGCTTTGTCTGCGGGCGCGAGTGAGTATCTGCGCAAGCCGCTGAGTTCGCCTTTGTGTCGGGTGCGTATCGGCAGAATTCTCGATACCCGCGAAGAGATCCGTCGTCTCGAGGCACTCTGCGTAACAGACGGTCTGACGCAGATTGCAAACCGCCGGTATTTTGATGATTTCCTGACCGCTGAATGGCGTCGGGCAATCCGTGAGGAAGGCAACATCGGCCTTATCATGGTGGATATTGATCACTTCAAAGGGTTTAACGACCACTATGGGCACCCGGAAGGTGACAAGTGTCTGAAGCGGGTGGCTCAGTGTCTGAAAGAGCAGGCGCAGCGCCCACGCGATATGGTTGCCCGATACGGTGGTGAAGAGTTCGCCATTGTGCTGCCGTCGATTCATTTTGAAGGTATGAAAGTTGTCGCTGAGCGTATCCGGGATGCGCTGGCCGCAATGGCCATTCCGAATGCTGCGTCGGACACGGACCCAAGGGTCACCGTCAGTATGGGGCTCGCCTGGGCAGAGCCAAACGCAAAAGATAAAGTAACAACGCTGATCGAAGCGGCGGACGAAGCGCTTTACGCGGCCAAATCCGGCGGCAGAAACCGCTTCAGTGAAACTGTCGATCTGGCATCAGTGCGTAGCCTGATCGCTAACTGAGGGTCAGGATACAGGTGTCAGGGCGTGTCGCAGCGCCTGAATCTGGTGCTGCACCTCTTCCCGGGTCTGAAGACGTCGTAGCACCGGGCAGTGGACCTCAGCGAATTCTCCCAGCAGGGTTGCCAGACTGGTCACGGGCATAGTGATCACCTCGTACGGGTAATCGTGATCCTGCACACTGAGCTTCATCAGCTCGATATATTCTTTGGTCAGGCTCTGTAGCAGATTGAAGACGTTATCTTTCTCAGCGCAGTCCGCGGATTCCCAGTAACAGGTTTCAAGTGCAGTCAGTAATTCGCTGATGGTGCTGATGGCACCGCCGATGGTGGTGGAAGTCATGCCTGTCCCCTTATCTGTCTGTACTCTATGAGTATAGTGCACAGCTGGCCCGACTGGCGTAGTCGGGCAGGGGAGGGAATTTCAGCCGCGCAGGATGCGGTTGAGAAAACGATAATTCATGTCCTCACGACGGAGGAGAATCATGGCGTCTGCGACCCCGAAGTCCGAATCCAGAAACGGCTCGCCACACACTCTGACACCAATGCGCAGATAGGCTTTCAGCAGGGATGGAATCAGCTTCCCGCCATCGAGGGTGGAGTCTGTCTGCGGTACCGGAATACGTGGTATAGCACGCATGGACTCGCTGGTCATGTGTTTGTTACGCAGATACGCCATGATGGCGCTGACTTCTTCATACCCTTCATTGACGGGGATGGAGCAACAGCCCATCAGAAAATCAATGCGGTGTTCTTCCAGGTAGTTGGCAAGGAAGCCCCAGAGGTGGCCAATGGCTGCACCACTGCGGAAGTCCGGGTCGACACAGGTGCGGCCGATTTCCATATAGGAGCGTCCTGGCTGCAGGACCTGGCTCAGATCAAACTCAGTTGCAGAATAAAAACCACCTGCGCGGGCGGCCAGATCGTTGGTCAAAATGCGGCTGTAGGCAACGACGGCATCTGTCTCGTTGTCTTTAACGATCAGGTGCATGCAGATATCGTCAAAACGATCTTTGTCGATGCCATGGGCTGCCCCCTGAACAGAGGCTCCCATACCTTCAGCGAAAACACGGTAGCGCAGTTCCTGCGCCTGGCGGATTTCTCGGACATCAGTCGTGATGCGGGCAGTCAGGCCAGAGAGGACTGGTTCTGCACAGATCTGAGCGTTTGATTGTGGCATGGGCTCACCGGTGTTTTGCATTGCTTCGTATAATTTTTATAACAGTTATGTGACAGCCGAATGACAGTGTCATTCCTTACTCCGTGTTTATCTGTCACAGCCCCTTTAAAAAGTGGGGCTATCCTAAGGGGATGGAGGTAATTATGAAACCTTTGTTACAGATATTTTTGTTACTGTTTCCCCTTTTGTCCCACGCTGCGCCACTGCTGACGCCCAACCTGGCGCACGAGGCGTTGCAGCGTGAATACATTGGTCAAAGATTGTACTGGACTCCCTTCCGCCTGCCATTGACTGTCCGGCAGGGGGAGGAGAGTCGCGAGGGCCAGACGCTGGATTCGCTGTATAGCGCCGGGCTGGTCACGCGCGAGCGCGAAATCACGACCGAAGAAATTGGCACCGGACGTCGTCGGGTGGTTATGAACTGGACCTATGAATGGGCCGATAAAGCGCATGAAGGCGCGTACTACGGCATGCGTCAGGTACTCGAGGTGGACTCGGTATCGGATGTGGTACAGCAGGGAGAGCGTTGGTTTGCCGAAGTCAGGCTGCGCTGGTACGTCAGCGATCTGCCATCGTGGCTGAGCGATCCGGTTCTGCGTCAGGCGCGTACTCTCAGGCGCAGCATGGAATCGAAGCAGCGTCCGTTTGAAGCTGCTCTGACCCTGGAATACCGTAATCAGCGCTGGGAGATCTGGGTACCCGAGCTGTACTGATTCAGATGGCCCGCGAAAACCGTGGTTGTTCGCTCTCTGTGCGGTAGGCGTCAAAGGCCATACAGGCCTGTCGTACCAGCAGTCGCCCGGCATCCGTCACCTGGATACCCTCACTATCTATGATCAGCAGGCCGTCTTCCTGCATTCCCTGCAGTCGCGCCAGTTCGGCAGAAAACCTGTCACGGCTGTTGATACCGAATTCTTCATCCAGATCATTGAAACGCACGCTCAGGTGACACAGCAGGCCCATGATGATGCGTTTGCGGATCTCATCTTCCCGGGAGCTGCGACATTCCCGGGCAGTCGGTAAGCGACCTCTGGCAAGCTCAGTCTGCCAGGCATCGAGCTCCACCGGGCTCTGAATAAACAGGTCGCCGAGCTGGGAGATTGATGATACTCCGAAGCCAATCAGGTCACAGTTTCCGTGGGTGGTGTAGCCCTGGAAGTTCCGATGCAGCGTGCCCTTCGCCTGTGCCAGCGACAACTCGTCGTCGGGCAGGGCGAAGTGATCCATGCCCACATAGTGATAGCCCGCCTCGCTGAGTGATCTGATCGCCATACCGAAGATAGTGAGTTTTTCTTCGGGAGCCGGCAGATCTTCCGCGTTTATTCTGCGCTGGGGCATAAAGCGTTGCGGCAGGGGGGCATAGTTAAAGACAGAGAGACGATCCGGGCGCAGGTCAATGATGTCTCTGATGGTGCGTTCAAAACTCTCCAGCGTCTGCAGGGGCAAGCCATAGATCAGGTCGACATTGATTGAGCGGAATCCCAGTGCACGGGCTTCTGACATGACCTGGTGGATCATTTCCTGCGATTGTATGCGGTTAACAGCTTTCTGAACGTCCGGATCCAGGTCCTGAACCCCGAAGCTGACACGGTTAAACCCGAGTGCCCGGAGGGTGCTGAGGGTCTCAGGGCCAAGCTCCCGGGGATCAATCTCAATTGAAAAATCAGCGCTGTCCGCGTCACTGAAGCGGAAGCGTCGACGCAGGTGAGTGATCAGCCGGTCGAGTTGCTCATCCGAAAAAAAGGTGGGTGTTCCTCCTCCCAGGTGAAGCTGTTCAACGACACGGTCCTGACGCACCAGGGCGGCTTTCAGATCAATTTCCTGCAGGAGCCACTGCAGATAGGGTTCGGCCCTGTCTTTATTCCGCGTCACTATCTTGTTGCAGCCACAGTAGTAGCAGACGTGACTGCAGAACGGGATATGCAGGTACAGTGATAACGGACGCGAGGTACTCTGGCTTAACGCCCGGCGCTGATTGGCATCATCAGAGGCAGTACAGAATTCGATTGCCGTCGGGTAAGAGGTGTAGCGAGGACCCGCCCGGTTGTAGCGCTGGACCATCAGAGGGTCCCAGATGAGGTGCTCGGTCATAATTCAGGCTTCACGTTAAACAGGACCGGAAGTCTAACGGTTCGTGTCTGGGCGTTTATTGCTGTATATCAATAGCGTGGCTGAACCGGACCCTTAAAGCGCCGCTATGTCAGTTGTGTCGCGAGGGAATTTCATTCTCATTCCAATTAGGCTCTAATGGGCCTTGATTTTGTAAAGATTTGGTCGTTTTATAGACGCTGCCTGGGAAATGTACATGCAGTGTGCCCAGCGGGCGCGTACATAACAGTAGTGATTAAGGTCGATATATGCCAAAGAAGCCGTTTACACCGGAAGAGATTGCGGCCCAACGAGAGCGGATTATGGACAGTGCCTCCCATGTGATGGCGGATGTCGGTTTCCACCACCTGTCGATGCGTAAGCTGGCCTCTCAGCTTGGCATGACAGCCAGCAATATCTACAACTACTTCCCGAACAAAGAAACGTTGTTTGTTCATACCCGCCGTCGTGGTTTTGAACTGGCATTTCTGGATATTAATTCGCAGATGGCTGAGCACCTTGACCCTCGCTCAGCACTCTTCAATTTTGCCGGACATCTGATTCAGTTCGCGCAGCGCTTCCCTGGTTACTATCAGCTGATGTTCCAGCCGCCGCGTCTGAGTCTGAGTGATCCTGAGCTGGTGGATCGTGATGTCCTGCAGCAGGTCGATCGCCTGGCAGAAGAATGGCAGTCCCACCTGCTGACCATGCTGGCCGATGCCGTGCCTGCGCTGGCTTCCGCCAGTGAGACCCGCCAGAAGCAGCTGGCGCTGTTTTTTGTGTCATCGCTCCACGGGCTTATAGACACTTACTACTACAAAGCGCTGCCGAAACTGCTGTCCGGCGTTGATCTGATTCCTGATGACATCGTTGAAACTCATATTGAGTGGCTGCTGAATTCGCTGGAGCGTCAGGCAGAGCACACTCACTGATCGGTTCCGGAGGGCGGCGTACGTCCCTCCAGTGCAAAGACAAACGCCAGAATTTCCGCAATGACCCGGTACAACTGTTCCGGGATCTCTTCTCCCACCTCCAGCTGGCTCAGCCACTGCGCCAGCCCGGCATTCTCATAAACCGGGATATTGTGCTCCAGCGCCAGTTGTACGATGGCCTGTGCGAGGTCGTCGCTGCCGCTGGCCGCAACCTTAGGCACCTGGTCGCCATCATAGCTGAGTGCAATGGCTTCACTGACTTCAAACAGATGATCCGGAATGCTCATGTGTGTATATCCACCAGTGACTGACGCACGAACGAGTCTGTGCGGGGCGGGCGACGACCATGTCGCGCCATCAGCTCTGTGACGTCGGCGCCAAGGTCGGTTAATGAACGGCGCAGAGGTTGTAAGGCCTGATTCAACTGACTGAGGGTCTCTGGCTTTTCTGACCAGAAGGTTGCGGATACGCCAGACGGGCGCAGATCCAGCTCGACATCGAGAGGGCCGAGTTGAGTGAGGTCAAAGTGCAGTGTCAGTTGCCAGCGTTTTTCTTTATCTGGCGTATTTCTTTCTTGTGGGTGGTGCCAGATTCCCAACTGGGCCTGCTGGATGTGATCCCCCTGGCGCCACAACAGAGGAATATAGGTCGGTGTCGGGTCACTGCTCTGCAGCAACCGGACCTGCTCCTGTTCTGTCTGAGCAACGGCCTGCTGTATCAGCCTGAAGACCTCTGCAAGATTGTCACTGCGCGACTGAGCGTTGGCGGCAGCGATGACCTGAGCCTGTGGTTGAGGAACAGATGCATTCGCACCGCTGCTGAGACCGCCCCTGTCGCCCTCGGGCCAGTGCTGAATCAGGTGCATCATCAGCCCCTTCAGGTTGCTCAGGACGGGCGCAGGAACCAATGCCGGGTGAGAAGATTGTGTCGACGGAGTGATGGCACCCGGTGATGGTCCTGTGCCCGGGGGCTGAGTCGCCGACTCTGTTTTTCCACCCAGCTGAGCAATCAACTGCATCAGGGTAGGCTTGCCCGCCGTGGTCGAAGGTGAATGAGCCTGAGAAGTCCCGGCAGACGATAAATTCGTGCTGTTCGCCGAAATACCGGTTGCCTTTCTCCCGGTCTGAACAGGAGAAGGCGCGGCTGAAGATGCAGACTCGCCTTTTCCCTGCGACAAAGTTCTGGCAGCGGAGGACCAGAGCTGCTGGAAAATCTGACCGATGTCTCTGCTGTCGCGGCCGGGTGCCAGAGGCGAGTTTGACGGGGCAGGACCCCGAAACAGATTCCGTTCGTAGTGGACCGGTGCGTGTTCAACGGCGTTGCGGATCCCCCCTGATTGTGACAGTTGCCCCTCGGTGGGTAATGCCTGAGTAAACTGCCTCAGCGGCGCTTGTAAGGGCGTCGGCAGGGCGGCGGTAACCTGCTGCAGTCGGGCCAGTAGCGCTGCTTCGCCCGAGACGGCAACCTGTGCTCCGCTGATCGGATTGGGTATTGCCGTGGTAACCGGCCCCGGGGTGCCGGAAGGTGTCTGCAGTTGGCTGTGCGAGCCTGCAGGACGGTTGCCCTGTTGATAGGTCAGTGAGGGCGGCGGCTGGCGGGGATCGCCTGCGCTGGGCTGCCAGGGGATGCGGGAGGTCAATAACTGGCTGATGGCCTGCTGGAGCCTCTGCTCGATACCTGATCCCGGTTGGGCACCTGTCTGTTGGGTAGGGGTCGGTTGAGACGATGCCTGGGTGCCGGGAGGCAGGGTGCTGATGACCTTGAGGAGCGACGGCATCGCTTTGTCAGAGGCCAGTGTTACCAGAGTTCCTGTCGCGAGTGGCCGCTCACTACTCACCTGAATGGATTTGCCACCACTGGTGAGCGTCAGTAACCAATGCGGTGGCTGACGGGTGTCGCCGCTGGACGGTTTTCCTGCGGGCATCTGATCAGGTTGTGAGGAGGCGGATCGATCTCCGGGGGGCGGAGTGCTGGCTTTCTGCGACCCGGAATCAGGAGTGGGCGCCGGCTGGCTGGATGTCACCCGGGCTGTGAATTCTGTGCGTTGCCCTTCCTGCGCTGGCGATTCGGTTGGCTGCGCACGCTGAAGTGACTGCATTACAGTCCTGGTGATCAGGGGCAGATCACTGCTGCCGGTCGGTCTTGTCATGCTTTAGCTATCGACCTCAATTGACAAATCTTTATTGCTTCAGCTCAGGTTTGTCGGCGCCTTTTTGGGTATAATGCGGCCGCTTTCAGATATCTCGAGGTTCGGATGACGCCATCGCAGGGCGCCCTTCAGGTAAATTTACAGGCCGTCGCGCTCCATTGTGAACGCGATGACCGTGAATTGTTTTCCGAACTCTCTCTTTCTGTCAGTAGCGGCGATCTGCTGCAACTGGCAGGGCCAAATGGTGCCGGTAAAACCACCTTACTGCGCTTACTGGCTGGTCTCAACCGGGATTACTCCGGAGACCTTCTCTGGCACGGTCAGCCACTGTATGACAATTACCCTGACTACGCCCGTCAGCGTCTCTACCTCGGGCACCTCTCCGCGGTGAAAAAAGCCCTGACGCCTCTGGAAAATCTGCGCTGGTTAACGGCTCAGGATGCCCCCGATACCGAGCGCCTGTATCAGGCACTGGAGCAGGCGGGATTGCTGGGCTATGAAGATACTCCCTGCCAGCATCTTTCTGCCGGTCAGCAGCGTCGCGTCGCGCTGGCGCGTCTGCTGGCCAGCCACTGCCCACTCTGGATTCTCGATGAGCCCTTTACTGCACTCGATAAAGCGGGGGTAAGCTGGCTTGAAGGTCTGATGCAACAGAAAGTGGCAGAGGGGGGCGCTGTCATTATCACCAGTCATCACGCGCTCGAAGGTATCCCCGGCCTGAAACAGCTGGAGCTGGGAGGCACCTCATGAGTCTTGTCAGCGCTACTGTCCGTCGCGACCTGCTGCTTGCCGCCCGTAACCCGGGAGAGTGGGCTAACCCTCTTATGTTTTTTCTCATGGTTGCTGCTCTGTTTCCTCTGGCGGTCGATCCTGACCCGGTATTTCTTGGCAAAATCGCCGGGGGAGTGATCTGGGTTGCCGCCTTGCTGGCTACTCTGCTGTCGCTGGATTCCCTGTTCCGGGCGGACGTCGATGATGGCTCGCTGGAACAGTGGCTGGCGTCCGGTGAATCTCTGTTTGCGCTGACATTGGGGAAAGCGCTGGTGCACTGGTGCATTTCCGGCCTTCCTCTGACCCTGATGTCGCCTCTGCTCGGGTTAATGCTGAATCTGCCGGGTGAGGCATACACGGCACTGATCCTCAGCCTGGCAGTAGGGACTCCGGTGCTCAGCCTGCTAGGGGCTGTGGGGGCTGCTCTGACGGCCAGTCTGCGCAGTGGCGGGCTTCTGCTGACGCTGCTGATTCTGCCGCTTTACGTGCCGGTACTTATCTTTGCGGCCAGTGCGGTTTACCACGCAGGGATTGGTATGGCTTACAATGGTCAGGTTGCAATGCTCGGTGCCATGCTGGCGCTGGCCGTTGCCCTGACTCCCTTTGCTGCAGGTGCAGCACTGAAACTGAATTTATCGCGGTAACTGATTATGTGGCAGTGGCTCAAGCAGCTGTATCACCGGCTTGGTTCGCCCAAGTGGTTTTATGAATTAACTGAACGCTGGATTCCCTGGCTGACACTGGCTGCGGTGGCAACCGGATTGGTGGGTCTGGTGCTGGGGCTGTTGTTTGCGCCGGCAGATTATCAGCAGGGCGACAGTTTCCGCATTATTTATATCCATGTACCGGCGGCTCTGCTGGCACAGAGTGCTTACATCATGATGGCGGTTGCAGGGGCTGTCTATCTGATCTGGCGCATGAAAATGGCCGCCTGGGTGGCCCGTGTGATCGCTCCGATTGGCGCCTCTTTCTGCCTGATCGCGTTGCTGACGGGGGCAATCTGGGGCAAACCTACCTGGGGTACGTGGTGGGTCTGGGATGCCCGTCTCACGTCGATGCTGATGCTGCTGTTTCTGTATTTCGGGGTGATGGCGTTACAGCAGGCGATGGAGTCAGAGGAAGCTGCCTATAAAGCGGGCGCGATTCTGGCGCTGGTCGGCGTGGTGAATATCCCCATCATCAAATATTCGGTGGAGTGGTGGAATACCCTGCATCAGCCAGCCACGCTGAAGCTGACGGAAAAGCCATCCATGCATCCTGACATGCTCTGGCCGCTGCTGATCATGATTGTCAGTACGTATCTGCTGTTCGCACTGCTGGTGATACTGCGTACCCGCAATGAGATTCTGCTGCATGAGCGTAAGCGTGTCTGGGTAAAGAAGATTCTGGAGTCCTGATGGAATTTAATTCGTTTGCCGAATTTCTCGCCATGGGGCGGCATGGACTGTACGTCTGGTTATCGTATGGTCTGACTGCCGCCATCGTGGCCTATAACGTGGCGCAGCCGCTGTTGCGTCGTCGTCGTTTATTGAAAGAGCAGGCACAGCGCCTGCGTCGGGAGAAACGCAATGCACCCTCAGCGTAAAAAACGTCTGCACCTGATTCTGTTTCTGGTGGTCGCCGTGGCCGCAGCCGTAGGCCTGGCGATGTATTCATTGTCGCAGAACATCAATCTCTTTCAGACGCCGACGCAGATCGCCAACGGTGAAGTACCACCGGGGCGTACGATACGCGCAGGAGGACTGGTGGTTGCTGGCAGTGTAGAGCGTGATCAGGAAGGGCTGGGTGTCACTTTCCGGGTAACGGATGGTGCTGCAGAAGTCCCTGTCTATTACGAAGGTATCCTGCCGGATCTGTTCCGCGAAGGGCAGGGGATTGTCGCCCTCGGACAGGTGCGTGCGGATGGCGTGTTTGTCGCCTCTGAAGTGTTAGCGAAACACGATGAAAACTACATGCCTCCTGAGGTTCAGGATGCACTTGAACAGGCTCATCAGGATGGCAAAAAAGCAATGATGGGTGGCGATTACTGATGGGTGATATCGCACTTTTTCTGCCTGAAATTGGTCAGACAGCGTTAATTCTGGCTTTCATCATGGCGGTATTTCAGGTGGTCGTGCCTCTGGTCGGGGTCGGTGCTGGACGTCTCTGGTTGATGGGATATGCGCGCCCGTTTGCGGTGGGGCAGGCGCTGTTTCTGGTGATCAGTCTGGTGATGCTGACTCTGGCATTCCTGCAGGATGACTTTACCGTGGCCTATGTCGCGGCTAACAGCAATTCACTGCTGCCGGTGCCTTACAAAATCAGCGCCGTCTGGGGCGCCCACGAAGGCTCGCTGTTACTCTGGGTCACCATGTTGGGGCTGTGGAGCGTAGCGGTTGCCTTGCTCAGCCGGTCCTTACCGCTTGATATGGTCGCCCGTGTGCTGGCCATCATGGGGATGGTGTCTGTCGGCTTTATCCTCTTTACACTGGAAACCTCCAATCCTTTTGCCCGTACCCTCCCGACACCACCGGTGGACGGTGCTGACCTTAACCCTCTGTTGCAGGATTTTGGTCTGATCGTTCACCCGCCGACGCTCTATATGGGCTATGTGGGTCTTTCGGTCGCCTTTGCCTTTGCTCTGGCGGCTCTGATGAGTGGCCGCCTGGATGCCGCCTGGGCGCGCTGGTCCCGCCCATGGACCACGGCCGCCTGGATTTTCCTGACGGTGGGAATTGCACTGGGAAGCTGGTGGGCTTACTACGAACTTGGCTGGGGCGGCTGGTGGTTCTGGGACCCGGTTGAAAATGCCTCCCTGATGCCATGGCTGGTCGCGACGGCCCTGCTGCACTCTCTGGCCGTGACGGAGAAACGCGGCATGTTCAAGAGCTGGACGGTGCTGCTTGCAATCTTTGCTTTCTCACTCAGCCTGTTGGGGACTTTCCTGGTCCGCTCCGGGGTTCTTACTTCGGTGCACGCGTTCGCGTCGGATCCTGAGCGGGGTGTCTTTATTCTTGCTCTGCTCGGTATCTGTGTCGGAGGCTCGTTGCTGCTGTACGCCTTCAAGGCGCCTACGGTGGCGTCTGTCGGACGCTACGAGTTACTGTCGCGGGAAATGTTTCTGTTGCTGAATAACCTGCTGCTGGTGGTGATGGCACTGGCGGTATTGACGGGCACCCTCTATCCGCTTGTATACGATTTTATGGGGCTGGGCAAATTGTCTGTGGGCGCGGCCTGGTTCAATACCATGTTTGTGCCACTTACCGTGGCCCTGGTGGCGCTGATGGGCGTCGGTGCGGCCACACGCTGGAAGTCCGACAGCGCATCGCGGTTGGTTAAGTTACTGGCGATCGCAGCAGTGGCTGCTGTTGTGTTTGCAGTAGTAGCAACGCTGGTGGGGCACGGCGACCTCAACGGTAAGGTATTGCTCGGACTGAGCATCGCTTTCTGGCTGATTCTGGCGACACTCGCGGATATCTGGAAGAAGTCCCGGGGTGAACTGAGCCGGATTCCGAAACTGGGTATGAGTTACCTGGGAATGGTGCTGGCGCACGTCGGTGTGGCGGTCTCTATTATTGGTGTCACGCTGGTGGCCAACTACAGCATTGATAAATCGGTGCGGATGAGCCCGGGCGAGACAGCCACGCTGGGCCCTTACACCTTTGAGTTTACTCAGGCGGGCACGATCGAAGGTCCTAATTATGTGTCTCAGGCGACCCGCTTCAACGTCACCCGTGACGGTGAGTTTGTGGCCCTGCTGACACCTGAGAAGCGCCGCTACAACGCACGGGGTTCGATCATGACGGAGGCCGCGATTGATGTGTCCCTGTTCCGTGATGTGTATGTGTCGATGGGTGAATCGCTGGACGACGGTGCCTGGGGTATGCGACTGCAGGTGAAACCGTTTATGCGCTGGGTCTGGCTGGGCGCCATCTTTATGGCGCTGGGCGGCCTGCTGGCGACACTCGATAAACGTTATCGCCGCCGGAGTAAAAACTGATGAACCGGATCCTGCTGTTTGTTCCTCTGGTGATTTTTCTTCTTATGGGGCTGGTCTTCTGGATCGGTCTCGGTAAAGAAGATAAGACCAGTCTGCCGTCGCCTCTGATCGGTAAAGCGTTTCCCGAGTTTCAGCTGGGGGTCGTTGAAGATGGCCGGACATTGACCACGGAGGACCTGAAAGGGGCGCCCGTTCTGGTGAATGTCTGGGCGACCTGGTGCCCGACCTGTAAAGCCGAACACGCATTTCTGAATGAGCTGGCGGCCGGCGGTATCCGCATCATCGGAATCAATTACAAAGACGATGTGGCGAAAGCGCAGGACTGGCTGGCCGCGTTCGGTAATCCCTACGTTTACAACCTGTCTGATCCGGACGGTAAGCTGGGTCTGGAGCTGGGTGTTTATGGAGCGCCGGAAACCTTTCTGGTCGACAGTCAGGGCATTATCCGTGACAAGCACATCGGCGATCTTAATCCACAGGTCTGGGCACGTCTGAAGCCCCGCTTTGAGGGCATGAAATGAGATCACTTTTTCTGACTCTGTTGTTTCTTCCGGCGCTTTCGCTGGCGGTGATCGATGGTCATAAATACAGCTTCAGTTCTGAAGAAGACGCCGCGCGTTTCGAGCAACTGGCAGAAGATCTGCGCTGTCCTAAGTGCCAGAACCAGAATCTGGCAGACTCCAACGCGCCTGTGGCTGTTGATCTTCGCGATAAAGTGTACGAACTGATGCAGGAAGGGCAGAGTGACGACGAAATCGTCGGTTACCTGGTTGACCGTTACGGTGATTTTGTCCGCTATCGCCCACCCTTCCGCATCGACACTCTGCTGTTGTGGGGTGGGCCGGTCATTCTGTTGGTTATTGGCCTGCTGATTCTCGCTGCGATACGCCGCCAGCAGGCATCGCAGCCGCAGGAGGGCCTGTCTGAAGCAGACAAAGCCCGCCTCGCAGAACTGAAAGCTCAAATGAAAAAGGATCAGAACTAATGCTGCTGTCGATCATTCTTCTGGTCGTAACTCTGCTACTGGTGTTGTTTTATCCGGCGCTGCGTCAGTCCCGGGCGGAAGCTGCCGAGCAGGATCAGGTTCAGAAAGACGAGAACCTCCGTCTGTATCAGGAGCGCGTCGCGGATCTTGAGGCTATGGAACTGAGCGAGTCGGAAAAAGCACAGATGCAGCTCGAACTGGATCGTGAGCTTCTTGCTGCCGTGGGTGACGATACCCGTTTCGGTGATGGCCCGGCAAAAGGCCCCCGTCTGGTATTCAGCCTGGCATTGCTGGTCGTGACACTGGTGTCGGTTGCGGCTCTGTATATGTTCTGGGGGGCGGGTAACGAGGTGCGTGCAACGCAGTTGCTGGAATACTCAACGTCGGCCGAGCTGACCGCCGAAGAATACAGCGAGTTGGGCCAGCGTCTGGCACAGGCCTCTGAACGACAGCCGGACACCATGGAGTGGGCATTCCTGCAGGGGCGGCTGCTGGAAGCCGAAGGCGACTTTGCCGCGGCTGCGGATGCCTACGACGGCTTGCTGGCACGTCTGTCCCAGGATCAGATTCAGGATCGCGCGGCCATCATGACACTGGCAGTGCAGGCCCGTTTTTTCGCGAATAACCAGCAGCCGGATGAGCAGCTTTATCAACGTCTGCTGGCGGCACTTGAACTGGCACCCCAGCAGCGTAAGCCGCTTGGACTGGCTGGCATTCTGGCCTACGAACTGGGCGATTACCGTAATGCTATAGGTCACTGGCGTAGTCTTTGGGTGCAGTTGCCGGCGGGAATGGAAGCCATGACAATCGAGAACGGTATACGTCGGGCGGCCGAAGTACTGACAGAACAGGGCGAGGCGGTGGATCTCAGCTGGCTGGTTTCGGCCGGCATCCGGGTCAGAGTGGATATTTCTGACGAAGCCAGAGCGGCCGTCCCTGCAGGCGCCACAGTGTTTGTGCTTGCACGTGCACTGGATGGACCGCCGATGCCACTGGCCGTTCAGCGTCTTGTGGTTTCTCAGCTGCCTGCGGATATCCTGCTGGATAACTCAATGGCGATGACGGCAGGGGCTTCTCTCAGCTCAGTCGAACAGGTCACGGTCACTGCGCGGGTGTCCCTGTCGGGTCAGCCAATGGCGCAGAGTGGTGACTGGCAGGTCCAGCAGCACAATGTTCCCACCCGTGGTGCGCCACAACAGCTGCTGACGATCTCAGAACAGATCGACTGAGCGTCCCCGCATTACCAGCGGGCGTAGTGATCTTCCGCCACGCCCCAGAGGCGCTCCAGATGGAGCGTCTCACCTTCAATATCAATTTCTCCGGAATACCGTCCCAGATACTGGCTGAAGTTACTCGCCATGATCAGGGCATTGATCTTATCGCGATAGGCGGTAACCGGATCGAAATGCAGGCGCACTGAATCATCGGCCGAGGTCAGCGCCCAGCCGTGTTTTTCATGGTAGCGGTCAAAACGGAAATGCACCGGGGGCAGGGCGATCTGGCGGTTATCCAGCCACAGGGTGTTCTCGTTATAGCCGGTCTCATTCACGCCTGCCGCAATGTTCAGCCCCAATGAACGCCCATCGCTCAGACGGGAGGAAATACACGCCCAGTTCCAGCTGGTTTCGTGGCGCATGTACCCGCCACTCCAGTCAACGCATGCCAGAGCCCCGAGAGCTTCGAGATCGTACTTTCTGTCCTGCCAGTCGATTCGTCCATGGCAGACCCGGGCACTGGCCTTCTGGGTGTAGGTCCAGCCGGTAAAGCCAGTCCGCGTGCAGAGCGCCAGTGGATCGTATCCGGTACTTTCATCAATCGTTGCCCGTATACGGGTGCCATCGGCGAGAGAGACCCGTAGCTGACGGATTCCCGGACGTGGCGTCGCCCGGATGGTCAGACGGTTACGGCCGTGCCGGAAGGCGGTGACGTCGTCATTGGGCCTCTGGCCGAATACCAGACCTGATGTCAGCGGCCGGGTGAACTTATGCTCTTTCCAGGCGCCGCTCTGGGTATCGTAGAGGTATAGAAACGCGTGGCAGACCCAGCGCAGGCGAACGATCGCCAGTCCGGCGATGATGGCGTCGCTGTGAATGCCGATAAACTGAAACTGATTAAACCGGCGGCCCCGGCGGCCCGGTGGGATGGCCTTTCCCATCGGGGTGCGGAGATCAAAGTCGGTGAAATTTATGTCCTGAACCGGAGCTTCAAGACGGCCATATAGTGGTTGACCGTCGGTTCCGATCAGCTGCGCCAGCGACGACATAGGTACTCCTGTTTCTGCCGGTGTATCAGCGGAAGGCTGCGCGCATTGCTGCGAGAGAATCCTGGTCCGCTTTGAAGCGCAGTTTAAGGTAGACGCCCTGTGCAGTGAAGTTCGCATCAGAGAAATCAGTATCAATAAAGCCACTGAAGTTATAGCCAACACCCACCCAGGTATTGGTGGCAGGAATAAAGCCCACTGATACACCAGCGCCATGCTGAACCTGTCCCGCCTCGTATGCGTGCAGACGACGGCCGTGCGCACCGACGTCCCAGCGTTCGGTCAGATGATGGCGCCACTCAGCGGCCATAAAGTCTGTCGTGGTGGCGTAGTCACTGCCATCGAACTGATCTAACACGCGTTTGACACCGTACTGTCCTGCGAGCTGGTTACTGTGATTGATCAGCCAGTTGGCGTGTACGTTGTTAATGAACTTGCGCGTACGGTCCGGGCTGCCGTTGCCGCCCAGAGCTTCCTGAACCCAGCGGGTCTGCCACAGTAAAGCGACAGGGCTGACGCGCGGACGCAGTGCCAGGTCAAAGCGGGCATCCAGCAGGTTGGAGTAGTAGTCTTCCGAAGACTCGTTAAACCAGTCAATGCTACCTCCGGTCGCCAGCGCCTCATTGAGCGGGTGATAGAGGTTGGTGCGGGCAACCCACTTATCGAGCGAGCTGCCATTGCGGTATTCAACGCGGTTATTCCACTGCCAGAATTCGCTGCGATAAGCCGAGCCGGCATGAACGGCATGGAAGTTTTCGGTGGTACCAGCTTCTTCCGGAGCGCTGTTCTCAAGATCCTGCGTCTGCTCCAGACCCATGCTCAGGCTCCAGTGCTCGTCGAGCATAAAGTCCTGGCTCAGTCCGGACACAGCGAACAGTCGGTAGTTGTCGTCGACTTCAACCTGCTCGATGCTCTGTTCAGCACGGGCGCCTGCCCACGGTGTCGCGCGCACGCCCATCACGGTGCGCATCGGGGCATCGTCGGCGAAGCCGGTTTCGTGTTCGGCAAACAGGCTGTAGTGCTGAGTCAGGCGATAGTCCGCACCCAGCAACAGGCGGTCGTACGAGTCAGAGCGCTGACTGATATTAGTGAGCAGCTGGCTGCTCAGAGTCAGACGGTTGTTGAGCATACGCTGGCTGTAACCCAGGCTGAGCTGATCGGTATACAGTACGTCGTCTGTGCTTTCCTGCTGCGCCGAAATAAAGCCGAGCGATACCTGCTGATCTTCATTAATCCGGTGAATCCAGTCAGCCTGCCCCTGGTAGCTGTCGAAGCCGGTGGTCAGCCCGTAATGGTGGAAGGTCAGCATCTGAATGCGGTTACGGTCATTCAGGTACCAGTTACCCTCCAGGCCTTCTTTACGGTAATCGTTTTCTGCGGCATTGGTCTGATCCAGCCCGAAACCATCTTCCTGTTCGCGGATATAGGCTTTGGCGTCGAAATTTTCGTCGCGATGAGAAACTTCAACCAGGTGTGCAGCAGCGGTCTCAGCATTGCCGGAAATGACTTCCTCAGACTCGGCAACCTCAGCGCGGATCTCGGTCTTGCCGAGCGTGACTCTCGCATCGACCGCCCGCAGGTGGCGGTCATCACCCGACTGGTTCTGCGTAATGGTGCTGACGCCTGCTTTGACGGTATCGTCCAGGAGCTTGACGCCCGCACGGCCACCGGCGATGTAGCCCAGCGATTCACCAGACTCCACTTCGTATTCGACGACAATATACTGCGGGTTGAATGCGTCATCGGTGCTCGACACTGGCCCCTTGAAGTACAGGGTGCCATCCGAATAATCAATGACGTAATCAGTGTCACGGGTGAGCAGGGTGGTTGAGAGAACAACCTCACTGCGGTAGCGGTCACGGACTTCAAGGCGGACATTTTCGCTGTTCAGAACCAGCTGCTGATGCTGCAGGCGATAGAGACCAGAGGTGCCGTCGCCCTGAATTTCTTCACGCATAAAGCCCTGGTCAGTCTGGCTGATAAAGCCACTGAACTCGACGAGGTCGCCCTGATAAACGGTCTGAATACCTGTCAGCTTGCGGTTGTAGCGAGCCAGATCGGTCACAGTCAGATCGGTATTGATATCACCAAAGACGGTATAAAAACGCTCTTTTTCAACACGCACGTAGAGCTTACGGGCGGAGCTGGCGTCCAGCTGTTGCTGACTGGCGTCGCCATAGAGTGTGTAGTATCTGTCGGGCTCAATCAGGCGTGCAAAAGGCTCGGCGTCTTCTTTGCCTGAGTCGTAAGCGGCAGTGACCAGCCACTCACCCAGAACCTGCCCCTGAGCGAAGAACGCCAGACGACCATCGTGATAAATGTTGTCGTCGACACCTGCTGCTTTCATTGAAGCACGATCTCCACCTCCGGCGTTGTAGCCGACGGACATATCACCCAGTGCCACAAGGATCCAGTCGCGCTCTTTCGGTTTCAGCCAGGCACGGATTTCATCTTTCTGGCCGTTGGCGTGGTTAAAACGCAACACCACTTCGCCGGATCGGAACGTCGGCTCAAGGCGGATCAGGGCGACACCGTCATTACCGACCTGATAGTGCGGTTTCTGCATGTCAGCAAGAGGATTAACTTCCTGCTCACGCTGCTCTGACCAGAGACGGTAGGGCTCAAGAATTTCTACCTGACCCTGAACGTTTGCCCGAATCGGGAAACCGTCTTTATCCGTCAGGCGCACAGCAATCAGTGGGCTGTTGATACCGTCGGCCAGCAGAGTGCTCTGAGTTTCAACAAATTCTGCATGCGCCGGTGCTTCAGAGAAATGGACGACCTTATCCATCTGACTGACGACGTTGCCGCGGGTATCGAGGACGGTCACACGGAAGCGGTTCGGGCCGGATTCCAGGTCTACACCGCGCCATTGCGATACCACGAGATCACGGGTTTTACTGCTGATATCACCATCGTAGTTAAGCGCATTCACCGGCTTACCGTTCAGTGACAGGGTGACACGCTGGCCCTTCGTGTGTGAAATCGCGACTTTGGTTGAGCTGATTGACGGGCTGCGGTCGAGCGGTGGCCACAACCACTGTGCTTCTTCCGGTGCTGTTTCAAACCAGCGCTCGTCGTACTCAGGCATGATCATTTCGGACGGCAGGCGTGCCGGGTTCCCCGCCGCCGTGGCGGTGAGACCGGTCAGGCCCGGGATAAGAGACTGCACGCGCGCCATACGGACATCGCTGCCTGCGCTCTCCAGGTTGATTGCGGCATCGGCGTTAAGAACACGGACTTCAACCCGACGGTTCTGCGCCCGGCCCTCGGCCGTGCGGTTAGTGGCTACCGGCTCGCTGAAGCCACGGCCCGACGACAGGATCTGGTCCTGGTTCACGCCCAGTTGTTCGGCAAGGTATTGCGCCACCGAACGAGCCCGGGCTTCTGAAAGCACCTGGTTATCTGCAAAGATATGCTGCACGCGGGAGGAAATCCGGGAGCTGTCCGTATGGCCGACCACTTCCAGTTTCAGGTTGGCCAGCCCGTTCAGTGAACGGATAACGCCTGCCAGGTTCTGACGGTCTTCGTCGGTCAGAACGTCTGAGAAGTTAGCAAACTTAGGCGGAATCACAGGTTTGACGTTTTCTTCGCGAGGGGGCAGCGCGAGATCCACCGCGGTGGTGACCGGCTGAATCTGCTGAGGTGCCTGTGCATCGGCCTGGAAACGGGTGATTGCCCGGGTCGTCAGCGTGCCCATCGGCGTCCGGTCGCTGATGTAGGCGTTAAAGCTGATATCCGATGCCCACGCCGCAGGCTTATCTTTCAGGCGGTAGATCAGTGTGCCGTAGCTGACTTCAGGATCAGCGGCCGGTTTGCCATTAATCTGAGTTGAACCCTGTTCGTAAACAAACCCTTCAGGCAGAGCGACCATGCCGGTGACATTCTGCAGGGGAATGCCTTTACCGGTCATCGTGTAGGTGTAATGAACTTTCTGAGTGACCGGTGAACCATAGGGCAGCGTAACGCTTTCATCTGCTGAGAATTCACGCAGTTCGTGGGTCAGCTGATGACGGATTTCCCCGGTTTCCGGCTCGCGCATCTTCAGGAAGAAATCAACGCGCCACCAGGAGCCGGCCTGAACGTCGACAAACTGGCTGTAGTTCCGGCCGGCATGAAAACCACGCTTCGGACATTCCATCAGCTCCATGTAAGGAGGAATGGTCGCTTTATCCAGCTGAACGACGTGAGCGCCCGGGCGGACACCTTCAATATGCCACTCGCCAGCATTATCGGAGACGACATAGGTGCCGTCTTCCATAAACAGGCGGATACCCGGGACGCCGTCGACAGAGGCCTGGTTGCCTTCACAGTCGTCCAGGTAAATCCGCCCGAAGAGGCGGGCTGTGTCTTTGAAGAATTCGTCGCGGATAATCACCCGGGAAGAGGCTTCGTTTGAAATCACGACATCGTCGTTAAGAGAAACCCGGTTAATGACTTCGCCTTTGGCCAGCACGCTGACCTGAGTCACGTAGGTCAGGGTCAGGCGCTCGAAGGGCGCGATCTCCGCCAGTTGCAGGGTCAGCTGACGGCCATCTTCGCTGACCGTCAGGTCAACGTCGGTACCATTGAGCCGTGCGGAGCCTTCAGCATAACGCAGGCCGGCAGGCAGCTGGTCAACGATGGTTACATCAGTACCACGGACTTCGTTGTTGGTCAGCGTCACCGTAAAGCGGATGTGATCACCGATGGCCGCTTCGGTTTTACCTGCCTGCTTACTCAGCAGAACAGAATTATCGAGCGGGTCGGCACCGATGTCGGTCAGGAATACCCGGTTGCTGACGGTAAAGTTTTCACCGCGGGCAATACCGCTTACATTCCAGGGGCCATTGGCTGTCTGGCGCAGTTCATCGTCACTCAGATCGGAAGGAATACGGAAAGTGTCCGGCGCCGAAATCGCCAGGTAGTACTCACCGTCTTCGATCACAGGGAAGCGGAAGCTGCCGACAGGGAAGTCGGGGGTGACTGCACTGGCGGTGATTCCCGCTGCCGGACCGCTGACGACGGTCACTGGGTAAGGGGTCACGCCGTCATCATCAAAGACTTTGTCCGTCGCTGGCAGACCGGTGGCCGCGTCCATCAGGGTGATGCTGACGCCATTCACCGGAGTACCGTCGGCCGAACTGAAAATACGGCTTAGCGGATCAAAGCGGGTAACTGCTGTTGTGCTGTCTGACGCATCGTCTACGTCGGTGTAGCTGACGGACAGCTCGGAGCCTGTTTTAACCGACAGGACACCGTCGTTATTCGCGGTACCCTGATTGACATCGCGGGTAGGAAGAACCCCGGCGAAGACACCGGTGTTGTCGCCTGTCTCGTACAGACGCAGGGTTTCAGAATCACTGCCATCCTGATTGCGTACAGTGACGATAATGGTATCTATCGCACCCGGGTTGAGATTTTCGTCGCTGTCGGTCACGACGACAAGGACCGGCTCACCCGCCTTGAAACCATACTCGTCCGGACTGCCACCCACAGTAACCGGGTAGCTGTAACTGTTGCCTTTATCATCATCAAATCCGGTACCGGTGATGAAGTTACCGCTGCTGTCAGTGCGATCAGTACCGTTGAGGTTGAACACGGTACCTGCAGGGTCGAGGTGATACAGGCGGATATCAGAAGGCGTCGGTGCTACACCAGCCCGACTCACTTCCTGAGTTGTCAAAGAGGCGGAAGCCGAACGTGTCCGGCTGCCGTTCTCGTTGGTGTATGAAGCTGTCACTGTATTGGTAATAACTGTGCCTGCAGGCGTCGTCGCGGCACTGGCCAGCGACGAAACCCCAGACAGCACGGCACTCAGCAGCACGGGGAATATCCCGCGCCGGCCGGCTTCAGTTATTGAGCGAAACAGCTTCATACGCTTCCGTCTGGCCTCAGTTGATGGTCACACGGAAGGTGATGACGTTGGTTTCGTCATCGCCGTCTGCCGGGCCGCCCTCAACGGTGCCCAGGTTCACGGTAACAGTGCGGCTGTCGGAATCGTAGGAAGCAATACTCGCGTCTACGGTCACCGGCTCGGTTGCACCATCCATCGCAACTTTGATGCCTTCAGCATCAATGAAGGTGGTATTGGCTGGCAGCTCGTCAGTGATCACGACGTTGGTCGCGTCTGCAGTACCCGTGTTAATCAGAGTGATGGTGTACTCAACAACCGCGCCAGGAATAGCTTTCGGGTTCTCAGTGCCGTTGATTGGATCACTGATGACCACTGAGCTTTTGGTCAGGTTACTGTTGATGCCATCGCCTTCCAGGTTCGGGAATACCAATACCAGCGCGTCCCGCAGGATTTCACTGTTGTCGGAATCCGTATCTGCGAATACGACTTCGATGGTCGTTGCACCGTTAGGGTTGGCCGCATCGTCGGTAGAGCCGTTGGATGGGTCGTTATCACCCGTGTCGAGGCTGTAGGTGGTGTCGTTAACCGTGGACTCAAGTCCGTTAACAACCACACTGGAGAGCAGCGCATCGCCATCAACGCCTGTCAGGTCGCCTTTAGGCACAGTGACAAAGACAGTCACAGTGTCATCCGCTGCGATTTCACCGGTGCTTCCGGTCAGCAGGGTATCTTCTGCATCGAGTACACCCTGAGTACCCGCAAGCGGGTTATCCAGGTAGTAGCTGTAGGCAGCACCACTGTCGATAGTATCTGTATAGGTAGTGCCATTGATGTCCAGTGTCGTACCGGTTTCATCTTCTGCACGCACGACGAACGCAGTGGGTGCGTTACCGTCGTTGGTGATCTGAACTGCCGCAACCACGACGTTGTCTGCTTCCAGCGAGGTTTCGTTAGGTTCGGTTGTGTTCAGCCGGGTCAGGGCGAAGTCGACTTTAATATCGACATTAAACACGTCCTGAGCAGTGACTTCAGTCTGGTCTACACCGTTAATCTGATAGTTCAGTGTTGCGGTGTTGGTGATCTCAGAGCCCGCTGCGGTGCCTGCCGCCTGAACTGCCGCTGGCAGGGTGGCCATTGCAGCTAACAGCAGGGGACTGATCATTTTCATCTGTCTGTTCATTCTATACCTCCGCCGGGTCAGTCAACCCGGACCTGAAACTCAACGTATCCCTGGCTTTCCGGTGCCACAGGGGCTGGAATTACCCAACGGATACCTTCAATGTCCTTAGCCCGGGCTGGGCGAACCTCACCATCTTCCGTCACATTGAGATCCTGAATACGGCCGTAGGTCTTGCCGTCGACTGTATAGGTGATCTCAGTACCGGCGCCGTTTGCACTGTTCATGATGTAAACGGTGCTTTCCGGTACCGGATTGTTGATGGTGACGCCACTGACCGCTTCATTCCCGGTATTGACGTATGTAACCCGGTAACCAATCTTGTCACCCGGTGCAATTGTCTCTGCGGTCTGCCATTCCTCGGCGATGCTGCCATCGTCCTGCTTCACTGCGACGATGCGGTATGAAGCGGACTCCAGGCTGACACCTGCGAGAGCCGCGAAAGGAAAAAGCAGTAATAAAGTGGTCAGTAAACGCATAGGTATCTCCTGATCAGCGGATTTCAGCCTTCAGCTGAATAACGATATCGGTACCGGTGGCAACAGAGCCAAGGTTGACGGACACGTCAGCGCCAGTAACAGAGGTAATGTCGCCATCTGCTGCGTCGGTCTGAGTTGCACCATCGACGGTGACTGAGTCAGCAACGTACTGCATCTGAGATGGGATGGAGTCAGTGATCACCAGGTTTTCAACGTCACCACCAACCACTTCAACGGCGATCTGGTAGGTCACTACCGTGCCAGGGATATCGGTTGTGCCGCCGAACGGGTCAACACGGCTGGCCACAGTTTTTTCGATGTTTACAGTGGCTTCTGTTGGTGGCTCGCCAATGGTGAAGGTGGCAGAGGCACTGTCAGTCACGTTGTTGCCAACGACAGCATCAGATACGCCGGTACCTTCGCCTGCCAGCAGGTCACCCGGAGTACCGGTGGCTGCGCCTGGGGTGTTGGATGTTGCTGCCAGTTGGATATCGGCGGTATCACCCACGTTTCCGGCAGCAGGAATATCAACGACAACGAACACAGTCGCGTCTGGGTTAGATGCGTTTGCATCCAGGTTGATGGTAGAGCCGGCAGTCAGCAGCTGGTCGCCTGCATCCAGTTCACCGTCACCGTTGGTGTCGATATAGACCTGAATATTTTCAGCGTCGATTTCGTCACCCGCGAGGTTGGTTGCGTCCAGGTTAAAGGCTTCGCTACCGTTACCTGTGTTTGTCACAGTGAACGTCAGCACCTGCTGAGTATCACCGGCTTCAGTAACAACCGGAGTGGTGTTTTCTGCAGTGACGTTAACGCTGATCAGTTCCAGAACGGTCAGGTCTGCAGAGTCACTGGAAGTGACGCCTGTTGTTCCTGTGGCCGGATCATCAAAGGTTGCCGTTGCCGTGTTAGAGATAATGGTGCCTGCCGGAGTACCCACAGCCCAGGTTGCGGAAGAAGCAACCAGGCCTGCGGCGAGCAGAGCGGCTTTTGAAAGGGTCTTCATAGGGCTCTCCTTATTGGACCTTTACTTGATATTTAAGGGTGAAACTGGGACTACCTTCGTCGCTCTCTCCGGGCATAGCGCCCTTGGGAGAAATCTTCAGGTCGGTAATCTGGGGGTCGAAGCCTTCGGCATCAGGCTGAGGCTGGTAGCCAAAGCTCTGTGCGTTGTCGGCCGAAAAATCGATGTCGTCAGTGGCGGGCTCAGACGCTGACCAGCTGAGCGTCAGTGACGAAGCAGGGCTTCCATCTGTGAGCGTCACAGGGCTGCCAGAGAGATCTCCAGTCAGCAGGACAGTGTTATCAGCCAGGTGGTCGACAATGACTATGCTATCGGTGTCGCTGGTGCCTTCGCCTGTGTTTGTCACTGTCAGTTCATACTCGACAATGGCGCCAGGAATCGCTTTCGGATTCTGTGTGCCATTGAGAGGGTCACTGATGACCCGCATGGTTTTCGTCATACTGAGCTGCGCCGGGAGTACCACCGGAACGGTAAGCAGGCGCTCGTGGAAGACCTTGTTTTCGAATCCTTCATCAGCGCGCACCCGGAAACGCCAGTCACCCGTGGCTGCGTCGGCAGGCAGCGTGAATGGGTATTCCGCAGTAATGCCTGCGGTGGTGGTATTCACGGCTGACATGACCGCGTTGCTGACCGGGTTATTGCCCTGGCTGTCTGATACGTTCAGTTGCGTGCGGCGGATGTCATAGGCACCAAAGGGGTCTGTCACTTCGGCACGGACAAACACGGCTTGCCCCGGGTTCAGACCGGTGATGCTGTTGCCATCCGGGTAAGCGGCATCGAACAAAACAACAGAGGCAACGTTAATCACTGTGTTTGAGGTGAGGGCGACGAGAGACGTTACGCCGTTGTCTGAGCTGTAAACACGCATATTGTTGTATTGCGGGAACTGCGACGAACCGTTCAGGCGGGTCTGACTGATGCTGAGGCGCAGTACGTCACCCGCCAGCAGGGTGGCTGCATTGGCAATACTGAGGTCAAACTGGAAGGTCCGGACTTTGTCAGCGACGTTATTGTTACCCGCGGCTAAGAGCCCGACCTGACGTGAGGCTGAAGCAATCGTCGTTGCTGTACCATTGCGTACCCGAGAGAGCGTGACGGTTACGTTGTGCTGATATTCATTGTTCATCCCCTGACCTGAAGACACGTTGTTCAGCAGTCGCAGAGTCACCGGAATGGCGTTGCTGTAATCGAGGGAGACGTCGGTCGCCAGAGCTGGAGACAGTCCCCAGTTCAGGGTCGTGTTGTTATTTACCGTACGATAGTTGCCGCCCGTGTCAGCGATACGGTTCAGTGTGGCGTCAGACTGAAGATACAGAGGCTTATTTCCGCTGTTATCCAGTGCACTGTTAATCGTCACTGTCGGCGAGGTCACTGTGTAATTGACGGCGGGATTACCCACCACAGCTGAGTTGGTAATACTGTTGCCGTTCTGAGCGCCCGAGGAAATCACAGCGTCAATAATAACGGTCGCCGTCGCGCCCGCATTGATACGGATATTATCGATGACAACCGTCCCCGTTCCGTTGTCTCCGGCAGGGGCAGTGACACTGTTATCGGTGCTGCCAGCAGGGCGGCTGTAGACACTGAACGATGAAATCAGCGCAGGCATGTGGTCGGTCAGACGGATGTCTGTCGCGTTGAAATTACTGGTATTACGCAGGTTCAGGGTATAACGCAGCGTATCGCCCGGCTGCACCTGGCCGCCGTTCAGGTCGGTCACAGTCTTAGTAGAGGTTGCCAGATTGGCATCCTGCAGCTGAACCGTCAGATCATCCCGGTTGTCGGCAAGGTTGTTATCGAAATAGACGCCGTCGAGTACCGCTTCGCCGGAAATCGCCGACTGAGTTGTGCTGTCTGTGTTCAGTGTCACGGACAAGGGGGATGCGGAGGCACCGTTAGTAATGGTCGCGGCATAAGTACAGATAAGCTGAGACGCCGACGGGGTACAGGTCCAGCCTGTACCGCTGTATCCAACCAGGGTCACACCGTCATTGAGGGGCAGGGTGATGGTGGTGCCCTCTGGCGCCGTCAGCGGGCCTTTATTCTGTGCAGTAAAGGTGTATGTCAGATCGGCACCACGACTGACGCGCGCAGGCGCACTGGTTTGCAGCACCAGGTCTGCAACCGGTTCGTTAGGGATGCTGATGACCTCAGCCGTCAGGAACACAAGATCCTGGCCCGATGAATAGGTCGTGGTGACTGACGTATTGCCGGGGGTCAGATACTGGCCAACATTAAAATCATCAATATCCACACCGGGTGTGGTGCCGCCCACGGTGTTGGAGTATGAGTTGAACTGATTGTTCGTCGGGTTGTTCGGTCCGGTGAGGCTGTTGCCTTCAAACACCAGTGCTTCAGAAAAGTTATTGAAGCTCTGGGAGTTCTGCTGATCACCTTCCCAGGTAATGTGCGCGTGTTTGGCACCGAGGCTGGCTGCGTTCTGCGCAACAATAAAGTTGTCCGGGCTCAGCGTGATCGACGCGCCACGGAACGCCCGGAAACCATCGTACAGGTTAACGACGCGCAGGGGTTCTGAGGCGTTTTCATAGACAACCAGCAACGACCAACCCGCGTAAGCTGACTGAACTGTGCAGTAAGTGTCCTGTGTCCGGGCAAAACTGACGCCAGATACGGTGTAGGTTCCACTGCCTGTGACACGGCTGGTCACATCGGCGCGCGCACTGTAGTAGACGAGGTTGTCGTAGGTTTCGTTATAGGTATAACCCGCCGTGACCGTCGCACCGTTAAAGGTTACTGTGTTGTCGGTATTCCCGGATCCCGACCAGTACAGATACGCTGCTTTAATGGTGCTGCCACCCGGCAGGGTAATACTGTCTGATGAAGAGTTGGCAGGTGTCCCACAGCCATTTTCGCCGGTCCGGAAGCTTCCCCCCAGCAGTTCATAGTTCAGGTTGCCGGCGAGACTGGCGCGCAACAGAATCTCACCATTGGACTGGTTCTGAGACGCCACTGTGATCGATGGTGAGCTGATGTTGTAAGTCGCAGAACCGCTGGTGATCTGTGCCGTGTTCACCAGTGAGTAGCCTTGCGGCGCATTCGCGGCAAGCACTGCGTCAATGACCAGTTCTTCGCTGCCGCCACCGGCGATGCTCAGATTGTTAATGACAACCGTACCGGTACCGTTGCTGCCATTGGGTGCCGGCAGGCTAGCGTCTGTGCTGCCCGCAGGCCGTCTGACGACTTCGAAACTGCTGATGTACTGGGGCATCTGATCAGTCAGACGCACGTTCTCAGCGTTAAACCCGCTGTTATTGACCAGATCCAGAGTGAACCGCAGGGTGTCGCCGGGGTACAGCAGGCCACCATTAAGGTCCGTCACACTTTTCACTGAGGCCGAGAAGTCAGCATCTGCAATCGGCACTGTCACAGAATCTGAGTTGTCGCCTGTATTGTTATCGAAGTTCACGCCTGTCACTGTTGCGGTCGTAACGGCATTGTTTTCGGTACTGCCCTCGGTGGACAGGATGACTGACAGTGGCGAAGCCGTGGCATTCCGTCTCAGAGTCGCCGAATGTGTACAGGTCAGCTCGCTGGCTGAGGTGCTGCATTGCCAGTCGGTACCAGAGGCACTGACAAAACTCGTCTGGCTTCCGAATGGCAGGCGGACGACGGATCCGGCAGGTTCGTCACTGGGGCCCTGGTTGAGAACACTGATGCTGTATGTGATCTCGGAACCGCGTGACACTGTGGTCTCATAAGTGCTGATGTCGACCGCCAGATCGCTGACGGCTTCATTGGGAATACTGATGATTTCAGCCGACAGGTACACCCGGTCCTGGCCGGAAGAATAGGTCGTGGTGACGCTGTTCTGGCCCGCTGTCAGCAGGTTGCCGATATCATAGACATCGAGGTCTACCCCCGAGGTGCCTGACGATACGGCGTTTGAGTATGAGTTAAACTGGTTGCCGGACGGGTTACCACTTCCTGTCAGGCTGGCGCCGTTAAATGTCAGTGCTTCACTGACGTTGTTACGGCTCTGGGAATTGCCTTCGTCGCCTTCCCAGGTGATGTGCGCGTGCTTGCCGCCTTTCGCCCCGGGATTACTGGCAACGATAAAATTCTGTGGTGTCAGAGTGATGGAGCTGCCCCAGTAGTCTCTGAAACCATCGAACAGGTTAATGACGCGCAGAGGCTCCGCCGCATTCTCATATACCGCCACAATGGCCCAGCCACCGTAGGCTGCTTCGCCACCGCAATAGTTCTGAGAAGTATCGAACGTCAGGTTTCCTACGCGGTAACTCGCCGTGCTGGCGGAAATACGTGAGGTAATATCTGCGCGGTTACTGTAGTACGGGCGGTTTTCGACGCTCAGTGTGTAGCTGACACCGGCATTGACCTGAGCACCGTTAAGAGTGACTGAGTTATCTGGCTGACCTGAGCCCGACCAGTAGAGGTAGGCGGCTTTAAGAGTTGATCCCGCAGGCAGTGACAGCACGGCTGCCGAGTCACTCAGTGCGGTACAGCCATCTGCTCCGCTGCGCATGGTGTTGCCGGTCAGTGCGAACGACATGTTGCCGGCATAGCTGCGGTACAGGGCGATTTCCTGAGCATGGGCAGGAACAACAGACAGCAGCAGGCCCGAGAGAGCTGCTCCCACTAAAGTCAGTTTTCTGATCGTCCTGCGCGCTCTTTGCAGTTCTGCTCCTGAGCGCTTAAACCAATTGTTCAAACAGCCAGCTCACCCAAATGACAACGCGCCCTCATCGGTTGAGGGTCACTTTATGACGCCCGATGTTACGGTGCGTAAGGTAGCCCGTCAATTAAGTGATTATTTGTTAAATTTATATTTTTCATGCCGATTCAGTAAGTTACAGAAATAAGATGGTATTAGTTGTGGAAAATGACGGAATCAGGGCGTGAGGGGAAAATTGTTCTTCTGGCTGATCTAATCTTATATACAGAATGGTATTTGTGTCACAAAACCCGAAGATTAAGGATAATTCCGGCCAATTATGTAAGAAAAGTGTAAGCATGGCCGGATATGACGGAACTTTTGGATTCCGGCCATAAAAAAGCCCGGCAAATTTGCCGGGCTTTTTGTAACAGCAGATTCAGAAGGTGTATTTGGTCGTAAAGTAGACGCGGTTCATGCTGACTTCGTCATCTTCACGCTCGACTTTGGCCGTGCTCAGTTCGACGCCGTAGGTTAACGGTTTTGCCGGTGAGTGCATCAGGTTAACCCGCATGCTGGAAACATCGGTGATGGCGCCTGACACAGAGTCATCGTAGTCAGCGGAAAGCATGCCGTAGACAGCACTCGAGCGCCATTGTGAGTTCCAGTGGTGACGGTAGGCGACGAAGGCCGCGGTGGTTTCGCTGGTCTCCAGGTCTCCATCGACCAGGGCGACATCAGCAACCGCACCCAGGCCAACGTAGCGACCGACACCGTTCCCCATAGTGGCGCTGAATTTCAGATCATCTTTGCCCAGCATGAGTTTACCGGATACGTTTACCCCATAGCCCATGGTGGTTGCGTCATCATCTTCCGCGGCGCCATCGTGAGCCAGTTGCAGGAGCAGAAGGGCAGCGACCAGATCAGCGTCACCCGCCTTCAGTTTATAGCTGGCGGTGATGTCCGGAATCATGCCACTGTCTCCAGTGACACCGGTACCTGTGGTCTGTGGGTTCTCAAGAGCGACAGCAAGGTCGCCCATGGTATAGCGGACCTGCGCCTGACGGATGAACACGGTGGATTCGCTGGGGCCGATAAAGTCTGCCGACTCCGGCAGAGCACCAACGTTCATAAAATTGGACCAGGTCTGACCGATAAGCAGGTTGTCGTATTTTACAAAGGCGTGGCGCAGGCGTGGGCCGTAAGAGTTAGAGACAACTTCGTTACCGCCGCTGCCCTCGAAGTCCATCTCCACAAAGCTGGTGACGGATTTGCCGTTTTCCAGGGTGGTGACAGCTTTGAAGTTGATGCGTGATGTACGGGCGCTGAAGTCCAGGTCTGCCATATCCGGCTCCGCTCCGGAGCTGAGTTGTGATGGAACGTAGAACTCCCGCCCGATGCCGTCAGCGACGTCACCATCAGAATACGTACTCAGCATGGCATCCATCTTAATAAAGCCGCCGTAGCTGAACTCGGTGTTGGCGGCGTTGACTGCCATAGGCAGTGCTGCGGCCAGCAGGATAATAGGTGTATTGCGCATGCTCGCTCTCCTGTTATTTTGTTGTGCCAGTCCACTATGGTGCACAAAAAGTGTGCAGTGGAATTAGCCAATGGTCGAATCTCCGACTTTTATCCAAGGCCGCATTTTCTGTCGTCAGCAATCCTGGCTCGCGGAATGCCGTCGTCGTGCTGTCTTTTGTGACATTTCCTGCTTTACTGTCATTTTTGCACTGGGATGGCCAAGTGCGGTGGCCTGTTCTGAGCAGCGGATAGACCATTGTCTAATTCAGCCAAACCTCAAGGTTGACGAAGATGGAGCAAAGTCAGCCAGACATCCGAGGTGTCCTGGTGATTCATTGACAGGAGAAATAAAAATGAGCGAGCAGAAGGTAGTCAGCGTAAAGCCGGAATATGCCGATTCCGCCTGGATCAACAACGAAAAGTATCTGCAGATGTATCAGCAGTCAGTCATTAACCCTGAAGGTTTCTGGCGTGATCAGGCCACCTCCCGGATCGACTGGATCAAGCCCTTCACTAAGGTCCGTAATGTGTCGTTTGATGATCACAATGTGGACATCCGCTGGTTTGAAGACGGTACCCTGAACGCTGCTGCTAACTGCCTTGATCGTCATCTCGAAACCCGGGGAGATCAGACCGCCATTATCTGGGAGGGGGACAACCCGGAAGAAGACCGGATCATTACCTACCGCGAACTCCATGAAGAAGTGTCCCGTTTCGGTAATGCATTGCGTGGCCAGGGCATCCGCAAGGGCGATGTTGTCTGTATCTACATGCCTATGATTCCTGAGGCCGCGGTGGCTATGCTGGCCTGTGCCCGGATTGGTGCCATTCACTCCGTCGTATTCGGTGGTTTTTCGCCTGATGCACTGGCGGGGCGAATTGAGGACAGTAACGCAAAAATCGTTATCACCGCAGACGAAGGTGTGCGCGCGGGACGAGCGATTCCGCTGAAGGCAAATGTTGATGAGGCTCTGACGCACCCGAGCATCCGCTCGCTCGAAAAAGTTATTGTGGTGAAGCGTACCGGCGGTGATGTTGCATGGCACAACGCGCGGGATGTCTGGTATCACGACCTGATTAAACTGTCGGCGCCGACCTGCCCACCGGAAGAAATGGCGGCGGAAGATCCTCTGTTTATTCTCTATACCTCGGGGTCTACGGGTAAGCCGAAGGGCGTACTGCATACCACCGGCGGCTATATGGTGTGGGCGTCAATTACGCATCAGTATGTGTTTGATTATCACGACGGCGATGTCTACTGGTGTACCGCCGATGTTGGCTGGATCACCGGGCATACCTACCTTCTGTATGGTCCACTGGCGAACGGTGGTATTACTGTGATGATGGAGAGTGTGCCGAATTATCCGGACAGCTCCCGGATGTCACAGATTGTTGATAAGCACAAAGTGAATATTCTCTATACGGCTCCGACCGCCATCCGCTCGCTGATGGCGGAAGGCACTAAGCCGGTAGAAGGAACCGATCGTTCGTCGCTGCGCCTGCTGGGCTCTGTTGGTGAGCCGATTAACCCGGAAGCCTGGAACTGGTATTACAAAACCATAGGTGACGAGCGTTGCCCGATTGTAGACACCTGGTGGCAGACGGAAACCGGCGGCATCATGATTACCCCGCTTCCGGGGGCGACCGATATGAAGCCGGGCTCTGCGACCCGTCCTTTCTTCGGTGTGCAGCCTGCGCTGGTGGACAATGCCGGTATGATTCAGGAAGGTGCTACCGAAGGGAATCTGGTGATGGTCGACAGCTGGCCAGGCCAGGCGCGTACGGTGTTTGGTGATCATGAGCGCTTCGTACAGACCTACTTCTCAACCTTCCGGGGCATGTATTTTACCGGTGACGGAGCCCGTCGGGATGAGGACGGCTACTACTGGATCACGGGGCGTGTGGATGACGTTCTGAATGTGTCCGGCCACCGTATGGGCACTGCCGAAATCGAAAGTGCGATGGTGGCTCACGAGAAAGTCGCTGAAGCTGCCGTGGTGGGCTACCCCCACGATATTAAGGGGCAGGGGATTTATGTATACGTCACCCTGAATGCCGGTGAGCAGGCCAGCGAAGATCTTGTTAAAGAACTGCGCGCCTGGGTGCGGAGTGAAATCGGTCCGGTTGCGACACCCGATCTGATACAGATCACTCCCGGACTGCCGAAAACCCGGTCGGGCAAAATTATGCGCCGGATTCTGAGAAAGATTGCGGCGAATGAGCACGATGCCCTCGGGGATATTTCGACGCTGGCCGACCCTTCGGTGGTTGATACTCTGATAGATCAGCGGTTAAATCGCTGAACAGGCCCTGAAAGCATTGCCGGACTCCTGTCCGGCAATGTCGTATTTTCTGGCCCATAATAATAAAAACCGCTTCTGCAGGAGAGACCGATGCAGCTGGCCCGAAAAATCATCATTGCCGATGACCATCCTTTATTCCGTTCTGCGTTGCAGCAGGCCGTCAGGCAGCTTATTCCTGGCGTTGAAATTCAGCAGGCGGAAACGCTGCCAGAAGTACAGGAAGTGGCAGAAAAAAATACCGACGCGGATCTGGTACTGCTGGATCTCAACATGCCCGGTGCTCATGGCTACTCCGGTCTGGTGTTTCTGCGTTCACATTTTCCGGAAATTCCGGTGGTCGTGGTGTCTGCGTGTGAAGATCCAGCCGTGATGTGCCAGGCGATTGACCACGAAGCCGCCGGCTATATTGCAAAATCGTCATCGCTAGAAGAAATTTCAGCGGCGGTCGAGCAGGTGCTCAACGGCGATATCTATCTTCCCGCGAAGGCCCGCCAGCATCAGCACGCGCCTGACGCCGTTGCGCTGGATCTTGCCGGCAAGCTGGCCAGTCTCACGCCACAGCAGTTCCGTGTTCTGACGATGATGTCCGAAGGCATGCTGAATAAGCAGATTGCTTATGATCTGGATGTCAGCGAAGCCACCATCAAGGCCCACGTGACTGCGATTTTCCGTAAGCTGGGAGTCCGTACCCGGACCCAGGCTGTCATTGCAGTTCAGAGTCTGGATATCGAACGTCCGGACCTGGCCACGTCATCAGAATAAAGCTCCGACACGGAGCTTTATTTTTATTCGGGGCGTATCAGACGTCGCATCAGTGCTCTTAATGACGCCGGGCGCAGGGGCTTGGCAAGATAGTGGAAGCCTTCAGCTCTGGCTTTGTCGGCTACCTGCTCCCTTGGATCTGCTGTTATCAGGATGCCCGGGATATCGGCCTCAGGGAATTTTTCCCGCACGGCCTTCATCACGTCCAGCCCGGTGATGTCTCCATCAAGCTGATAATCGGCCAGCATAATCTGAGGCGCAGTTTCCAGCGTCATGGCTTCATGTTCGTCGCTCGCGGCAAACAGATCACACTGCCAGCTGGTGAGCAGTGCTTTCATGCCCTCCAGTACCTCCGCATCATTGTCGATACAGAAGGTACGCACGCCTTCGAAGCTGGCCGCCTGGGCGCCGGTTCTGACCAGTGTGCGCTCTTCGACGGGCTCGTCCGTCAGAGGAACGATCAGCCGGAAACAGGTGCCACGCCCGGTGCGGGAAAGCACCTGCACTTCGTGCCCCATCTGACGCGCCATACGATCAACAATAGCCAGCCCGAGGCCCAGGCCTTTGCTGTCCTGGCGACCGTTATTAAGACGTTTGAACTCACCGAAAATTTCTTTGAATTTATCTTCAGGGATCCCGGGGCCAGTGTCCCAGACTTCAATCCAGAGTTTGTCGCCGCGCTGGCGACAGCCGAGCAGAATGCCACCCGAGTTGGTGTAGCGGACTGCGTTGCTGAGGAAGTTCTGAATAATACGTCTCAGCCAATGACTGTCACTGACAACACAGGCTCTGGTTGACCGTACTTTCAGGCGCAGCCCGCGGTTTTCTGCCAGTGCGGTAAATTCGTCCCGCAGTGGTTTCAGAATATTGGCCAGACTGACCGGACAGAGCTTCGGCTCCATTGTTCCGGAATCCAGCTTGGACATTTCCACCAGAAGTGACAGAACGTCCTCCGCCGACTGCAGAGAGCCTTCGAGATGGTTCAGGAGGTCGCGTTGATGTTCATCGAGCGGTTGTTGCGCCAGCGTCGACGCAAACAGTTTTGCTGCGTTCAGTGGTTGCATCAGGTCGTGACCGGTCGCGGCCAGAAAACGGGTTTTACTGTGATTGGCCTCGATCAGGCGGGCAGTCAGGTCGTCCAGTTCCTGGGTCCGTTTTTCGACGCGCCGTTCCAGACTGACATTGGCTTCCCGCAGGGCTTCCTGTGCCTGCCTGTGGACCGTGATGTCGGTAAAACTGGTGACGAAGCCACCATCGGGCATCGGGTGCCCCTGCATGGATATGACAATGCCGTGCGGCAGGAGTCGCTCGAACTGATGTGGCGAGCCTGACTGCAGGAAGGTCATGCGCCGGCGTACCTGCTCTTCAACCTCACCGTCCCCACAGAAGCCACGCATGGCGTTGTAAGCAATGACTTCACGGATGGGTTTGCCCACTTTAATAAATCCGGCGGGGTAACCGAACATTTCGGTATAGCGACGGTTCCAGGCGACCAGATTGAGATCCCGGTCGACCACACTGACCCCCTGTTGCAGGTTTTCCAGGGCCGCCTGCAGCTGCTCCCGGCTCATGGCAAACGCCTGCGAGGCTTCACTGGCCAGCAACGTCAGGTCGCGGATCTGAATCTGTTCGCCGCCCAGCAAGGTTGAAAAAATCAGTTTCGCGGAAGAAGAGCCAACGACTGAGGCCAGTAACTTTTCGGCGTCATGAAGCAGCTCGCCGGTTGCGGTCGCTTTTTCATACTGCAAACCGTGTGCTGCCTGATATTCGGCGAAAAACAGGTCGGTTTTCTGAATGCCCAGGATGCGTTCAAGGACCACCCGGACGTCATCGACTTTACAATCGAGCCCGGATTTAGGTTGTTTCGCCGGTGTTGCCCGGACGCTGGTAAAGTCATTTGCCAGCATTCTTTCCCGCACAGGAGCATTGGTAATGACTGAGAAAAAGACATAGAGCGTGATATTGACGACCAGGCTAAGAATAACCGTAAAGCTGAAGTCGTCCATGTCGAAGCCGAGGAAATGATAAGGCACCAGACCAGCCAGTGAACCGCCGGACAGTTGTTCGCTGATCACTGGCCAGAACAGCAGCTGGAACCACACGAAGGTGCCTCCGAGAATACCGGCGACGGCGCCCTGACGATTGGCTCCCTGCCAGATCAGACCCCCAAAGAGTGCAGGTGCGAACTGGGCAATGGCGGCAAAAGAGAGCAGCCCGATGGCCGCCAGGGATTCTATTTCGCCCGTCATCCGATAGAAGAAATACGCAGACATCATCAGCAGCAGAATTACAATACGGCGTACCCGCAGAACCAGTTTCTGCACACGGGCGGGGCGCTGGCCCTCCCGTTGCTGAGCCCGGAAAATGACCGGCAGCACCAGCTCATTCGAGACCATAGTGGCTACGGCAATGGTCGCGACAATAATCATGCCGGTGGCTGCACTGGCGCCGCCAATAAAGGCCAGCATCGACAGCTCTTCTGCGCCCAGTGTCAGAGGCAGGCTGACGACATAGGTATCGGGTGAAAAGCCCAGATCCTTCATCAGCATATGTCCGGACAGAGCGATGGGCGCCACGAAAAACATCATCAGAATCAGGTAGAGCGGAAACACCCAGCGCGCGGTCTGTATATGGGACAGCGATTCGTTTTCAATCACGCCTACCTGAAACTGGCGGGGCAGGCAGAGAATGGCAAAACCTGCCAGAACGCTCTGCAGCAGAAAAGACACCGAGACAAATCCATCCGACAGAAGAGGGTGGCCGGGCGAAGTCTCCTGTGCAAGGCGCACCACATCGCCGGGCTGATCATACAGGCTGGTAATAACCCAGATGCCGACCGCGACAAAGGCAATGATTTTAATCAGTGATTCGAAGGCGATGGCCAGCATCATTCCCGGGTGTTTCTCGCTGGCATCCATATCCCGGGTGCCAAAGATAATCACGAAAATAGCCATCAGAGCACTTACCCAGAACGCCGTATCCTGCAGCATCAGTTCCGGAATACCGTGACCCGTCCCGAGAGGTTGCGTCAGCAGCTCATAGGTCATTGAAATAGATTTAAGCTGCAGAGCGATGTAAGGAATCACTCCCACCATAGCCACCAGGGTAACGATGACCGCCAGATTGTGGTCGCGCCCGTAACGGGTCGCGATAAAGTCAGCGATGGACGTCAGGCGCTTTTCCTGCGTGATACGGATGATCCGCTCCAGAAGCGGCCAGAACATCAACAGGAAAACAATCGGCCCGATATAGATCGCAAGAAATAACCAACCGCTGGTGGCGGCCTGCCCGACGGCGCCGTAAAAAGTCCAGGATGTGCAGTAGACCGCGAGGGAAAGGCTGTACACCAGTCCCCGGTTATGAATGGGTCTGCCGCTGGCTGCGCGCCTGTCACCAAACCAGGCGACTGCAAAGAGTGCCCCTATGTAGATAAATGACAGTAACAAGAGTTGCCATGACGGAATCATGCAGCGTCCTTTTTATTCTTATTTCATTGCGTCCGGAGACCGTGTTCATAATGAACTGAATAGTCAATGAATGCGACACGATCGCAGTTCAGACTATGGTCGTGGAGAGAGCATTCCTGTGCCTGAGGTAAACTGAAACAGGAAATGCAGTCGGAGTACAGAGGGTCATGTCATCGGAACAACAGGAATTACATCTGCGTTTACTGATGCATCCGGGGTATGTCCGGCTGAATGACCGTATCCGTCGCTATCGTCAACGGATGGCGCTGGTGATTGCTGGCAGTTACCTGCTTTTCCTTTTCTGTTTTGCCATCACCCCCGGGTTTCTGTTGCAACCTGTCAGCGTTGGAAACCCGACGCCCTGGCTGGTCCCTCTCGCCGCGTTTCTGATCATAGGGCAGTTTCTGGTGACGGGCGTTTACATCAAGCACGTGAATACCGTGTTCGATGACGAACTGCAGCGGCTGCGCAGAGAAGTGGGGTACTGATGCACCGGTTGTTACTGCTACTCACCTTGATTCTGCCCGCGGGTGCGCTGGCGGCTGAGTCAGGGCTTCCTGAACCGACCTGGTATTTTTTTGCGGCGATCGTTCCGTTTTCTCTGCTGTTACTCTGGAGTTCTGCACGTATCCGCACCGCGGCAGAATTTTACGCCAGTGGACGTCAGACCGGGGGCTTAAGCAATGGCCTGGCCATCACCGGAGACTATCTCTCCGCTGCTTCTTTTCTGGGGATTACCGGGCTTATCCTGATTTCGGGCTACAGTGGAATGCTCTACGCGGTGGGCTTTTTTGCGGGCTGGCCACTGATTCTGATTCTGCTGGCCGACAAGTTGCGTTCGCTCGGGCGCTACACACTTGCCGATGTGGTGAGTGACCGGTTTGAACGTCGTCCGGTCGTCTTCCTGTCGACGGTGGGCTATTTCCCCGTTGTTGTGCTTTACCTGGCTGCACAACTGGTGGCTGTGGGGTATCTGAGTGAATATCTGTTTAACCTGCCATACAGCTGGGGAGTTCTCACGGTGGGAGGCATGGCGGTGCTGACCGGCATTACCGGGCGCATGATCTTTTCTTCCCGGGCTCAGATGATTAAGGCCATTCTGATTCTGGTCAGCACGGCGATTGTGGTCACGCTGGCGCTGCTACCGGGCCAGAGATTGCCGGACCTGTTCAGTCTGGCTCAGGTTCAGCCTCTGCTTCCGGACACGCTTTATTATCTTCCGGGCGTCGATGACACGCCCTTGTCGATGATCAGTCTCGGACTGGCGCTGATGTTGGGCCCGGTTGGCCTGCCGCACATAATGAGTCGCTTTTTCTCAGTCGCCGATGAGCGGCGCGCCAGAATGTCCGTGTTTTACGCGACAGGTTTTATCGGGCTCTTTTATATTCTGACCTTTGTCATGGGTTTTGCTGCGGTCAGTTATCTCGCCGGAACCACGTCGGTGGCGCCGGCCGATGGTGGTAATCTCGCAGCCCTGCATCTGGCCGAAGCGGTTGGCGGTGCACCGCTGGCGGGCGTGCTGGCCGCCGTCCTGCTGACGGTTCTGCTGTCTGTGCTGACGTCGCTGACTCTGGCAGGCAGCTCTGCCCTCAGTCACGACTGGTACGTGCTGACCATGCGGCCAGCCAGCAGTTACAGCGAAGAACGCAACGTACACCGTATGGCAGCCGCGATATCTGGCATCAGCGCTGTCGTTGCGGCCTTGCTGTTTGAGCATCAGAACGTTGCCTTCATTGTCGGCCTGGCGTTCGCGTTTGCCGCCAGTGTGAATGTACCTCTGCTGCTTGGGTCGCTGTACTGGAGTCGCCTGACAACCCGTGGGGCGGTGATTGGTGGCTGGGCGGGTTTGCTGTGTGTGACCTTCTGCACCCTGACGGGCCCTCTGGTCTGGGTGGATATTCTTGGCTTCAGTGACGCTCTTTTCCCGTCGCGTTATCCCGCCTTGCTCTCTGTCACTGTGGCGGTACTCGGGATGTGGTATTTCTCAGTCTCAGATCGCACAGAGCCTCCCGCAGCAGAGGAACAGGAGCCACGCCCTTGAGTATTCAGATCAACCTGGATCAGCCTCCTTTCAGCTTTCTTGAAAGCACTCAGCTCAACTGGCTGAAGGCCCGGCTTGATCTGGTATTTTTCCGCGCGGGCGAGACCATTCTGGACATCGGCCAGCCGTCCCCCGGCATTTATATCGTCTATAAGGGCGTTGTCGAAGAAACCGGTGACGATGGTCAGGTGTTTACCCAGTATGGTCGGGAAGATCTGTTTGATATCCGGGCGGTGCTCGAATCGGGTTGTAAACACCGTTATACCGCCGTCGAAGAAACCCTCTGCTATTTACTGAAAGCCAGAGATTTCATTCAGTTGCTGAATGAATCCCCGGATTTTTCGGTGTATTTCAATACCGACCTTGGTACTCAGCAACAGCTGGTGGAGCAGAGTGAGGGGGAGGTGTCTGAATTTATTCTCGCACCTGTGGATGCAGACACCATGCGCGCCCCGGTCTACGTTTCAGGTCAGACAACACTGGCGCGGGCTGCGGCTCTGATGAAGGAGGAGCGGTACGATGCTCTGCTGGTCAGGGATGGAGGACGCACGGGGATTGTCACAGGTTCAGATCTTCTGGACGCGGTGCTGACAGGCCCTCACAGCAAAGAGACCCGGGTCTCCGAAATTGCCCGCTTCGGACTTATCTGCATTGAGCAGGGCGATTACCTGTTTAATGCCCTGTTGAAGATGACCCAACATAAGATCGAGCGGGTAGTAGTCACCCGTGATGGTGAAATCACGGGCATGCTTGAGCTGATGGATATGCTCAGTACCTTCTCGACCCATTCCCATATCGTGGCGATGCGGATTGAGCAGGCACGCTCGCTGGACGATCTGATTGTCGCGGCGCGACGACTGGAAAAACTGATCAGTAATCTCTCGGCACAAGGGGTGAAAGTGATATCAATCATGTCACTGATCACAACCCTCAATCGTCGTCTGATGCGTAAAGCATTTGAGCTGGTCGTCCCCGAAAAGCTGCAGTCGAAGGTATGCATTCTGGTTCTTGGCAGTGAAGGACGGGGCGAGCAGATCCTTAAAACGGATCAGGATAACGCGGTGATAATCCAGGATGATCATGTCCGGGAGGCGCTTATGCCGTCGCTGCAGAAATTGCATCAGGTGCTGCTGGATTTTGGCTATCCCCGTTGTCCCGGTGGTGTGATGTTTATTAACGATGCCTGGATTCATACGGTTGATGGCTGGCATCAGCGTGTTGCGCGGTGGCTGCAGAACTCTGATCCAGAGCCCATGATGAATATGGCCATCCTGTTCGATGCTGAGCCGGTCGCTGGTAATCGCGACCTGTTCGAGCGTGTGCGCAGTGCCTGGCAATCGGAGAGTCTGCGCTCAAGTATTACGTCTGCCTGGTTTGCCCGGCCTGCACTTAAGTTTGAAACCCCCCTTACCTTGCTGGGCAAGCTGCGGGAAGATCACGGTACGATCGATATCAAAAAAGGCGGGATTTTTCCTCTGGTCCATGGGGTACGCTCACTGGCGTTTGAGTACGGCATATCAGAAACGCATACGCTTGACCGGCTCGACCGTCTGCAGGAACTGAAGATTCTGGATACAGAAACCGCACAGGGCCTCAGAGATGCACTCATTCTATTTCTGCGCATACGGCTGCGGCACCAGCTTGAGCGAGCAGGTGCCCAGCCCGGGTTGACTCAGCAGTTGCGGGTAGCTGACCTGCGCAGTGTCGACCGTTCGCTGTTGCGTCATGGCCTGCATCGCGTGAAGAAATTCAAACAATGGCTGGTCAGCCACTACCATCTGGAAAACCTGTGAAGTTACCGCTCTGGTTGCGTCGTCGTCTTCCTGGCTATCGCCCGCCGCCTCCCCGGTGGGCGCATATGGAAGAACCGTATCTGGGCGATGAGGTTGTGGTGGTCGACTGCGAGACCAGCCAGTTTGATCGTCGCAAGGGGCAGTTACTCAGCCTCGCCGCCGTTGTCGTCAGCGGTCAGAACATACAGCTTTCTGAGGCGCTGGATGTGACTGTGGATTCGGATGCCCGCACAGACCCCGATGCGGTCCGGGTTCACTACCTCAGGCGCGAAGACCGTCGTCACGGTGTTGCCGCAGCCGAGGCGATTGAGGGTTTTCTCGATTTTGTCGGCAACCGGCCAATATGCGGCTTTTACATTGAGTACGACCGGGCCATCCTCAACCGCTACATCCGCGAGTACTACGACTTTGAACTCCCCAATGATTTCATTGAGGTCTCGGAGCTGTATGTCCGGCAGAAGCGCAGGTATATCCCTGAGGTGAATCTGGACCTCACCTTCGAAGGGTTGGCCAAAGACCTTGCCGTGCCTGTGATCGAACGTCATACCGCGCTTGGGGATGTGATTTCGACCGCACTGATGTACATCAAACTCCGTCATTTCTGACCGGCCCGTATGGAATGATCTGTTTTGCGGACATGCGGTTTCTCTACTAACGTTAAGAGAGACCTTAAGGAGTCCGGAAACCCTATGTCGTATCTTTACAGATGCATCGCACAACGCCCGGGAAGTGTGTGTGTCGCTCTGATTCTGGCGCTGGCCAGTGTACAGGGTCAGGCTCTGGAACTCCTTATCCGCGATCAGCATGGGCAGCCGGTGGAAAATGCTGTTGTGACGGTTGTCGGTGGCAGCCCGGCGAAGGCAGAACCGCAGGTGCGGATTATGGATCAGGTAAACCGCGCCTTCATGCCGCACGTCCTGCTGATCAACGCGGGCGATCAGGTGGAGTTCCCGAACAGCGATAACATACGCCACCACGTCTATTCGTTCTCAGAACCTAAGGTATTTGAAATAAAACTCTACGCAGACCGCCCAAAGGCCCCGCTGTCGTTCGGGACACCGGGTGTTGTCGTGCTCGGGTGCAATATTCACGACACTATGCTGGGCTACATTTATGTGTCACCGACTCCCCATGCGGCGATGTCTGATAAAGAGGGCAGAGTCTCTGTGCCGGTGCCCAGCGGGTACGAAGGGCTTACTGTCTGGCATGAGTTTTATGCACTCAGTGAAACCGAGGTACTGGAAATGACCGCCGCCGAGGTGCAGTCCTCTCCGAAGCAGGATGGGACTGCCCAGATAACCATTGAATTGCTGCCTCCGGCCCCTGTTGAGCAGGCGCCTCCGGAGACGGGGTTCGGAAACTCAATGAGAAGGTAAGTTGTGAGAATTATTTCACGGGTTCTTACCAGTCTACGCAGCCAGATCCTGGCGTTCACCACAGTGTTGCTTACCGTGTCACTGGGAGCGGTGCTGCTTGTTGTTCTGTACAACAGTAATGCAGCCATCCGCGAATCTGTGAATGAAGACATGGACCGGGCCGTGAATGGGTTGCGCAGCTCCATGGAATCAACGCAGGCGCAGCTGATTAACAGCGCGCGGGTACTGGTGTCTGACTTTGGCTTTAAGCAGGCGGTTGCCAGTGGCGACCGTAATACCGTCTCATCTATGCTTGCCAATCACGGCGACCGCCTCGACGCCGATCTGATGTTTATTCTGAATCTGGACGGTACCGTTCTTTCTACCACCAATCATGATATGCCTGCTGGCAGTCCGTTTCCGTATGGTGAGGTGACTCAGACCGTGCGGCGCGGAAATCTGCAGGCGGATTTCTTCGTGTTCGGTGAGAGTATTTATGAAGTGGTTCTGGTGCCAGTCAGAACGCCAAGAATCAGTGCTATCGCCGGGGTGGGGCTGAAGATCACCCGGGATCAGATACGACGTATGCTGCCTGACCTGAGAGTGCATATTATTTTTACGAATGGTATTCCGGGGCAGACACTGGCGAATAACGATGATTGGGTCGTTGTATCGACCCTCGACAGTCTTGGCGATGTCGTCGAAGCTATCCGTTCACCCGAAACATTCTCAAGCGCCTTTCGTGTACCTTTTTTCGGTGAATATCAGAAGTATTCCAGTCGATTCGTGAATATCGGAGAGACAGACAGCTCTGATGTGCAGATCATTCTTGCTGACAGTCTCGACAGCTTTTACTCAGGTTACGATTCTATCCGTAATAAAATCCTGATCATTGCCATCAGTATTATTGCTTTGGCCATTGCGGGTAGCTTCGCGATTGCCCATGGTCTGACTGTGCCGCTGAAAGTGTTGGCAAAAGCGTCGGAAGATATTGCTGAAGGACGATATACCCGACTCACCAATATGTCGGTCAGCAGTATAGAAATAAGCACCCTGGTGACGGCGTTCAAACGCATGAAAAAAGATCTGGCAGAACGTGAAGATCGTATCCGTTATCAGGCCAGTCATGACTCGCTGACGGGGCTTCTTAATCGCGATGCCATGATCGAAGCTGTCGGTGCCAGAACGGAAGAAAAAACGCCCTTTATTCTCCTCGGAATTAACCTGGTTGGGTTTAAGACCATCAATGACAGCCTGGGCGTAGAGATTGGTGATCAGTGCCTGCAGACCATTGCCGAACGCTTAAAAAACATCGCCAGTGACGGCATTGCAGCCCGTCACTCTGCCGATGAGTTTTCCGTGGTTCTGGAGTCTCCGGAAGAGGCAGAAAAAAATGGTCTTATGCTGCTCTGTACCCGGGTGATTAATAAGTTATCTGCGCCGATGCAGCTGGATGGCGTCAGTGTCAGCGTCGATTGCCGTGCAGGCTTTATTCATTTTCCGACTCAGGCTGAAGACGCAGAGCTTCTGATCCGTCGTGGCAATATTGCGATGGAACACGCGATCACCACAAATACGTCACTTTATTTTTATCAGGAAGGGCAGGATAAAGTTCACCTCAAGAAAATTAAGATTCTGAAACATCTGAAAGAAACACTGCAGAACGATGATGGGCAGCTACAGATGTACTACCAACCAAAGCTGAATCTGCGCACGGGCAAAATAGAAAAAGCCGAGGCATTGATTCGCTGGTTTCACCCGGACGAAGGTTTTATTCCTCCGGATATGTTTATTGAGCTTGCCGAGCAGACCGGGCTTATTGGTCTGGTGACGAACTGGGTCATCAGTCGTGTGCTGGATGATATGGTGAAGATGAAAGCCAACGGGGTGACTCTGCAGGTCTCAATTAACCTGTCGGCACAGGACCTGAGTAACGAGGGCCTGAGAAACCTGATCGAACACAAGCTGACAGATAACCGGCTGAATGCATCCGAAGTCTGCCTTGAGGTAACCGAGCGCGACATGATGACCGACGTCGGCAAAAGCCTTGAGTTGCTTAACTATTATCGCGACAGGGGTTTTCAGTTGTCGGTTGATGACTACGGGGTAGGCTATTCTGCACTGGCAAAACTGGCAGAGTTGCCGGTTCACGAACTGAAAATCGATAAATGCTTTATTCTGAAACTGGCATCGCAGAAAGATGACCAGATTATTGTCCGCTCAACAGTATCGATGGCTCATGAACTGGGCCTGAGTGTGGTTGCTGAAGGCGTGGAAGACCTGGAGTCGCAGCAGTGGCTTGCTGATGTGGGTTGCGATTTTATCCAGGGGTATTACCTGGCCCGACCCATGTCACTGGATGCAGTCATTGACTGGGTGGATGAATATCGCTCTGAGAAACCAACGGAGTAACTATGGCAACGTATCTGAACTGGAAGAAAAAGACAGTATTACCAGCTGTCGTCGCAGGGCTCGTGTCTTTGCCTGCGCTCGCGGACAGCCGCCTGCTGGCGACATCGGGCGTTACTCAGGTGGAAGGCTCCGCGGGTGGCGGACTGGTTCCCTGGGCGGTAATGAGTGGTTATGCCGATGAAGGCGAATGGTCTGCCGGGGTGTTTCATACAGTCACCGACGTGCAGGACTACCGCCTGACTGTCGACGGTGCCAGCTATAGCCGGGACAACCGTTTTGAAATCTCTGCTGCCCAGCAGAGGTTCGAAATAAAGGGTCTGGCCGGAGATATCCGCCAGGAAATCTATGGCGCCAAAGTCCGCGTGCTGGGTGATCTTATTTACGATGCAGCGCCTCAGGTTGCGGCGGGAATCCAGTATAAGCGCCTGCTTGACGGTGACATCGCCTCGCTGGTGGGAGCTGAGAATGATTCCTCTGGTGTCGATATCTACGTTTCTGCGACCAAAGTGCACCTGGCGGCATTGGGTGGCTATCACCTGCTCTGGAACGCCACTCTGCGGGCCACCAAGGCTAATCAGATGGGGCTTCTTGGTTATGGCGGAGACGACAACAACAGTTACGAACTGATGCCGGAAGTATCGGCGCTGGTTCTGCTCCGGGAAGGGGTGGCTGTGGGGGCGGAATACCGCAGTAAGCCCGATAACCTGTCGGCATTTTCAGAAGATGGCTATGCCGATGTATTTATCGCCTGGTTTCCGAATAAACAGGTCAACCTGACCTTTGCCTACGCTGACCTCGGAAGTGTCGCCGGCTCGGAAGATCAGAATGGTCTCTATGCTTCACTCACCGCTTATTTCAGATAAGGAGAGAGCAGAATGAAGAAGGTTACCCGTACTTTACTGGTCAGTGCCTGCCTGCTGGGGGCTGGCCCCGCTATGGCGACAACCCTGTACGACGATTTAGGCGGTAAAGAGGGCATCGCCGTCGTCGTTGACGGATTTATCAACGAAATTTCTTACGACCAGAATATAGTGAAATTTTTTGCGCAGACCGACATTAAGCGTCTGCGCGAGAAGCTTGAAGAGCAGCTATGTATGGTCAGTGATGGACCCTGTGAATACACCGGCGACAGCATGGAAGACGTGCATGCGGGCATGCAGATTACTACGGGAGAGTTTAACCGGGTGGTTGAATTACTGCAGAATGCTATGAACCAGGCGGGGGTGGCGTACCCCGTTCAGAATCGTCTGATAAAACGCCTCGCCCCCATGCGGCCAGAGATTATTCACCGCTGATTTGCCCACTCTGATCTCCGCGGTTGATTGCTATCGCGGAGATCAGAAGGCATAGTAGCCAGACGTTTTTATCTGAGGTGATTTTATGGCTACTGTAACGTTAAAAGGCAATCCATTTACCACATGTGGCGATCTGCCGGCGGTGGGTTCTGCGGCACCAGCGTTTACCCTGACAGGTGCAGATCTGGGTGATCTGACCAGCGCTGACGTAGCAGGTAAGCGCGTAGTACTGAATATTTTCCCTTCGGTGGACACTCCGACCTGCGCCACCTCAGTCCGTAAATTCAACGAAAAAGCCGCATCACTGGATAACGTCGTCGTTATCTGTGTATCGGCGGATCTGCCGTTTGCGATGGCACGTTTCTGCGGTGCAGAAGGTCTCGATAACGTGAAAGTGGGCTCTGTGTTCCGTTCCGGCTTCGGTGAAGATTTCGGTGTGACCTTTGCTGATGGTCCTCTGAAAGGTCTGTTGTCCCGCTCGGTCGTGGTTCTCGATACTGATGGCAAAGTCCTGCACACCGAACAGGTGGCGGAAACTGCCGACGAACCAGATTATGAGGCTGCGCTCAACGCACTCTGATTGATCACTCCGGGTGCCCGTCCGGGCTCCCGGCCTACAGGTCTCCCTATGTTCCGAAAACTTGTCTGGTTACCGGTAGCCTCTCTGATCAGTGCCTGTAGCCCTCTCGGGTTGGTCAACGCTGTTTCTAATGTGTACCAGGTCGATGAGCGACGTGACATCGCTTACGGTGAACTTGATCGCCAGACCCTCGATCTGTATCTGCCGCGCACTTCTGGCGCGGGACACACCCAGGTCATACTTTTCTTTTATGGCGGCAGCTGGAATTCAGGCAGTCGTGCAGAATACCGTTTTGTCGGACGTCGTCTGGCAGACGAAGGCTATATCGTCGCGGTGGCGGATTACCGTCTGTACCCGGATGTACGTTATCCGGACTTTTTATATGACAGCGCAAAAGCCGTTAAAAAGGTCAGTGAACTGATTCACAGCGACATGCTGAGTGCATTTAATCCATCCGCCCGGATCACGCTGATGGGGCACAGTGCTGGCGCTTATAATGCGGCGATGATGGCATTGGACCCGCGATGGTTAAAAAACGAATCACTGGAGCGGGAGTCGACGATTAACGGTTGGGTCGGGCTGGCGGGCCCATATGACCTGTACCCCATCTCTGTCGAAGACGTGAAGCCGGTATTTTTCCATCCGGATTACCCAGCGGATTCGAACCCGATTGATTTTGCAGATCAGGCTGTAGTTCCTTCGTTGTTGCTGGTCCCGGAGGATGATGATCTGGTTAACCCTGACAGAAATTCGAGGGCGTTAGCTGACAGGCTGTCGCAGCAGAAAGCGACCGTCCGGCTGGAAGAAATTCAGGGGACTAACCACTCCACATTGATCGGAACCCTGTCTCCTGTGCTGTTTTTTAAAGGCAGCAGTCTCGCACCGATTAACGACTTTATTCAGTCTCTCTGAGATTTATCCGCACATAAAAAAGCCCCGGTAAAGACCGGGGCTGAAGTTAAGGCGGTGAAGGATCAGTGATCCTGTGCTCCACCGGCACCTTTGGGTACGCGGATGTCTTCCACCATCTGGCGGATATCATCCGGCACAGGGGCTGTCACGCTGGACACCGCGAAGGCCACCACGAAGTTAAGCAGTGCGCCGAGTGCACCAAAGGCTTCCGGAGCGATGCCCAGGAACCAGTTATCCGGGGTGTTTGCCAGCAGTTCAGTGCCAGGAATAAACAGGAAGCCTTTGTAGCTGAAGATATACAGCAGCGTACTCAGGAGACCCACCAGCATGCCCGCAATGGCACCGGCTTTGTTTATCCGCGTGGAGAAAATACCCATCATCAGTACCGGGAAGATGGACGATGCGGCAAGACCAAATGCCAGTGCGACCACCTGAGCAGCAAACCCTGGCGGATTCAGGCCCAGATAACCCGCCACCAGAATCGCGCCAGCCATAGCAACACGTGCTGCCATCAGTTCGTTTTTCTCACTGATGTCCGGCATAAAGGTGCGCTTCAGCAGGTCGTGGGAAATCGCAGTTGAGATCGCCAGCAACAGGCCTGCAGCGGTAGACAGTGCAGCAGCCAGACCACCGGCAGCAACGAGGGCAATCACCCAGTTTGGCAGTTTGGCAATTTCAGGGTTCGCCAGAACCATGATGTCGCGGTCGACTTTCACCATTTCATTGCCTTTCCAGCCATATTCGCTTTCAGCTTTCGCAGCAAACTCAGGGTTCTTGTCGTTGTAGTACTGGATACGACCATCCCCGTTTTTGTCTTCAAACTGCAGCAGGCCAGTGTTTTCCCAGTTTTTGAACCAGTCGGGACGCTCTGCGTACACCAGGTTACCCTCAGGGGAGCCCACTTCGCCGTGCTGAATAGTGTTGGTCAGGTTCAGACGAGCCATAGAACCTACTGCAGGCGCAGTGGTATACAGAATCGCGATGAACAGCAGTGCCCAACCCGCAGACGTACGGGCATCACTTACTTTAGGTACAGTGAAGAAACGGATGATAACGTGCGGCAGACCCGCAGTACCCAGCATCAATGACAGGGTATACATCATCATATTAAAAGTGCCGCCTTTCTGCGCTGTGTACTCGGCAAAACCAAGATCGACCAGGGTCTGATCCAGTTTCAGCAGCAGGGGAGTGCCGTCTGCGGTATCACTCAGAAGACCCAGCTGCGGCAGCGGATTGCCCGTCAGGTTCAGTGAAATAAATACGGCAGGCACTGTGTAGGCGAAAATCAGTACGCAGTATTGCGCAATCTGAGTGTAGGTAACGCCTTTCATACCACCCAGTACGGCGTAGAAGAATACGATTGCCATGCCTGCGTACAGGCCGGTTGCGTATTCAACGTCAAGAAAGCGGGAGAAAGCGACCCCGATCCCCTTCATCTGGCCGATTACGTAGGTCAGAGAGGCAACAATCAGACAGATCACGGCCACGATACGGGCTGTGCTCGAATAGAAACGGTCGCCGATAAAATCTGGCACGGTAAATTTACCGAACTTGCGCAGATACGGCGCAAGGCAGAGTGCCAGCAATACATAACCACCAGTCCAGCCCATCAGGAAGATGGATGCATCGTATCCCTGGAAGGCAATCAGGCCAGCCATTGAGATAAATGATGCAGCGGACATCCAGTCAGCAGCGGTGGCCATACCGTTCGCGACAGGGTGAACCCCGCGTCCGGCAGCGTAGTATTCACCGGTTGTGCCTGCACGGGCCCAGATGGCGATACCGATGTAGAGGCTGAAAGTCAGGCCGACTACGATATAGGTTAATGTCTGCAGATCCATAATGCGCTCCTCTCTTATTCGTCGTCGTCAACGCCGAACTCACGGTCGAGTTCACGCATTTTTTTTGCGTAGACAAACACAATGATCAGGAACGCATAGATGGATCCCTGTTGTGCAAACCAGAAGCCCAGGCCAACGCCACCCACCGGAATTGCATCCAGTACGGGACGTAACAGAATCCCGAATCCGTATGAAACGACTGCCCAGATCACAAGCAGTACAAACATCAGGTTCAGGTTTTTGCGCCAGTAGGCTTTTTTATCTTCATCAGACCGGAAAGCCATAGTCCTCTCCTCATTTTTTATAAGTACCATTCCAAACTAGCAGTACTGAAGCTGCTGATAACAGCTAGACCTTGGTATTACCGACGGTGCAGTACGGGCTGGGACGCAGTCGTGGAGATGACCGGCTTTGGGTGTTAGGCTTCGTCAGAATCGTAATTTCTGAAGGAGTGAAAAATGGGTGAAATCGCAGCAGTGACGCTGGCTACGCTCTTTGCGACGGTCAGTCCGATCGATATCTCTGCGATCTTTGCGGCGCTCACGAATGGCATGTCGGCAAAGGAAAGAAAGCGGACAGCCGTACGTGCAGTCGTGATTGCGACCATAGTCTTACTCCTGTTCGCATTTCTGGGAGAAGCCCTCCTTAACACGCTGGGAATTTCTCTGGCATCACTGCGCACCGCAGGGGGGATTATTCTTCTCCTGATTGGTATTGAGATGGTATTTGCCCGTTCTTCCGGAGCCAGCAGCACCACAGAGCAGGAAGATGAAGAAGCGCTGGAGCGCCATGACGTGTCTGTTTTTCCCATGGCGCTGCCTTTGATTGCCGGACCGGGGAGCATGGGGGCGGTGATGCTGATGATGGCCCATGCGTCAGGCCTTGGAGGTCAGCTGACCGTTGTGGCGTGCGTGTTGCTGATTATGCTGCTCACGCTCGTCTGCCTGTTGGCGGCAACCCCGATCACCCGCCTGCTCGGTGTTACCGGCATGCAGGTGATTATGCGGGTGATGGGTGTATTACTCTGTGCGCTGGCGGTTCAGTTTATCTTCGACGGTATCGGTGACAGCGGTCTGCTCAGTGGACAAGTTGCGGCGGTCAGTCAGCATCAGTAGCGGCGGAAGCAGCAGGAAGTCGATCACCAGAGCCACGGCAATCGTCAGTGCCAGCAGCAGTCCCATCGCGCGACTCGGGTTGAAATGCGAGAATTCCATCACGGTGAAACCTCCGACCAGAATGGCGGAGGTAATCATCAGGGCCACGCCCACAGTGTGAAATGCGTAACGGATGGCATCTTCGACAGATTTCCGCAGAGTCAGGCGGGCATAGTTGTATTTGCTGAGAAAGTGCACGGTATCGTCTACCACAATTCCCAGAGACAGGCAGGCGACCACCGACGTTGCGGTATCAATATGCCCGTACAGGACGCCCCAGAGTCCGTAGGCCATCAGTGCCGGAAGAACGTTGGGGACCATACTGATCAGGCCCATCCGCCAGGAGCGCAGCGCGGCGATCATCAGCAGAGAGATAATAATCAGTGCCGTCCCTGTGCCTTCCATCATTGCGACGACGTTTCTGTGCGTCAGGTTCGCAAACACCACATCAAGGCCTGTCGTCTCGTTAATCATCAGCAGCGGTGCATGGGTGGCTGCCCAGTCGGTCGCCTTGCGTTCGAGTGCCAGAATTGTGGCTGAATCCGTACGATGCAGGCTGGCCGACAGACGCGTGGCACTGCGGTCGCTGGTCATGGTGGTGTCCAGCCCCAGGCCGAGTGGCAGAGACAGTTCGTACAGGAGCAGGTACTGGGCGGCGGCATCTGCGGTGGCAGGAATGCGGTACCACTGAGGGTCATCGCCATGCAGATCCTGATTGAGACGTTTCAGCGTGTCGGACAGGGCACTCACATGAACGACTTCGGGCTGACTCCGCAGCCATTCAGCGAAATCGTCCAGCTGCTGCAGATACGCGGGCTCGTTAATGCCATCTGCTTTGCCACTGTCCGCGACAAAGTAGAGTACGTGCAGACCCTGGAGGGATTCTTCAATGTGATCAACGGTGCGGCGAACTTCGAAACTCTCATCAAAAAATTCGTGCCAGCTTTCGGTAATGTCATTACGGGGAGCGAGGGAAGCGCAGCCGGCTACGACCAGCAGCATGGCAATGAACATTGGCTTGTGGTGACGGATGACGGTATCTGCAAGCCGGTCAGGCCAGCGGTGTGTGCCTTTATCCCGATGTTGAGCCGGGGCGGGCAGTAACTGCAGAATCGCTGGCAGAAAGGTGATTGTCAGTGCCCACGCCACCATCACCCCCAGGGCGATCATGTTGCCCATATCGCGGTACGGTGGTGAGTCACTGGTGTTGAGCGCCAGAACACCGACCATAGTGGTAATGCTGGTGATAAAAACCGGCGAAAAATTGAGCTTCATGCTCGCGCGCAATGATGCTTCCCGCGAATCGCCCTGACGCAGGTGAAAGTAATAGGTGACCAGGATATGAATCGTATCGGCGACGGCGATGGTCATAATGGCCGTTGGCACAAACCCGGTCGGTGGCGTCAGGGTGTACCCCGCCCAGCCGAATATCCCCATTGTGATCAGCACTGACATGCCGATCAGCGCACTGATCAGAACGACCCCGGAAATTGTCCGCAACAACACCAGCATAATGATCAGCATCACCAGGTAGGAGAGCATCAGCAGAGACTCGATGTCCTGCTGGATGGCTTCACCCATGGTGACATTGGAGGTGGCTGATCCACCCAGTTCGATCAGGTAGTCGGGGTAATCCGGCCTGATACGGTCGAGCAGGGCACGGGCCGCCGCCACGGCCTCTTTGGAGGCTTCTGAGCTGTTTTCGCCGGGCAGGTTCAGCATCAGGTTTATGCCCGTGACCCGGGCATCGGGTGACAAGAGTTTCAGCAGGATATCGGCGTCTGCAAGCGCCGTGTTCTGTAATTCTGAGAGATCGTCGGGTAACTCCCCGCTACGGAAAAAATCATCGATCAGCAGTTCATCACCGTCGACCTGGGTGTACTGATAATTCTGCAGCGAATCAACCCGCTGCACATAAGGAAGCGTCCATCCTTCCTGTGTCAGCCGTTCGGTCAGCGTCAGGCCAACCGGAGTAAACAGACTGTCTTCGGGAGCAGTGACCAGAAAATACAGATTATCCTGGCGGGAAAAACGGGTTTCCATCGCCTCAAAGGCATTCAGTTGAGGATTCTGATCACTGAAGTATTTACGGAAGTCACTGGTAAATGTCAGGTTCAGGGTGCCTGCGGCACTGGTGAACAGAGCCACCGCCGTCAGGACCAGAATCAGGATTGGATGGCGTTGAATAAAACTGAGATATCGTTCCAGCATTAAGAAAAACCTCGTAAGACTGCGTAAATCCTAATTCAGACTTATCCGAGTGCAAGGTCCGGCCGGGACAGTCGAGCGTCAGCAGACTATAATGCCCGGCATATTTTCAGAGAGACACAACAGGGGCGTAATGATGTCGCAGAGGATGCAGTGGGAACGTCTTTTCTCTCCGGTGAGGTTTGGGGAACTGCAGGGAAATCTGGCGCTGGAAAGTGGCCGGACTCCCTTTCACAAAGATTACGACCGGATCATATTTTCCTCGGCATTCCGTCGTCTCGACCGGAAAACGCAGGTTCATCCGCTGTCAGAAAATGATCATGTGCACACCCGCCTGACCCACAGTCTTGAGGTAGGGTGCGTCGGACGCTCGTTAGGTATCCGGGTGGGCGAAATGCTGGGACGCAGTCTGCCGGCCCATGTTGACCCCAGCGACATCGGAGCGATGGTGCAGGCAGCCTGCCTGGCACACGACATCGGCAATCCTCCTTACGGTCATACTGGTGAAGATGCAATCCGCCATTTCTTTGTCTCTGCAGAGAACGCGCACTTCCTGGAAGGGCTGACCGCCGCAGAACGACACGACCTCCAGACATTCGAGGGGAATGCGCAGGGCTTCCGGATCGTGACTCAGGTGGAGTATCACAGGTTTGAAGGCGGGATGAGGCTGACGTACGGCACACTGGGCGCATTTCTTAAGTACCCCTGGACGGTGGACTATGTCACCCGTGGCGAACAGAAAAAATTCGGCTGTTTCGCCACCGAACTGCCAATCCTTGAAGAGGTCGCCGAAACTCTGGGCCTGCTGCGCACCGGACCCAACAGCTGGTGCCGTCATCCACTCGTGTATCTGCTCGAAGCGGCAGATGACATCTGTTACGGCCTGATTGATCTTGAGGATGGCATCGAGCTTGGGTTGCTGCGTTACACCGAGGTAGAAGATCTGCTGGAGCCTCTGCTTGAAGAGCGCTGGGAACAGATCAGTGAAGACCTGGATAAGGCCGACAACGACCGCCGCCGGTTACAGATCCTGCGAGGGCAGGCGATGGAAGCGATGGTCAGTGCCGTCGCAAAAGCGTTTATCCGGGAACAGGATGCGCTGCTTGAAGGACGCCTGCAGGGCAGCATCATAGATCATTGCCCGGCCACCGTCCGTGAGTTAGTGGCCGGCGCAAAACGCATGGCCAGAGAACGTATTTTTAACGACAGTCGGAAGCTTGCGATTGAGGTGGGCTCCTATGGCACTCTCAGTGTTCTGCTGGACAACTTTCTCAGCGCTGTGCACGAATGCGTCACAGACGGACAGGCCACCTTCCGCAACCGCCGTATCCTTGATCTTATGGGACGTTCGGCCCCTCAGCCGCACTGGTCACTGTATGAGGCCTACATGCGCGCACTCGATTTTATTTCAGGTATGACAGATAACTTTGCCGCAGATATGGCGCGGCAGTTCAGTGGTTATCAGCCTGATTAAGCCAGTCGAGCGAGGATGCATGATCGTTAGCGGCGCTGCGATCATCCTCAGGCAGGCGACGCAGCGATTTCCGCAATTGTCTGGCCTGCCACTTTTTCTCTGATTTCTTCAGGTGTCTGACCATCAGCCGGGTCAGTCGGGGCACCAGAGCCTCGGGAAAATCGTGGCCCATCCCAAAGATAATTTTAAGCTTTGAGCGTCGTATCAGTGCGGCAGTTTCAATGCCCATGGTGACCGGTACCAGAGGGTCATCTGCGCCGTGAATAACCAGAGTACGCGCTTTGATTTTCTGCAGCAGTCGCCGTCGGTCCCCGGCGTGGGTGATGGCCGCGAGCTGACGCTTAAAGCCGAGAGGACTGGCGGTACGTTCCCAGGAGGTTTCTGCCAGGCGCTGCAGTTCGTCGTCTTTCATCGGATAGCCCGGACTGCCGATCATACGGTTCATCCGGGTAATGTACTCAATATGAGCGTCGCGATTACGTGAGCCGGGACGACGGGCGAGATGCAGCAGCATCTGCAACTGACTGACGGGCAGTCTCGGGGCGGTGGCGGATGACATGATCGAAGTCAGACTGCGGATGCGGCGCCTGTGCTTCGCCGCCAGAATCTGAGCAATCATGCCGCCCATTGAGGCGCCGGCAACATGCGCGCTGTCCAGCTCCAGAGTGTCCATCAGGGCAATCACATCGCGTGCCATATCTTTGAGTGTGTAGGGTACGGCGGGTTTCTTTTTCGCCAGTCGGGTACCCAGCCAGACACGGATAATACTGGGATTTCCGTGTTCTTCGAGGGCGGTGGATTCGCCTGAGTCGCGATTGTCAAAGCGGATCACACGAAACCCTTTAGCGGCGATGTTACGGCACAGGGAATCGGGCCAGACATGCATCTGTGCACCCAGTCCCATAATCAGAATCAGCGGCGGGTCCTGAGGATTTCCGATCGATTCGTACGCCAGCTCTATTCCGTCCCGGGTCCGGACTCTTGTCATCATTTTGCTCCGCATGGCCGGTGCTGGTGGCTATCACCCCCGGCGCCAGTTAGAATGCCTGACACTCAAGCGTGCAGCAGGAATGTGACAGTTTTATGGAACTAGATTTACCCCTGATTCTGATGTGGGCGACTGCGGTCACCGGCATTATCTCCCTCGCGGACTTTGTGTTCTTCCGCAAGAAGCGCCAGGCAGCCGCCGAGGCTCTGATCAGCGCCGGTGCTGATGATGAGGCTCTGAAAGACGCCGAGCGCGAGCCGTATATCATAGAAACCTCCAAATCTTTCTTCCCTGTACTGGCACTGGTATTTGTTCTGCGTTCATTTCTGGCAGAACCTTTTCAGATCCCTTCCGGGTCTATGGAACCCGGCCTGATAACGGGCGATTTTATTCTTGTCAGCAAGTTCTCCTACGGGCTGAGAATGCCAGGCAGTGGGGCCACTCTGGTGCCTCTGGGCGAGCCGGAGCGGGGTGACGTGATGGTGTTCTTCCCACCGGGGGATAACCGCTACTTTATCAAGCGGGTGATTGGCCTGCCGGGGGATCACGTGGAGTACCGTAACCTCAGACTTACCGTCAATGGCGAAGAAATCCCGGTTGAGGCCTTAGGTGGCGTACCTTCTTATAATCCGACGTATTTTGAAGGCCGCGAGACACACGACAACGCGGAACCGGTTGTGAAGTGGTTGGTTGCACGCGGTGGCGCCCCGGGTGAGGCGCGTCTGTTCGGTGGTCCTGAAGGTGAATGGGACGTCCCCGAAGGCAGTTACTTTATGATGGGTGATAACCGGGGCAACAGCGGAGACAGCCGTATGTGGGGCTTTGTGCCGGAAGAGAACATCGTCGGGAAAGCCGTAGCGGTCTGGATGCATTGGGAAAGCTGGACCAGCCTGCCTTCCTTCTCCCGTAACAAGGTGATCGACTGATGGTTGCAAAGAAGCGCAATGGAAAAGATTGCCGCTTCTGCCAGCGCAGCCGCTGGCTGATGGTTGTGACTATGCTGGTTGTCATGATTGGCATAGTCATAATTAATCAGCCCGGCTGAGCTGGTGAATTAAATTTCAGAAAAATCCTCTCCCGAGGGCTGGATATTTATACCCGGGAGAATACAATGCGCGCTTTCCCAGCCAATGAAGTCGATGTGATGAGCCTGACGAGACATCTGAAAGGTAAAACACTCAGTTTTGTTGACCGCATCATGCCGGTTAAACCACTGGAAAGAACACCCGAAGAGCAGCTCCTGCTCGACCGCGAATCCCGCAGAATGCACCTCTATTTCTGTCCGGAATGCCCATCTTCAATCTCGATTAAACGTTACTGCGAACGCTTTGGGCTGCATGTTGTGCAGAAAGACGTTCAACGGGTGAACGCATACCGCAATGAGCTGGTGAACGGTGGTGGCGAGAGCCGTGTTCCCTGCCTTCGCGTGGACGGCAGTGAAGGAGAGTCCTGGGTTTACAGCCCAGATGAGATCCTCGAGTTCATCAATAATCGTTTTTCCGTTCTGGAAGCGCCTGCAGAGCGTACCATGCTCTGATCTGTAGCCGATTGTGGCTGATTTGTAGGAAGTTGTTACAGTAAACCGTAACCCGGGCGGGTCTGGTCTAGAGTGAAGAAAATGCTCTTACCAGCACGGGCCCATGCTGCGACTATTCTTCTTACTGTTACTGAGCGTACCCGCTCTGGCAATGACACCCCCGGCGATCGAATACGCCAATCTGCAGCTGAATGATGGCTCGGTTCATCGCGTGCACCTGCTGGGCTCACGTTCGCACCCTTATCTTGCGCTTGAAGACGGCCGACTGCTGATCGAAGAAGGGCGCACCTACTATATCGCCGAAAGTGATGACGGCGGGCTGCCGCAACGTACTGACGAAGTCTTTGGCCAGGCCCGTGGCACTGAGCCGCCTGATGATGAAATTGTGGTGGTCCCGGTAGGGGATGATTACGCTTCTGCAACGACACAGTCTGTTGCTCCGCTGCGGGTTCCGTATCGCTACGGGGGCGGAAGCTATGACCAGCCTATCCTGATCGTACGTGTGGCCTTTGCTGATCAGGAGTTTGAGTACTCTGACGCCGAAATCGCGTCGAGGATATTTACCGGTTCAGACAGCGTCTCGGCGTTCTTTCGCGAAAACTCGTATGGACAGTTCAGAATATCCGCGGCAGCCGAAACCTCAGGTACGCGCAATGATGGAATCGTATCGATAACACTCAGCTCCAACCATCCGGACTTCGGCAGTAGCTATGGCAGTGCCAGCATGCAGCTGGTGAAAAACGCGATTGCCCCCCTGGCTGATTACGTGAATCTCAGCGCCTATGACCGCAACGGCGATCTCTGGCTCGACCCATCCGAGCTGGGCATTGTTGTGCTGGTGGCCGGTTTCGAACAGGCCTACGCCAGCTCCGCCAGTACACACCCCCGTATCTGGGCGCACAAGTCTGCGGTGACAGCGACTCAGGTGGGCGGCATGTGGCTCAGTGAGTACGCGATGTTTGGTGAACAGCACGAACAGCATCTGGCGACCACGGGGATTATTGCTCATGAATTCGGTCATCTGTTACTAGACCTGCCGGACCTGTACGACAGCATAGGTATCGGCAGTGGCATCGGACGTTGGGGCCTGATGAGCTATGGAACCTGGAATTCCGCTGGCGGCCATGCTGGTGATAAACCAGCGCACCTGGTTGCCTGGGCGAAAGAATTTATCGGCTTCTCTCACGCCTACGATGAGACCAGCGGGGCATTCAGTCTCTCTGCAGCGTCTGAGTCTGATGGCTTTATCCGTCTGGATATTGATGCTTATCGTCACGGAAAGCGTGTACTGATAGAAAACCGGCAGCAGACGGGGTTCGATAAAGGCATTCCGTCCAGCGGCGTATTTATCACCGAAGTCGATGACTGGTTTGGTTTTGGCCCACTGGCGTCCCTGAGCAGTAAGCATTCAGACCTTCTGATCGGTCTGGCCAGTACCTCTGATGGCAGTGGGGTTAACGTCTCAGGTGGCACCCTGGTTACCTCTGCTCAGAGCATCCGCCTCGCGTCCGGACAGATTGTACTCAGTAACGTGCAGGGGAATGGGCAGGCGAGTCTCAGCATCGCTAACTCAGTGACGCTGAAAGGTCGGGCTGTGGGTTACGACGATGTTCCGCCAAACGGTACGTGGGGGAACTACGGAGACACCGGCCAGGTCGTTGTCGATCTCGATGTCAGCCCTTATCTCAAAAGCATTGATGGCGTTGATTTCTTCGCCCACGGTAGCGGCACCCTCGAACTGGCGTTCTATGAGGGCTTCAGCCGCTACTCCGGAGAAAAGCGTCTGGCGAGTCAGACGTTCAGCGTTACACCCGGCTGGAACCGACTGCTGTTGTCTTCGCCTGCAGAAATCGGGGTCGACCGTGTCTATATGCAGATGATCAGCACACCATCGGGCAGTCATGCACCATTCGTGGTGGATGTACAAGGCACTGCCAGTGGCCGCACTCAGGCCCGGTTGAGCAGCGAAGCCCCCTTCAGTGATGTGGATTTTGACGTGTCTGCCCGCATGTTGATTGCGACCAGTGAAGTTGCCGTTGAGCGGGCTCCGGCGACTACATCGTCGAAAAAAACCTCCGGAGGCGGCGCGTTTGTCTGGGGTTTACTGCTCGTATTCCTGCTACGTAAACGCCTATACTGACGCTTTCAGCCCGGAGGCGAAGGCGTGCGTCAATATACTGCCTGGATAGCAGTTACTCTTCTTGTGTTACTCAGTTTTCTGGTCAGTCAGTTCTGTCCTGATCTGCTGCGTTATGATCGTGAGGCTCTGCTTTCTGGTGAGGTCTGGCGACTGCTCACAGCCCACTTCAGCCATCTTTCCTTGGCCCATATGGGACTCAATCTCGCGGCACTGGCGCTGACAGCATATGTTGCGCGCCCGGGAAGAAGTGCGGGCTATCACTTTTGTCTCTGGTTGTGGTTATGTCTGTTCACTGGTGCAGGTTTACTGGCTGGCGCCCCTGATCTCTATTTTTATGTCGGTCTGTCCGGAGCCCTGCACGGAGCACTGGTTATTTATATCGCCGACTCACCTTTCTACAGTCGTCTGGTGCGTCGTCTCGTGGTTGTTATTGTGATAGGTAAGATTTTCTGGGAGCAGTCTCCCTGGTTTGACGATATGTCGAATGCAGGTTTTATCGGTGGGCGAACAGAAACCCGCTCGCATTTACTGGGTGTCGTCGCTGGTTTGATCTGGGTGGGTGTGGAATATATCAGGAGTATTTATGAGCGAGAAAAAAGGTCCCTGGACCGTTAATCAGAAAACGCTGGTGTATGAAAACCCCTGGATAGCGGTGACTCATCACGATGTGACCAACCCTGCAGGTAAGCCCGGATTATACGGCACAGTGAGCTTTCATAATCGTGCTGTTGCCGTTGTTCCCCTGGCTGACAACAAAGATATCTGGTTGGTGGGGCAGCATCGTTTTCCATTAGATGAATACCACTGGGAAGTGCCGATGGGAGGCGCACCCAAACATGAAAGTGCTGAAGCCTGTGCGTTACGGGAACTGAAAGAGGAAACCGGTCTGACTGCGCAACGTCTTACACGGCTCGGACATAAGCTTCACCTCAGCAACTGCATCAGTGATGAAGAGGGGTTTATTTTTGTCGCTGAAGGTTTAACGGAAGGTGAAACGGAGATGGAAGATACCGAGCAGCTGACAATACGTCGCCTGCCATTTGAGGAGGCCTATCAGATGGTAGAGCAGGGGCAGATTACCGATGCGCTTTCGGTTCTGGCGATTCTGAAAATGAGATTGCAGGGGCTCGCCTGAGCCCCGTTATTTCTCAGAAGGCTACAGCCGCCTGGTGGCGGAACTTCTGACGATACTGAGCCGGAGACAGGTTCACTTCTTTAATAAAGATGCGGTCCAGAGTCCGGCGGCCAGACAGCCCTATGTTCAGTGCAATCTGCTCAATCGGATCGTCTGAGTCTGTCAGCATACGCTTCGCCATTTCCAGGCGCACCTGCGTCACTATCTGTTTCAGTGACGTATCTTCCCGGTGCAGATGGCGGTTCAGCGTACGGGCGCTGATGTGGAAATAGCTGGCAACTTCCTGCTGGTTTGCATTCAGGCGGACTTTTTCCTGCAGCAGTGCTTTGCGGATGCGATCAGCAAGTGATCCGGAGCGGGCCAGTTTGCGATACTGTTCTTCAACATCCCGCTTGATCATATTGAGGATATGAGGATTGGTGTTGTGGACACCTTCATCCAGGGCGCTTGGCGCCAGCAGTATTGCGCATTCGCCGCTGTTATACGTTGTCGGCGTATTCCAGATAGCGCCCTGCTGATCCTGATATTGGGTCGCGGGGTAGGGAAGGTTAATTCCCTGAACAATCTGGCGCGTGCCGCAGAGTTGTCTGATCCAGGTCAGGATGGTGCTGATGATCAGCTCCGTGCGGTGACGCTGACTCGCCATAAAGGCGTTTTCAAAGACCGGCAGCTTCACCTTGATGGTCCCTTCCCGCGTCCGGGTGACATTCACTTCGAGCATGTCACTCAACAGGGGTGAAAACTTCTCCATATAGTAGAGCGCTTCACGCAGGGTATTACTGCAGAGGAACAGGTGGTTCAGCTGGCAGCTGCCCTGAGTGTTGAATTTCGAAGGGGGATGCACGCACAGGGCTTCGTTCCCTGTTTCTCTGATCAGCAGGCTGATCAGATCATCTGCATCTTCGACGGGGACTCGACCATCCAGATCCTTCAGCAACTTCGTTACTCTCTGGACGAGTTCATTTGTTTCTGAAAGCTCTTCGAACGTCCTGTTGCCTGCATTCTCGATAACGGGCCTGATCAGGGCGCTTGAGACGTAACCTTTTTCCATGTTCATACGCTGGTGTCTGATTTTCGGGATTATTGTTATTACAGCAGTGTTTCCGAGGTGCTCCGCTCCTCTTCCTCAACTGCCTGACCAAGATACTATACCGGGTGACAAAATTTGTCACCTGTTACCAAAGGTAGCAAAACGGTATTGGATCGCCCAATACGACAATAGCCACTAACCCTTAGTTCCCTCAGGGTTAATGGCTATTTAGGTTAAAATGCGCCAATTATTCACGTCAATCAGAATTCATACTGAATTCCGAGCGCGTAAAGCATGAATTCGCTCGGTTCAACATAAAAACTGTCAAGTGACGTAGATTCGATTTCAGCACGTACATTCAGCCCGCCGATGGGCTGCCACATCACCCCGATGCCTGTGATCAGTTCAACACCGGAGGTTTCGTTGCTGCCAGCGCCAGAGCGTGTGAATGTCTGTGTACCGTTATCGGCGTAAATACGGACCTTTTCGACCTGTGCCATCCAGGCGTTTGCACCACCTTTAACAAACAGGTCCAGGCTATCGCTCAGCGCGTAGTTGTATCTGAGGTTAAGAAGAATGCTCTGAGCTTTGAAGCTTTCAGTACCTACATAGGTAGCGTTGCCTCCAGAGGTCTCAGTGCCGCTGAAGCTTTCTATGCTGCCATTTTCGGCGTTACTGAATACAGGGGCATTATCTTCGTTGTCGGTAAAAGACAGCTCCGGGTCGTCGAAGCTCATTTCGCCAAAATCCATCACTCCGAATTCCAGTGCCAGATTTTCGGTGATGTTCGGTCCGAAAACGAGTTTGAAGGCACTGTTATAGCCATCGACATCATCGGTAGTGACCAGTGCACCAGTGACACCAATGAAACCGCCGTGAGAAGGGGCTTCGGCAGCAAAGGCAGTCTGAGCGATCAGCAGTGAGGTAATAGCGGAGATTGAAGCGGTAAGTCGCATTGCTGTCTTCCATTCTTGTTATTGTTGGCCCGACTGTCTGCAGACAGGACGTGCCAACATAATACCAGCGTCCCCGGGAAGATACAGTAGTGGAGAGCAATTACCGGACGAATAGCGTAATAGGAATTAATTAGTCGAAAGAGTTCCTTTTAGTACCTTTTTCCGATAGCTTTACCAAAGTTTGTTTTTATAACTGAAGGCAATATGTCAATTCGGGACACTGAACTCGGGGATAAACCGGATACCTGGCTGGGCGATGATGGCATTGTTTATCACGACCTGAGCGGGATCAGTCACCTCAGTGCGACGTTAATGAAGTTTCTGCTTAATCAGCGCATTGCAATAACCGGGCGTAAGTCCATGCCTGTTATTATGCTTGCGGAAAATGTCCTGACCGTTGATTTTGAAGTGCAGATTCTTGCCTCGAATCCTCAGGTGCTGAACGTTACCCGCGCCATCGGGATCGTGGGAAATTCTTTTATGCTGCGCCATCTGACGTCGATGTTTCTTTCATATCACGCACCTGTGTATCCGGTGGCGAGATTCGACACAAGGGAAGAAGCGAAAGACTGGCTGCTGGATTATTGCCAGCAGGCGGCAGAATAAAAAAAGCCCCGCAATTGCGGGGCTTTTTCATTATCAGGCTCAGATCGCTTTGATATAGCCTTTAAGGTGTACTTTCTCACCCTTATTGTCGCGCACTTCAAAGAACAGGTTGTTATCGCTGTCTTTAGCGGCGGAGTGAATGCCGATTTTCGCCGGCAGATAGATCGGCTGCTTAAATTCGACATAAATTTCAGCAGCGTCACTGTCGAGCTTTTTGTGGAGGGCAGCGGCTGAGCGCGCTTTAGTCCACATGCCGTGAGCGATATGACGTTTGAAACCAAAGGCTTTTGCCGCCACAACACCCCAGTGGATCGGGTTTGGATCGCCTGCTGTACGACCGTATTTCAGGCCCAGGTTTGAAGGCAGAGTCCAGATTTCAGTGTCTGCAACGTCAATGGCATCCGGCAGAATCTTTTCTGGTTCTACTTTCTCGATGCCTTTGCTTGGCAGAAGTGCCAGGTAGGTGCTCAGACCTTCCCAGACCAGTTCCCAGCCGATACGGATTTCTGTCCGCAGGCTGACTTCCAGGCCTTTATGGGTACGCTTGGCGCCGGCAAAAAAAGCGCGGACATCAATGGCTTCACCGATCCGGATTGCGCGGTGCTGGGTGATTTTGTTGGTGACATGCACCATCCCCATGATGCCGAGCGGGAAGGTCCGGTGCAGCATCAGCTCCATGTGCAGCTTAAAGGCCGGTACATGAGGGTAAGTCAGAGGCAGGACCTCTGATTTGCTGTCAAAACCGCAGACAGCAGCGTAAGCTTTCACGTTAGCCTTATCGGGCACGTGGTTGTAGATCACCGCATCCATGTTCGGCAGTTGCGGATCACGGGTGTTGGTGTTGCGTGAAAATGCTGAACGCACCGTGTGATTGGCTACGCTCGGGAGTTTCTTAAGTTCTATACGGGTCGCGTGGTACATACTAAACGTCCTGAAGATATCACGTTTATTACACATATCAGGCCAATGCTACCTGAGCTTCAAACCTCAACCCATTGGCGGCGAATGACCTTACCAGCGTCAGATCGGTCAATAACTGCTTGCAGACGGCCGTGTATCTGGCAAAATTCCACACCTCACTCGCGAGGAATATCAAACACTTATGTCTGGCGGAATGGCGGAACTGCGCGATTCAGGAATCATGATTCAGCTGGCTCATCAGGCAATGCTGACCATGGGACTGAACGCTGAGGAAGTCTGGAAACGGCTTGGCATCACGCCAGAGCTGCTGCAGGACCGGAATATCCGGACGCCTCATGATGCCCAGGTTATTTTCTGGAGCGTGATGGAGGAGGTCTCCGGTGATGCTGATATTGGTATTCACCTTGGCGAACACATGCCTGTCTATAAGGGACAGGTACTGCAATATCTCTTCCTCTCCAGCCCGACGTTTGGCGACGGCCTGAAGCGCGCCCTGAATTATCAGCGCCTGCTCAGCGATGCGTCCCAGGCAAGTGTTGAAGTGGAAGATGGTCAGGCCTGGGTGCTGGTGGAGTCTGCCAGTGAAAAAGTTGTCGGCCTCAGGCACCTCAATGAATGTATGGTGCTGGGTCTGGTGCGTTTCTTTCAGTACGTGACCGACGATGCTTTCCGTCCCAGTGCCATCGATTTTTCTCACGAGGCTCCAGGGTCGACCGCTGAGCACAGCCGGGTATTTGGTTGTGATGTGCGTTTTGGTCAGGGTGAAAACCGTATTCACTTTGATATCAGCCTGCTCGACCTTCCCTCGCTGCATGCCGAACCTGAACTCCTGCAGTTGCACGAAAAACTGGCGAGCGAGCACGTGGCCAAGCTGGAACGCCAGGATGTGGTAAGCCGCGTGTACAAAGTATTCGGGGAAGTGCTCGAAACCGGGCAGGTGAATCTGGATGACGTTGCCGGACGCCTGGATATGAAACCAAGAACCCTGCGCACCCGCCTCACGGAAGCTGGTACCAATTTCAATCAGCTGCTCGCAGACTATCGCTGCAATCTTGCTAAGCGGTTGCTGTCCGGAACCGATGAAAGCATTGATGAAATCGTGTACCTGACGGGGTTCTCTGAGCCAAGCACCTTCTACCGTGCCTTTAAGCGCTGGACGAACCAGACGCCCGTTGAGTATCGGAACAGCCGCCGCTCGTGAGGATTATGTCCTGAACGGAATGGCTGTTTTCTCTATTTGACGGTGGAACCAGATCGCCATTGGGGTCATCGTAGTTATCTCTGACGATAACAACAGGAGATGACCATGCAACTCAACAGCACACTGATTTCCTTTCTCACTGATCACGACCTTAAACAGGATGATGCGGTGGCGTGGCGTAACCGCCTGGTCTCCCACGGCATTTTTCCATTGGATGAGGCCGCAGATCTGACCGATGAGGCCGTCATGGCAGCCGCCAGAACGTATCTCACACTCATGTTCCGTCAGCATAGCGAATCAGACCTGATGAGCGAGCTGCGTGCCCGTGGTATCACCTGGTCCATTGATATTCCTGCCGATTATCAACAGGGTGCCATCTGCTACTGATTGATCTGATAAAGCGTTAATTCCCGGTAAAGAAGTCCAGGCACCCGCCGATAACCTGTGAAACTTCTCCAGACAGGAGGCTGGCCATGGGCTTCAATATTCAGTCGGGTTATCCGCAGGCGGCGCACGGTCGTCATCATCACCGGGCGGAGCGTCAGCAGGCCGGGACGCCGGCTCCGGCGACAGCCGAGGCAACCGCGCCATCGGCATCGAACGGTGTGACGCTGGGTACGCCCCAATCGGCAGAAGCGACAGCGACCAATATTCTCAAGCACGTGTATCAGAACGTCGAAAGCATGCGTGCTAACGGCGCCTCACAGGAGCAGATTGACTCGCGTCTGGCGGCTGCCCGGGAAGGGATTGCGGCCGGGTATGCGGACGCCCGCGAGACACTCGAAGGGATGGGGCTTCTGAACGATGAGCTGGGCGCAGAAATAGATCGCGGAGAAAGTCTGGTTAACGAAGGGCTGGATCAGATTGCTGCAGGTGCTATCCCCGATATTCTTGTGGCCCCAGAAGCCCCTGAAGAGGAAGAGACAGCTGACGTTCCTCAGCCGGTCTTCAGTGCCTCTGCTCAACGTACAAAGAATCGTATGTCGCTGGAAGTGATGACACAGGACGGCGATCGCATCAAAGTGGATTTCTCTCAGCGTCAGGGCAGCCTGCAGTTCAGTTCCGGCGGCTTCAGTGTCAACGCATCCTCTTTTTCTGAAAAGTGGGATATGTCAGTCGACGGTCACCTGGATGATGGTGAAATGGCAGCACTGACCCAACTGTTTGATGATGTGCAGAGCCTGAGTGAAAAGTTTTTTGCTGGTGATCTGGGGGCCGCGCTTGAAGAAGCTATGAACCTCGGCTTTGATGGCAATGAGCTGGCCTCCATGAGCCTGGATCTGCGTCAGCGTAGCTTCAGCTCAGTCAGCCGCGCATACGGAGCCGCTCAGCCTGAATTGCCGACACCAGCGCTGTCTGAAAAGAAAAGCTATCTGGCTGACTACGCCGACTCTTATATCAAGGCTCTGGATAAAGCTAATCCACTTGCGGAGCCCCGTCAGACACTGAAAGACATGCTGGCGCAGCTTGATCCCGACAAATCTCCTGTATCGGTACTTAAACAGTTCACAGATGGTCTGAACCGTCTGCTCTGATCCGTCTTGTTTGACCGATAGTCGCCCACGGCTCATAACGCTATACTCTGGATATTTGGGGAGCGCGTTATGAGCTTTGTTCTTCTTGGCACTGAGGGCTGTCACCTGTGTGATCTGGCCGCAGCTGTGACTGTCGCTGGGGCGGAAGGCCTGAACATCGACATCTACCAGGAAGATATTGCAGACAGCGCCGACGGTGTTGAGGTTTATGGCACCCGGATTCCCGTACTAAGAAATGAACGTAGTGGTGCCGAGCTGGACTGGCCTTTTGATCAGGAAGCCGCGCATCAGTTTCTCCGCGAAAGTACAGAAGGAATGTCTGTTTAATGAAAAAGTTGTTTCTTTCTCTGGCTGCCGCTCTGGTGATGACCGGATGTGCTCAGTCCCAGCTGTCACCGGAAGGTGATGCCATTTTTTATGCATTGCAGGCAGACACCATGATGAATATGTGGCGTCGTGAATGTGGCGAAGTCAGTGGCCGGGCAAATTATGTCGCTGAAAGTGCCCGTGCAGACTGGTGGCGCCGTAATGGTGAGTTTGTAAAAGGGGCAGATTTTGGTCTGGCGTACAATATGGTGACGGTCACGGACGAGCGTGTTGAGACCGGTGCACGTATGGCCATGGCGATGACCTGGGAAGTGCAGAAACGCGCCGAAAATACCGTGGTTAAGCGTCTGGATGGTGCCTCTGATAAAGAAAAGCTCTGCCTGAAGGTTCTGGGCGAATACAGCAAAGGTAAATGGGATATTGAAGGGTCGGAAGAGATGCAGTCGACTCTGCTTGATCTGAAATCAATGTCGGTTGAGCGCAAGGATGATTTTGATCTGCGTCGTGGCATGATTGAAACCAGCACTGGAAAACGTTACGGCCGTTCACTGTATGTCGTGGAAAAACTGGCAGAAAAAATGAACTGTGACAAAGCGGGCGTGAAGCTGATTAAAGGCGCCTGGCCCTATGAAGTGTACAACGTCGACTGTGCTGACAAGCCGTTACTGTTGATGCGCTGTGAATGGGGAAACTGCGCTGCGATCGAATAAGAAGACGCATTTAAGAAGAGCCGGGCATTGCCCGGCTTTTTTTATTCCAGCACCAGAACAGGGCGGTTGGATTCGAGAATCGATTCGCCGATGCCTTTCACATCCTTCAGCTCTTCAATGCTGGTGAATTTACCGTGTTCTTTCCGGTGGGCAACGATCGCGTTAGCTTTCGAGGTGCCAACACCTTTCAGCTGGCTCAGCTCTTCAGCGGTGGCACGGTTGAGATCAATTTTCTCAGCAGGCTCTGTGGCCATTGCCTGACCACTGGCAAGAGCGAAGCAGATTGAAGCGGTTGCAAGGAACTGACGAAATCCTTTTTTCATAGTTACTCTCCTGTAGGTGTTTTCCTGATGGAAGAAAACAGGCTAGCAACATCTTCTGGCTGCCACTATCGGTGACAGGCATGAAAAAAGCGCCGTGGAGTGCGGCGCTTTTTTATCAGACATCAGGGGCAGTCATCAGCTCTTTTTCTTAGCCGCTGTTTTACTTTTGGCTTTGCTCGCTGTCGCTTTCTTCTCAGTCACATTCCACTTTTTACCGTCGAATGTCGCAGACCAGCCAGTTGCCTTGCCGTCTTTTTCAGTCATCACGTACTGCTCTTTCGATTTGCGGCTATAACGCACAATCGTAGGGTTTCCGTCACTGTCTTTCTCCGGAGCACTCATCAGGAAGTGATACTTCGGATCGATTTCATCCTTGTGAGGAATCAGTTCAGAAATCAGCGGAGCACGGGTTTCACGTTTCTTCGGAAACTGACTGGCGGCAAGGAAGAGGCCGGTGGCGCCGTCACGCAGAACGTAGGTGTCTTCGACTTTCTGACACTTCAGTTCAGGCATTGGAACCGGGTCCATTTTCGGTGGCGCAGCTTCGCCGTTTTTCAGAAGTTTCCGGGTGTTTTTACATTCATCGTTGGTACAACCGAAGTATTTTCCGAAACGACCAGACTTCAGCTGCATTTCAGAACCACATTTGTCGCACTCAAGAACGGGACCGTCGTAGCCCTTAATTTTGAACTGTCCCTGCTCAACCTCAAAACCTGCGCAGTCGGGGTTGTTACCGCAGATATGGACTTTGCGCTGCTCATCAAGCAGGTAGCTCTCCATGGCAGAGTCGCAGATGCCGCAGCGGCGTTTATCCATCAGACGACGGCTTTCTGCCTCGTCATCTTCATCGGCGGTGATCGCCTCGTCTCCGGGAATCAGGTTGAGTGTCTGGGTGCAGCGTTCTTTGGGGGGCAGGCTGTAGCCTGAGCACCCAAGGAATACACCGGTCGAACCATTACGGATCTGCATATGGCGGCCACAGGTCGGACAGGCAACGTCAGTGTCGACCGGATTGTTCGGTCGCATGCCTTCCTCACTGGAGGCCTGATCCAGCTGCTCGCTGAAGCTGCTGTAGAATTCATCCAGAACCTTGGTCCAGTTCACATCACCGTCGGCGATATCATCCAGTTTCTCCTCCATGGTGGCGGTGAAGCTGTAATTCATCAGATCAGCAAAGTTTTCTGTCAGGCGACTGGTGACAATATCGCCCATTTTTTCTGCATAGAAGCGACGGCCTTTCAGGCTCACATAGCCGCGTTCCTGAATGGTCGAAATAATAGAAGCGTAGGTGGATGGACGGCCGATACCACGCTTCTCGAGTTCTTTTACCAGGGCTGCTTCCGAGAAGCGTGGCGCTGGCTTAGTAAAGTGCTGGCGCGGATCGAGCTGTTCAAGATTAAGAACATCCCCCTCGTTCACGTCAGGGAGCAGAACATCTTCATCGCCTTTGCCGCCGCTGGCAGGCAATACCTTCAGGTGACCATCAAAGCGGATCACGCGCCCTTTGGTGCGCAGCTCGAAGTCACCGGAACGGATACTGATGGTGGTGCTGGTAAATTTTGCATCGTTCACCTGACACGCGACAAAACGTCGCCAGATCAGATCGTAAAGACGTTGGGCATCCGGCTCCATGGACGACAGGTCAGCAGCGCGCATCTTCACATCTGAAGGTCGGATCGCTTCGTGAGCTTCCTGGGCGCCTTCTTTGCTGCTGTACTGGCGCGGGTCGTCAGGCAGGTATTCAGCACCCATCTTGTCGTTGATGTACTGGCGTACGCTCTCTACGGCATCCTGACTCAGGTTGGTCGAGTCGGTACGCATGTAGGTGATGTAACCTGCTTCGTACAGACGCTGGGCCAGTGTCATGGTTTTCTTCACACTGAAGCCAAGGCGGGTACTGGCGGCCTGCTGCAGGGTTGAGGTAATAAATGGTGCGGCAGGGCGGGAGCTGGTCGGCTTGTCTTCGCGTCGGGCAACAACGAAAGGCCCTTTACCGACGGCATCCATCGCAGCCATTGTCGTGGCTTCATCGGATGGACGGAATTCTTTGTCGTTCTGTTTAACAATCTGAGCGCGCAGTTTGTCTCCGGCAGGGATGGTCAGGTCAGCGAATGCTTCCCAGTACTCCTCCGGTACGAATGCGCGGATTTCGCGCTCGCGCTCAACAATCAGACGAACGGCGACTGACTGTACCCGGCCTGCAGATAGACCGCGGGCAATTTTGCTCCACAGCAGCGGTGACACCATAAAGCCCACTACGCGGTCCAGGAACCGGCGGGCCTGCTGTGCATTCACGCGGTTCATGTTCAGCTCTGACGGCTGTTCAAAAGCCGCCTTGATCGCTTTCTTGGTAATTTCGTTAAATACGACCCGGCGGTAAGGCTTGGAATCTGCACCGATCACTTCCCGCAGGTGCCAGGCAATGGCTTCCCCTTCGCGGTCCAAATCCGTTGCGAGATAGATCTGATCGGCATCTTTGGCTAAGCGACGCAGTTCATCAACGACTTTTTCTTTGCCGGGAAGCACTTCGTAACTGGCTGACCAGCCATGCTCGGGATCAATCCCCATGCGGGCAATCAGCTGATCATGAGCCTTCTGTTTTTTGTAGACGGCTTTCTCTTCCGGTGACATTTTCCGGGTCAGAGCGGCCTGACGTGCACGCTCTTTCGGATCACTTTTTGAACTGGAACCTGAGGTTGGCAGGTCACGGATATGACCGATACTGGATTTGACCACATAGTCGTTGCCCAGATATTTATTGATGGTTTTGGCCTTGGCAGGCGACTCCACGATCACCAGTGATTTGCCCATAATCCTTTCGATAACCCTTTTGTAATGTTTACTGCCGGCGGGAATAAAGCCGACACTTTAAAGGCACACCCGGGGGGCAGGTCAAGCCTGATGCCTATTATTGTCTGTGTTCACGGACCAGCATACACCGCAAAAGTTGCTAGACTTGTTGTCAATAGTTGCCGCTTCTCTACAGGAATGCGGCCGCGGATGCCTTATTTCAGGAATAGCACATATCTCACGGAGTCTGAACAAATATGTCCGCAATAGGATTGGTTTTAGTGATTGCGATACCTCTCAGCCTGCTGATGCTGGGCGCTGTACTGTATTCCCGCAAGGTACAGAAACAGCAGCTCAGTGCGTTGCAGGCCCGGACGGTCAGGCAGAAGGCTGACGAATATCTGGAGGCGCTTGAATACCTGATTCTGGTGGATGACCACAAAGACATTCAGCGGCTGGTGCTTGACCGGATTGCCGAGCTACAGGCGAAAGCCGATAGCATGATCTCCGGCGCTGCCAGAAAGAACCTGGAACCTTTCGATGCTCAGCCCTATAACCAGCGCATTGATGCTGCCGGGGCGCCACGCAAGGTACTCAAGAGTGACCGCGAGCTGAGGTATGGTCGTCGTCAGTTCTCTATGATCCTGCGGATGCTGCCCACACTGGTAAAGAAGAAAGTTATTTCAGAATCGGCCATGGTTGAGTACCGGCGTTATCTTAAAATGACCCTGCTGGAGCGAGAGGTAGATACCTACACTGCACAGGGCGATGTTGCGGCCAAACGGGGTGATGTCGTGACCGCAGCCAACTACTACAAGGCCGCACGCAAGCTTCTGATTGAGTTCGATATGCAGTTTCCTGAGAAGAATGAACGTGTCCGGCGTATCGCAGAGAAAACAGCGGCTCTGTATCGCGGTGAAGGTGGTGAGGAAGAAGAATCCAACGATGCACTTTCTAAAGCGCTGTCGAAGGAAGAAGCCGCCAACACAAATGAATTTGGCATGTCATCCGATCCATCGGCGCAGAAAAAACGTTTCTGACTGCGCTATGATCTGCGCTTATGGAACCCCTGCTGGCGCATAAGCGCATCTCTTCGCTGATTACTCCCCTGGTCTCCGGGCCGGAGAACACCCATGTCCTCCGCCTTGATCAGCTCGACCCGGTACTTTCAGGTAACAAAGTTTTCAAACTGCTCGGCCACCTCGATGCCTGGAGGGCCAGCGGCAGGCGCGGCCTGCTGAGTTTTGGTGGTGCCTGGTCAAATCATCTGCATGCATTGGCGGCGTTGGCGAGCGATCGCAATATCCCCGTCACTGGTTTCGTCCGTGCGTACGCACATCAACCCCTCACTGTAACTCTTGAAGACTGCCAGCAGTGGGGCATGAACCTCAGGTTCTGTGACAGGGTGACCTATGCACAACGGTACGATTCTGGCTGGCATCAGGCGCTCGCCGAAGAATATAACGCCTGGGTGATTCCCGAAGGGGGAGAGGGGCCAGAAGGAGAACAGGGTTGGTCATGTCTGCAACCCATACTGGCGGCATACCGCGAGGTCTGGCTTGCTGCCGGTACCGGGACAACGGCCCGCGGCATTGCAGCGATGATGCCTGCAGACAGTCAGTTGGTTGTGGTGAACTGCGTGGCTGATCGGGGGGCGCTGGCAAGGCGCTGGAGCGCGAATCCACTACCGGTACGAGTCACTTTGCTGGATACCTATCACGGTGGAGGTTTTGCCCGCGCTGACACCGGGCTGATGGATCTTATCCGACGCTATGATCAACTGGGCCTGCCTCTTGATCCTGTGTATACCGCAAAATTGATGGCGGCGTTCGAGGGGGAATCCCCCGATTCCACTGTGCCGCGCCTGTTGATCCACACGGGAGGACTGCAGGGACGTCGCGGCTACGGTCTGGAAATCCGCTAATCCAGCCAGTGATCTGACACTATCATCCAGCGCTGATGCTCCGCCCAGCCATATGGGCCTTCCATGACCAGAGCAATCGAGATGGGCGTACTGAGGTGGCGGAAGTATGAGGCCAGATACTGCAGCAGATCTGTACGGGAAACAGAGAACTTAGCCAGCACCGGGCTCAGCCAGTCGGGTTTGCTGAGCACATACCAGCGACCTTCCGGCAGACAGCTGCCGGCATCTCCTACCGGGCACCAGTAACCGCGCCAGTGATGCGGGGATACTTCCGCGGGAAGAGGCGCCGGAGTGAGTCCGTGAGCGGGGTGAAACAGACAGCCACGCATCAGCGCGGCAGAGTCACAGCGATGAATCCCTTTGGCCTCGAGCACGGCTCGCGCTGCCGGCGCAGAGGCCAGAGGAAGCTGATGATCAAAGGTATGGCGTATCTTACGGCTCAGCAGGTCACGCAGATTCGGGCCGACCCAGTCGGAGCCGATACCCAGATAAAACTTAAGCGCCAGTTCGATATGTTGCGCCGGGTCGCTCTGCTGCAGTATCAGGTCAAGTTCCCCCAGGGTCCGGCCGTTCTGCTGTATCTGCAGATTACTCAGGTGAGGGAGGCCGAAAGTGGTCAGAGCGTCCTGCCAGAGCGTTTCAAACATAAAGCCCAGACGGGGGCTCGTGAAGTCAGGTGCCGGAGACTGGCATGACGCCAGTTGCCGGAAGGCATCGTCAGGTAGCCATTGGGCAGGGTTGCAGCTGGCAGAGTTACGCAACAGGGGGGGACCAAGCACGCTCCATATCTGATCGCGCCGGTATTTCTCCGCAATGGCGAAAAACGGGTGGTCCGGGGCTGGGCAGGCACTGAACAAGCCTTTTAAACTCCTGTGTGGTATAAGTGCCGCAACAATAAGGCGCAGGCCATACCGTGCATCGACTGTGAGGTTACCAGTTTTCTGATGGAAGAGTTCCGCAATATCGGCATCATCGGCCGACTTAACAGTAATAAAGTCATTGAAACTATTCGTCGTCTGTCCCGCTATCTGATTGACGAGGGTTATCACACGATTCTTGATGATCGCATCGCGGAAGTCATGCCCGGTCACGGCATGCAGATCTGTAACGTCAATATGCTTGGTGAGATCTGCGACCTGGTGATTGTCGTCGGTGGTGATGGCAGTCTGCTCGGCGCTGCCCGGGCGCTGGCGAAATACAATACGCCGGTTCTCGGGATTAACCGCGGACGTCTCGGGTTCCTGACCGATATCAGCCCTGATGAAGAAATGTGTGAAGCCGTGCAGGCGGTACTCGACGGCGAGTACGTTGAAGAGCGTCGCTTCCTGCTGGATGCTGAAATCAAGCGTGACGGTAACCCGATCGGCTCAGCCACCGGCCTGAACGACGTCGTTCTTCATCCCGGCAAATCAGCCCGTATGATTGCCTTTGATCTGTATATTGAAGGTCAGTTTGTCTACAGCCTGCGCTCTGATGGCTTAATTGTTTCAACCCCAACGGGTTCTACCGCCTATGCTTTATCAGGGGGAGGCCCGATCATGCACCCGCGTCTTGATGCGCTGGTGCTGGTGCCTATGTTCCCGCACACACTTTCCAGTCGTCCGATTGTGGTCGACGGTAAGAGCGAAGTGAAAATTGTGGTGGATGCCAGTCAGGGACTCTATCCAACGATCAGCTGCGATGGTCAGACGCACATACCCTGTGCGCCGGGCGACAGCATTACGATCCGGAAGAAGTCTCATAAGCTGAAGCTGATCCACCCGAAAGGCCACAACTTCTACGAAATCTGCCGTACTAAACTCGGCTGGAGCAGTAACCTCGGGGACTAAGTATGCATCAGGGTTATGATCTGATTGGTGATATCCACGGGTGTGGACTGACACTGATCGACCTGCTGGAGCAGATGGGGTACACGAAACAGAATGGCGTGTATCAGCACCCCAAGCGCAAAGTCGTGTTTCTTGGCGACATTGTCGACCGTGGTCCGAATATCCGGCTGGCGTGTCACATTGTCAGAGACATGGTCGAAGCGGGTCACGCAGACATCGTGATGGGTAACCACGAATACAATGTAGTGACCTATCTGTCTGAGGCTCCGGCGGGGATGCGTCAGCCTTATCTGCGCCCTCATACTCCGCGCAATAATTTTATTGTTGAACAGACCCTGGAGCAGTTTGCGAACTACCCTCAGGAGTTCAATGACATGCTCGACTGGTTTGTGACCCTGCCACTGTTTCTGGATTACGAGCACTTCCGTGTCGTCCACGCCTGTTGGGATAAAGCCATGATCGACGAGTATCAGCGTCGCTACGGCACCAACACACTGAACCGCAGTCTGCTGCCTGAATCTGTTCAGACCGATTCATTCCTGTATCAGTTTCTCGACCGTATTCTCCGGGGGACGTCTCTGAAGCTGCCCGGTGGGCGTTCGATGACGGCGAAAGACGGCATGGTCCGCCAGTTCTTCCGGACAAAATTCTGGGAGGGTGAACCTGAGCGCTACAACGATGTGATATTCCAGCCCGATCCTCTACCTGAAGATCTGCAGCACGCCTTGCTCAGCCCGGAAGAAAAAGATCAGCTGCTGTTCTACGGACCGGACGAAAAGCCTCTGTTTATCGGGCACTACTGGATGCAGGGCCTGCCTGAACCCATTGTGCCTAATATCGCCTGTCTTGATTACAGTGCGGTTAAATATGGTCGTCTTGCGGCTTATCGTATGGACACCGAAACAAAACTTCAGAAAGGTAAATTCACCTGGGTCCGGGTGGAGAAAAAAGAACGCTGATGCAAGGCCTTGCTGTACTGGCTGCCCCACTGGAGACCGATCTGTCGCCACTGACAGAGCACCTTTGGGCGCAGCGTATCGTTCATCATGTTGTTGAAGACAATCAACAGCAGATTCTGATTCTGGCGGACCCCGCTGACATTCCCCGGGTAGAAAATCTGCTGCAGCGCTGGCAGGCCGGAGAACTGACGCCCGCCGCCACGTCCAGCCGCTTTTCACCAGGCCGGCTTATGCAGCGGATATGGCAGACGCCAGTCGCAGCCAGCCTGGTTCTGATTCTGGTCTGCGTTTTTGCCTGGCAGCATATCAGCCCCGACTGGATCAGCTGGCTGAGGGAAAGCGAGGGCCTCTGGCCTGAGGCCCGCAACCGTCTGAGTACCTACACGGATCTCGGTTTCTGGGCACTCTGGCGGCCGACGATTCTGCATTTCAGCGTTCTTCATATTCTGTTTAATGCCCTCTGGGTCTGGATCTTTGTTGGCGCCATTGAAAAACAGGGCGAACGCGGAGCGATTCTGGCGCTGGTGATCTTCTGTGGCCTTGGCGGTAATCTCCTGCAGTGGTGGGTCGCAGGACCTGCATTCGGGGGCGCATCCGGGGTCGTTTATGGTCTGTGCGCCTATACGGGTCTCAGGCAGACCCGCTTCCGTATTCCGTATGGCATCCCTAAGGGGGTGCTGATCTTAATGGTAGTGATGATGTTATTTACTATTACCGGCGATACTCTGATTCCGGGCCTGTCCGGGATTGCAAATGGGGGCCACCTGGGTGGTCTGCTGGTAGGTTTTTTATTGGCCGTCGTCTGGCCAGTTACTAAACGGGGACAAGATGAATCTCGATGATCTGATCCGTTCACTGACACCTGAAGTGTATGTGAATCTGAAAAATGCGGTGGCGACTGGTCGCTGGCCCAATGGCCGTAAGCTGGAAGATGGCCAGCGTGAACTCTGCATGGAAGCCATTATCTGGTATGAGAATACGCACGACGTGCCGGAGCAGGAGCGGGTGGGTTATATCGATCTGGGTAAAAAAGCGAAAAAGCAGGGCGGGGACGACGATGTCCAGCCACTGACGATTAAATGAGGTCGTATGACTGAGTGGAGCGGGCATCTCGACAAGATGCGTATCCGGCCGGGCAATCCGGTTGAATATTATATGGTTCTGGATGATCAGGAAGTGGCTCTGAATCCACTTCTTGGCAGTGACATTACTCTGACATGGGCCGGAGAAATTCACTGTACTCATTGTGGTCGTCCGTCGAATAAAAGTTTTAATCAAGGGTATTGTTACCCGTGCTTTACCCGTCTGGCGGAATGCGATGCCTGTATTCTCAGTCCGGAAAAGTGCCATTTTCATCTGGGCACCTGCCGCGATAACCGCTTTGCCGAAAAAGTCTGCTTTAATGATCACATCGTTTATCTGGCGAATTCATCCGGGTTAAAAGTCGGTATCACGCGAATGAAAAATATGCCTTCGCGCTGGCTCGACCAGGGGGCAGGGCAGGCATTGCCAGTGGCTCGCGTAGCCAGCCGGCGCATGGCGGGGCTGGTTGAAGATATTATCCGGCGCGACATCTCCGACAAAACTAACTGGCGTGCCATGCTGAAAGACGATGCGGTAGAGCTCGACCTGGTCTCAGAACGGGATCGCCTCGCGGCGCTGTTCTCTGACGAGCTGCAGGCACTGGAGACAGAACAGGGGCCTGGCAGTCTGACCTGGCTTATGAATGAATCTGTCCGCACTTTCCGCTACCCAGTGATTGAGTATCCGGTTAAAGTCGTCAGTCACAATTTTGATAAAACCGCCGACGTGGCAGGCCGGTTAATGGGAATAAAAGGGCAGTACCTGATACTGGACACAGGAGTCATCAACCTGCGTAAGTTCACTTCCTATCAGGTTACCCTCACAGCATAAGGGGCATACACATGCGCGACGCTCAGCCAACTGCGATTCAGTTAACGGACTACAAAGAACCGGCGTATGAGGTCGTGGAGACACACCTCCGCTTTGAACTTGAAGAAGAATTCACCCTCGTTACATCGACCCTGAAAATCCGTCAGCTCGGAGAAAGTAACGAGCTTTTTCTTAACGGTCAGGAACTCGGTTTAGAGAGCATCAGCATCGACGGCCGGGTGCTGGGCGAAGGCGAATATACCCTCGGTGATGAGTCACTGATGCTGACCGGACTGTCTGCAGAACACACGCTGCAGGTTGTGACCCGGATTTATCCTGCAAAAAATACCGCCCTTGAAGGTCTGTACCGCTCTGGCGGTATGTACTGCACGCAGTGTGAGGCGGAAGGCTTCCGTCGTATTACCTATTACCCTGACCGCCCGGATGTCATGTCAGTGTTCACGACAGAAATTATTGCCGATGCCGGGCAGTACCCGGTACTGCTGTCGAACGGTAATCCGGTCTCAGAAGAGGTGATTGGCGGCAAGCGCCATGTGGTGTGGCACGACCCTCATAAAAAGCCGGCGTATCTGTTTGCGCTGGTGGCCGGTGATCTTCTGGTGACAGAAGACAGTTTCACGACCTGCGGTGGTCGTGAGGTTGCGCTGAAAATATTTGTAGAACCACGCAATATCGACAAGACCGCCTATGCCATGGACGCCCTCAAGCGCTCAATGCGTTGGGATGAAGACGTGTATGGTCGCGAATACGATCTCGATATTTTTATGATCGTGGCGGTGGATGACTTCAATATGGGCGCCATGGAAAACAAAGGGCTGAATATTTTCAATTCATCCTGTGTTCTGGCCAATCCTGCGACAGCCACCGATGCTGCGTATCAGCGTATTGAGGCGATTGTTGCGCACGAGTATTTCCATAACTGGTCGGGCAACCGGGTGACCTGTCGTGACTGGTTCCAGCTCAGTCTGAAAGAAGGCTTTACGGTCTTCCGTGATGCCTGTTTCTCTGCAGATATGAACTCTGCGACAGTGAAGCGCGTTGAAGACGCCGGAATTCTCCGTACGGTTCAGTTTGCAGAAGATGCCGGGCCAATGGCGCATCCGGTACAGCCCGACTCTTACATCGAAATTTCTAATTTTTATACCGTCACCATTTATGAAAAAGGTGCAGAAGTCGTCGGCATGTACCACAAAATTCTGGGTGCTGAAGGATTCCGTAAAGGGACCGACCTGTACTTTGACCGCCACGATGGTCAGGCCGTCACGATCAATGAATTTGTTCAGGCGATGGAAGACGCCAACGGCGTCGATTTCACTCAGTTCCGGCGTTGGTATAAGCAGGCAGGCACGCCTGTGGTTGATGTCCTGACCAGCTATGATTCGGGTGCCGGGCGTCTGACTCTGACGTTACGTCAGCACACACCGGACACCCCGGGGCAGACCGACAAACAGCCACTATGGATTCCTGTTCAGCTGGGGCTGATCGGTAAAGATGGCAGCCCGTTAACCGTGACGCCGGATCAGGAAGAATTCTGGACGGAATCAAGTCAGGTGCTGCACTTCCGCGAGGCAGAGCAGACGTTTACCTTCAGTGGTCTGGAGCAGGAGCCTGCCGTCTCGCTGTTCCGTGATTTCTCTGCACCGGTCCGGGTGAATTATCAGCAGTCGCGGGAAACACTGCGCTTCCTACTGCGCCACGACAGTGATGGTTTTAATCGTTGGGATGCAGGTCAGCGCCTGATGCTTACCTGGATTGACGACGCACGGGAAGGGCGCTTCGAACTGAGTGACGACGATATCAATGTATATCGTGAGCTGCTGAACGATACCGACCTGGATCCGGCAATGGTCGCTTATCTGCTGGCACTGCCATCCGAGTCTTACATTGCGGAATTTTCGGGTGAGATAGATCCGCTGGCGATCCACTCCGCGCGTGAAGAAGTCAGCGGTGCGCTGGCGTCTGCGCTGCGTGACGATATCGTTGCCTGTTATCAGCGTCTGAACATTGCCCGTGAATACGAGCCAGATCCGGCTCATATGGCGCAGCGTTCTCTGAAAAACCTGGCACTGAGTTACTGGTCCAGAACCGGTGACGATGGCCTGGCGGCAGCGCAGCAACAGTACCAGAAGGCCGACAACATGACCGATCAGATGGCGGCGCTCCGCGCGCTGGTCAACAGTGGTGATCGTATGCGCGCTCAGAGTGCTCTGGATGACTTCTATGAGCGTTGGCAGAGTGACCCTCTGGTGGTTAATCAGTGGTTGTCAGTGCAGGCAGGCTCGGCCGAAATGGCGACTATTGAACACATTAACGACCTGCTGGCGCACCCGGCGTTCGACTGGCGTAACCCGAATAAAGTACGTTCTGTTATCGGTGCGTTCGCGAACCAGGCCCTGAGCCGTTTCCATTCCGCGGATGGTGAGGGCTATCGTCTGTTGGCCGATGCCGTTATCCGTCTCAACGAAAGTAACCCGCAGATTGCGTCGCGGTTGCTTGCGCCATTGACCCGATGGAAACGATTGGTGCCAAGTCAGTCACAGTTGATGAAAGCAGAGTTGCAACGCATTATGCAGCAGGGCAATCTTTCAAAAGACGTATTTGAAGTGGTCAGCAAGAGTCTTGCGTAAGGAATTCAGAGACGTAAGCCTTTCTGCATGTCTGAGGTCAGGAATGAAGTATAAGAAGTGGATTTTATCGGGTGCCGCCGCTGTTCTCTGTATGGGGGCCGCCACCGGTCACGCTGCTGTCAGTGTTCAGGACGCCGAGCAGTTGAAAACCAGTCTGACACCGATGGGTGCGACAAAAGAAGGTAACGGAAGAGACATACCGCCGTGGCGTGGTGGTCTTACTCTGCCACCGCCTTCGTACACCCATGCAGGTCAGCATCACCCGGACCCTTATCCGGAAGATAAGCCACTTTTTGTGATCACTGCGCAGAATATGATGCAGTATGATCAATATCTGACCGAAGGGCAGAAAGCCCTGTTCCGTACCTATCCCGATTCTTTCCGTATGCCGGTCTATAAAACCCGGCGTACGGCAGCCGCGCCGGAGTGGGTATATGAAAATACCTACAAAAATGCAATCCGCGCTGAATTACAGAACAACGGCAACTCGCTGATGTACGCTTATGGCGGCATCCCTTTCCCGGTGCTTTCCGACGACCCGGCGCAGGCAGGTATCCAGGCTGTCTGGAACCACATTACCCGCTGGCGTGGCGTCTTCCTGCAGATTCAGGCATCCGAAGTGGCCGTACAGAAAGACGGAAACTTCTCGCCGACGACCGTAGAGCAGCAGGTTGAATTTAACTACTACCGTCCGGATAAAACGATTGAAGAGCTTGATAATCTTCTCTTCTACTATCTGTCTGTGACCAAGGCACCAGCGCGCCTTGCTGGTGGCGCTGTACTGGTCCGGGAAACCCTTAACCAGGCCGACGAACCTCGTCAGGCGTGGGGCTACAACGCCGGACAGCGTCGTGTCCGCCGTGCGCCTAACCTGGCATACGATACACCGATCGCTGCGGCCGATGGCCTGCGCTATGCCGACGATACCGATATGTACAACGGCTCACCGGATCGTTACGACTGGAAGCTGATCGGTAAAAAAGAGGTGTATATTCCCTACAACAACTACCGGCTGACGTCTAATACTCTGAGTTACAACGATGTCCTTCGTCCGGGGCACGTCAATTCTGAATATACCCGCTACGAAAAGCATCGTGTCTGGGTCGTGGAAGGAACTCTCAAGAATAACCAGCGTCATGTGTATGGACGCAGGGTGTTCTACATTGATGAGGATACCTGGGGAATTTCGGTTGCCGACCAGTACGACATTAATGGCGAGTTATGGCGCGTCAGCATGTCGTATATGAAAACGTATTATGAGTTGCCTGTTACCTGGTCAGGAATGGATGTTTTCCACGACCTTCGGGCACGTCGCTATCATGTTCAGGGAATGATCAATGAAGAGCCGGAAGCGATTGATTACAGCAATCCGCCACCGGGTGACCGCTATTTCACGCCAGCAGAACTGAGACGTCGCGGTCGACGTTAATTGTTCAATATCTGATCGGGATTCGGAGCGCCAGCGGAACGCTCCGTTCCCGCTTTTCCCTGATTGCGTCTACTCTTAAGGAAGATGGCCTGCGGCTTACATACTGTTACAAGCGCAGGTTAGTCACTTTTGCGCCTGTCGGATAGACTAGCGCGAAAAAACGACAAAGCAATAAAAACGGGGTCTTTTATGTTGTTTAATTTGGTCAGGCCGACCGCTTGTGCAGGTGGGGACGCACAAGTCAGGCAGGGCAGACGCTGGCTCATGGTGGGAGCTATGGCGTTGTCCTCAGTGGTGAATGCCGGTTGGCAGGACCCGCTGGAGACTCCGGCAATGGAGACGCTGCGCGCTCATGAAGAGTTGCTGCTCGATGTTACCAACGCCGGAGATCGTCTTGTGAGCGCAGGGGCTCACGGACACATCGTATTTTCAGATGACGGTGGACTTAGCTGGCGCCAGGGGGAGGTGCCGGTCAGTGTCACACTGACATCTGTCGATTTCTATGGTGAGCGTAACGGCTGGGCCGTGGGTCACGATGGCGTCATTCTTGGCAGTGAAGATGGCGGTAAAACCTGGACTAAGCAGTTTGATGGTTATCAGGCGAACAAAGCCATTCTGGAGGCTGCGCGTAGCAATCTTGCTGTGATGGAAGAGCGTGCTGAACTTGCTGCTGAGGGTTCAGACGAAGAAGCCGACGAAGCAATGATGGCGCTCGAAACTGCGCAGTTTACCCTTCAGGATGCCGAATACGACTTCGAGACTGGCTCAACCAAGCCTTTCCTTGATGTGGAATTCTGGAGCGAAAAAGAAGGTATCGCGATCGGTGCCTACGGTATGGCCTTTACTACCGAAGACGGCGGCAAAAGCTGGCAGGACATGGCGTCCCGTCTGCCGAACCCGGATCGCCTGCACCTGAATTCCATTACCCGCACCGGCGAACAGACCATGGTCATTACCGGCGAAATGGGTCTGCTGCTGCGCTCTGAAGACGCCGGGCAGAGCTGGACGCCGCAACCGAGCCCATACGACGGTTCGCTGTTTGGTCTGGTTGATAAAGACAAACTGCAGCTGTTATTCGCACTGCGTGGACATGTGTATCAGTCCTGGGACGAAGGGATTACCTGGGAAGAGCTGAATACCGGCGTTGAGCAGACGCTGCTTGGCGGTTTCGAAACAGAGAAGGGTGCTGTACTGGTCGGTAATGGCGGTGCAGTGATTCTGCTCGACCGCAATTTCCGTAACCCGCGCTCGGTCATTCTTGAAGGGCGCAAGGCTTCGGCTGCCGTCACCCGTGCCACGCAAGGGCATTTTGTTATCGTCGGAGAAGCCGGAGTGAAGTTGCTTGATCCGCAGGGCCACCTGATGCAGGCCGAGATTTCCATGGCACAAGGGGACCTGTGAAATGAGTGATAAGAAATTTTCCAGTGTTCCTGAACACTACATTCTGTCGCCGGAAAGCGAACCATTTCTTGAGCGTCTGATCTTCAACAACCGCGGTATCGTCATTGCGGTTCTGATGATGCTTACCGCGCTGTTCGGTTTTGGACTGACGAAGGTAACGCTCGACGCCAGTATTGAAAAATACATTCCGCTTAACCATGAGTACATCCGTAATTATCTGGTTCACAAGGACGAGATGAAGAGCGGTGTCGCCAACGTGAAGATCGCGGTCGAGACGACCTCGGGCGATATTTTCACCAAAGACTACATGGATACGCTGAGCAAAATCAGCGACGAGATCTTCTTTATTAAGGGCGTCGACCGCTCAGGAATGCAGTCGCTCTGGACGCCGAATGTGCGCTGGACCGAAGTCACAGAAGAAGGTTTTCAGGGCGGCCCGGTTATTCCGAGTACTTACGATGGTTCGCGCGATAGCCTCGAACAGGTCCGTCAGAATGTGCTGAAGTCAGGACAGGTCGGGCGTCTGGTTGCGAACAACTTCGAGTCGGCCATTATTGACGTACCCCTGGTCGAGAATGACCCTGAAACGGGTGAAAAACTGAGCTACGCGGCGTTCAGTAAAGAGCTGGAAGAAAAGGTACGTTCTCAGTTCCAGAACGACCAGTACCGGATCTATATCACTGGCACGCCGAAGAAGTTAGGTGACCTGCTGGAAGGTGCCAAATCTATTGGCCTCTTCTTCCTGGCGGCAATGGTGATGACGGCCATTCTGCTGTTCCTGTATTCACGCTGCCCTCGTGGCACTATCGTGCCTATTGTCGCGTCTCTGATTGCCGTTGTCTGGCAGCTTGGCTCACTGGCGCTGATGGGCTTCACGGTGGATCTGTATTCGGTACTGGTGCCTTTCCTGGTGTTTGCGATTGGCATCAGTCATGGCGTACAGATCATTAACGGGATTGCGATTGAGGCAGGCAAAGGGGCAAATCCTCTGCAGGCCGCCCGTCATGCTTTCCGTGGTCTGTATGTACCGGGCATGCTGGCGCTGTTGTCGGATGCAATTGGCTTCCTGACCCTGCTGTTTATTGATATTGGGGTGATTCAGGAGCTGGCGATTGCGGCGAGTGTGGGCGTGGCCATGATTATTGTGACCAACCTTGTTCTGCTGCCAATCATTATGTCGTACATCGGCATCAGCCAGTCGGGTGTTAATCACGCCCGTAAAGCTGAAGAAAATGCCTCTGGTATCTGGCGTGCACTGTCTTCTTTCGCTAACCGTAAAGTCGCCCCTGTACCTATCGTTCTGGCGATTGTTATGGCGGTCTTCGGTTATTTCTACAGCCAGGGGCTGAAAATTGGCGACCTTGATAAAGGTGCGCCAGAACTTCGCGCTGACAGCCGCTATAACCTGGATAACGCTTACATGGTCGGAAATTACTCGACCAGCTCCGACGTTATGGTGGTTATGGTAGAGACGCCACCTGAGCAGTGTAATGCTTATAAGGTGATGGACGCGATGGACCGCTTTATGTGGTACATGGAGAACGTTCCGGGCGTGCAGTCGACCACGTCTCTGGTGACCGTATCCAAGCTGGTTACCAAATCAATGAACGAAGGTAATCTGAACTGGTCTGCGCTGTCACGTAACCAGACCATTCTTAATACCTCGATTCAGCGCGCGCCAGATGCACTGCTTAATTCAGACTGCTCTATGGCTCCGGTGATTATTTATCTGAATGATCACAAGGCTGAGACACTCGAAACTGTGGTCGCTGCCGTTGAGAAATTCAAAGAGACCTACGACGACCACGTTGACCAGAAGTTCTACACCTACCGTTTTGCAGAAATCGAAGAAGCCATCAGCAGTGGCGAGCTTGAGTCTGTGCCGGTGCGCTTCCAGTTAGCTTCGGGTAATGCGGGTATTGAAGCGGCGACTAACCAGGTTATCGCGGATGCTCAGGGTACTATGCTGATCTTCGTTTACGTTGTGGTATTTGTACTCTGTTTTATTACTTTCCGCAGTCTGACCGCGGTGGCCTGTATTCTGATCCCTCTGGCGCTGACTTCTATTCTGAGTCAGGCGCTGATGACGTATCTGGATATCGGCGTGAAAGTAGCAACATTGCCTGTGATTGCCCTCGGGGTGGGGATTGGTGTCGACTACGGCATCTATATCTATAATCGCCTGGAAGTCATGATCGTTGCCGGGAAGTCGATGCAGGAAGCGTTCTTCGAAACGCTGCGTTCAACAGGTAAGGCGGTGAGCTTTACCGGTGTGACCCTGGCCATCGGTGTTGCGACCTGGATTATCTCGCCAATCAAATTCCAGGCAGACATGGGTATTCTGCTGACCTTTATGTTCCTCTGGAATATGTTAGGTGCGCTGATTCTCCTGCCAGCCCTGGCGAGCTTCCTGCTGCGTCCTGAACGCATGATCGAGCGCCATAAGCGTCGTCACGGTGATGTACCACCGGCGGGTTGATTAAAAACAGGGTAAGATAATGCCCCGGCAGAGCAACCTGCCGGGGCATTTTTATGTGAGGAGTATTTATGAAGAGTCCATTAGGGCTGGAAGCCAGGCTGCCAGTATTTGATCTGTTCAAAGATTCGTTATTTCTTCTTTGGACTAAGCGTACCCGACTGATCAGCATGTTCCTGCCTCTGATTCTGATCCTTGTTGTACTGGATCACTTCAGTACACAGCTACAGGCTGAAATGTTCGCGGCCTTTGAACAGGCGACAGACACCAATCCCGCTGTATTTGAAAAGTATGGGCGTATGATCTTTTTCGGGCTGACGTCTATGCTGCTGAGTGTGTTGCTGGCAACCACAGTGCATCGCTTCAGCCTGCAGGACCCGTCGCAATGGCCTCTGAATGCACTCCGCGTCCCTACGCGTTATGACCTGAAATATCTCCTGCGTTCAATCGTTGTCGTTCTTGCGTCAGCGTTTGTGGGCGGGATCGCCGTTATGATGGCCTCAGTGGTGCTTGCCAGCGTTATGGGGCCAGAAGAGGCGCAGAAATTATCTGTTGTCGTGGCCGTACCCTGCCTGATGCTGATGATCTACGTGATGGCGCGCCTGTCGGTGACCTTGCCAGAAATTGCGATTGGTACTGAGGGCTCTGATCTTGGACGGGCCTGGCGCATGAGTCAGGGGAATGGCAGCCGCCTGGTGATTGTTGTGCTGGCATTACCGCTTCTGGTCAGCTCACCATTTATTCTTCTGGCCAATGTTGGCAACACAGTGACCGATATTATTGCCGCATTCGGTGTTTACTTTATGACTCTGATTTCAATTACGGTCCTGTCACTCAGTTATCAGTTTCTCGTCGAGTTTTATGAGCCGCAGGAAGATGAGCAGGTTGTGGCAGAAGACAATAAAGACGACAGCGGTATGGACGCCTGACATCCGATGAAACTCGGTGACCTGAGTATCACCTACGTTGAGCTGCTGGCGCGGGCCATGGACAGTCTGGGGACGCCTCCGGCGCCCTTGCTGGAGCAGTTCCGCATCGAAGCATCGACATTGTCGTCGCCCGATACCCGCATCAGTATTCCGCGCTTTATGCGTCTCGGACACACTGCGATACAGCAGACCGGTGCGCCCTGGCTTGGGTTGCAGATGGGGCGGATTTCACAGCCCTCCCACCTCGGTGTGGCGGGCTTGCTGGCCATGACCGCACCGACACTGCGTGAGGCGCTTCAGGCCGTCGCTGATTATGAATTGCTGTCCAGCTATAACTCTCGTGGTGCTTCGGCCTTCTCCGTAAATCAGGGGCAGGGCAGGCTGACGTTTTACTCCATCAGCCCCTATAACGAGTACAACCTCTTCGTGGTGGATTCTGTGCTCGGCGGCTGGTTCCGCCTCCCGGAAGCCCTGACGGGTAAGCAGGGGCTGGTGCAGTCGGTTCAGATTGAATTTGACGAGCCTTCGTATGCTGCCCGTTATCAGGAGCATTTCCGTTGTCCGGTGCATTTTGGCGCAGAGAGCAACAGCATCATTCTCAGCCGCGAGGCACTCGATCTGCCGGTGCTGCAGCGCTGCGCTTCCGTTTATGAAGGCCTGAAACGTCAGGCAGACCGTGAGCTTGAACGAGTGCGTCTTGGTCTGAGTGTGCGTGAAAGTGTGGCCCGTTCAATCGGTCCGCTGCTGAATGGTCAGACGCCGGAACTGGAAGTCGTTGCCCGACGCCTTAATATGGCCCCGTGGACACTCAGACGACGTTTACAGGCAGAGGGGGTGACGTTTCAACAGGTATTAAATGAAACCCGTCAGGCGTTAGCAGAGAGCTATGTGCGGGATACTGCGTTGACCTTAGGGGAAATTGCGTATGTGTTGGGGTTTGGATCAGCTGCGGCCTTCCAGCGCGCTTTCAAGCGCTGGACCGGCGAAGCGCCAGGCCGCTACAGAGAGTTGAGACGGTAATTTACATCTCAACCGCATCATCACAATCGTCATCGAAATCATCGAATCCGACTTCTAACAGATCATCAATGTAATCAGACATATTGATCTCCTTTTTTCTTTTTAAATATTCCAATATTTCCAGTGTGCACTTTTTACTCAGCATAACCTGTGCCACCTTCAGGATTAAATGTAGTCGCTGCCAGAGAATTGACAAGGCATCCTTACCTTTGTTCCCCGGTCTTCCCTGTGACTACGGGGTCAGAATAGGCGCGGAATATGACTAGGATATGACAATGCTTCAATAAGTTGGTTAAAAATCGGTCAGGGAGTGTATAGACAAAAGCAACAGAGCTGCGCCAAATTGGTGCGCAAAGGTAAATCGTGGGGCAGGGGATCTTAAAAAAGATGGCGGACGGCCGGGCTTGCGCTCAAGCGGGGCTCGAACCAGGCGTATATTTAAAAAGGGGATCTTAAGAAAGATGGCGGACTGGACGGGACTCGAACCCGCGACCCCCGGCGTGACAGGCCGGTATTCTAACCAACTGAACTACCAGTCCGCATTGTGATCACTTTTTTGCAAAGTGATGGTGGGTGATGACGGGATCGAACCGCCGACCCTCTGCTTGTAAGGCAGATGCTCTCCCAGCTGAGCTAATCACCCATATTGTCGGGTGCTTATCTTTTCCTGTATTACTGCGTTGTTCCTCGCTCGTCCCTTCGCCTACCAGTAGGTATGTCTCAGGGTACTCGCTGCGGTACGCCTTGTACTACAGAAAAATCTTTCGCACATCAGAAGAGTATGAACAGTAAAGCCGTTTAACTCTTATTACTTCTTTATCGTAGAAGTAGATGGCGGACGGACTGGGCGGCACTCCGAGGACTCGACGTGAGCCAGTATCGTTCGCGTTCAATTTTACTTCTTGAAAGAAGATGGCGGACTGGACGGGACTCGAACCCGCGACCCCCGGCGTGACAGGCCGGTATTCTAACCAACTGAACTACCAGTCCACATTTGGTGGGTGATGACGGGATCGAACCGCCGACCCTCTGCTTGTAAGGCAGATGCTCTCCCAGCTGAGCTAATCACCCACATTTGAGGTGCTTATCTTTTTCCGTACTGCTGCGTTGTTCCTCGTTCGCCCCTTCGCCTACCAGGTGGTATGTCTCAGGGTGCTCACTGCGGTACGCCTTGCATTACGAAAAAATTTATCGCACTTCGAAAGCGTTGTTGAGGTTAAGTACTCAACATATTGAAAGTTGGCGGACTGGACGGGACTCGAACCCGCGACCCCCGGCGTGACAGGCCGGTATTCTAACCAACTGAACTACCAGTCCACTTTCAAAAACTGAGTCTTTTCAGACTCTTGCATCAGGATTTGGTGGGTGATGACGGGATCGAACCGCCGACCCTCTGCTTGTAAGGCAGATGCTCTCCCAGCTGAGCTAATCACCCATGTCCTGAAGCGAGGTCGCATTCTACTCGTGTGACCTCGTATGTCAAACACTTATTAAATATTTTTGTACTTTTTTCAGTAACTTGCGCTCAGTCTTTGCGTTTGTCCCGCCACACCAGAAGCGACGGCGTCAGAATCAGTGTCAGGACGGTTGCGAAGGTCAGGCCACCGGCAATTGCGGTCGACAGTTGCGTCCACCATTGCGATGACGGAGCCCCCATACTGAACTCGCGATGCAGCAGGTCGATGTTCCACTGCATAACCATAGGAATCAGGCCAACGACGGTGGTCACCGCGGTAAGGAGAACCGGTCGCAGACGTATCGCTCCTGTGCGTAATGCCGCGTCAAAGGCGTTCAGGCCACTGCTGCGCATACTGTTATAGGTATCGATCAGTACAATGTTGTTATTCACCACAATGCCCGCCAGTGAAATCACCCCGACACCACTCATGACGATGCCGAAAGGTTCGCCACGGATCAGCAGCCCCATGAGTACGCCAGCAACTGAGAGCACAATCGCACTCATGATCAGGCCGGCCTGGTAGAAGCTGTTAAACTGAGTCACCAGCAGGGTGACCATCATAAAAATGGCGATAGAGAAAGCTGACATCAGGAAAATACCGGTTTCCATCTGCTGCTCGAAATCACCACGGAATTTCGGCATTACATTCTTTTCCTGCCAGTCGATGTCTTTCAGTTGCTCACCCAATTGCGCGATTTTCTCGTTGGAGTTTACTCCTTCGTTCACGTTGGCGGTGATCAGATAGCGCCGCTTACCATCTACGCGGACGATATCTCCGGTTTTTGGTATCGCGGTACGGGTAACAAACTGGCTCAGAGGGATCAGTCCCTTCGCCGTTTTAATATTTACATCGGTAAACAGATCAATGGTGCGCTTGCTGGCAGGGTAGCGCAGCAGTATATCCAGCTCTTCGTCAGAATAATCCGGTTGGAATTGCGTGATGATCTGACCACCCGTAATCATACGGACCAGTGAGCCGATTTCAGCAACGCTGGCGCCATAACGCACGGCTTCTTCCCGGTCGATATCAAGACGCCACTCAACACCATCTAAAGGTCGGTCATCACGCACATCTTTGAGTTCGTTGTCGGCTTTCAGCAAGGCCAGCATTTCATCGACGACAGGGTTCAGTTCGGCTTCGGATCGTCCACTCAGTTGCAACTGGATCGGAGGTCCGCCTGCTGGCCCGCCTTCTTTCTTACGGGTTTCGATAATAATACCGGGTAAGTGCGCTGTGCGTTGTTCAATTTCACGCAGAATTTCATCGGCGGTACGGCGTGATGACCAGTCGATGAGTTCCAGCTGAATACGTCCAACCAGATCAGGTGGGGAAGATTCCATGCCGCCCTGAGGTGGACGCACAAACACGGAGGTATAAATGGCATCGATTTCGGCGATGTCGAACAATTGGTATTCCACTTCGCGAACGATCTCTTCGCGTTCGGCAAATGACAGGTTGCCTCGGGCACGAACATCCACCATTGCGACGTCGACGTCCACATCCGGGAAAAATTCGGTGCCGTGTCCGGCCACCCAATAAACCCCAAAAGACATCAAAACGAACAACAGTACCGCGGCACAGGTTTTACCCGGATTTTTCAGGGCAGTGCGCAGTACCCTGACGTATGAAGCAGAAAAACCAGAGAGTTTTTCGAACTCTCCTTTTTCTGCGGCCAGAATTTTATCCAGAGCTTCCTGATCGTGATGGCCAGGTCGGCCAACCACTTTGCCCACCGCCGGTATAACAATCAACGCCATGATTAAAGAGCCAGAAAGCGTAAACAGCAGCGTCAGCGGCAGATATTTCATAAACCCGCCCATCACACCTGGCCAGAACAGAAGGGGGAGGAAAACAGCCAGTGTGGTCGCCGTCGATGCAATTATTGGCCAGGCCATACGGCTTGCCCCTTCCTTATACGCATCGCGTGGGCAGGCTCCTTCTGCCAGTCTGCGGTCGGCGTATTCCACAACGACAATAGCGCTGTCGACCAACATACCGACAGAGAGAATCAGAGCAAACAGAACAACCATGTTCAGGGTGTCGCCCATGCCATTGATGGCCATAATTCCCATCAGGAAAGCGCCAGGAATTGCCAGCCCCACTAATAACGAACTACGTACGCCGAGACTGCCGAGAATAATTATAAATACCAGCAGAGTTGCGACTAGCACGCTGTTAAACAGGTCGTTAAGCATGGTGCGGATCTGCTTAGATTCATCCTGAATTACGCCGATTTTTACGCCCTGCGGCAGCATGGCTTCCGCGGCTTTGGTGATTGCCCGCACTTCATCGAGTGTTTCAATAATATTTGCGCCAATGCGCTTTTTGATTTCCAGAGCGACGGCGCGTTCGCCATTAACGCGGGCACCCGTGCTGGGATCTTTGAAAGCAAGGCGACCGACGGCCACATCCTGAAATAACACAACTTCGTCGCCAACGCTTTTTACCGGCAGGCGTAATAAGCCCTCGATATCTTCGATACGGCCGGGAATTTTGACCGAGAAACGGCCTTCTTCATTATTCAGGTCTTCGGTGGCGACGAGCAGACTGTTGTTTCTCAGCAGGTTTCCGACTTCAGTCAACGACAGGCCATAGTTATCCATCTTGGCTGGATCAATAATTAATTCAGCCACCTGTTCGCGTTTGCCCTGAATATTGACTTCAAGAACACCCGGGAGTGACTCAATACGCTTTTTCAGTTCATCGGCAGCGAAATACAGAACATTTTCATTCACATCACCGGCAAGGGTGACCACCATCACCGGAAAAAGGGCAACGTTAATTTCACGTACGACCGGCTCTTTACTGTCGACCGGTAATTCACCCACGGCGTCATTTACTTTGTTGCGAACATCGTCGAGGGCGTCGTCAATATCAACGTTGCTGTAGAACTCCAGCTGAATCGACAGGTGACCAAAGGTCGCTGTCGAAATCATCTCTTTCAGGCCTTCAAGACCCTGCAGCTGGGTTTCCAGAGGCTCGTAAAGAAGGCTGTCGGCATCTTCTGGTGAAATACCATCGTGGGTGACAGACACATAGACGTTGGGGATGGTGACGTCCGGTGAGCTTTCTTTCGGAATGGTCATCAGGGTGACCGACCCAGTGATCAACAGCAGTGTAAACAGCATGATCACCGTGCGGTGACGGTTAATCGCCGCTTCAATCATGGCTCTCATTGGTCAGCGGCCTTTTTATCAGTATTATTTTTTTCAGAACTGGTTTCTTCGGAGCTATTTTCTGCTGTGCTGGTGTCAGCGGGTACATCTTTTTGCGATTTACCAGTGTCGACAGCATTCACCTGGGTGCCATCAGGCACAAAGCCCTGGCCGCTGGTGATCAGGCGCAGCTCGCCATGCGGTCCGATAATCCAGATTCCTGTGGTGCCAGCCTCCAGAATTGAAACGTCCACCACCTGTACGCGATCTTCGTCGTCCAGCACTTTAAGTCCCAGTCCGCCCTGGTCATTAACGATCAGCAGGGCCGGGGAGATTTCATAGGCATCGTGAGTCCCCTGAGGGATGTAAAGCGTGGCAGTCTGGCCGTCGAACAGGCGTGAATCCGGCTGGGCTACTTTCATCTCAACCGGGTAAGTACGGGTGTCCGGAGATGCCGAGCTGGCGACAAATGTCAGAGTGCCATCAATGCGGGTGCCATCGGTCAGCAGGGCATATGCCGGCGTGCCGGCTTCCACTGAGCGGATAATATTTTCAGACACCGCTCCTTTCACCAGCATAGTGCGGTTATCAATCACGCGGATAAGAGACTTGCCCGGAGACACGTATTCGCCAGCTTCGACGTAGCGCTGGTCATAAATGCCGTCAAATGGCGCGCGGATTTCTGTTGCCTCAAGATCAAGACGGATAGCCGTGAGGGCGGCTTCGGCTTCTGCCAGTTCAGATTCCGCAAGCACGACGGCTGACTGGTTAGTCAGATCGCGTTTGAACAGGTTTCGGGTGCTTTCGGTTTCCAGCTGGCGGCGTTTCAGTTGTGCCTGTGCCTGCTTCAGGCGCTCGGGCAGATCACGCTGATCAATTTTCAGAATCAGGTCACCTTTATTGACCTGGCTGCCACGGGATTTGCGGATTTCAGTGACTTTACCACTCACTTCTGCCACGACATCGACGGTACGGTTCGCAGCAACATGCGCAGAAATTCTGACGGAATGTGCTTTGGATTCGGGCTGCAGCGTCTTATAACCCACATTGAAAGCCGTGCTTTCCGGGGTTAGTGAGCGTTCAGTGCTGTCAGCATCAGGTGCACCACCGGAGAGTACCCAGAGAACGATCAGAAGTGCGATAACGATCGCTAACATGTGCGAGCGGTTCAGGGAGCGTGTCATTGTCATTGTTATCCTGTACTTGAGCGCAAAGTTCCGGGTTGTAACTTACTCTACTGACTAAAACAATGGCCTGTACGGCAGAGTTTAGTTACAGATTGTTGCAGAGTCAGAACAATCATAGCCTGACTGCCGGCATCTGTATGCGACATCCGGACTTTATCTGCGCGCCCTGATACTATGCGCCGCAATTATGAGGGTACCGAAACATGGCAATTTTACGTTTACAGCAGGTGGAGCTGGCTTTTGGTGACCACGTCCTGCTGGACAAGGTGGATCTTGATATTCAGGACGGTGAGCGCCTGTGTATTGTCGGGCGTAATGGCGAAGGCAAATCAACACTGTTGAAGATACTGCTGGGCGAAGTGTTGCCCGACGATGGACAGGTAGTACGCCGCGACCTGTTGCGTATGTCATCGTTACAGCAGGAGTTGCCGAAATCAGTCAGCAGTCGCGTCTACGACATTGTTGCTGAAGGTCTGGGAGATCTGGGAAGTGTCATCGCCGCCTACCACGATGAAAGCGCCCGTGGTGCTGACGCTGATCTGAAAAAGCTTGAGACGCTACAGACACGTATTGAGGCGTCCGATGGCTGGCGCTGGCAGCAGAAGGTTGATGCGATCATCCAGCGTCTTAACCTGCCTGCAGAGACCAGCTTTGCCGAGCTGTCCGGTGGTTGGCAGCGCCGGGTGATGCTGGCCCGGGCACTGGTGACCGAGCCAGAACTGCTGGTGCTCGACGAGCCAACTAACCACATGGACGTCGAAACCATTGAATGGCTGGAAGAACAGCTGAAACAGTTTAACGGCGCACTGGTATTTATCAGTCACGACCGGGCCTTCGTGCAGGCGCTGGCAACCCGGATTGTGGATCTGGACCGTGGCCACTTATATAACTGGCAGGGCGACTATCGCGGGTTTCTGGAGTTCCGTGAGAAACGTCTGGAAGACGAAGCGACCCAGAACGCGCTGTTCGATAAACGCCTTGCCGAAGAAGAAAAGTGGATTCGTCAGGGCATTAAAGCCCGACGTACCCGTAATGAAGGTAGGGTAGAGCGCCTGAAAGAAATGCGCAAAGAGCATCGCGCCCGGCGTGATCTTACCGGGACTGCCAACCTGGCCATGACCTCCAGCGAAAACTCGGGTAAGCAGGTGTTTGAGATCAACAACGTCAGCTACACCTGGAAAGACTCACCTCAGGTGAAAGACTTTTCGTCGCTGGTGATGCGTGGCGATAAAATTGGTCTTGTTGGTCCGAACGGTGTGGGTAAAAGTACACTGCTTAAGCTGCTGCTCGGTCAGATGCAGCCGCAGGAAGGTAACATCCGCACCGGTACTAAGCTCGAAGTTGCCTACTTTGATCAGTCGCGTAACGTGCTGGACGAAGACAAATCCATTGCCGACAACGTCGCTGATGGCAAAGATCACGTCATCGTGAACGGCCAGAGCCGTCACGTCATCGGTTATCTGGGAGACTTCCTGTTCCCGGCGGTGCGCGCGCGCACTCCGGTGAAAGCGCTGTCAGGGGGAGAGCGTAACCGCGTTATGCTCGCCAAACTGTTCCTGAAGCCATGCAACCTGCTGGTGATGGACGAGCCGACCAACGACCTCGACATCGAAACGCTGGAACTGCTTGAAGAAAAGCTGATGGAGTATGACGGTACTTTGCTGCTGGTCAGTCACGACCGGGAGTTTATAGATAATGTCGTTACCCAGCTCTGGGTGTTCGAAGGTGAAGGTCTGATCGACGAGCAGGTCGGCGGCTACAGCGACTGGCAGGCCCGTAAAGCCAGCCGTCCAGTCGCTAAGTCCGAAAACAAAGCGCCCGTAAAAGCCGACAAAAAACCTGCCGTCGCGCCTGAGCCAGTGGCCCGCCCGGTCGAGAAGAAAAAGCTGTCGTACAAACTTCAGCGTGAGTTAGACATGTTGCCTGATGAGATTGCCAAAGCCGAAGCAGAGCGTGATCGCCTGGTCGCGATTACTCAGGCCGGAGATTTTTACTCAGGTGATCAGGATAAGGTGCAGAAGACACTGGCCGAGCTGGCTGCTGTCGAAGAAACGCTTGAGGAGCTTGAAATGCGCTGGTTAGAACTTGAGGAGATGACCGAATGATCTGGCCTGTGATGCTTCTGGTCGGCCTGGTGGTGTTTGGCTCGGTGTATTGGCTGAAACCCAGCCCGAGAGACAAACGCCTGGCAGAGCTTCGTCTGGATGCGATTAAGCGCAAACTTCAGGTGCGGCAGTTTACTTATAAGCCCGACAGCGCAAAGACGGGTATCCGGGATGACATTACCGGCACCAGTTATACCCTGATGGACAACGCTAAGCGGAATGACTCCGGGTTGCGCTGGCGTGTTGCCGGGCAGGGCGGCTGGGATACCGAAGGCCTGCCGGAAGGGCTGGCCTGGCACAATCAGGGCACCGCTGACGACGCTGCGCGTCTGACAGCGGCTCTGGCAGAACTCAATGATGATCTGTTGCTGGTCGAAGTATTCGGCAACCGTGTGACTATGATTCCGGCCGAAAGAAAAACCGCGACCGCTGAATCCTATCAGCGGTTTCTGGAAGCCCTCCTGCCGCGTTGAGGCAGGAGGTTATTCGTAGTGCTCACCCAGCCCGGTCAGGCTGGAGATAATGCTGTCGTTGTAATTCAGCACCAGAAAAGGCACTGAGTTCTCGTTGTAGTTTTCGATGGAGCGACGCAGAAAACCCCATTTGCTGCGGATGTTGCGGACCGTGCGCTGATCGCGTTCAGAGACCTGATTGTCCAGGTTGCTGAGCAGAGTATCAAAACGATCTGCCATCTCGCTCGGTGTGTTCTTGTGGTAGCCGACAAATACCTGCCCAAGGTTGCTTGTGCCCCGTGCGGTGTACTGTGCGGTGATATTGGCCATCTGGAACGACAGATCGCGGATCAGCTGAGCGGTCTGTTCTTTTTTGTCTGACGGCGTTGTATGACTGCTGAGGTACACAGCGGCAGCTTCGTCTACCTTCAGGCAGGCGTCGCCCATCTCATCCACCAGTCGGATATCCGGGTAGCCACGCGAAACGATATCGCGGCGGTTGTCGGTCATCAGGCGGTTAAATTCATTCCAGGCTTCGGTCAGGGTTGTTGCCAGCGCCTGTTCTTCTTCCGATTCTGCACTATTCTGTACCCTCACCAGAGCCGCATAGACATTTTCGAGATTGAGATCGATCCGGTTCGCGTACTTAATATCCGCTTCCAGCCCGTTGTACATATAGAAGCTGGTCATAGCATCAGTGGTTTTCAGCCTGATGGTGTGCAGATCTTCCGGCGCAGGCGGAGCGGCCTGGACCAGAGCAGAATACAGACTCCCCAGGATTAAGGCCGCGTGCGCTAATGGCTTTATTATTGTTTTCATGAAAGTCACTTAACATCCTTAATACAGGTTTGATTGTATGGATCGGTGGCCTAATCGCCATAGCAGCTTACAAAGGTTAACAATTTTTTCCTGTTGCCCGGCAAAGTGCTGTTAAGGCCGTCACAGAAGTCGCCAGTCTGTCAGACGCGAAGAGGCCATCTATTGACTTTCAGGCCGCTTTCTAGGAAGGTGTGCCACTCAGATTCAAACGCCCGTATGAATTGTTTGAATTTTAAACAGCGGGCGTTGATTCACCAACCGGCAGTGTCCATCGGAAGACAGACACGGCAGCCAACAGCAAACCACCATGTGGAGATCAGTTGATGATTTACGAAGGTAAAGCCATCACGGTAACCCTGATCGACGGCGGAATCGCCGAACTGAAATTCGATCTGCAGGGCGAATCAGTAAACAAGTTCAACCGTGTAACACTGGAAGATCTGGACGCAGCTGTAAAAGCGATCCAGGGTAACAGCGATGTTAAAGGCGTACTTGTTACTTCAGGCAAAGACGTATTTATCGTAGGCGCGGACATCACCGAATTCGGCACGACGTTCAAAGGCAGCGAAGAAGAAATCGCAAGCTGGACTCTCGAAGCCAACCAGATCTTCAACGCGGTTGAAGACCTCGAAGTTCCTACTCTGACTGCGATCAACGGCATCGCACTGGGTGGCGGTTTCGAAATGTGTCTGGCGACTGACATGCGTGTAATGTCTGAGAAAGCCAAAATCGGTCTGCCAGAAGTGAAACTGGGCCTCATGCCTGGCTTCGGTGGTACCGTTCGTCTGCCACGCGTTATTGGCGCAGACAACGCAATCGAATGGATCTGCATGGGTGCAGAGAACAAGCCTGAAAAAGCTCTGAAAGACGGTGCGGTTGACGCAGTTGTTGCAGCTGACAAGCTGAAGGAGCAGGCCGTTGAGATGCTGAAAGCGGCAATCGCTGGCGAGATCAACTGGCAGGCACGTCGCGAAGAGAAGAAAGCAAAGCTGAAGCTCAACGCGATGGAAGCCATGATGGTATTCGAAACTGCGAAAGGTTTCGTTGCGGGCCAGACCAAAGGTCACTACCCAGCGCCCATCGTTGCAATCAAGACTATGCAGAAAGCTGCAAACTCTCCACGCGACAAGGCTCTGGAAGCCGAAGCAAAAGGCTTCGCGCAACTGGCTAAAACTTCAGAGAGCAACGCTCTGATCGGTCTGTTCATGAACGACCAGCTGCTGAAGAAGAAAGCAAAAGACTACGACAAGAAAGCCAAGCCTACTAACAAGGCTGCGGTACTTGGCGCAGGTATCATGGGTGGCGGTATCGCTTATCAGTCTGCACTGAAAGGCACCCCAATCATGATGAAAGACATCAACGAAGCAGGTATCGAGCTGGGCTTGAACGAAGCCAACAAGCTGCTGGCCAAGCGCGTTGAGAAGAAGAAAATGAAGCCTGCTGCTATGGGTGAAGCGCTGAACCGCATTCGTCCTACTCTGTCTTACGGCGACTTCGGTGACGTAGACACTGTGGTAGAAGCCGTTGTTGAAAACCCGAAAGTGAAGAAAATGGTTCTGGCTGACCTGGAAGACCAGGTAACTGAAGACACCATCATTACTTCTAACACCTCGACTATCAGCATCGACCTGCTGGCAGCAGACCTGAAGCGTCCTGAGAACTTCCTGGGTATGCACTTCTTCAACCCAGTGCACATGATGCCTCTGGTAGAAGTTATCCGTGGTTCCAAGACCTCTGAAGAAGCGGTTGCTACCGTGGTTGCTTACGCGAAGAAAATGGGTAAAACCCCAATCGTTGTAAACGACTGCCCGGGCTTCCTGGTTAACCGTGTTCTGTTCCCTTACTTCGCTGGTTTCGCTGGCCTGGTTCGTGACGGTGGTGAATTCACCAAGATCGACAAAGTCATGGAGAAGTTCGGCTTCCCAATGGGTCCTGCTTACCTGCTTGACGTTGTTGGTATCGACACCGGCGTTCACGCTAACGAAGTAATGGCTGAAGGCTTCCCTGACCGTATGAAGGGCGACTTCAAGTCAGCCATGGAAGTGATGTTCGAAAACGAACGTTACGGCCAGAAGAACGGCAAAGGTTTCTACGCATACGAAACCGACAAGAAAGGCAAGCCTAAGAAAGTTGTTGATCCAACAACTTACGAGCTGATCAAGCCTGTTGTTGCCGACGCGAAAGACTTTGACGCAGAAGAAATCATCGCACGCTGCATGATTCCAATGTGTATCGAAGTAGCACGTTGTATTGAAGAAGGCATCGTAGACACTGCTGCTGAAGCAGATATGGGCCTGATCTTCGGTATCGGCTTCCCTCCATTCCGTGGTGGTGCGTGCCGTTACATGGATTCCATCGGTATGGCTGACTTCGTTGCTCTGTGCGACAAGTACGCTCACCTTGGCAATCTGTACAAAGCAACCGATCGCATGCGTGAAATGGCAGCGAACGGCGAAAGCTACTTCGGTTAATAGCGCACAGGAGAATTTAAACCATGTCTTACAATCCAAAAGACGTAGTTGTAGTAGATGCAGTGCGCTCACCAATGGCTCGTTCCAAAGGTGGCGCATTCCGCAACGTACGTGCAGAAACTATCTCTGCAAACCTGATCAACGCTCTGTTTGAGCGTAATCCAGGCGTAAACCCAGCACTCGTAGAAGACATCATCTGGGGCTGTGTAAATCAGACTCTGGAACAGGGCTTCAACGTTGCTCGTCAGATCGGTCTGATGACTGTTGTGCCAAAAGAAGCAGGCGCACTGACTGTTAACCGTCTGTGTGGTTCTGCCATGTCTGCTATCCACACTGCCGCTCAGGCGATCCAGACTGGCAACGGCGACGTGTTCGTTGTTGGTGGTGTTGAGCACATGGGCCACGTGAACATGCAGCACGGTTTCGACCACAACCCACAAGCCTCTAAGTACTCTGCAAAAGCATCCAACATGATGGGCCTGACTGCAGAAATGCTGGGCAAAATGCACGGCATTACCCGTCAGCAGCAGGACGAGTTCGCAGCGCGTTCACACCGTCTGGCTCAGAAAGCGACTGACGAAGGCAAGTTCAAGAACGAAATCGTTCCTATGTACGGCCACGATGCAGATGGCAAGCAGGTTCTGATCACTCAGGACGAAACCATCCGTCCTGAAACCACTGCAGAAAGCCTCGGCCAGCTGCGTCCTGCGTTCGATCCTAAAGGCGGTACCGTTACTGCAGGTACTTCCTCACAGATCACCGACGGCGCTGCCGCTATGCTGCTGATGAGCTACGAAAAAGCTCAGGAACTGGGCCTCAAGCCACGCGCACGTATCGTGGGCATGGCCGTTGCCGGTGTTGACGCTGCAATCATGGGTTACGGCCCGGTTCCAGCGACTAAGAAAGCACTGAAGCGCGCGGGTCTGGACGTGACTGATATTGACTACTGGGAACTGAACGAAGCGTTCGCAGCACAGTCACTGCCATGTGTTAAAGACCTGAAGCTGACTGACATCGCTGAAGAGCGTATCAACATCCACGGCGGCGCAATCGCCCTGGGTCACCCACTGGGCTGCTCTGGTGCACGTATCTCCACCACGCTGATCAACGTTCTGGAACAGAACAACGGTAAGTACGGTGTGAGCACTATGTGTATTGGTCTCGGTCAGGGTATCGCGACTGTATGGGAGCGTATGGACTGAGCGCTACTGCGCTCGCCTGACCTTTGTTAAAGGCTCTGAGTATGTGACTGCCATGGATGGCAGGAATGGAGATTTTGCAGGAGCAAAAATCTGCCTCATGTAGGACAACTACACTCCGCATGCTCAGAGATCTTTGCCTCGGTCAGCCATCGCTCGCGACGCGCTCCTAACCCGAGACGTTGCATAAAGAACCGGCCACTTGGCCGGTTTTTTGTGGGTGGGATTTGGGTGAGGGTGGGGATCTGTAGGAGCGAATCAGCCGGAGGCTATTCGCGATATTGTTTTTACTCCCCCGGATCTTGATACTCAATGTCACATGAGAAATAACTGGGTATATAAACAGTATATTTCTCAGCAGGCCGAAAATCGTGCGCGTTTGCACGAACAGAAGAAAACGAGCCTGCTCAATATGAAATCTATCAATAAAGAATAACCTTTATAAATCAGATAGTTGAAAACACGG
>Ga0208830_1000025_pt1 | contig 103654 bp, 99 predicted proteins | sample DeeseametaMP2634_FD_184169 | JGI IMG/M metagenome (GOLD analysis project Ga0208830, IMG submission 184169) | Marine microbial communities from the Deep Atlantic Ocean - MP2634 (SPAdes) | ecosystem: Environmental > Aquatic > Marine > Oceanic | place: Northeast of Antigua and Barbuda, North... | reverse complement strand
CCCAATTTAATTATGTCAACACTCTTTCCTGATCTTGACCAGAATATTACATAACGTATCTTGTGCGAACCAACCTGTATATTTTTTTCTGTCCCACCGGCTCACCCCCCTGTTTCCACGCCTATATTTTCCGTTTTAAAAGCATATCGCTCTGAGAGCCTCGTAGCGCCGTTTTAGGTCCATCACCCGTCCTCAAAGCCACCGCGGCGATTTATTCGACCCCGTTTTTCGGTGAAATCCTTCCATTGACGGCTCGGATTGCCGGTCGCCAGAATTTATTTCCGAGGATTCGTTCCAGGAATATTCGTCGGAACCAAAAATTTCAAAGGGGGAAATATGGCTATCTCTGGCACCATCAGCGTCACGGCCGCGGGGACCTCGGTCCAAGCGGCCAACAAAGGCAACGCCAGGTCGTTGGTCTTTAAGGCGAGGAATAACAACACCGGAACTTGTTACTTGGGCGGTAGCGATGTTTCGTCCACCGACGGCATGTCGCTGGTCCCGGGCGAGTCGATTCAGCTGGAACTGGCCAACGCGATCTCGACCTCCCAGTTCTGGGCTGACGCCGCCAACAACAACGACCAGATCGACTTCATCGGCAACGATTAATGACCCAGAACCTCCAACAACACCTTCCGCAATTATTTGCCGACCGCGAGAACTATTCATCCGCGGAGACCACCCGTTCCGATCAGACCACCGCTCAGTTCCGGGAATTGATCCAGAAAACGGCCCCAGAAGTCCTCGGGTAGACCCAAATAGAAAGAGGTTATGTCAGGTGGACCTATAGTGGCTAAGGAGGGCCCATCAGCCGGCTAGCGCCCGCGTGGTCCACCCACTGAATCAACAACGGTCAATGGGCCGTCGATGGATATCAGCGTCTCTTCGATCTCCCGGAGCAGGTCTTCCAGGTTCCAGCCTTTGGTGGCCGACACCAGGATGCCTGACTTGGCTTCGTGGGCGGGCAGAATGTTGGAGCCGTCGTTTGGCCGGTCTTCCATCAGGTCCATCTTGTTCATGACCAGCAATCTGGGCCGGTCCGACAGGCCCAGGTCCCGGAGGGTATCTTCCACAACCTTGGTCTGCTCCATGGCCTTGGGGTGGGTAACATCAATCACGTGCAGCAAGATGTCAGATCCTTGCAATTCCTCCAACGTAGCCCGGAAAGCCGCCACCACCTTGGGTGAGAGTTTCTGGATGAACCCGACGGTATCGCTCAGGAGCAGCGGCGCGCCGGAGGGGAGCCTGATGCGACGGGTCACCGGGTCCAGTGTCGAGAAAAGTTGGTCGGCGGCCGTCACCTTGGCGTTGCTCAGGGAGTTGAATAGCGTGCTCTTGCCGGCGTTGGTATAACCCACCAAGGTCGCCATGGGGATGCTGGATCTCTTGCGCCGTTCCATGTGAACGCTGCGCCGGCGGCGGACAGCATCCAGTTCTGACTTGATCTTCTGCAGCCGGTTTCGCACGAGCCTTCTATCAGTCTCGATCTGAGTCTCGCCGGGGCCTCTGGTGCCGATGCCGCCGCCCAATCGCTCTAAGTGAGACCACTGGCCCGCCAGGCGCGGCAGCAAGTACTCGTGCTGGGCCAGTTCCACCTGCAGTTTCCCTTCGTGGGTTGAGGCATGCCGGCCGAATACGTCTAGGATCAAGGCGGTCCGGTCGATGACCTTGGCGCCAAGGGCATTCTCCAGGTTGCGCTGCTGGGCGGGCGTGAGTTCGTCGTCGAAGATGACCACGTCCGCTCCGAGCTCTTCCATCTTCTCGCGAATCTCATCGACCTTGCCGGAGCCGACGTAGGTGGAACCCAGGCGGTTCGCCCGCTGGGTGACGGTGCCAACAACCTGAGCTCCGGCCGTGTTCGCCAGGTACTCAAGTTCGGCTAGGGTATCTTCCAGCGACCACGGGTTGTCGCGGCGGTTCATCTCGACCGCGACGAGCACCGCTTTTTCCGGTTCCGGCTCTACCGGGATGGACGAACGTTTACCTGAGGAGCGTTTACTTATGGACTCTACTCGCTTGGCTTATTTGCCCTTGGGCGGGGGAATCTTCCAGGTCTCCATCCGCTGGCAGCCCTTCTCGACCTGCTCGTCGGGAGTGGTCAGGGACAGGCGGATGTACCCCTCACCGTATTTCCCGTAGCTGGAACCGGGCGTCACCACGACATCCAAATCTTCCAGGAGCAACTGGGCCATCTCGGCAGAGGTGTAGCCCTCGGGCACCTTGGCCCAGATGTATAGGCTAGCACGCGGCACGTCAACGCTCATGCCCATGGCTCTGACGGCTTTGATCACCCTGTCGCGGCGCCATGTGTAGGCCTTCAAATTATCGGCTACGCAGTCCTGCGAGCCAAGGAGGGCTTCCATTGCCATCTCTTGAACGGCTTGGGGCACGCCTGAGTCCAGGTTGGCCTTAATCTGGAACAGGGCTTTGATCATGGCGGCGTTGCCCACGGCCATGCCGATGCGCCAGCCGGTCATGTTGTAGGTCTTGGACAGGGAGTGGAATTCCAGCCCAATGTCCTTTGAGCCTGCCACTTCAAGGTAACTAATGGGCTTGTAACCCTCGTAGCCGACCTCGCTGTAGGCGGCGTCGTGGAGGAGGGCGATGTCGTTCTCCCGGCAGAAAGCGATGGCCGATATGAAGTCTTCTTCGCTTGCGGTGGCGCTGGTGGGGTTGTTGGGATAGTTCAGCCACATGAGCTTGGCGTTGCGGGCCACATCGCTTGGGATCGCGTCCAGATCGGGTAGCCAGCCGTTCTTCTCGTACAACGGCATGATGTGGCTCTCGGCCCCGGCGAACATCGTCCCGACGCCATATACGGGGTAGGCCGGGTCTGGGATCAGGGCGATGTCGCCCGGGTCCAAGAAGCAGAACGCCGCGTGCCCGATGCCCTCTTTGGCGCCGATCAACGGCAGAACTTCGGTATCTGGGTCCAGCTTCACGTTGAAGCGGGTGTCGTACCACTGGGCGAAGGCCCGCCGCATCTCAGGCAGGCCGTCGGTCTCCGGATAGCGGTGATTGGGCGCATGCTGTGACGCGGTCAACAGCCGGTCGATGATGGGCTGGGGTGTCGGTATATCGGGGTCGCCGATCCCAAAGGTCACGACGTCCACCCCGGCGGCGCGCTTCTCGGCGATGATCCGCGAGATCTCAACAAAAGGATAAGGGGCCAGCTTCCCCAATCGGTCCGAAAATTTCACCATCTCGACTTCAGTTCTCCCTGGATTTAGTTTGGATTATTCACCGGATTTTCATTCAATGTCGCGTCTGGAGATTCCTAGATCCCTAAGAATCGCGCTGATCGTTCCCGCCTTTAAATCCCGAGCCCGCCAATTCGGAATCGTGGTTCTTTGCCGGTTGGCTGGATTGATCCAAATCTCGTGGTCTCCTCTTCCCGTACGGTCAAATTCACATCCCAAACGTCTCAATCGTCGTGTTAATTCGCGGTAATTCAAACCGCGACTGTGAATTCACTGGGAACCTCGGTATCTGTAGCCTCGGTAGACATCGCCTCCACTCCCGGGGGCAACGGGTCTTCGCTTGCTATGTATGATTCTATGAACCCCGCCGCCACACTCTGAATGTTCTCCATCACTTCTGTTGGAGTATCTCCCCAAGCCCTACAACCAGGAAGAGCTGGGACTTCAGCCATGTATTTATCCTCGGTCTCCTCGCTGGGCTGGTGAATGATTAGTGAAAGTTTGTACAGTTTCATGTTCGTGTCCCTATGTCCATTCCCCGCTGAATACTTCCTCGGCCGGGCCTTCTAGGTAGACCTCGCCCTGACCGTCCCAGTCTACTTTGAGGGTGCCACCGGGCAGGGTTATGTCAACCGTCTCTTTGCTGTGCCCATTTAATATGGCGGCCACCGCGATGCCGCAGGCGCCGGTGCCGCAGGCCAGCGTCTCGCCCGATCCCCGCTCCCAGACCCGCGCCGTCAATTCGGCGGGGCTGTCCACGTTCACGATCTCGAAGTTGACGCGGTTCGGGAAGATCGCGTGGTGCTCTATCTTGGGCCCAACGGTGTGTAACGGAAATTCGGCCACCGGGGTGTCGATAAACGTTACGGCATGGGGATTTCCCATGGAGACGAAGGTTAACGGAAGGTCATAGCCGTCCATCTGGAAGGGATGATTTAGTACCGGTCCAGACCCGAACTCCCCGGCCGGTTCCAGCTTCACTGGGACGTCGTTCGGAGTAAAGATGGGCATACCCATGGACACCCTTGCTCTCGTGATCTGCCCGTCTTCGCTGATCGGCGCTACCTGACGGATACCGGCCAGGGTCTCAACGCTGACCGATGCCCCGGAATTCGGGACAATACCGCGGTCGATGGCGTATTTGACGAAGCAGCGGATGCCGTTGCCGCACATCTCGGCCTCTGAGCCGTCTGCGTTGAACATGCTCATCTTGAGGTCGGCGATATCCGAGTTCTTAATCAATATCAGGCCGTCGCCACCCACACCAAAATGGCGGTCGCTCATGCGTCGGGAAAGCTCAGGCCAGTCACGGCTTTCCGAGCGGGCGTCAACGTACACATAGTCGTTGCCAGCACCGTGCATCTTGGTGAATTTCATGTCTGGGCTCCTAGTGGAACAGGAGGCTCATTGTAACACAGGGCCGGTGTCTGACAGGTGCGTGGAGACGTGCGCCGCCGCCTGTTCGGGCGTATCCGGACCAGAGGCGTCCAACCAGATTATCCGGGGATCGGACGGCTTGAACCAAGTGTACTGACGCCGCGCCAGCCGGTGGGTCTGGGTCTTGGTCCGGGAGACCGCCTCATCCAGCGACAGCTCGCCCAGCAGATGTTGTCCCAGTTCCCGGTAGCCGGGGCTGTCCAGCGCGCCTTCTCCCATGGGATATCCGGCTTCCGCCAGCCGCTCCACCTCAGCCAGGAACCCAGCCTGCATCATGGCGTCAACTCGGCTGTCGATGCGCCGGTAGAGGGCTTTACGCTCCATGGTTAGCCCGATCACCAGATGGGCGCTGATATCTGGAGAACTCTGGACCAGCTCGGACGGTTTCTTGTTGGTGGCGTGGTAGATCTCCAATGCACGCACCACGCGCCGCACGTTCCTGGGGTCTAGCGCGTCGGCACGGGCCGGGTCGATCTCCCTTAGCCGATCGTGCAGAATCTGGGCCCCACCCTCCTCCGCAGCCTCTTGCTCCAGGGCCGCCCTGAATTCCGGGTCGGGCGGCACCGGAGGGACGGACTGTCCTTCCAGCAAGGCCCAAAGGTACTGCCCGGTGCCACCGGCAACGATTGGAAGTTTTCCTCTGGCGCTGATGTCAGAGGTTGCAGCTTGGGCCAACGGCAGAAAAGCGCCCAGTCCGAAATGCTCTGAAGGGTCCAGGAGGTCTAGCAGGTGGTGGGGCGCTTGGGCTCGCTCTTCCGGGGTGGGTTTGGCTGTGCCGATGTCCATCTGGCGGTAGACCTGGCGGCTGTCGGCATTGATAACCTCGCCGCTGAAGCGCTGGCATAGCTCAACCGCAAGCTGGGTCTTGCCCACGGCGGTGGGGCCAACGATGGCTAGTAAGGCAGGATGTCTTAAGTCCATTCCCATATGGTTATACTATTCGGCTATGATGTCGCTCATTTGATTTACGTTAGGTGCCTATACCGATGCAAAATGACAAGCTAATTAGATTTCAATCCTTACAAATGGTCTACGAGCAAAACTGGCTACATTTTCGGCACGTCGAGAACGAGCGCCTATGGTTCACAAATATCTTCGCATTAATCGTCGCAGGGACGTTTGTGTTCGCTGCTGAATCAGGATTAAGACATGAACTTTGGCCATTGTTTCTAATCCTGGTAATCGTGTCTCTTCTGGGATTGCAGATCACGATCAGATTATCGTGGACAGCGTTGAGTCTCAGCAATCATATCCAAGCGATTGCGGATGAGTTGGGTATCAGTGCAATCGTAGGTATTCCTGTCAGAAGGGATAGTCAGGAGAGCGGACTGTTGGCTCGAATCAGAAGGTCTGCCCAGTTCCTTTTTACAGTAGCAAGCGCCTTTATGCTTTTTTATTTGATGATGTTCGGTGTCGTTCTAGGCCTGCTTATTTACACGATCAAACTGAATACCGTAAGCGTGGCCTAAACTCACGGTGTGTTGCGTAGCACTAATCGAAGTACGAATCTAATCCTTGGCGGCTGCGATGGCTGCAGCCACCTGCAGGAAAGACTCGGCCTGAAGGGCGGCCCCGCCCACCAGTCCGCCGTGAATGCAGGATTGAGCGGCGTAGTCGCCGGCGTTCCCGGCGTTCATGCTGCCGCCGTAGAGCAGGGAGATGTTATCGGCCGAGGCTGGAAAGAGACTGCGCAGGGTCTCGAGAATCGCTCCGCCCATAATCTCAGCGGCGGTTTCCGGCGTGGCTGATCGTCCGGTCCCGATGGCCCAGATGGGCTCGTAGGCGACGATCAACCCGGAGGTGTCGGTGATCCCCTCAAGTCCGGCTCGGACCTGGCCGCTGATGATGTCCGAGGCTTTGCCGGCCTCGCGTTCTTCCAAGGTCTCGCCCACGCACATGATGGGCTTCAGGCCGGCCGCTTGGGCCGCTTTGACCTTGTTGTTGACCGTTTCGTCGGTCTCTGCGAACATCTGGCGGCGTTCCGAGTGGCCCACTATCACGTAGTCACAGAGGCCCTGAAGCATCCCCGGCGAGACCTCTCCGGTGAACGCCCCGGAGTCTTCGAAATGCATGTTCTGGGCGCCGACTTTTACCGCCGACCCCTTGACCGCGTCACTGACGGCAGCCAGGGATACGAAGGGCGGGCAGAGCACTAGTTCCACGCCTGAGGCAGACGCGGCGCCATCCCGAACGGCCGCCGCCAAGGCAACCGCCTCCGCGACGGTGGTGTTCATTTTCCAGTTTCCAGCGACGACCAGGTCAGGCATGGGTCTTTCTCCGATTCATGGTTTACGTATAGATGAGCGATGAGGATACCGATCGCGGGGAATACACGATTTATGTAAACCCGGCGAGCCGGTTAGGGGCCGAATTTGGTCATCTTTCCGGCGTGGGACAGGCCCAGCACCATGATGCTGGTGGCCGGGATGCTGCCGATGGCCCCTAGCGCGCAGGCCTTCTCATCGAAGGTGGGCACTCCCTGGCCCTTGGTCAGCTTGGAATGGAGCAAGAACGGCACCGGGTGCCAGCTATGGGCGGCCATGATCGCGGGGGTGGCGTGGTCTCCGGCCACCATCAGAACATCTGGCTCCAGCTCAAGTATCTGGGGGATGAACGGGTCCAGTTCCTCGAGACACCTGACTTTGGCGTCGAAGTCTCCGTCCTCACCGGCTGCGTCGGCCGGTTTGTAGTGGATGAAGAAGAAATCGTGCTTGTCCCAGTTGGCCCGCAGGGTATCCACTTCATCGGCGAAGGTGTGGCCCGTGGGGATCACGCTCATGCCGGCCACGGTGGCGAGCCCCCGGTACATGGGGTAGGCGGCGATGGCGGCCGGGTCCAGCCGGTACACCTCGCCCATGGGAGGCAACGACGGCATCCGCGCGAAACCACGGAGCAACAGCATATTGGCCCGCTCTTCCTCGGACATCAACTGCGCCGCCTGTTTCACGAACTCGTTGACGATGTCAGCGGTCTTTTGAGCTTCGGGCTTCAAGGCGGTAACGGCCAGGGCTTTTGCGCCGGTGACCTGTGGGTCGGTCTCCGTAACAAGCTCGGACAGACCCTCACCCCGCAGCCGGAGCACAAAGCGGTAGTCCTGGACCGAGAAGACGTCCACCTGCACCCCTGGAATCTCGATGCGGTCCAGGCGGTCGCAGATGGGTGCGCTGAGTTCGGTGGGAATCCGGCCGGCGCGCCGGTCGGTGAGCAGGCCGTCGCCGTCAACGGTGCAGAAGTTCCCTCTCGCAGCCACGTCACCGGGCGCCAGTTCGACCTCTATCCCCAGGGCTTCCAAAGCTCCGCGGCCGATCTGGTGCTTCAGAGGGTCGTACCCGAATAATGCCAGGTGGCCGGGACCGCTGCCGGGGGCCACGCCGGGCAGGACCGGGGTGGTTAACCCGCAGGCGCTCTTCTGGGCCAGTGCGTCCAGATTGGGCATGTGTGCGGTCTCAAGTTCCGATTTTCCAGTGTCCGGATGGGCCAGTCCGCCCAGACCATCGGCAACCAACAACACTATCTTTGAAGGTGTTTTGGTGTAGCAATCTCTCAGTTCTTCTACATCGATCAAGTTCTAATCCCTCGCCCTACAGCTTATCACCCATTCGGGTGCTTGCCCGTGAGGATCAGGCGTCCGGCAAGGCCGCGATACCGGGCAGCTCTTTGCCCTCTAGAAACTCCAGCGACGCTCCTCCGCCCGTTGAGACGTGGGTCATCTTGTCCATCAATCCCAGTTCTTCCACAGCCTCGGCGGTCGAGCCGCCGCCTACCACCGTTGTCACTCCGCTGAGCCCGGCGATGGCCTCGGCCACGGTGCGGGTGCCTTGGCTGAACTTGGGCATCTCGAAGACTCCCATGGGGCCGTTCCAGATGATGGTCTTGCACTTGCTCAACGCCGCGGCGAAATCCTTCGCCGAACTTGGAGCGATATCCATGATGTACCAGCCGTCTGGGACGTCGCCGACGTGCATGACGTCGGTCTCGCCCGGGTCGGCGGCGAACTCATTGGCGATCACAACGTGCTCGGGTAGATGCACCTTGATGTTAGCTGCTTCCGCTCGCTCCATGATCTTCCGGGCGAAGTCCAGGCGATCTTCCTCGATCCGCGACGCCCCGGTGGAATACCCCATGGCGTTCAAGAAAGTCACACACATTCCTCCGCCGATGAATAGGTAGTCCAAGTCCTCCAACAGGTTATCTAGGAGCAGTATCTTGTCGCTGACCTTGGCCCCGCCCAGCAGCGCCGCCAGGGGCTTTTCCGGAGACTCCAAAGCTTTGCCCAACGCCTCTACTTCCCGCTGGACCAAGAGCCCCATGGCCGAGGGCAGGAACTTGGTGATGCCGTCTGTCGATGCGTGGGCGCGGTGTGCCACGGCGAAGGCGTCCATCACGAAGCAGTCCACCGTGTCGGCCAGTTCGCAGGCGAAAACGCCGTCGTTCTTCTCCTCGCCGGGGTGGAAACGTAGGTTCTCCAGCAGCACCACATCTCCTGGGGACATCTGGGACACGGCCTCGGTCACGACTGGGCCGGTGACCTCGGGCAGGCTCTTCACCGGTAGTCCCAAAAGCATGGCTAGCCGGTCGCCAACCGGGGCCAGGCGAAGCCCTTCGACAACTTCGCCGTTGGGCCGGCCCAGGTGTGAGCAGAGGACGATCTTGCTGCCCTGATCGATCAGGTAATTGATGGTCGGCAACGTGGCCCGCAGGCGTTGGTCGTAGAGGGCGATGCCTTCGATTCCTTGATCGATGGGCACGTTGAAGTCGACCCGGACCAGTACTCTTTTACCCGCCACATCAAGCTGGTCGAGTCTGAGTTTCGCCATCAGCGCCCTCCCGCAGCCGCCCATTGCCCCAAGCTCGCCAGTGCGTCCATCCCCTCCTGCGATACTCCGTCCAGCCCGGCCAAAGCCTTGCCTACCAGCTCTTGGGCCTTGGCCTGGGAGATCTGGCGGGCGCCGGCGCTGTCCAGTATCTCGATCATCTTGGCGATGTCCTCCGACTCCAGGACGCGCTTCATATAGATGGCCCCCAACTCTCTCTTGGTGCTGACACCGGCGGTCTCCAGGGTGTGGACCAATGGAAGGCTCTTCTTCTTATTCAATACGTTGCTGGGGGTCATGCCGTCGCCGTGCTCCCCCCAGAGATCGTCGATGTCCCGGGCGATCTGCCAGGCCATACCCATGCTACGGCCCATGTCCGTAAATCCGGCGCATACCTCGTCCGATGCCCCGGCGGCTAAAGCTGCCGACTCGGCGGAGCAGGACGCGAGAGCCCCGGCCTTACGGGCAACCATGTCCATATAATCGGCGGTGGAGACCAGCATCTGGTCCTGGAATTGAAGGTCCATGTACTGTCCTTCGCATAGCGAAAGGCAAGCCTGGTCGAGGGAGCGCACAGCCCTTAAGACCCGGTCTGCGGGCACGTCATTCTGGGCCAACCGCATCATGGTGGTGCGCCCCAGGGCGTGCAGGCCGTCTCCGGCGTTGATGGCCTGAGCGGGCCCCCAGACCCACCAGATGCTGGGGCGGTCCCCCGGCTCAGCCCGATTTGACTGGACGTCGCCGTGGACCAGGGTGAAGTTGTAGATAAGGTCCACGCTGGCGGCAACGGGGAGGGCGTTTCGAAAATCGACACCCAAAGCGTCGCAGGACGCCAGCGCCAACGCCGACTGAAAACTCAGCGGAGCGGTACCGCTCTTGGGCTGGCCCTGTTGGTCCACCCAACCCATGTGATAACGCAATACGTCGTAAAGAAAGCCCTCTCTGGACTCGAACACGGTCCGGAGTTCATCTTCCAGGGCCTGTCCGTATAGTTCCTGTATCTCGGGAGGCGGAATGGTCTGTCTCCTAGTTCAACGCCGTTTCCCAGGTCTGCAGCACTTGCTCAAAGGGTATCGCTCCTTCTCTCAGGAGCTTGGGCTGTCCGGATGTTATGTCGACCACCGTGGATGCCGTCCCCTGCGGCTCGGGGCCATCAGTAACGATGTAATCGACTATGCCTTCCAACTCGACGGTCAATTCCGACAGGGTCAACAGGTCGGCGCTCCCGCTGATATTGGCGCTGGTGCCGGTTATCGGGCCGCCCAAGCCGTGAATCAACCCGATGGGCGCCGGGTGATCTGGCATCCTGACCGCCACTGTTGGTCCTCCTGCCGTCAGCCGGTCCGGCAGCCCCAGGGCTTTCCGGACCACCAGGGTCAACGCTCCGGGCCAGAACCGCGCTACCAAAGTCTGGGCTTGTGAAGGGATATTTTCAGCCACTCGTTCGACCTGTTCCCAGCCGCTCACCAAGACCGGCAGCGCCAGGCCATCGGGACGGCCTTTGATCGCGAATATCCGGTCTACGGCCGCGGAGTTAAAGGCATCGGCGGCCAGTCCGTATAGGGTGTCCGTGGGAATGGCCACAACGCCGCCATTCTTCAAAGCCCAAACGGCCCGTTCCAGGTTGATCGTTTCCATCTCGCCTTGGGTATCCGCCAGTATCAGCACACGCCTCGATTTGCCAGTCTCCGCGGCGGGCCGAGTATATCACAGCGCTGGGTATCCCAAGGGGTGAAAATCCGCCATATTTTCCCCTGGGCAGGTTGACTTTATGTCGTCCCCAGAAGCTATACTCGCCCATATTCAGCCGGTATAATTATCACACGTTATGTAACGCCGATACGGCGGTCTGGATGCGACGGCCAGGTCGGAGATTCAGGAGGTCAAGCCACGACTAAAAGCAAGTTGCCCCAGGGAAGGCGCGTCGCCACCAGCGATGACCTGGAAGTGTCGGCCTATCTCGAGATCGCCAAAGGACTGGAGGGCGTCGGACCGGATGAAGATGACGGCCAGAAATCGGTGGACGAGGGCATCGTCGTCATCGACTTCGGATCTCAATATAGCCACCTGATCGCCCGCCGCATCCGGGAATTGAAGGTCTACTCCATGATTGCCCAGTCCAAGAGCACCTGGGATTCGGTGAAGCACCTCAATCCCAAGGGAGTGATCCTCTCCGGCGGCCCGGCCAGCGTTTACGAAGAAGGCGCCCCGCAGATTCCTAGCTGGGTCTTTGAGCAGCGCCTGCCGGTCCTGGGCATCTGCTACGGCATGCAGGCGCTGGTCCACCAACTGGGTGGCAAGGTATCCCCAGGCGCCAAGCAAGAATTCGGCTACGCCGTCTTGCACCAGGACGGGCCTGATTCCGAAACAGGGGCAGGTTCGGTCCTGTTCAACGGGCTTCCCACGGAGTTCCAGGTCTGGATGAGCCACGGAGACCGGGTGGAAACCCTACCCCCCGGATTCTCCGGCATGGCCTACACCGAGAACTCGCCGGTGGCGGCCATCGGCAACGGCGAAAACATGTTCGGCATCCAGTTCCACCCTGAAGTTAACCACACACCGCTGGGCCAAGATATCCTGAACAACTTCCTATTCAAGGCCTGCGAATGCAAGGCCGACTGGACGCCCGGCAACGTGGTCCACGACTCCATCAAGAACATCCGGGCACAGGTCGGCGACGGAAAGGTCATCTGCGCCCTCTCCGGCGGAGTGGACTCGGCGGTGACCGCCGGTCTGCTGCACCGAGCCATCGGCGACCAGCTCACCTGCATCTTCGTGAACAACGGCCTGCTCCGGCTGGAAGAGGCGGAGCGGGTACAGGCAACCTTCAAACGCGGCCTGGGCCTGAACCTGACCTATGTGGACGCCACCGACAGGTTCTTGGACAAACTTGAGGGCGTGACCGACCCGGAGATCAAGCGCAAGGTCATCGGCGAGGAATTCATCCGGGTTTTCGAAGACGCGGCCACGGGCCTGGGGCATGTCGATTTCCTGGCCCAGGGCACCCTCTACCCGGACGTGATCGAAAGCGAGTCCCCCGAGAACCGCACCTCCGCCCGGATCAAGACCCACCACAACGTGGGCGGTCTGCCCGAGAACATGAAACTGGAGTTGGTCGAGCCCCTGCGGTACCTGTTCAAGGACGAGGTCCGCGAGGTCGGCTTGGCCCTGGGTCTGCCCAACGAGATGGTCTTCCGGCAGCCCTTTCCCGGCCCTGGCCTGGCCATCCGGGTCATCGGAGAAGTCACCAGGGAAAAGCTGGAGATGGTGCGGAAGTGCGACTGGATCGTCATCGATGAGATTAAAGGCGCGAACCTGTACGGCCAGATATGGCAGAGCTTCGCTGTCCTCAGCGACAGCCGCACGGTGGGCGTGCAGGGCGACTACCGGACCTACGGGTACGTCTGCGCCATCCGGGCCGTCTCCAGCGAGGACGCCATGACCGCCGACTGGGTCCGGCTTCCGTATGATGTCCTAGCCCGCATCTCCAACCGCATCGTCAACGAGGTCCCAGGCGTCAACCGCGTGGTCTACGACATCACCAGCAAACCCCCCGGCACCATCGAATGGGAGTAGGGGAGCGGTTCACGGGCAGGAAAAAGTTGAATTCGAATATTCACCCTCATCCTAACCTTCTCCCTGAAGGGAGAAGGAATTTTTGCGCCTGGTTCTTTGATGTTAGTTCCCTCTCCCGCGCACGGGAGAGGGTTAGGGTGAGGGCGCCCCTCTCAGCCACCACCACATTCATCCCGGAAATCCACTCATGAAGGTACTGATCGTCGGCTCGGGCGGACGCGAGCACGCCTTGGCTTGGCGCATCAAACAGAGCCCCAACCTGACCCAACTGTGGGTGGCAGGCGGGAACGCCGGGACGGCCGAGTTGGCTGAGAATATAGACATCCGCTCCAGCGACATCGACAATCTAATCATCGCGGCGGTGGAGACCGCCGCCGACTTGGTGATCGTGGGGCCTGAAGCGCCGTTGGCGCTGGGATTCGCCGACCAGCTGACCGCGCTGGGCATCCCCGTTTTCGGCCCCAGCATGGCGGCGGCCCAAATCGAAGCCAGCAAAGGGTTCGCCCTGGAACTGATGAAAGACGCCGGCGTACCCTGCCCGGATTTCGCCTCGGTCTCGGACGAAGCCAGCGCCTACGCTTATATAGCGGACCATCCCGGCCCGTTGGTGGTCAAAGCGGACGGGTTGGCCGCAGGCAAAGGGGTCATCATGTGCGATGACTCAGAACAGGCACGGGCGGCGGTAAACCTATGCATGTCGGGCCGGGCCTTTGGAAACGCCGGCGACACCGTCGTCTTGGAAGAATATCTGAGCGGTCCGGAAGTCAGCGTATTCGCGTTCTGCGACGGGGAGCATCTTTCGCCTCTGGTTGCCGCCTGCGATTACAAACGGCTTGAGGACGGCAACCTCGGCCCCAACACCGGGGGCATGGGCAGTTTCGCCCAACCGGAGTTCTGGACCGACGAACTGTCGGCGCAGGTCGAGCACACCATCATGAACCCGGTGCTCCGGGCCATGGCCGAACGCGGCTTTCCTTATAAGGGCGTGCTGTACGCAGGACTGATGCTGACCGAAACCGGACCCAAGGTACTGGAGTTCAATTGCCGTCTGGGCGACCCTGAGACCCAGGTAATAATGCCGCTTCTAGCCTCGGACCCGCTGGAGTTGATGTTGGCTTGCGCTGAGGGAAACCTCGATAAGATTTCCGCCCGTTGGGAGAACAAGAACTATGTGGGCGTGGTCATGGTCTCGGGTGGTTATCCCGACAAATACGAGACGGGATTTGAGATAACGGGCCTAGAATTCGAAGGTCCGGGCGACACCATGGTCTTCCACGCCGGCACCAAGTTGGGCGCCGGTGGCCCGTCCGGACCGCCCCTCACCGCCGGAGGCCGCGTCCTGACCGTGGTCGGCGGCGGGGACACCCTGGAATCCGCCAGGGAACGCGCTTATTCCCGGCTGGAGCAGATCAGCTTCAAAGGGGCCCGGTGGCGGCGGGATATCAGCTCGGCGGCCAACCAAGCGGCCGCACGGCCGACGGGCTAACCCGATGCCGGGGATTCAAGAATTGTTCGTTCTTGCGGAGGACGATCAGCGGCTGAAATCGTACCGGCGCAAGAAGTGGCTGCGGTCCGCGGAATTCCAGGAGTGGCTCCAAGAGGGTGCGCTGCCGGCCCTGACCATGGAACAGGCGCTGGAATTGTACCGGGCGTCAGGCGGCCGGGACGCGGCAGGATTCAAGACGAATACCATCGAAGACATTCGGGACGGTCTCGATTTTCTGCTCTATGATAATATCAAGCTGGAGGGCCGGTTCGACGAATGCGCCGCGCCTGAGGGAGCCTACCGAATGGCGGGCACGGGCAAGGAATTTCCCTCTTATCTCTTGTGCCTGAGCAACCCGGGGCTTTTCGCGGTCTGGAACGCCAATGCTGAGGGTTTGTTGAAGCGGGCAGGTCTGGTCCCAGCGGGCGTCAGGCGGGGACCCATCGGAATCCGGTATCTAGACCTGCTGGAAAGCCTGAACCAGGTACGGGCCCGGTCGGGCCGCCATGATTTCAGGGAGATCGACGAGTTGGCGTATCAGGCAGCCCGGACCAAATCTTCTACTAAGACTGCTGGGGGGGTAATCCGATGACCTGGCGTGAAACACTTGAAGGCTTGAAACAGGACTTGAACGAGGTCCGCGCCCAGCGGCGGAAGCAGGTCGATGAAGATGAGGCCGGGCTCAAGAAGGAGCGTGACGACCTTTCCCGCATGTCCCAGGAACTGGGCGTGGACGGACTGTTGGCTGAGATGAATGCCACCCTTTTGGATGGCAAGGGAGAGATCGAGACGATCGTGGGTTGGGAGTCCAGCGATGATGACCTTGATATCGATCCCGGCATCAGCATGAATGGCGGAGAACCGGACGACGAAGATGACGACACCGATGTCATCACCACCATCTTGTCCTGGGTTGAGGGCGGAGAGATGGAGATCGCCGTTGACCTGGGACTCTCCGAGGGAGGGATATATCTTCAGATCAATGAGATCGAGATCAGGCCGGAGCGGGATGCCCTTGAACAGGGCCTGATCGAAGCCTTTCGGGACGAACTGGAACTATAGATTTTTGAACAACGAAAGACCGCGCGTCCGGACCCATTTGGTAGGCGTCCGGAAACGCCGGTTTGAGCGTGGATAGGAGGTTGTTTTGCCGCTTGTAGGTGTTATTATGGGAAGCGCCTCGGATGAGCCGGTGGTGCAGGATACCATCAAGACCCTGGAAGAGATGGGCATCGACTACGAGACCCGTGTGATGTCGGCCCACCGCACCCCGGAGCGGGTGCACGAATACGCCAAAACGGCCAGAGACCGGGGCATCGAAGTGATCATCGCGGCCGCCGGTGGCTCGGCCGCATTGGGTGGAGCTCTGGCTTCCATGACCACCCTGCCGGTGATCGGAATCCCCCTGGCTTCCAGCGAACTCAAGGGCATCGACGCGTTGATGTCCACAGCCCAGATGCCGCCCGGCATCCCCGTGGCCTGCATGGCGGTGGGGAGTTGGGGCGCCCGGAACGCTGCATACTACGCCGCCCAGATACTGGGCTTAAAGTACGACAAGATAAGGCAGGCTTATGAAGACTACCGGCGCGAACTCCGCGAGCGGTAGGCCGCAACCCGCAGTCCTCACCGACTTCGACGACACCGCCGCGGAGCAGAACGTGGCGGAGATACTGCTCAACCGGTTCGGAAACCCGGACTGGAAGGACGTGCGTCAAAGCTTCCGCGACGGCTACATGGACCTGAAGGAATATCAGGAGATCACCTTCCGCAACATTGAGGCCGACCGCGCCACCATGCAGTCCTACGTTAAGGAGCATGCCAACCTGCGGCCCTACTTCAGGGAGTTGTGGGGCTACTGCCGGGCCAACGGCTTCCCAATGGCCGTGGTCAGCCAAGGGCTGGACTTCTATATCGAGGCGTTGTTGGAGAAGGAAGGGGTCGCCCGTGTGCCTGTTTACGCCGTTGAAACCGAGTTCCACAACGGTTCGATCTCCTTTCATTACAACCACGCCTATCCAGGAAAAGAGAGCCTGGGAAACTCCAAAGGTTTCGTGGTGGAGTCATTCCAAGAACGGGGTTGCCACGTATTTTTCGCCGGTGATGGCCGGTCAGACCTTGAAGCGGCCCGCACGGCGGACGTGATCTTCGCCCACAGCACACTGGCTAAATTCTGCGACGATGAAGGTATCGCCTACCAGCCGTTCGAGGATTTCGCGGGAATGTTGTTGTCCGTTAGGGAATATTCCCAAAACTGGCACGGGGAGGCGGCACTGTGATTGACCGGTACTCCAGGCCCGCCATGAAGCAGGTCTGGTCCGACGAGAATAAATACCTCAAGTGGATGGCGGTACAGATGGCCGTCTGTGAGGCATGGACCGCCGAGGGTGTGATTCCCGAAGCTGACATGGCCAAACTGCGCGGCGCCGAATACAACTACGACCGCATGATGGAGCTATTCGAGACCACCCGCCATGATGTTACAGCCTTCACCACCTCCATCACCGAATCCCTGGGGCCGGAGGGCCGCTGGGTCCACTTGGGCCTGACGTCCAACGACATGTTGGACACCGGGCTCAATATGCAGATGGTTGAGGCCGGCGCGTTGCTGCAGACGGAGATGGACCGGGCCATCGCCGCCCTGACCGAGAAGGCCGTCGAACACAAAGACACGCTGGCCATGGGCCGCACCCACGGAGTGCATGCCGAACCCATGACCATGGGCCTGCGGTTCGCCCTCTGGTGGGACGAGATGCAGCGTCAGAAAGAACGTCTGACCGACGCCGTCGAGGGTCTCCGAGTGGGCATGATCTCCGGCGCGGTGGGCACACACGCCACCGTGCCGCCATCGGTGGAAGAACGGGTCTGCGGCCAACTGGGCCTGAACGTCGCCAAGATTTCCAACCAGATAATCCAGCGCGACAGGCACGCCCATTTCCTAACTACCCTGGCGCTGATCGCAGCCTCTTTGGAGAAATTCGCCACGGAGATCAGGGCGCTGCAACGTACAGAGATACACGAACTGGAAGAGCCCTTCGGCCAGGGCCAGACTGGCTCGTCCTCCATGCCTCACAAACGCAATCCGGAGCTGTCGGAGCGCATCTGCGGTCTCGCGCGTTTGATCCGTGGCAACTCCATTACGGCATTGGAGAACGTGGCCCTCTGGGGAGAACGGGACATCAGCCACTCCTCAGCCGAGCGCATAATCCTGCCCGATTCCTGTCTAGCACTGGACTACATCCTCAGTATCTTTAGCCGCATCATTGAGGGCCTGAGGGTGTTCCCCGACCGGATGATGGAGAACATTGAAAGCAGCCTCGGTCTGATATTCAGCCAGCGGGTGCTGCTGGCCTTGGTGGACAAGGGCGTGGGCAGGGAAGACGCCTACCACATCGTCCAAACCAACGCCGGGCGCAGTTGGGAAGAGAAGAAGGATTTTCGGGACCTGTTGCGGGATGACCCTCAGACCGGAGAACACCTCTCACAGACGGAACTTGACGAATTATTCGATTATGGGTACTACACCCGTTACGTCGACGAGACCTTCGCCAGGTTGGGTCTGATCGAATCGGCTGCAAAAAACACAAGGCCAGAACGGCCGGCGGATGAAGATCATCTAATCTAGACGCGTAAACTGCCCGTGTGGGGCGCGTGAGGAATAAGCCAACATGATAATCGAGACCCAGATGCCCGACATACTCCACCGCGGCAAGGTGAGGGACACCTACGGCTTGGGCGGCGGGCACCTGCTGATGGTCGCCACCGACCGCATCTCCGCGTTCGACGTGGTTTTGCCGACTGGCATCACTGATAAAGGATTGGTCCTGAACCGTATCTCGGCTTTCTGGTTCGACCGCACCAAAGACATCGTGCCCAACCACTTCATCTGCCTGGCCGACACCCCGGAAGCAGCCCAGTACCTGGAGGGCAGCAGCATCGCCGGCAAGGTGTCGGAGGAGGTTGCCCGGCAGGCCATGGTGGTCAAGCGGGCGGAGCGGCTGGACCTGGAGTGCATCGTCAGGGGCTACATCACCGGGTCTGCGTGGTCCGAATATCGGCGCCAGGGCACCGTATCCGGCATGGACGTGGGCAAGGGCCTAGTTGAAGGGCAAAAGTTTTCAGAACCGTTGTTCACGCCCACCACCAAAGCCGAAGTGGGCCACGACGAGAATATGTCTAAACAGGAAGTCCTGGATATGGTCGGGGCCGACATGGCCCGCCAACTCGAAGAGACCAGCAAGGCGGTCTTTAAATGGGCCCATGACTATGCCCGAGAAAGGGACATCATCCTGGCCGACACCAAGATGGAGTTTGGTATCATCGACGGCGAGCTCACGCTGATCGATGAGTTGCTGACTCCGGACTCCAGCCGGTTCTGGGACACCGAGGGATACGCCCCCGGCAAGTCCCAACCCAACTATGACAAACAGTTCGTGCGGGACTGGTTGGACTCCCAGGGTTGGGACCACGAGCCTCCGGCCCCGGCACTGCCCGACGACGTGGTGGCAAAGACGTCCGAGCGTTACCGGGAAGCGTATTACAAACTGACCGGGACCCGACTCTAGAGATAGGTCCCGTCTATTACCAACTGACCTAGGCCCATATCGGAGGACTTCACATTGCCTGTTTCAAGACGCCGCCGCGGGCGGGTTGCCAGATCAGCCCGGACCGGCAACCTGGCCGTAACCAACCGGCGCAAGAAGACTAATAAGCTCTATCTTTTGGCTTCTGTCGTGATCGCCGTTCTGGTGATCGCCAGTTTCGCCTTCGCCAGCGGTATCGGAGGAGGCGGCGGTAGCGCCAGAACAGGGTCCTCCGACTTCTATGTTGAAGGAGTAGGCACCCAGGTCCCCATCCTTGCCGCCGATCACATCGCCGAAGGAGAATCGGCCACCTACAACAGCTCGCCGCCTACTTCCGGTGAACACTGGGGACGCCCCGGGGACCGGGGCCCCGTCCCGTGCGGCTTCTATGATGGGGGGTTGCCCGATGAAAGGGTGGTCCACAATTTGGAGCACGGCAATATCGTAGTCAGCTACAACCTGCCCTTAGAATCCGATGTCGCGGCCTTGCGCGACGCTTTGGACAACATCGGACTGAGCAACGTTTGGGGCGTCGCCCGGGCTTACGATGCGATTCCCGCAGGCCAGGTCGCCCTCAGCGCCTGGGGTATCTTGGATACCATGGCAGGGGTCGACGAAGCGCGGATCGCCCGGTTCTTCGAAGCCTATTCCGGCACCCTGGGACCGGAACTCTTCCCTTGTTAAGACCGTTCACGGAGTCTCGCTAACCGATGTATCAGGCCCGCATATACATTACTCTGAAATCCACGGTGAACGACCCCCAAGGTGTCACCGTGCTCTCCAGCTTACATCGTCTGGGCTTCGAAAACGCCGGAGATGTGAGGGTCGGGAAGTACCTGCTGGTGAACATCGACGAGACCGACCGCGCCAAAGCCGAATCATCAGTCACGGAGATGTGCCAGAAGCTGCTGGCCAACCCAGTCATCGAGGAATTCCGGTTCGACCTGGAAGAGATACCGGCGCCTGCCGCCACTTCTTGAGGCACCGTAATCTCAGGCACATGCAACGGTCGAAACCGATCGGGAGGAAAACGATATGACCACCGGAAGCAATAATACATACGTCTACGCCGGAGCCGAAACCAGCGGCATCTACAGGCTTTCCCCCGGCGCCAGCCAGTGGGAGGAGTTGACCAAGGGACTGCCCGCCGACCCCATGGTATGCGGACTCATAATCCACCCTGACGACCCTGAAGTGATCTACACCGGGACGCAGGACGGTCCCTACCGCAGCACCGACCGCGGCGCTAGCTGGGAGAGACTGGACTACCCGAAGACAGGCGCTCCGCCGTGGACTTTCATGTTCCGGCCCGGAGACCCAACGGTCATGTACCTAGGCACCGCCCCCGGCGAGATCTACCGCAGCACCAACGGCGGCGATTCCTGGCAGATCATCACCAAGTCCATGGGGTCGGCGGAGATTTCCATGGCTTTCCCCACCCGGGTGATTGCCCTGTGCGCCGACCCTAATTTCCCCGATGAGATGTACGCCGCCCTGGAGGTCGCCGGAGTGATCCGGAGCTCCGACGGCGGCGACACCTGGGACGAGATCTCCGGGAGTCTGGCCCCAAGCGAAGACACCCTGGACCTGCACGGCGCCCAATGCTCCGCCGCTATGCCCCACACGGTGTTCATCACCACCCGCCAGGGACCGTTCATCGGTCCGGACCGGGGCAGTGAATGGATTCCCGTGGAGTTCGGCGATTTCTCTGAGATCACCTATACCCGTGACCTGAAGGCCGCGCCCCACGACCCCAACATGCTCTATGTGTCCATCGGAGCGGCCGCGCGCAGCACCCAGGGGGCGCTCTACCGCAGCCGGGACCTGTTCAAGACCTTCGAGCAAGTGGATCGCAGCATCGCCCCCAACTCGACGATGATGACCGTGTCCGTGGACCCCAGAGCCCCGGACCACGTCTTCTGCAACTCCAGGGACGGCCAGGTGTTCGGCTCGCTGGACGACGGCGCGACCTGGACCACCTACGACCTGCCGGAAAAGGCCAAAGAAGTCAGAGCCCTAGCCGCCGGCTAGGCGGGCGAGCGGGCGGTACAACCGCTTTAGGAATTAAAGCCCCCGGCGAGATTAGCGTCTCACCGGGGGCTTTTGTTGTTGCTAGATGCCGCCATTTGGCGGGTTTCGCCTATACGAGCCGCAAGAACTGCTCGGCGTTGCCTGACATGTGCTTCTCCAGAGCGTCGCCGCCCATCTCCTTCCAGAACGGCCAGTCGATGACCATCTCGGCCGTGTCGGGGAAGTGCGCCTCGTTGTGGGGATAATCCGACTGGTGCATCAAAGCATTCGTGCCGAGGATATCGATGCACGCCTTGGTCATCGCCGGACCCTCGAAGGGCTCGGCGCCGCACCGGAACCGGCCCATCTGTGCGTACTCGATGGGCTTGTATTTCAGCGTTGGCGTCGTGCCTGCTACGTAGTTGCACATCTCTTCCAGCCGGATCAGCCAGTGGGGAAGCCAGCCGTGTCCCACCTCGGCCGCACCGGCGTTGAGATTCGGGAAGCGGTCGAAGATCTGGCCGACGATCAGGTAGGACAATAGCCGCGCGGCACCCCAGGGATGGGCCGCCGTCCGCGCCACGGCCACGTTGCCCCACATGTCCCGGTAGCCGGGGAAGTAGGGAGGCTCAAAGGTAAAGCTGTGGTGCAATATGGGCAGATGAGCATCGTTCATCACTTCCCATATCGGGTCCAGTGCGGGATGGTCCACGGGCATGCCCTCGGGAAGGATCACCATCACGGCCGACACCCATGAATCGTTGACCAATGACTTGATCTCGGTCACGGCCCATTCGATGTCGGCCGCGGGGGCTAAGATCAGGCCCTTCAACCGGTTGGGCTCGTGGCTGCAATACTCCCGCATATAGCGGTGGTACGAGGCATAGAGTCCCCGGGCCAGCGTCGGGTCTTCCAAGTGCGACAAACCATTGGCCCAGGTCCCGGGGATGATCACATCGACATCCCGGCCCTCCATGTCCATATCTGAGATTCGACCGGCGGCGTTCTCGTCGCTGACACCGTGTTGAGGATCAACCCGGTGGTGGCCCGAGGACTTGGAGACCCGGCCTTCCAGCGCCCCTTTTCCTCCAACCTTGGCTGCAAGATCCTCGTCCTGAGGGGCCTCCCCGGGAAAACGGTCAAATGGAATGGAAGCGATGCTTAGGGCTTTGTACTCGCCGACGGTGCGTATGTAGGGCTTCAGTTCGTCCAGCCGGCTTCTGAAACTGGGGTCCACATATTTGACCAATGTGTCGTAGCTGGGGTTCACGTGAGTGTCGATGTCGATAACCCGGTATCCGTTCTTCATTTCTACTCTCCTCAGATGCGATCTTAGGCTCGTGGGTTTAGTTTTGCCTGCGTCGTTAGGGTTTCAAGTACTTGGAAAGCCATTCCAAACATCGGCCCCAGGCCATATAGGCCGCCTCGGGCCGGTAGGAAGCGCGCGTGTCAGAAAAGAAAGCGTGACCGGCGTCCTTGAACGTCACAAGTTCGAAGATTTTAGAAAGTGACTCCAACCTGGATCTCAGCAGTGCAACGTCTTCACCGGACGGGTTGGCGTCCTCGGCCCCGAACATACCCAGCATCGGGCAATCAAGGTTTTCCAACATGTCTCCAACAGGCGTCGGATTGGCGTCCGTGGCCTGGAAGATGCTGTTGGAATAGAAATTGACGAAGGCGCTTAGGCCAGTGGTGTTGCAGGCGAAAACCAGCGCCAAGCGTCCGCCGGAGCAGAACCCGACCAGTCCGATGAGTCCATTAACAAAGCTGCTGTTTTGCAGGTACGCCAATGAACCGGCAAGATCGCCGATGGTCTGGGCATTGGGCCTGCCACTAAGGGATGCGCTTGCCTTCGCCAAATCTTCTTCTTCCACCACGGTAAGAAAATCGTCGCGGCAGTACAGGGCGGGCACGATGCAAGCGTAGCCAAGCGCGGCGAACCGGCGGGCCACCTCTTTCATGTGCTCTTCGTAGCCGTGAACACCGTGTGTGAGGACCAATGCTGGATAAGTCCCCGGGTCCGATGGCCGGGCCACATAGGCTGGCACCGAGTACGAATCGTACCCTGGATGACGAATCTCGTAGGCTTTGATTCGCGACGGGTGGAAAACTATGCCGGGAGGTAAAATTTGTGAGACCAAACCGCCTCCTTTCAGGTAGGGGGATTCTCTAACAAATCTCCGTCGATGTCCAGCGAGCCGGCCTCAGGCAGTCTCTATTCCCGCCGCTTTATGCAACCCCAGTTCTTCGATGGCCATCTCACGCATACGGAACTTCTGTACCTTGCCCGTAACCGTCATGGGAAATTCGGTGGTCATCTTGACGTAGCGGGGAATCTTGTAATGGGCGATCTTACCCTTGCAGAACTCCCGAATCTCCTCTTCGTCAGCCGTTTCTCCGGGCTTGAGCATCACCCAGGCCATGACCTCTTCCACGAACCGCTCGTCGGGCACGCCGATGACCTGGACGTCCGCTATCTTCGGGTGGCTGTATAGGAACTCTTCGATCTCCCGTGGATAGACGTTCTCGCCGCCCCGGATGATCATGTCCTTCAACCGTCCGGTGACCCGATAGTATCCCTCGTTGTCCACAGTGGCCAGGTCGCCGGTGTGCAGCCATCAGCGCGTAATGGACCAGTTTCTCTATACCCAACACCGGCGCCGCCTGGGAGAAATGGTGGGCAAGCTCAGCCGCGTGATTCTCCGGCCGATCGCCATACAGAGTTTCCAAGACTTCCCCGATGCGGGCGTGGAGGCGGATCTTTCGGCTAGCTGAAAGGCTCTCCGATAGCGTCTGCTGGACCAGCGCATGGGTGAACTGATACCGGTCGCTTTGCCCCGGCGTATCTTCAACCAAACGGGCTTCCAATGCCTCATCCAATAGCTCCAACAGGTCGATCTCGGAAAAATCTTCCAAGACAGTTCCCAGCATCCGAAAATCAAAATCGCGGCCTACCACCGAGGCCGTGGTCAAAGCCTGGATGCACCGGTCAGAAAGGCGGCGCAACCTCTGCCCGATGACTTCCCGGACGCCTTGAGGTAATCCGAGCTCACCTTGGCCGTGCCTTCCTTGGGAGGCAAGCAAACGAATGACTTCACCCAGGAAAAATGGGTTGCCTTCTGTGTGGGCAAGCAGCGACTGAGCTAGGTCTGCATCGGCGTCTTGGCCGGCCTCCGACCTGAAGAAAAGGCGCACATCGTCGATCTCCAGTCCGCCAAGGATGTGCCGCCGAAACGCCGGAAGACGGGAAAGCTGGGCCAGGGTTTCGATCACGGTGGGGTTGCCGGCAGCCTCTGCCTCCCGGCTGGTGAGCACGATCATCAGGCGGCTGTCATCGATCTGCCGGGCGATGAACCGCAACAAAAGGAGGGATGGTTCATCGGCCCAGTGAATATCGTCCAACACTAAAAGCAAGGGTTCATCAGCGGCGGCCCGTTTCAGGAAAGATGATACGGCTTCGAACAGACGGAACCGTGATTGCTCTGGGTCCACCTGAGTTGGTTCAGGCACATCGCCGAGCTTGTCGCCAACCTCCCGGAACCAGTCCGGCGATATCTGCGATCCCGGGTCCTATCTGGCCCCGCAGCAAGTCGGGCTCGGTCTGCTGCACGTAGGTTCGGAAGAGACCGGCCCAAGGCCAATACGGCGGCGCTCCCTCTCCGTCGTAACACCAACCCCAAAGCAGCCGGAATCCCTGTGTCTCGGCGTACCGGGCCAGCTCCTGAGCGGTACGGGTCTTGCCGATACCGGGTTCGCCCGACAGTAACGCGACCTGGCCCCGGCCGTCTTTGGCCTCAGCCAGCGCGGCCCGTAGGAGGTCCATCTCCCTGGAACGCCCCACGAAACCGCGGTCCTCTGGACCGGCCGGTGGGGCGGGGTTCTGCTGGGATTCGCTCAATCCTCTTTGTCTTCCTCATCCGGATTGCTGTATCGGTATTTTATCCGACTTGCCTGGTGAGATGCTGAGATTTCAGATCACCTGGATGCCCACTTGTCGGGCCAGGTCCGGGAAGTTGTCGGCGATTATGTCATGTTGCGGGTTGGGCTCTGGGTCGGGTGGTCCGGCGGCGCCCCACTCGTCCGGCCGCCGCACGAACGCGGTCTTGAACCCGGCCTTCTTGGCGGCGTCCAGATCGAAGTTATGACAGGCGACCATGCAACACTCTCCTGGCTCCAGATGCAGCCGCTTGGCCGCGGTCAGATAGGCCTCGGGCAAGATTTTGTACTTACCGATTCCCTCGCAAGAAAAGACCGCATCCCAACTCAGACCGTTTCGCTTGGCCGTGTCGATGATCATCCTGAAGCTGAGGATGGTGAAAGACGCGCAGATATAGTTCTCCCGCAGAATGGGTAGCACCTTCGGGAAGTCGGGCCATGCCTCCAGACTGTGGGCCGTCTCCCACCAGATCTCCCGCCGGTCATCGGCGGTGAAAACATCCAGTCCGTTTTCCGCGATTACCTCATCCAGCGCCATGCGGTGGGACTCATCGTGATTGCGGTCCGGCGGAGAGTGCTCCCCCATGTTCACCGTCAGGCCCAGCGACCGGCGGCGCAGCTCGTTGGCCAACTCCGGCCAGTCTTTCACCAGCCCATGCTTGTCGCCCGCTTTGGCCAACGCTTTGCTGAATCCGGTGTGCCAATCGAGTATCATGCCGCCGGTATCAAATGTAAGGGCTTTCACATCATCCAGACTCATATCGAAGTTTCTCCTGAGCGGTGGTTGGTCGCACGGCTAGTGGTCAATTATTGTAGAGTAGACCGGCTATGACGGGTAACCTGATTTCCCCCGAATAAGGAGTCTGGATATGCAAGAAGCTCCCATTCATTACAATACTATCTCCCAAGTGGCCAGCCTGATCGAAGCAAAAGAACTCTCTCCCGTTGAGTTGACGGAGGCGATGCTGGCTCGGATCGATGCGGTGGACGGCCGCTACCTGAGCTACGCCACTGTGATGGCCGACCAAGCGATGGAGTCGGCCCGCGCCGCGGAGACGGCCATTTCCGCAGGCAACTATCTGGGGCCCTTGCACGGCGTGCCCATCGCGGTCAAAGACCTGTGCTTCACCAATGGAGTCCGGACCATGGGCGGCTCCAAGGTATTGCGGGACCACGTCCCTGACTTCGACGCCACTGTGGTGAAGAATCTGCTGGCGGCGGGCGCTGTGATCCTGGGGAAGTTGAACCTCACCGAAGGCGCGATGGCCGGGTACAACCCCGAGTTTCAGATTCCTCTGAACCCCTGGAACACGGGCCGTTGGTCTGGGGCGTCGTCCAGCGGTTCGGGCGTGGCCACCGCCGCTGGCCTATGCTTCGGCTCTCTGGGCAGCGACACCGGCGGGTCCATCCGGTTTCCCGCGGCGGCCTGCGGCACCGTGGGAATCAAACCCACCTGGGGCCGGGTCAGCCGCTACGGCGTCCTCGCCTTGGCCGAGTCTTTGGACCACATTGGGCCCATGACCCGCAGCGCCGCCGACGCCGGAATCATGCTGCAGGTGTTGGCCGGCCACGACCCCATCGACCCGACGTCGCTGACGACACCTGTGCCCAACATGCTGGAGGGCTTGGACCGAGGTATCCGGGGCGTGCGCATCGGCTTGGACGAACGGTACATCACCGACGGGGTGGACAGTGCGGTGACCGAGGGCGTGCTGGCCGGGATCAAGGTCCTGGAGGGGCTCGGCGCTGAGGTGGTTCAGGTGCGGATGCCTGAGACCCCAGAATTCTTGTCGGCTTGGGGAATTTTATGTCAAGCGGAAGCTGCGGCGGCCCACCGGGAGACCTACCCCTCCCGCGGCGAGGAGTACGGCCCTTGGTTCCGGGGATGGTTGGAGCGCGGAGCGGCGGTGACCGGGGCCAGGTACGCCGAGGCTAACCAGAAACGTCTGGCCTGCAACGGGCTCTTGGCCGAGGTCTTCGACGGCATCGACGCGCTGGTCTGCCCTTCCATGACCACCACTGCCGGTCCGGTCAAACCCGAGGAACTCTACGGACCCATGGGAGAGGACGACTGGACCTGGGGCCAGTTCACGATTCCATTCGACTTTAACGGCACTCCCACCATATCCCTACCCTGCGGCCTAGACGCCGACGGGCTGCCCCTAAGCATCCAGTTCGTGGGCAAGCACCTGTCGGAGCCGCTGCTGTGCCGCATGGGCCACGCATTTGAAGGCGCGACATCGTGGCATGACCTGCATCCAGAGGTCTGATCAGAGGAGTTCTCAGAAAGGATGGTGAACACGGAAGTGTTCGGGATCTGGGGCCCAAGGAGGGGAAAAGGTGGTGGAGGTGAGGGGAATCGAACCCCTGGCCCCCTGCATGCAAAGCAGGTGCTCTCCCGCTGAGCTACACCCCCACGTCCGGGCCACTTCAGAAATTTTAGCACAGGCTGAGGGCTGCGGCGCTGGGATTAAGGCGTTGACTGAACGGCTTATGTACCCAGGGATTCTTCCACAACCGCCGGCAGCTTCGATGCGGTGGTCGTACACGAGAAGAACCCCGATTGACTGGTCATTTGCAACAAGCGGAATGATCGCTCTACCGTGAAACCCGTATTTTTGGATCAAGGGTTTCAATTGCGAAGGCGCCTCCTCCAGAGCGTCTTCCGTAATCACGGAGTTCCTGGCGGCCATCGTTCGGCCCATCAGGTTCGCCCGTTCTCCCACTTCGATAGCTGGACTCAAGTCGCCGGTCTCATCAAGGTAACAGGCTGCCGACTGCGTGGCGGCGCTCGGTACCAAAACGTCGTCCTCTAGCAACCGAATAAAAGCCGCGGGTGCACCTACCAGCCGCGCAGCCTCATTCACGATCAGGTCCAGCACTTCGTCCGTGTCATGCGCTCCCGCCAGTAGATTAGATACCCGGTAGAGAGCCTCTGAGCGTTCTTTCTCCCGCTCCGCATCGTTCAAGAGCCGGGCTTTCTCAAGTGCCAATGACGCCTGGTCGGCGAAGGCGGTCAGGAGGGATATTTCTTCCTCGGTGAACTGGCGTACGCGCGTGTCGAACAAAGTGAGCACGCCAAGCGCCAGGTCATTGGCCAAAAGCGGGACTGCAAGGGTTCCATGGAAACCGTGTTTTTTTTGATCTTTTTTGGCTTCGGGAGATATCAGGTCATCATCCTGCACTTCCTCTGCGGTCCTCGGTCTCTTGGTGGCCAGCACATGCCCCGTAAAGGACATGCCTTCCCCGACAGTTGTATTTGGTTGAAGCTCGGCTAAATATTCGACTGCGGCCTCTGTGGCGACGCTGGCCGTCAGATGGTCACCCTCCAACAGCCGGATGAAACAGGCATCAACACCAAGGAGTCTCGCGGCCTCGTTCACTATCAGGTCCAGGACCTCGTCAGTGTCGTGGGCAGCGGCTACCCGTTTGGAGACTTCCTGTAGGGCCAGCGAGCGCTCTCGTTCAAGCTGTAGGTCTTCCAACAACTGTTTCTTGGTTTTTCGCTTATCGTTCATGCGCATTTGCCTAGAAAGTTGCCGATATTATGACATGATTCGGTAAATCGACGCACCGAGCCAAGGCGATCGGCCTCCCCTGTTCCTTGATCTGGAACCGTGTGGTAGGCTGGGCGATGCAATCCCACCAGGAGCTAAGCAGATGATCATCGACACCCATACCCACGTAGTTAGCAGCGACAAGGTCAAGCACCCACTGGACCCCGGCGCGCGGGGCTGGTCCACCGAGGTTAGTAATGACGTTGAGGACCTGATCGCGGAAATGGACGATGCCGGCGTGGAGTGCGCTACGCTGGTGCAGCCCAACGCCACCTACGCCCTGGATAACATCTACCAATGCGACAGCGCCAAGCAGTACGCTCCGCGTACCGTGTCTGTGGGGATACTGGACCCGGCCGCTCCCGACGCCGCCGACAAGCTCTCTTACTGGGTGAACGAGCATGGCATGTTGGGCGTGCGGCTCCAGAGCCAATCAGAACCCGACGACCCAAGCTGCGACGCGATCTGGCAGCGCGCCGAAGAACTGGGCGTGCCGGTATCCATCGGCGGGGGTGGCCAGCCGGACAAGGTTAACCGGATGAGGAACATGGCCAGCCGTCACCCCAACGTGCTCTTTGCCCCGGACCACTTCGCAGGCTGGAGCGGCTCGGACGACAAACCCGCCATGACGGCTGCTTTGGAAGAGATGGCCAAACTGCCCAACGCCCACCTGCGGGTCTCCAGCACCAGCCTCGGCCCATACATCGACCTAAGCGATTCTGACAAAGAACTCTTCAGGCGGGTGATCGCAGCCTTCACGCCGCAGCGAGTCATGTGGGGCTCCAATTTCCCGTCCTCCCGGGAAGGCGGTTACGTCGGCCAGTTGGTGATCGCCCAGAGGGCGCTGGACTGGTTATCAGAAGAAGACCGCGATTGGATTATGGGCGGAGCAGCCCACAAGCTCTGGCCGATGCTGCAGGCCGCGTAGTAAGGAGAAGTCGCCGGGCACCCCGGAGTGATTGACTATGGCAGTCCTTGCAGCTCCAGAGCTCCGGCCACCCGGTCCACGGCTATCGAGAAGGCGGCGGCGCGGTAGGTGATCTTCTCTTTTTCCACCGTGTCCCTCACCTCGCGGTAGGCCCGGACCAAAATCTCTTCCAGTGCGCCGTTGACCCGGTCTAAGTCCCACGGGAACCTCTGGATGTTCTGCACCCATTCGAAGTAGGAAACAGTCACACCGCCGGCGTTGACCAGCAGGTCGGGCAGGCAGAGAACGCCGCGGTCGTTGAGAATCTCCTCGCCGCCGGGGGTCACCGGGTTGTTCGCGCCCTCCACCACCATGCGAGCTCTGATCTTCGCGGCATTTCCCATGTGGATGGCGCCGCCCAAGGCCGCGGGCACGAGAAAATCGCACTCCATCTCCAGCAGTTCATCGTTGGTGATATCTTCCGCGCCGTCGAACCCGATAACGGTGCCGGTGCTGTCCATGTGAGTTTTTAGCTGGGCCAGGTCCAGCCCCTTGGAGTTGTGTATCCCGCCGTTGACATCGCTGACTGCGATGACGCTGCAGCCGCCCTGGTCCAAGAAATGGGCCGCCCAGGAGCCAACGTTGCCGTAACCCTGGACGGCGATCTTGGAGTGGTCCATGGATATGCCCAAGTCTTTGGCCACTTCCTTGATCATCAGAGACACGCCGCGTCCGGTAGCCTGCTCCCGGCCCGCCGAGCCGCCCAACTCCAGAGGTTTGCCGGTGACGACGCCGGGCGAGTACCCATTCTCTTCGGAGTAAGCGGACATCATCCAGGCCATGGTCTGTGAGTTGGTGCCGACGTCGGGCGCTGGTATGTCACGGTTCACGCCGATGATCTGGCTGATGGAGCGGGTGAAGCGCCGTGTGAGGGCTTGAAGCTCTCGGGGGCTCATCTTACGGGGGTCGCACTGCACTCCCCCCTTAGCGCCGCCGAAGGGTATTCCCACCAAAGCCGTCTTCCAGGTCATCAAAGCGGCCAGCGCCCGTACCTCTTCTTCGTCGGCTTCTGGGTGGTAGCGTATCCCGCCCTTGTATGGGCCTCTCGAGTTATTGTGCTGGATCCGGTAGCCGATGAAGACCTCCAGATCGCCGTTATCCATGCGGACCGGAATCTCCACCCGCATCTCGCGGTCCGGGGTGCATATCAGGTCCCTGACCTCATCCCTGACACCTAGCTGGTCGCAAGCCTGGTCGAAGTAGCAGGTCACCGCCTGGAACGGGGTCATCTCCGCGATATTGGCCATGTAATCACCAGTATTTTCGATCGTTTTTCTATGTTGTATCTGTCTGACCACCTATTGTAATTCTTTAGATACCGAATTGCCTCGCCAAGATGCTAAGGCGCGATAGCGTCCTGAGCGATCCCGTGGGCGACGTAATCCGCCAGATCTAAGCCGGTGAGGTCTGGAACAGTGGGAGATGCTGTTTGGGGACATGACAAAGAGGGTCCATTGCCCGGCTCCCGTTTAGTGGCAGCCAGGCAGGACAGGGCGTCGCTGTTGCCGTGACCGCAGTAACCAATACCAAGAGGGCACTGGCTGCTTTGGTCAAATCTGGGCTGGATATCGCCTCCTCGGTTTCGTATCTAAGGCGATCGATCTCAAGTTGCCATGCTGGTCCGGCGTTATGGGGGCACAATGACAGTCAAGCTGACGGTGAGCCTTCAGAGAGTGGCGCCGTCAGCTTTTAAACAAACCGATCCCATGTGAAGAGGTTGGGGGGTTTGTGCTAGGAAGGAGCCGTTCTACTGAAGCAGGAACCCTTCATAGCCGTTGGCTGCCACTTCATTGCGCTTGGCCCGCATCACTGGGGCGGTGTCTGGCGCAGTGAGCAGTCCCCGTGCTTTGCCGGGAATGTTCGCCCCCACGAACCAGGAGTCAGCCTGAGAACGGAGAATCTTGGCGCCCGCTTCGGCAACGTGCTGGGTCCATTCCTCTTCTGCTTCAGGGGAGGCCGAGATCCGCGAGTAATTATTGTCGCGGACGTAGCCCATGGCTTCGGTCACCCAGTCGACCAGCGGCTCGGCCGCCCGAACGAAGTTACCCACAGATGCCTGATTGATGGTGAAGAGATTTGGGAACCCTGCGCTTTGAATACCCATGTAGGTGCGCGGCCCGTTGGCGAATTTGTCCTTCAACGTCTGCCCGCCCTCGCCCCGGATTTCGACTCGGTTCAACGACCCGGTCACGGCGTCAAATCCGGTGGCGAAGACGATGACATCCAATTCGTATTCGGCGTCTTTCGTCTTGATTCCCGTGGGCGTGATGCGCTCGATTGGCGCCTCTAGAACGTCGACCAGCAGGACATTGTCCTGGTTGAAGACCTCGTAGTATCCGCTCTCGCAGGGCAGGCGCTTGGATCCGAACATGTGGGTCTTCGGCACCAGCATCTCCGCCACCACCGGGTCATTGACCCGCTCGCGGATCTTGTTGCGGAAGAAATCAGCGTAGTCCTCGTTGGCCTCGCCCGGCATCATGACGTCGTAGAAGTTGGACAACCATTTCGCGAAACCCGATTTCTGCCAGAGCCTTTCGTACTGCTCCAGCCGCTCTTCTGGTGATACCGACATAGCCGACCTGGTATCGAATTCGTGCATGAACGAGCCGGGGGTTTCCAGGCATTTCTCGAATATCGCCGGGAAGTTCGCCTTGATCTCCCGCTGGGTCTCATCTTCGATGGGGCTGTTGCGGAGCGGCGCGCAGAAATTGGCCGTGCGCTGGAAGACGGTTAGGTGCGAGACTTCTTTGGCGATCTCCGTGATGAGCTGCACGCCGGAGGCGCCGGTGCCGATGACTCCAACCCGTTTTCCCGCCAGGTCCACGCCTCCCTGCGGCCATCTGCCGGTGTGGCAGGACACGCCCTTGAAGCTGTCTTTGCCCTCGAAGTCGGGCACGTAGCCGGCGGAAAGGATGCCAACCGAAGTTAACAAGAATTGGCCCCGGGCGCGGTGGCCGTCCTCCATGACGACTTCCCAGTGGTTTTCGTTCTCGTCGAATACCGCTGACATGACGCGGGAGTTCAACCGGATATCCCGGCGCAGATCGAACTTGTCGGCTACGAAATTGAGGTAGCGTTCATTCTCGGGCTGACCGGAATAATGTTCCTTCCAGTCCCATTCCTGCAGCAGTTCCTCGGAGAACGAATACCCATAGGTATAGCTCTCAGAGTCGAACCGGCATCCCGGATAGCGGTTCCAGAACCAGGTGCCGCCAACGCCGCTGCCTTCCTCAAAGGACCGGGCCGAGAGGCCGAGCTGGCGAAGACGCCATAAAGCGTAAAGCCCGGTGACGCCGGCGCCGATGACTATCACGTCATATTGTTCGGTCTCTTCTGAGGTATGGGTCTGTTCTTGAGTGCTTGTCATTGATCGCTCCCTTGGATGGCTGGACCATTCCCACTGGACCGAAGGGATCTGGTCCCCTCGTGCAACGGGTTCAGTGACGGCATTATGGCCGAAACTATTTGTTTTTACCATAGTGCTGCTAAACAAATATCACGGACACAGCAAACCCCGCGCACCGAAAGGACAATCTTATCCAGAGGTCGGAGCCGTCTTACTCCGTCTCGGAGACAGAGAGGCTCTTGAGGGTTTGCGCGGTCTGGCGGAAAGTTTTCGGATGGGAGCCCGAGGCGATGGAGGCTAGATACTCAGCGGATTCGCTGCTCAGGTCGGAGACGCCGGTAAAGTCGGCGCCCTCGATGCTGATGAGGTTGGTTAAGTTGAAGTCTTGAAGGACTGCTCCCGTGAGATTGGCATCCCGGAGGTTTGCTCCGCTGAGGTTTGCGTTATCTAGTTTGGCGTCTCTGAGGTCGGCGCCGTGGAGGTTCGACCCACTGAGGTCAGTTGAGGTTAGGTCGGACCCACTTAGGTCAGCGCCACGAAGGTCGGCGCCGCTCAGAACGGCGTGGCTCAAGTCGACGCCGCTTAATATCGCACCGGGGGCGATGACTCCGTGGAGATTGGCCAGGCTCAGGTCGGAACCGGTCAGGTCCGCCTCGCTCAGGTCCGCCTCGCTCAGGTCGGCCCCTCTCAGGTCGACGCCGTCTAGGTCCGCTTCTTTGATGGACGCGCCCCGTAGGTTGGCCATGCCGAAGCCTGCATTGGGCAGCGCTGTACCGTTGAGTTCCACCTCGCTCAGGTCGCTTCCGGACAAAGCGACCATCGCCGGTTCGCCATCGCCGTTGCTGGAGATGAGCCCGCTCCCGTAAAGGAACGCTATGAGGTTGCGCTTCTCGTCAGCCTTGAGGATCTTCAAGATGGCGTCGGTGCGCCCTTTGGTGAGGCTTCGGGCGGTATCGGTGAAGATACCGTCCTCGTCCAGCAGCAGCAGGGTGGATATTCCGTCGAAGTACGAGTCCAGGCTCTGGGCGCGAATGATTCGGTCCTGTTCCAGCTTCGCGGCCTCGCTTTTGCGCTCGATCTCTTCAGTGAGCTCCCGCTGCTCCCGGCTGATGCGCTTGCCGTCGACCCACTGGCGTATCCCAACGTAGACTGCGACGGCGGCGATGGCGATCGAACCTGTTGCCCCCGCGATTTCGGCGAGGGCGCCAACGGCTAGCCGGTTCATACCATACCTCTGTTCACTACCCGGACTCGGCCCGGTGGTGCCGTTCCAGGCAGTCGCTGATGCGGCTCTTCAATATGACCGGGTTGAATGGCTTAGTCAGGTAATCCTCGGCGCCCAACTCCATACACTTCGCCTTGCCGTCCGATTCATCTAGGGCGGTGGTGATGATGACTGGGATGTGGCTCAATGATTGGTCGGCCTTCAGATGCTCCAGCACCTCATATCCGTTCATCACTGGAAGCATTTTGTCCAGTAAGACTAGGTCGAATGGTTCTTGCTTGATGAACTCCAGGGCTTGGCGGCCGTCAACGGCCATCGTCACGCGGTAGCCCTGGCGCTGGAGACGCCGGCCCAGCATGTCCCGGTTCATCTCGTTGTCTTCAACCACCAGAAGGGAATACTACTCACTTGCCATTGATCAGTCCCCCTTGCCGAGTGATTGTCCATCTTCTCCAGCAACCGTGAGAACTCCACCGGCTTGGTGTCGTAGTCGTCGCAGCCGGCGTCCATAGCTTTCTCTCTGTCGCCCGCCATGGCGTGGGCAGTGAGGGCGATCACCGGTATCGACTGGGTGTCCGGTGAGTCTTGAGTTGCCGGGTGGCAGCCCAGTCGTCCAGGACGGGCAGGTCCATGTCCATCAATATCATATCCGGCGATTCGGACTGGGCTTTCTTCACCCCATCCTCACCGTCCACCGCGGACACGACCTCATAGCCCCGGCGTTGCAGACGCCGGCTCAGCATGTCACGGTTCATCTCGTTGTCTTCAACAACCAAGATCTTCGGCATGACTCCCCCTACATCGGTCTAAGCTCGTTCCGGTCTGGCAAACGCGGTACCGAGACGGCGTAACTGGTTCATCAGTGATTCAGTGGAGTATGGACCTTTCCGCACCACTTTCTCAACATACCCATTCAGGCGCGCACGGTCTATCGGTTTGGTCAGGTATTCGGCGGAGCCCAAACCATACCCCATATCCTTCTGGCGGATGATAGTCACCATCATTACAATTATCGGCCAGGTCCGGGTCGGCTTTCAGGGCGGCGAGCGCGGCCCCGCCGTCCATGCCGCGCAGCATCCCACCAAAGTGATCACCGCGGGCAGCAGTTCTTCGGTGAAGAGGGATTTGGGGTATCCAGCAGGGTTACTACCGCAAATTACCGGAACAGATGCGGGCATCAGGACACGATTCGGTAAGGCGGCACGATGCAAAAAACACCCCGGTCCAAACTCGGACCGGGGCGTTTTTTGTTTCTTCGGAAAGCTCGGCGGCCAGCGAAGTACTGAGAACTCACCCTTTGTCTGCGGTGTCTCTGAGTGCCTTGTAGACCCGGTCGGCGGTGATGGGAAGTTCGAAGACACGGCAGCCGACGGCGTCGGCCACGGCGTTGGCGATGGCGGCCGCGGTGGCGTTGTTGGCCAGCTCGCCGATTGCTTTGGCCTCGTAGGGTCCGGCGCCGCCGCCGGTCTGGATCAGCACCGTCTCCAGCGCGGGGATGTCAGCCATGGTCGGGAGTTTGTAATCTCCCATGTTGCCGTTCACCACCTGGCCGCCGTCGGTGACAAATTCCTCCGTGACGCCCAGGCCAAACCCGGTGATCACCCCGCCGTCGATCTGTCCCTGGTGGGCTAGGGGGTGGATGATGGTGCCCACGTCATGGGCCGTGACCAGCCGTAGCACCCGGACCTGGCCGGTCTCGCGGTCCACCTGGACCTTGGCCACCTGAGCGCTGAAGTAGGTTATGTCATCCCGCTCGTCGGCATCGTATTCGACGGTTATGGTTAGAGGCAGTGCGGCGCCGTCGGCGATGGCCTGCTTGATCTGGTCGCAGGCTTTCATGATCGCCCCACCCTCGGTGTAGGTCACGCGGCTGGCCCGCGGGCCCTCGTCGTAGGGCACGGTGTCCGTATCGCCGACACGCACCCGTACCTGGTCCACCGAGACTCCCATCTCGCTGGCCACCATCTGTTTCTCGATGGTGTGGGTGCCGGTTCCGATGTCCACTGTGGGACTGATGACCGAGAACGAACCGTCCGCCTCGGCAGTCAACACGGCCCCCGCCACCCCGCCGCCGATCTGGCGGCCAAAGAGGGCGACACCCCGTCCGTGGTTCGGCCGGTCTTCGGGTTCGTCCCACCCGGCGGCCTCCAGGGCGGCCTCCATCACCTCGCGGATATTGAGGATATCTATGGTCCGGCCCAGTCCGTCCTCGTCGCCCGGGTCCATCAGATTTACTCTTCTAAACTCAGCTGGATCCATGCCCAATTCAAGGGCCAACAGGTCGGTGTGGCACTCCAGGGCGAACGTGTACTGGTGGGCGCCGGGCGCGCGGAAGTAGCCGCCGGGTACCGTGTTGGTGTAGACCTGCAGGAACTCGAATAACGTGTTGGGTATCCGGTACCCGCCGCCGACGTAGTGATGGGTCGAGAGATAGGCCCTGGGCTTCAAGGCCCCGTAGGCCCCGCTGGCGTGCACCGTGCGGACCTCGCGTGCGGTCAAACGGCCGTCGCGAGTCACCCCAGATTTTACGGTGACGAATGTGGGGTGCGTGGGATTGCTGGCGGTGAGTTCTTCCACCGAACTCATCACGATCTTCACCGGCCGGTCCGCCATCTTGGCCAACAGGTAGGCGATGGGCAGGTCACGGGTGTCGCCCTTGCCGCCAAAATCCCCACCGATCGATGTCACATTAACCCGGATCAACTCTTCGTCCAGACCCAGCGCCTGAGCCATCTGACGGCGGGCCCGGAAGGGGGCCTTGCTGGCGCACCAGGCCTGGATGCGGCCGTCATCGTCGATTGCGATCACGCTGGCGAAGGGCTCGATGTAGCCCTGGTGACGGCTGGGGATGGAGAAGGAGTGCGTCAGAACAATGTCGGCTTCCGCAAAACCTTTTTCAAGGTCTCCCTTGGTCCAAAGGAGCCTGGTCTGCCCGTTGTGGATGTCCGGCGCCAGAAATTCCGTGGGCGCGCCGTCGTAGGCGGACATATCGTCGTGGAGCAAAGGGGCGCTTTGGTTCATAGCTTCCATGGGGTCAAAGACCGCCGGTAGAATCTCATAATCGACATCTATCAGGAGGAGCGCTTCATCGGCGGCTTCTGGGGTCTCCGCCGCCACCGCGGCCACCCGGTCGCCGATGTAGCGGACCTTGTCCCAGCAGAGGACCGGAAGGTCCCGCAGGACCTTCCCCTGGTAGAAACCACGCGCGTCTTCACCGGTGACGATCGCCTTGACCCCCGGTACGGCCCAGGCTGCCGTAGTATCGAAACCTCGGATGCGGGCGTGGGGATGAGGGCTGCGCAGAATCTTGCCGGTCAGCATGCCGGGCAGGACCACGTCGGCGGTATATAGTGTTTCGCCGGTTACCTTGTCGGGACCGTCGATGCGCTGGATCGATTGGCCGATTATTTCAGACTGGAAAACCATTTTTATATACCTTAGTTTGGCTTTGCTTCTAGATCTCTGAAAGCTCTCGCGTTGCTGTAACCTCGATTCTTCCGCAGAAGGAGAGGGGTCTCTTTGCTTTGGTCAGGACTGTTATTGCGGGCAACGAGATTCCTCGTCGGCTGGCGCCTCCTCGGAATGACATTTTTACGGCAGAGTTGGTTCGTCTTAAAGGTTTATTCGTCGGCCAATGACCCCATGGGGTCCCAGGCGGGCAGGACGATGGGCTCAAGTTCCAGTGCTTTCTGGAGTTCGGGCGGCAGGTATTCCTTGGGGACGGCGATCTCGAACATGTACTCCGCGAACCAGGAGTCGTTCATCAGGAAGAAGCCTTTGTTGCCCACCTTGTCGTCCCAGCTGTTCTCCACCCGCCAGCGGCGCGGGACACCGTCCACCACGTCGACGCCGGTGAACATCATGGCGTGGGTCATGGCGGTCTGGTGGTACTCCAGCCGAGTGGCTTTATCCATGGAGAAATCGGCGCCGTAGACACTGGCGTAGTCGAAAAGATCGGCGTCCCACAGACCCAGGTCACGGTGCATCTGTTTCCCGGTGTCGCACCCCATCCAGACGGGCTTGCCGTCTTCCAGAATCTTCAGGGTGATGTCCTTCATGAGCTGGATATCGACGTTCAGGTATCTGATTGCAGGGGCGTCGACCACGTTGCCCAGGTATTCCACGGTGAAAGTTGCGCCCTCCGGGCTGGACTCCCTCGGGTCGTGGACCAGGCTTACGTAGTCATGGATGTCGGTCTGAAGATAATTCGCCGCGAACTCCAGCGGGGTCAATTTTCCCGAACGGGTGAACTCTCCGTCTTTGTCCTTCCACTGCCAGTCGACTTCCGTTGGGGGCGTGCCGAGGTGGATGCAGAGCATGTCATAGATGACTTTCAGAGTCTTGTCTTTGATGCGGCGTAGTACGTCCAAGCCCGATTCCTCGGCATAGGCGTCCCTGATGCGCTTCGCGCCCTGCCGTGTCTGGTAGTTGAGGCTGGAGTTCATGCGCGACGAATTTGCCGAGCTCTCGGTCTCATCCATGGCGCTCTTGGGGACGACGCCGTGTTTGGCGACCAAGGCCGTGAACATGTCCCACTGACCGCCGTCGGAGATGGGGTTCTGTAGCAGAAATGCCACGGTCCGGTCGTCGGATGGACGGTCAGCGGTCTCGATGATCGCTTCTAAGATGAAGTTGGCCCGCTCCAGTTTGTCCCAGAACATCAGATAGTTCTGGCTGAACTCGAACTCCTTTACGTTCAGGACGTTTCTGGTGTCGACCCGGCACAGGTTCAGGCCGGCGAACATCCAGCAGCGGCCGGACCGGGCCTGGTTGGTCACGCCCCAATCGTCCAGCACGATGGAGAAGGAATGGGGCGATTCAGTGACGATGGACCGGCTAAGGGCGACGTCGTTGACATCGTGCTGGGTCACAACGTTCTGCACCAGCCGTTTGGATGGGTCGGCATCAAAGCTTTCCCGGTAGCCGTTTACGGCCTCATGGGTTAGCGCTCCGGGGCCGCTGGTCTGGTTCTCATTACTCATCTTGCATCACCTAGCACTAATATTCAGAGTTGGAGCTGGTTACTGTTCCGCTATCCAGGCAGCCACCCGTTCCCCAATCATGATTGTGGTGGCGTTGGTGTTGGCGCGGATCACATTGGGCATTATGGAAGCATCCGCGACACGGAGCCCCTCGATGCCATGCACTTTTCCATACTGGTCTACCACTGCCAACGGGTCGGAATCCGGTCCCATCTTGCAGGTACCGGAAAGGTGCTGGCCGATCCAAACGTTTTCCAGCATCCACTGGTCCAGCGTCTCATCCGAGGCCAGGTCTGACTCAATCGGCGAGATCAACTTTTCCACTATATCTGTAAAAGACTCGTGCTCCATCATGTCGATTATGATTCGCACGCCCTCCCTCAACCTCTCGCGGTCTCTGGGCGCTTCTAGATAGCGGCAATCTATGAAAGGCTGCTCTTTAGGGTCGGAGGAATTGAGTTGCAACTCGCCTGCGCTTTCCGCCAATTCAAGCATACAGGTAAAGCGGATGCCTTCCTCGGCCATCGGGTCGCCGCCCAGCGGGGTCGAGAAGGACGAAGGAAAAATCTGCATATCGTTTCGGTTTTCAGAACCACTGGCCGTGTACCGCAGGACCGTCTGTATCCGAGGCGCGTCCGGGTCCAGCGGGAAATCGTCTTTGGTCTTAACCCGCACGGCCACCAGCGGATGGTCGCGCAGGTTTTTCCCAACTCCAGGTAGGTCTGCCACAACGGCGATGCCTTTCTCTTGAAGATGCTCTGCCGGCCCAATGCCGGACAGCATCAGGACCTGAGGGGATGCGATGGCCCCGGCGGAGAGGATGATCTCTCCGGCTTCCATCTGGAAAACCTCGCCGCCGCTTTCCACCTCGACTCCCGTGGCCCGTCCATCTTCAATGAGGATCCGACGCACGAGAACGTTAGGCCGGATGGTCAGATTGAGGCGGTGGCGGTTGGGATTTATATAGGATAGGGCCGTGCTCATCCGCACTCCGTTTGGATTATTCATCGGGAACGGGCCAAATCCTGTGGCGTCGGGATTGTTGTGGTCGTAGATCTCGGCATACCCCTGGTCCAGGCAGGACGCCTTAAACGCATGCTGCAAGGGCAGCCAGTTTTCGGGTTTATGGCGGACAACCGGCACCGGGCCGTCCGAGCCATGGAAGTCATCTTGGACGTCAGTATCGGTCTCTAATTTCCGGAAGTAGGGGAGGAGATTGATGTAGCTCCACTCTTCGTTGCCGCCGGAAGCCCATCCGTCGTAATCCTCTGGGACGCCCCTCAGAAAAACTTGACCGTTTATGGCGGAGGTGCCCCCCATCACTTTGCCTCGAGGCACAGCGATCTCGTTCGGCTGGGCCGGCGTCGCAGTGCCGACGAATGACCAATTGTGGGGCGCGCCCATCTCAGAGGCGGTCGGGCTGTAGCCATATTTGACGTCATCCGGAAGGGTGTCAAAATCGGGGTAATCGGGACCAGCCTCCAACAACAACACCGACCGGCCGGGGTCTTCGGACAATCGGGTCGCAATGGTGCCACCCGCGGACCCCGCTCCGATGACAATCACGTCGTATTTCATCTTCTCTCCTGGATTTCAAATATTGGCTAAGCAGTATTCTCTGTGCCGGGTCCGCCGCTTACTAGAATATGCGGCGGCTGGCGCTCAGTTCTTGCAGAAAAAGTTCCAGTCGTTCTTGGAATTCCGGGTCGGCGACAAGGCCTCGCTTGCCTTTACGGGACAGCACTTCGGCCTCTTCGAGAGACGCCACTGAGTAGTAGGCGGGCGGTATGCGGAACTCGGACTCTCCGGCCAGCACCACCGTCCCACGGGTGGCGGCCTCCAGCTCCAGCCGCTCGGAGCTGCCCAATTTCTCCCGAAGGTCGCTAACCCCGGCCATCCCGTGGTTCAAGTAGACCTCCGACAGCAGGTCCCGCTGTTTCTGGCTGGCCAGAGTCTTCATCACCACCGAGTTTCCGATGCGGCGGCGGCGAATCTTCGCAGTGAGGAACGCATAAGACACCACGGAGGCGGCGAGCAGACCCAGTATCACGGCGGCGCCCATCAGGAACATGATGGCCCGCACGAATTGCACCGCCCAGTTCCCTGCGAAGAGGTCCGATAGAAAACCGGGACCCTCGACCTCCACCGGCACCCGAGTCACCACGATCTCATCGATGCCTGCGATCTTGCCCAGTGCAACTATCTCTGGAGTAACATCCTTGGGGTGGACCACCAGCATATTGAAGGCGAAGAACTGCCCCTTCTCGACGATGGCCTGGTCGAACTGGACGATGTTCTCTCCCAATACCTGGGGGTTGGTTTTGTCATTCAGATAACTGGAGCTGGCCTCGATGGGTCTTGCTTCGATGACCCGTCCACCAATCACCTGTAGGCCCCAGGCCTGATCCTGGTCAAATTGGGTCTGCAGTATATCGACTTCCCCGTTATTGATCACGCGCATGGCGTAGATGCGCAGGTTGAGTTTCTCGCCTTGGATATCTTCGTCTTGGAAGGTGATCTTGAGGTCTTCCACCGGGGTCCGGACGTCCAGCACGTCGGTCTCCCGGACGATCTCATACGTCAATTTTGGGTCTGGCTCGCTGAGATTGGAGAGCCCGAAGAACAGGGCCAGCGAGACCGATACAGCAAAAGTCAGCCCGGCAAAGGCCCCTCCGCGGTGGTCATTGATCCACCGTCCGGCGTTCTTGATCTTGTCGGTAATCCGGGATTCAGGAAGGGCGGCCATATACCACTCTCAGCCTAGCGCACAAATTCGGAGGCCAGATCGCTGACGTCAACGTTTTCCACGTCGGGCAGCGCCGCCTTGATCTCTTGCATCTCGCCTGCGTCATAGCCGGCGGTCAATTCTTTCAGGCGGGGATAAACTTCCTCGCTGAAGAGCTTCATCGACGCCAGGGTCTCGTCGAAGGTCATAAAACCGGCCTGGCTCATCATCATCAGGTTGCCGAAGCCGCCGCAGTAATCGTAGAAGTTTTTGATCTGGTCATAGACCTGGTCCGGCGTTCCGGCGAAGACGTTGCCCCGCGCCATCTGCTCGGCAAGGTTTGTCGATGTGGGGAGACCCGTGCCGGAATTATTGCCCCGCATCATGGCGGCCGCCATGGCCGGGGAATGATAGCCCGGCGGGTTGCTGAACTGGGGCGGCACCTTGTTGGAGCTCATGTACCAGAGCAGCTTCTCCGCGCCTTCCAGCCCCTCTTTCTCAGTCTTGCCGACATGGATCAGGGCGCAGTAGGCCAGCCGGTCGATGGGCGCGTCACTTCCGTGGGTGTCCAGGTAACCCTGCCGGTAACCGTCGAAGACCGTGCGAATCTTGGGATATCCGGCTAGGAACACCCCGCCGATGTGCCCCCGCTGGGCGACCTGAGCCGCCGAGCCGGCGCTGCCCATGGTTACCCACACCGGCGGGTGGGGCTGTTGGTAGGGCCGGGGCCAGATGTTGACCTGCCTAGCGTGGAACCAGCGGCCTTCGAAATTGAAGGGGCCGTCGTGGGTGGTCCAGGCCTTCATTATCAGGTCGTGGGCCTCCCATAGCTTCTCGGTGCCCCGGTAGGGAAAAACGTTGGCCGGGGCGGTCTCATAGGGCACGCCGCGAACGAACCCGCACTCCAGCCGGCCCTTGGAGAGCACGTCGATCAACGCCATCTCCTCGGCCACCCGCACGGGCTGGCTTCTGTTTGCCACGGGGTTGCCTAAAATGAGAAGGCGGGCGTTCTTGGTCTCGCGGGCTAGGATACCCAGCATGATGGGCGCCGCCGGGACCATGCAAGTGGCCGTCTGGTGGTGCTCGTTGTTCATGATGTTCAAGCCCATCTCATCGGCCGCGCACCACATGTCCAGATACATGTTGTAGAGATCGGCCCCGGTGGCAGGGTCGAAGTGCTTGTTGGGCAGGTTCACCCGGATTGACTCGTAGGAGTCGGCATCCGGTAGGTACGGATAGGCGTCTTCGGTGAAAAACCAAGCTCTCAAATCAGGCACCTTTTAATCAACAAGTTGGAGTTTCGCGGGCTGATTGCGCCCTACTAATCCGAAACAAATTCCAGGAAACGGGCCGCAAACTCTGCGGGCTGCTCTACGTGCGGGTGATGACCAGCCTCGGGAATCACGGACAATCGCGCGCCGGAGATCAGGTCCCGCAGCGCAGCGCCGTAGCCGGGCGTAACTATGCCGTCGTTCTCACCCCAGACCAGCAGAGTGGGTATGTCGATTCGGTGCAAGCGGTACCGTAACTTGGGATTATGCATGTAAGGTTCCCACGTATATAGCCCGTGGGCGATCTTGTTGGAAGCTACGTTTTGAAGTTCGTCGTCAGTCATGTCTGAGACATTCGGGGCTAGCGACCGGTCGTGCCAGGTGGCCTTCTCGAGTTCTTCCGTAGAGAGGGCGAACACGTCGGAGATGTCCCGTTCAAATGGTCCGCCCGGCTTGATGCCCACCGAGTCCACGAGGACCAGCTTGGAGAACCGGCCTGTGTTCATCACCGCGATCTCGGCCGCCAGCCAACCGCCCATGGAAAACCCGACCAAGATAGCGTCTTGTAGATCCAGGGAGTCAATCAGGTCCAAGTAGAGAAACGTTAGGTCTTCGAGGCCGTCAAAATGCTCGGGTATAGGCGTGCCGTCGAACCCCGGGTGGGTGGGATGCAGCAACTCGAAGTTGCTTGAGATTCTCTCTGCGAACGGTAGATGGTCGACGAGCCCTTCGCCGCCGTGGAGCACCAATATCGGAGGTCCTGAGCCCCTGCGGACCACTGGGACATCCACCCCGTGCAATGAGACCAAAGTCGAAGTTTCGCTAGTCATGCCCGTCCTTTTGGAAATGGAACTGATACGCGAACCCAGAGTCCGGTGGATTGTACTTCTAGAACCCAAGGCAGGCAAACTCCAGACAGCACGAAAAAATCAGCCCGGGAAATGTTCCCGGGCTGATTCGTGTGCGCTGAGGTGGTGCTATGCCGCTCTATTTTGAGAGCGGTGGGTTCGCGATGTAGTCCTCGGCCAGCTTGCGGCCGACCTCTCGCATCGCCTTGATGTCTTCTTCGACATTGCCGATGGCGGGCGAGTAGACGACCGTGTCGTTGCAATAGGTCGAGACCGGTTTGTCGTCGCGGGACAAAACGTCCGGGTCGCGCCCTTCTTGCACCGCCTTGATGCCGTCTTTGACCAACTTGCGGAACATGGTGATGCCCCGGTCGGTGGCCCCCAGGTGCTCCATGCCATGGATGGCGATGGGCCGTTGGCTGACCTGGGCTTCGTAGTCGGAAGGCTGGCGCTGCTGGTCTTCCAGGTTCTCGGTGATGGGGAGTTGGGCGGGCAGCATCTGCTCCCGGTCGATCCACCATGCCGGTGTGCCTTCTTCATCAACGGCGATGTGGCGGAACTCCAGCAGCATGGTGTGGGTGTCGTCTTGCGGCACGATCCAGCGGCTCATCATCGGCCCGTCGAATTCGTGAGGGCTCTTGCCGTCTTCCCAGATGGGCGCCACCTGTTGCAGGTTGGGCATGATGTTTTCCACCATGCGCACCCAGATGTTGTCGCCCATGCGGCGTGTGGCGATGTAGATCATCCCGGCCGGTGTTTCGATGAAGTCGAGCTCCGGTATCACTCCGAACTCCTCGGTGAACTGGGAGCCCGAGACGATGGTGTGGAGGAACGACGTGTGGACCGGATCCATGGCGTTCTCCAATATCTGTAGCCAGTTGCAGGGATAGTTGTATTTCTTGCCGGGCATGAGCCGGTATCCTTCCCGCTCGTAGGTGTCCATCAATGGGAAAGGAGGCATCTGGTCGGGCGGTCCCATATAGGCAAATATGGTGCCGTTGTATTCATGGGTGGGATAGGCGCCGTGGCAGAGCCGGTCCTTGAGGGTGCTGTCTTCCGGCTCGCCGGGTGTTTCCAAGATCGTGCCGTCCACATCGAACAGCCAGCCGTGGTAGCAGCACCGGATGCCCCGTTCGGACACCAGGCCAAACTCCAGGGATGTGCCGCGGTGGGGACAATGGGCTTCAACCAGGCCGATCCGGCCGCTGAAGTCTCGGAAAGCGACCAGTTCCTCGCCGAGGATCTTCAGGGCTACCGGCAAGTCTTTGAGATCGTCGGAGAAGGTCACCGGCTGCCAGAAACGGCGCAGATACTCCCCGCAGGGGGTGCCGGGGCCGATTCGGGTAAGTTCGGCGTCCTCCTGGGGTATTTCCCGATGGTAGTAACCACCGTAGCGGGTGGAAAGAAACGGTGCTCTAGTGGCCATGCGAATCACCTTTCAAGACAGAGTCGGGTTTCGACATATCTGGATCGCCCATACAGAGTATCGGGTAGGTGGATATTGATTGAACGGATTATAGGTTCCCGTTCCGTGAAAGGTCAACCACGCTTTTGGTGGCGAACGCATGGATTTCCGGCCCCTCTACTGGGCCGTGCGGCCGCCGTCGATGACCAACTCTGAGCCCGTTACGAAGGACGACTCATCGGAGGCCAGGTAGAGCACTCCGTAGGCGATCTCTTCCGGCCGCCCGAACCGGCCCAACGGCACCCGTCCCATCATCGCCTGGAGGTTGTCGGCGTCGGGCCTGGTCGCCGTAAGCATGTCGGTCTCGACGGGACCGGGATGGACCGAATTACAGCGGATGTTTTCCTTGGCGTATTGGATGGCCGTGGACTTGCTGAATATCCGCACCGCGCCCTTGCCGGCGGCGTAGGCGCCTGAGGTGCCGGGCTGGGGCGCGATACCCGCGCCGGAAGAGATGTTGATGATTGAACCGCCGCCGACGGCCCGCATCATTGGTATGGCTTGCTTGCTGCCCAAAAACGCGCCCTTGACGTTGATGTCCATGGTCCGGGTCCAATCGGCTTCGCTGGTCTCCTCGACGTTGCCCCGGGCGGAGACGCCCGCGTTATTCACCAAGATGTCTAGCTTCCCGAACCGGGTCATGACTTCACCCGCCGCCTGCTCCCAGTCTGCCTCACTGGTGACATCCAAGCGGACGAAGAAGCATTCTCCGCCGCTGCTGGTGATCTCTTCCGCCGTCCGGCGTCCTTCCTCTTCCAGGATGTCGCCTATGACAATCTTCGCGCCTTCCTGGACGAAGATCCTGGTGATGGCGGCGCCGATGCCCCTGGCCCCACCGCTGATCAAAGCTACTTTGTTCTCAAGCCGCATCTCATCTACTCCGGTCTGTTCGGTATCATTGCGGCCCTTAGTATAAGCGACGGCCTTTGGGCGCCGGACCGGGGTTACTCCAGTGCGTACACGTGGCCGTCGTCGCTGCCGATGTAGACCACTCCGTCACCGATCACGGGAGATGAGAACACATCGTTCCGGGTCCGGAACCGCCACTGTTCCGAGCCGGTTTTCGCGTCCAGGCCGTAGACATTACCGTCGAAGCTGCCGAAGACCACGGTGTCTCCGGCGATGGACGGCGATGATTTGACCTCGTCCCCCGTGGCGAACCGCCACAGCTCCCGTCCGGAGCGGGAGTCGACCGCATAGAGATTGCCGTCATGGCTGCCCACCTAAACGGCCGTGTCGAGAATGGCGGGGGATGACAATATGGAGTCGTCCGTCCTGAACCGCCATTTGAATTCGCCGGTCGACCGGTCCAAGGCATATAAATATGTGTCGAAACTCCCGAAGTACACCGTGTCCTGGTCGATGACCGGTGTGGACGTCACGGCGGCGTCGGCCTCGAAATTCCACCTCTCTTCCCCTGTTTCTAGGTCCAGAGCGTATAGCCGGCCATCGTCACTGCCGATGAAGATCGTTTCCCCATCGGTGGCAGGGGAGGACCAGACCTCGTCGCCGGTCTGGAATCTCCATTTCTCCTGACCGGTGGCAACGTCCACGGCATAGACATTCCAGTCCCAACTGCCAACGTAAGCCACGCCGTCGGCCACCAGAGGCGAGGAGAAAACCCCGCCGTCGGTCCGGAACCGCCATTTTTCCTGCCCGCTTTTAACGTCTACTGCGTAGAGGTGGTTACCCAGACTACCGAAGTACACCACGCCGCCAGCGACGGCAGGCGAAGAGTCGACGGGGGTTATCCCCTGTTGCTGTTTGAACCGCTCGATGGCCAAGCTCCAGTTCTCCTGCCCGGTTTCGGCGTCCACGGAGTAGAAGTGACCATCTTCGCTACCGAAGAACAAGGCCCCGCCGACCAACGCCGGGGAAGATCGGACACCGCCGTTGGGCTGCAAGCGGCTGGTTGGGTACTCGAAGCCCGGAACGAGGCCCGACAACCTGAAAGTCGCCCTTTCCCCAATGGTCTCGAAGGCCCACCTGACTCCGTTGAACTGCCCTAAGGGCTCCGTCTCGAAGAACCCGCTTCGCCCGAGGCCCGAACCAAACATCGCCGTGTCTGAGCCATCTTGGAGCGGAGCTTTAGCCTTGGCCGAGACCTCTAATGCATAGAGGGTCCGTTCCGTGTCTCCGAAATAAACGACTCCACGATGGACCGCCCCAGAAGAACCCACTGGGCCCGGCGTCTTGAACCGCCACTCTTCTAAGCCGGACCGGGCGTCCACGGCGTAGAAATTGCCGTCATTGCTGCCGATGTAAACGGTCCCGTCATCAACCGACGGCGAAGAGAATATCTCGCCCAGTGTCCTGAACTTCCAGACGGTGCGGCCGGTCTTCAGGTCCAAGGCATACAGTTGGTTATCGCCACTGCCGAAGATCACCGATTCCTCGAAGACGGCCGGGGACGAGACCACCCTGGCTTCGGCATCGTAGCGCTAGGCCACTTCTCCGGTTGCGGCGTCAAGGGCATACAGGAAGCGGTCGAAGCTCCCGAAGTAGACCAGACCGTCAACTACCAGCGGAAGATTCCACCCGCCGCCCGGTGGTGAAACGCCACACTTCCTCGCCGGTGGCGATGTCCAGAGCGTACAAGTTGGCGTCGTTGCTGCCGATGTAGACCAGATCTCCCGCAACGGCCGGCGAAGAAACAATCTGGTCTCCGGTGGGGAATCTCCAAACCTCCCCACCGGTCTTGATATCGAGGGCGTAGATGTTGTCATCCCGGCTGCCGAATATCACCGTTGTGCCCACGACAGCCGGGTCAGTATCCACCCAACCGCCGGTCTCGAATCTCCAGACCTCCTCACCGGTCCGCTAGTCCACCGCATAGAAATTCTTATCCCGGCCGCCTAAATACAACACCCCATCAGCCAAGGCCGGCGAAGACTGGACTCCATTCTCGGTGGGGAAAACCCAGCGTTCCTCTCCGGTGTCTAGAGATATGGCGTAGAGGCCGGGCGTGCCAAGGTCGCCATCACTGCCTACGTAGACCGTGTCTCCGGACACGCGGGGCCTGGACCTGATCTGTCCGCCGGATTTGAACAGCCACCTGATATTCGTGTTGTAGACCCCGAACCGCTCAGGGTTTTCCAAGTTGGACTGCCTGGCCGGGTTCTTGGGTCGAAGCGATGGCGGCGTATCGGACTGCAGGGTTTGGGTGGCACGCGGTATGGGAGTTTGCGTGGCCGGAGCGGGCTCCGTTGACGCGCTATTGGAGCAGGCGATGAGTAACGTTATCCCAAGGGCCAGGGCCGCGGTCAAAATGCCATGGGGTTTATGCATACATATCCAATACGCTGCGCTCGCGAAACCAGACGCCGGGCGACCCAGAAAATGCCGGGGCGGCGCCTAGGGTTTCCAGACGTTTTAGATGCCAGGTTAGATATGTAGATACGCCGGCCTGCATGACCGCCACGCAGGCTATGGGTTGTAGGTTATTCTTCGCCGAAAAACCGCCGCCTGAATGTTTCATCGATCGGGTGGTCTGGTCCGCTGGCGAAGGTATCTCCCCGCCGGGATGGGTCCTCGCGCCACAACGGCATGGCTTGGGCTCTGCGAGCTTCCGCCTCCGATCCCGTCATGATCAGCAATCTTTCAATCCAACTTTGAACGGTGTTCATCACGTTGAAGTACTTGTCGTGCTCTTGGGCGTAGGCTTGTCCCGCTTCGTTCCAGTCTTCGAATCTGAGCAGATTGTCCCGCAGCACCCGAACGTCACGCACCGTGAGAGATAGGCCCTGTCCCCACGTGGGGTCGGTTGCCCCGGCGGCATCGCCAACGAGCACAACATTGTCTTTAAAGGGACTCTCCACCCAAATGCTCGCCGTGCTGAACGAAGCCAGCGGGCCTGCCGGGACGGCATCTTGGTAATAAATCGCCGGAGCTCCGGTTTCAACAGACAGTTCGGAGAACCGCTGGATATCTTTCGCCCCACTGAGTTGGTTTCCCCGGGCGGTTGGATAGCAGAGGTAGGCCCGCACCTTCCCGCCGCCCAAAGGGAAAAGAAGCGCGGTCGTGCCCTGGTCCGGCACCCGGAAGCTCTCAGAGGTGTTTTCGGGCATCGGCATATCATTGAACAAGATTCCGGCTATGAAAGATTGCTCCGGATTTTTTTGGACTTCAAACCCGCCCCAGCCCCTGGTGCGGGAGAACCGGCCATCTGCGCCGACCACTAGCCGCGAGGTGAACTCCTGCTCATTACCGTTCGATGTGGCTATCACTTTGGGGGAATCACCCGGTTCGACCCTCTGGACCCGAGTGCCTCGACGGACCACAGCGCCCGCACCTGAGGCCGCCTCGAGTAGTGCCTCTTGCAGGTCCGGATGATAGATGTTCAACCGGGGCGTTTCTTGAATGGTGGAGGTTGGATAGTGCCGACGGTTCGGTTCGCCGCGATCTTGAGATTGCTCCCCATATTCGACCTCGACACCCCCCGCCGCTTTCATACACTCATAGATTCCCAGAGCTTTGGCGTCGGCAACCCCCCAACTCATCATCACTTCACCCCGGATCCGGTCTTTAAAGTTAAGCTCCGATTCCAGCACGAGCACACGGGCCCCGTGCTCCGCCATGACTTTCGCCAGAGCGGCGCCACCCAGTCCCCCACCGATGGTTATGATGTCGTAGTCGGTCGAAGCCATACGCCCTCTGATTAGTTAATGTGGTAGTCGATCCGGCCGGGGTCGAAACGATCGGATGAGTCTAGCATGGTGGGCGCGGATTCCAAGCCATCTGATTGCGGCGGACAGAAAAAAACGGGCGCGTCCTCCCGCGAAAGGACGCGCCTACTTCTTGGTCACCGGCCTTAGACCCTATCTCCACCAGCGTATGGGCTGGACTAGTCTGCGGTCACAAGACTTACGGACCGTTTGGTCCGCTCTCAGTTCCCGTCCACTCGAACCCCAGGTTGGCGTAGCGGCAGAAGACGGTGCCGCCGGGGGCGGCTAGGGGGCCGTTGGCGGCTAGGAGGGCGATGGTGTGCTGGTCGCCGGGGGATGGGTTGTCGCTGAGGAGCACGCGTTGGGGGACGTTGAAGCCTTGGATGGCTCCCCGGTCGCGGTTGCACTCGCCGTCAATCCAGATCTCGCCGTAGTCGTCGATGCAGGTCTCGAACTGCACGCGCGTCCCTTTGACCGGGTGACCGTTGACCGTCTCCGGCAGGGTAATCTTGATGCGGAACCACATGAAGCTGAAGCCGTGGGAATTGCGCTCCGCCAGGTCGTGGCAGATCGCCCAACTCGAATCGTCGTAGTCGGCCAGCCGCGCCGGGCTGCCCTCGATCTGCTCGACAAGCCCTTCGTTGGGCTGACCGGGCACGTAGCCCCGGGCGTACTTCCAAGTCCCCTTGACCAGCGCTTGGCCCTCGGGGTCCCCGAGATAGATGGTCTCTCTAGGCATTTTGAACTTCCTTTTTTCTTATTTAGCCGTCAGCCATCAGCGTTCAGCGGTTGGCTGTTGTCGCCTTCGAAGGCCCAGTGGAAAGCTTGGGTGATCAATCTTGTGTTGGCTTCGCCGTCGAACCGGTGGCCGCATCCCGGGGCCTCTCTCACCAGAAAGGACTTGGCGGCAAACTTTCCCGTCCGCAGGATCCGGGCCAGGTAGCCTGCCATAGGGTCTTCGTCGCCGTAGACCATGTAGATGTCGCCGGTAAAGTTTGAAACGCCCTCATAGAAGGGGTCGCCCACGCTGTCGTAGGTGGAGAGCAGCAACAACCGCTGAACGCTTGGGTACCGGTGGGCCGCGGCCCCCGCGGCCGAGCCGCCCGAGGAGAACCCAGTCAGATAGATGGCCGGGGACTCATTTCCGCAGAGCTGCACCGCGTTCTCCAACGACCAGTCTATGGTGTGGCACAGGCTCTCGATGAGTATCTTGTTCCAACTGGCGCCCTGGTAAGAGTAGGGTTCCCACTCCAACTGGACCTGGAAGTCGGGCCTCGGAGCGTTGTAAGTGACCAGGCTGGCCAGTCCGCGTTCTTGTAAGTGATGCCCCAGGTTCTTCCAGCGGTCCTCTCGGCCGTCTTTGAGCTCCCCGGAACCCGGCGAGTTGACAATCACCTTTCCCGACTCGGTGGGGTAGGCGGTGATGGGGACTTCGTACCCGACTAGTTCTCCCGACTCTCCCCCGGTTTCCAGACGCAGGGTGGTGTCGATCGCTTCCACTATTCTATGCAGCAGCCAATGGCGGCGGTCCGGCAGAATCGTCGTTCCCTGCCAAAGACTTGTGGAGGGCGGTCACCGCCTTGCCCAAGGTCTCCAGGCCGGCGATGGCTTTGGGGTCGGCCAGTTTCCCGTCCTGAAAGTGCTGCGACTGCAGGTAGACTTGGCCTGGGACCAGGTGGGCCCCGAACCAGGCCAGCACCGGCCGCAGTTGGGTGTCCACGGTCAGGTAGTGGTGGTCGGTGGCGCCCATGCTGATGAGTCCGCAGGCCTTGCCCATCATCCCTTCCACCGGGATATGGTCCAGCAGGTTCTTCAGGGCGCCGGTGAAAGACGCCCGGAAGATGGGCGTGGCGATGAGATACATGTCCGCTGCCGTCACCTGCTCAAGGACTTTTTGGGTGTCGTCGCCATAGGCTTCCGGAGGGCGTCCGTCGGCGAAAGAGATCTGGTGGTCTCCCAAGTGGAGCAGTTCCGTGGTAATCGACGGGTCATGAGCCGCGGCGGCCGCAAGGGCTGATTCGAGGGCCTGGTGCAGACGGCCCAGTCTGGTTACCGAGCCGTGGATGCCCAACAGCGTTGGCAATTGACTGCCTCCTAGATGCTTTTAAAAGTATTACTTAACGATCAACCCGGGCTTTCCTGAGCGCTTGCCCTCACCCTAACCCTCTCCCATGCGTGGGAGAGGGGAATTTGCCTACTGATTTTCGCCTTACCGTTCGTCCTGAGCTCCGTCGAAAGATGGGAGAGGGAGTTATCGTTGCGTGGTGGTGCTTTTCGAATACCGGTTCTCGGGTTTGGGTAGGCCCAGGTTGCCCCGGAGAGTGTCGGCTTCGTACTCGGTGCGGAAGAGGCCGCGTTCTTTCAGGATGGGCAACACGTGGTCTACAAAGTCGTTGAAGCCCTGCGGGAGCACGCTGGGGACCAGCATGAAGCCGTCGGCGGCGCTGTTTTCGAACCAAGACTGCATGGTGTCGGCCACTTGGGTGGGCGTGCCGATGAATTCGTGCTTTGGGGTGGTCGCCCTTATCGCCATCTGCCGTAGAGTCAACTCCTCTTCCTTGGCCACTTGCTTGATGCGGTCAGTGGTGCTCTCCCAGCCATTGCGGCCGAAGTCACCTAGGTCGGGGAAGGGCGCGTCCAGATCATAGGGCGAGAAATCCATGTCGTTGAAATAACGGCCCAGGTAGTTAAGAGCGTCTTCGATTACCACCAAGTTGGCGATCTCCTGGTATTTTGCCTCGGCTTCGGCCTGGGTATCCCCAACGATGGGCGAGCATCCCGGCAGTATCAAGACCTCGCCGGGGTTACGGCCTACGTCTTCGGCACGCTGCTTGATATCTTTGTAGAACTCAGCGGCATCGGAGCTGGTCGATTGGCCCATGAAGATGGCATCCGCCACCTTGGCCGCGAAGCCTCTCCCAGCCTCCGATGACCCAGCCTGGATCAACACCGGGCTACCCTGTTTGGAGCGGGATATGTTCAGCGGTCCCTGTACCGAATAGAACTCGCCTATGTGGTCCAGCCGGTGCATCTTGGAAGGGTCGATGAATCGGCCCGATTCCTTGTCCCGGATGAATGCGTCGTCTTCCCAGGAGTCCCACAACCCCTTGGTGATTTCCACGAACTCTTCGGCCATGCGGTAACGCAGGTCATGCTGCGGGTGTTCCGGCTTGCTGTAATTGGCGGCGGAGCCTTCCAGGGGTGAGGTGACGATGTTCCAGCCGGCGCGGCCGTTGCTCATATGATCGATCGACGAGAACTGCCGGGCCACCGTGTAAGGGTCGCTGTAGGTGGTGGAAAGGGTCGCCGCCAGGCCGATGTGGGTGGTGTCCATGGCCAGGGCGGCCAGCAGCGTCAGAGGCTCGAAACGATTCAGGAAATTCGGGTGGGATTTCTCGCTGATATACAACCCGTCGCCGAAGAAGGCGAAGTCCAGCTTGGCTTCCTCAGCCCTGCGGGTCATTCCCTGGTAATACGCCAGGTTCACCGCACCGTCGGGCACTGCGCTGGGGTGACGCCACGAGGCCATATTGCCGCCGCTGCCGGAGAAGAAAACGCCCAATCGCATCTTTCGTTGTTCGGTCATGTTACTTCCTGTCCTTGGTCTGGGATGCTTGCCTTGTTGGCCTCGGTCAATACGTCGCTCAGCAACTCATAAGAGCGGAGCCGCTTTTGGAAATCGTCGATGGCTGTCACCGCAATTATCTCTTCCACGTTATGTAATCTCTGGATATCCAACAATTTCTTTAGGGCGATTTCCGGCGAGCCGTGGACAACCGGGGCGTCAGTCACATTGATCTCGAACTTCTCACCCGATTGCTTGCCGAACCTTTCGGCGGACTCCAGGTTTCCAGCGGTCAGGGTCCGTCCGCTCTCTAAGCTTATGCGGACGACCTTTATCTCAGCGGCGTAAGCGGCGGCCTCATCGGCGGATTCGGCCACCACCACGGGTAGAGCCAGCATGGCGCGCTTGCAACCCGGCCCGGCGGCGTCAAACCGGTCGTGGTAGGTCTTCATGGCTTTGGTCATAACTTCTTGGTCGCCGTTCAGGAAGAGGGCAAATACGTAGGGCATGCCGAACTCGGCGGCCATCTCCGCGCTGGAGACCGTGGTTCCTAAGAGATACAGGTCGGCCGCCTGGGGAGGCTGGGGACTGGCCATCAGTCCGCGCAGCGGGTGGTCTTCGGGCAACTCTCCTCCGAGGAAATTACGCAGTTCAGTGATCTTGTCGCCGATAGACCGTTCGCCGGCCTCCGCCTGCTGCAGGGCCTTTGTCGATTGGGGCACTCCTCCAGGCCCGCGCCCGATGCCCAAGTCAACCCGGCCTGGAGCCAGTGAAGCCAACACATTGAAGTTCTCGGCCACTTTGTAGGGACTGTAGTGTTGCAGCATCACGCCGCCGGAGCCGACGCGGATGCGGCTGGTCTTGGCCAGCAGGTGGGAGATAAGAACTTCTGGCGATGAACCCATCACCCGGTCCGAGCCGTGGTGCTCGGCCACCCAATAGCGGTGGTAGACCCAGCCGTCGGCCTTGGCTGCCAGTTCGATGGTGTGCTGAAAGGCCTGGGCGGCGTCGTCGCCCTGGTGCACCGGACTCTGGTCCAGGATGCTAAGTGTCAGGCCATTGGTGTTCATCTGTTCCGTATCTGCCCTCGGACGGCGTGTTGATCGAAGCTGCCGGCCGCATAATTCTACATGGTTTCCGGCCACCCGTGGGACGCTCCAAGGGTATTCCTGGCCTGGGCTGAAACCGGGAATCCAGGCAATGCCAGAAAAAAATAACACGGATTCCGGTGATCTACCATTTGCATAAAATCGGTGACGTTTTTCTATCTAACAAGAAAATTCGCGTCTTTATACTGAAATTATCCAGCCCGGTATCTTTCGCAGATACTCACCTTTGGGGGTAACGGTATGGCTCAGTCAAACGGCCCTTATCCGGTACAGTTCTCGGTAGATTATCTCGAAGAGCCCCGAGACCGAATGTCCGTTTTCCTGAGACTGATAATGATCATTCCGATTGCTATCGTTCTTGCCGTGATCTCCGGTCAATCTGGTGGGATGCCTTCATTTGGAGGAGCGGCCGGAGGGATCCTCCTGCTCGGCCCGTTATTGATAATCGTGTTCCGTAGGAAATACCCGAGGTGGTGGTTCGACTGGAACCTAGCCCTGACTAGGTTCACCAATCGGGCGACAGCCTACCTGTTCATGATGGGAGATCAGTATCCCGCCACAGACGAAGAACAGGCGGTCCATTTGGACATTCCCTATCCCGATGTCGAGCGGGACCTGAACCCATGGCTACCGATCATGAAATGGCTCTTGGCTATACCCTACTATATCGTGCTGGCGTTCCTCTGGATCGCATTGGTCATCGCGGTGTTGATCGCTTGGGTCTCGATCCTGGTCACTGGCCGCTACCCGATGGGGCTGTTCGAGTTCGTGGTTGGCGTGATGCGCTGGTCCAACCGGGTCAGCGCGTATGCCTTCTTGCTGGCAACCGATGTCTACCCGCCGTTTAGGCTTAGCCCGTAGATACTACAGACAACCGGGTTCGCCGTCTGTGAGTCATGCAAAGAACCACCGCAGGCCCTGTTTGTCAGGCCTGCGGCGGCTCTTTTTCATCTATCCTAGAAAGCTTTAGGCCGACTTGACGGGTTCAGCCTTGTAGGCGTCCTCGACGAATCCCGCTTGTTGTGTCCACCGGACGTTATCGGCGTCGGTAACCAGACCTACTTCTGCACCCTTTGAAGTTTCAAGGCCGAGGGGGTGGTAGACCAGTTCGATGAGATTTCCGTCCGGGTCGTTGATGTAAGTGTAGTGTTCGTTGGTGTCCTCTCGCTGGCCATGGAGAGGATCATCGCCGCCCGTTGGGGTGAATGATCCGCCGGCCGACCGGGAATAACTCACACCCTCGGAATCCAGATGCGAGAGCATCGCGTCCCAGTCTTCCACTTCTATGGCGAAGTGTACCCGGGGCACGTCTATCACTTCGGGCGTGTCGCTGGTGTGTATCTCCCCGGTGCCGATCCGAAATTGAAGTTGTCTCTGATTCAACTTGGGGCCCCGGTCAAGAAACTGCGCGCCGAGAACCCTCTCGTACCATTCCCGCGTCCGCTGCCGGTCGGAAATCTGGATATTTATGTGATGGATCATGCTTATCTTGGACATCAGGGCCTCCATTCGCCGGGATCTTTCTAGGGATTTTCTGGGAAGGTCGTGGCAATTATCGGGTATGACCAAGTCTATGGCAAGCAGTCAGATGGCCGGCCTCTGCTCGTACCAACGGGCGTGCTGCTGGTAGGTGTAGGCCGCTTGAATCACGCCAGGCTCGTCGAACGGTTTGCCCGCGATCTGCATGCCAACAGGTAGCCCCGCCTCCGTAAATCCGCAGGGCACCGAGATGGCCGGCAGTCCGGTGACGTTGAAGGGAGCAGTGAAACTGCGGCCCATGAGTGTGGTGTTGGGGTCGTAACCCTCGAACGCTGGGGCAGGCTGGGTCATGGTCGGAGTTACGAAGAAATCGACCTTCCGCAGCGCCTCGGCGAACTCCCTTTTGCTCCACTGGCGGCAACGTTGGGCCTGGAGATAGTCGCCGGCGCTGAGCAGTCCGCCGATGCGGAACCGGGCCCGGACGATCTCCCCGAAGTCCTGGGGCCTGGATTTCAGGTTTGGCTCGTGGAAGGCGTAGGCCTCGCTGACCATGATGATGGTGTTGGCCGCACGCACGTATTCCAGACTGGGAAGTTCCACCGTTTCAATCTTGGCGCCCAGTTTCTCCAGTTCCACGACCGCTTTCTCGACGATGGCCACCACCTCGGCATTGACGCCGGGGTCTGGATCGAAGAAATAATGCCGGGGCAGCCCTATAACTTTGCCCCTGATGTCCTCACGGAGGGACAGTGAGTAGTCTGGGACCGGCGCGCGGCTGCTGGTTGGGTCCTTGGGGTCGTGACCCGCGATGGCCTGGAGCATGTAGGCGCTGTCTTCCACCGTCCAGGTCATGGGCCCGACGTGGTCTTGAGACCAGCTCAAGGTGACCACTCCGGACCGGCTGACCCGGCCGTAGGTCGGTTTCAGGCCAACGATACCGCAGAGGGATGCAGGGCCGCGGATGGAGCCGCCGGTGCAGGAACCAAGGGCGCCCATAGCCTGCCCAGATGACACCGCGGAGGCCGAGCCGCTGCTGGAACCGCCGGTGATGTGGGCTAGGTTCCAGGGGTTGCAGGCAGGCTCGAAGGGCGTTGTCCAGTCTGGGCCGCCCAAGGCAAATTCATGCATGGCCAGCTTGCCCAGCAAGATGGAACCGGCCTCTTTCAGCCGGGCGGTGGGGGTCGAGTCTTCGGTGGGCACTCGGTCGAAGTCGACGCGTGAGCCCGCGGTGGTGCGTATCCCCGCCGTGTCGTAGAGGTCTTTGAGGGCGATGGGAATCCCGTGGAGATGGCCCCGATAACGGCCGCCGCGGATCTCCGCTTCGGCGGCGCGGGCCTCGGCCATGGCCTCATCGGACAGGAGGGTTATGAAGGAATGCAGCCGGTCGTCGGTCTCTGCGATCCGGTCGAAGAATGCCTGAGTGAGTTCCACGGGGGAAAGCTCACCGGCCTTCAGCAGTTGGCCCGCTTCGTGAATCGTCAGATGGTGTAGTTTCTTATCAGTTGTAGCCATTTCTCCACCGCCGTTTCTGATTGATCAGTCTTTAGGTAGCCGGTCCGCCAGCCGGTTAATCGGGGTGAAACTCCACCACCATTTCTTCGGGGCCGAAATTTATGGAGTGCACCAACGCGGTGTATTCCATGTACAACTCGTACATGGGTTTCAGGTGGTCGAGTTCCGCTTGGTCCATGCCCAGACCCGCCCGGTCGGCCATGAACTTGAACTCTTCCATGGATATCGTCGGTTTGTCGGCCATGACGCCACTCCTACACCTGGTTCGAGTATCCGAAAAGACACCTGATTATACATCGGCATTCCAAAAGAGAATAATATGCCGGGATTGCGGTCTGCGACGGAGTGGCGGGAGGAGAGGACGACATCTAACCACCCGTTCGTGGTGAGCCCGTCGAACCACCGCAGGGGGTGGACCGAGTTCCCCCTAGGCTTACGCGCGTCCTTCGAGGGCCTCAGGACGAACGGTGTTCTCACTTATCCCCGTTCGTGACGAGCCCGTCGAACCGCCTGCGCCGGAATGACGAAGGCGGCCTTGCCGTTTTCCATCGCAAAGCCGCCTTCCGGGCGCTTATTCATTTCTCCGGTGTAAGGAGAACGGTGATTACCCTAGGCGTACTTCCCGCCGTCCTGGGGGACGGTCCCCTCTCGGCCGGAATCTGCCATCTCCAGTCGAGTGGTCCTGGGCCAGGTGCGTTTTAGGTCGTCTTGCACGCTGAAATGCAGCACTCCCAAGCCTTGCACTTCCAGCTCGACTTTGTCGGCGTTCTGGAACGCACTCAGGCCGCGGTGGTTGGTGCCGGTAGCGATGACGTCTCCGGGCTCCAGCTCGTGGATGGAACTGACCCACTCGATGATTCTAGGAATCTTATGGGCCATGTCATCGGAGTTGAAAGACTGCTTCAGGTCTTCATTGACCCATAGATTTATCGACAGTTTCTGCGGGTCGTCGATCTCGTCTGCGGTAACCAGATAGGGTCCCATGGGTGCGAAAGTGTCCCGGGACTTCATCTGATAGAAGGTGTTTCCACCAGCCTGCAGACCACGGGCCGAACCGTCGATGAAATTCATGTAGCCGAATATGTAGTCAAACGCGTCTTCCTGTTTCACATTGCTGGCATGCTTGCCGATCACCAACGCGAATTCGGCCTCGCCCTCGAATATGGTGGCCGGAATGTCGGGAAGGACCATGGTGTCGCCGTCTCCAATCACGGAGTTGGGCGACTTCTGGAACGCGTTTATCGGGGCCGGCTCGTCCCGCGTGCCGTCCTCCATGTAGTTGACAGCCATGCAGATTATGTTGGGGGGCTTGGGCAAGGGTGAGCGCAGCCTGACCTGGTTTAGGGGAGTACCCTGGCCGCTGTCCACCGCCTGCTGTAAAGCGGCGCGGTGCTGGGAGAAGTTCTCGATGATCTTGCCGATCAGGTCTTGCGGCGAGGTGTGATCGATACCGCTCACCGCTCCGGAAACGTCGACCACCGTGTCGTCTTTAACGATGCCGAGTTTAAAATCGTCGAAGAATACCAGTTTCATAGCTCTCCTTTCTTGTTCCCACCGAATGCGCCGGACGTTTAGCGGGCATGTTACTGAACCACCGGCCCGGTGGCAAGTAGAGAAGCCGCCGCCGTCCCTGTCCCGCAAGCAGTTACCTGGCGTATAGTAAGGGCGATTCGGAAAATGACCGGCTAGGCAAGGAGATCAGGGACCCCATGACCAGCTATATCAGCCATCTGGAATGCACCATCTGCGGCAAGAGCTATCCCCACGAGCAGTTGATCGGCGTCAGCCCCTGCTGCGAGAAGGTTTTGTTCGCCCGCTATGATCTGGACAAGCTGGGACGTGAGGTCGATCGAGATAGTCTGGTCAGCCGGCCCGACACCATGTGGCGGTATGCCGAATTGCTCCCCGTGAACGACCCCGGCAACATCGTGAGCCTGGGCGAAGGCGGCACGCCGTTGATAAAGTCGGTGAACCTGGCCAAAAAACTGGGGATGAGGAATCTTTACATCAAAGAAGAAGGCCTTAACCCCACCGGCACTTTCAAGGCCAGAGGTATCTCCGCCGCGGTTTCCAAGGCGGTTGAACTGGGAGTTAACGGGTTCACTATGCCTTCTGCCGGGAACGCCGCCGGGGCCGCGGCGGCCTACGGCGCCAGGGCCGGAATGGAAACCAAGGTGTTCATGCCCAAGGACGCACCCGACGCCAACAAGAAAGAAACTTTGGTGGCTGGGTCGGAACTGAACCTGGTGGAAGGCCTGATCAACGACGCCGGACGCGAGGCCGTGGCCGTGGCCAAGGAATTGGGTCTGTTTGACCTCTCCACCCTGAAAGAGCCATACCGCGCCGAGGGTAAGAAGTCCATGGGTCTGGAAGTGGTCCAGCAACTCGGCTGGAAGATGCCCGATGCCATGATCTACCCCACCGGCGGAGGCACCGGCATCATCGGCATGTACAAGGGCTTCAAAGAACTGTTGGAACTGGGTTGGATCCAGGGTAAGCAACCCAAGTTCATCTCGGTGCAGGCGGACGGCTGCCAGCCCATCGTCAGGGCCTTCAACGCGGGAGCTGATACCTCAGAGATGTGGGAGAACGCCACCACCAAAGCCGATGGCCTGCGGGTGCCCCATCCCTTCGCCGACTACTTGATATTGGAGGCCATAAAAGCCACCGGCGGGACTGCCTTGGCGGTTTCCGACCAAGAGATGGTCGCCGCCATGTATGAGATGGCCACGGCTGAAGGAATCTTCCCGGCGCCGGAAGGCGCGGCGACCCTGGTGGGGCTGAAAAAGCTGCTGCAACAGAAGTTCCTGGATCCCGATGAATCGGTGGTGCTCTTCAACACCGGCTCGGGTTATAAATATCTGGACCTGATCAGCGGGCCCAAGGAGAATTAATTCCGGTCCACGCTGGGCGCTAGAGCTTGGTTTCCGGCTCCCGTACCCGCTCTTTCGCGTTAACAGGCACGGTGAAATAGAAAGAACTGCCCTTGCCCGGCGTGCTCTTCACCCGGATCTCCCCGCCGAAAAACTCCACTATCTCCTTGCAGATGGGAAGGCCCAGTCCGGTGCCGGTCGGTTTATCGGATAGTTTCTCGCCCACTTGAGTGAATTTCTGGAAGATATTCTCGTATTCTGACTCCGGGATCCCGATGCCGGTGTCCGAAACACAGATCTCCAGCTTGTCGCCCAAGCCGTCTGATGAGGTTGCCTTGAGGTTTTTGGCGTTGATCCAGATCTTCCCGCCCCGCGGAGTAAATTTTATGGAATTACTCAGCAGATCGGTCACTACTTGGACCAAGCGGTCGCGGTCATTCCAGAGGCGGGGCAGGCCATAGTCCAAATCCACCTTGATGTACAGGTCTTTCTGCATCAACAACGATTGGGTCCCATCCACCGCTGCAGCCACGATCTCCGGCAGGTCCGCTTCCTCCCAGACCCAGCTCATCTGACGCGATTCCTTGCGTGAAAGGTCTAAAACATCGGTGACCAGGCGGGTCAGGCGGTCGCATTCTTTGTTGATGATTCTCAAGAATTCCATCTGGGTTTCCCGGTCTGCATCATCGTAGGTCAGCAGGATCTCAGCCGAGCCTTTGATCGAGGTCAGGGGAGTGCGCAACTCATGGGATACGGTTGATATGAACTCGTCTTTCATCCGGCCCAGTTGCTGCAACTCTTCGTTGGCAGTCTCCAGAGTCTGGGTGTACTGGGCAATCTCCTGTTCTAGCGACCGGCGTTCGGTGATATCGGTCACCACGGCTACGATGCCTATGGGGTTGCCTTGCTCGTCCCTTACCAGGCTGGCTCTTACTTCGGTGAATACGGTTGTGCCGTCCTTCCGAATGTATTCCTTCTCGTAGGGCGGGATGTCTTCTCCTTGGAGAGCTCGCTCAACCAATTGATTTTCGATCTCTTGATACTTGGCGTCGTACAGAGTCCCAGGCTCCTGGTCCAGCTTGATTATCTCTTCGAGAGTGTAACCCAGCATGTTCAAAAAGGCAGGGTTAAGGTCTTTCGTGGCCCCGTCCAAAGTGCGGGTCCCCATGCCATTCGGCGCGTTGTTGTAGACGGCCCGGAACCTTTCCTCAGAGCGTCTCAAGGCGTCTTCGGACTCCTTCCGGACGGTGATGTCTCTGATGAATGCGTTGAACAGATACCGGCCACCCAATCTTAGTGGAGAAATAGTCGACTCCACCGGAAATTCACGGCCGTCACGATGTTTCGCGGTCATCTCGATCCGCTGGTTTACGACAGAGCCTTGCTCTGTCGCCAAAAAATGTCTGATTCCGGCCGAATGTTGGGCGCCAAAGCGTTCAGGGATGATTAGGTCGGCAAGCAACCGACCCATCGCCTCATCGGCGGACCAACCAAATGTCGTCTCCGCTTGGGAGTTCCAGGCGGAGACATGTCCTGTTTCGTCTATTCCCACGAACGCGTCGTGGGCTGTTTCCAAGATCATCTGGTTGCGGTCGTTGCTTTCGGCCAAGGCGGCCTCAGTATTCTTGAGGTCTGCGTAGAGTAGAGCGCTTCCAATCGCTCCGGCGATCTGGTCGCCAACCCGCTGCGCCAAGTCGATGTCGCCCTGCTTGTACGCATTCTCTGTTTTGGAGACCACCATTAATGCACCGACTACCTCGCCGCGATTGACCAATGGTGCGCACAGCCAAGACCGTGCGTCTGCCTGGTAACTAAGGACTGCGAAGGGGAATCTTTCTTGGAGTTCCCCTTCTGAGAGCCCCTGAACGATGATGGGTTGCCTGAGATTGGTCGCCTCGCCGGTGATACTGCCCTCATCTGGAACCGGCGAGCCGATGGGGATACCCAGAATAGCGTCGCCCCCCAAATGTGCAACTCGTTTTGGTCCGCTGTCACCCTCGACAACGCCGATCGACAGGCAGTCGAACTCAATCAGGTTCCGCATCTGATCGGCAAATGGCTCGTAGACCTCTTCAATGTTCAGAGTGGAGCTGATGATGCGGCCGATCTCGGCGATAACCTCGCTTTTAGATGCAACCCTACTCCGCTCAATCACACTACCCGCCAATTCGGCCTCGGCCACTTTCAAACCATCAAACAGCTCTGCGTTATTTATGGCCCCGGCGATCTGGTAACTGACGCGGTCAGCCAACGCGATGTCCTGGTCGGAAAATGCTCCTTGCTCTGAGGGAAACAAGAGCAGCGACCCGATCATCTCGCCGCGGTTCACCATAGGGATACCGAGCCACGAAAGGGCCTGTCCCAGATTGCTATCGGAGAGATGGACGAACCTCTTCCGCAGGTTCTTACTGGATGTCCCATTAACCAGGACCGGCTTCCCGCTGGCAACAACCTCACCGGTTAAAGTCCCGCTGAGAGGCACGGCCCGCCTGAAATTTAACCGGTAATCGGCAGGCCCAGACCAGTATCAGATGGTTGTGGTCTGGCGGGGATGGTCGATAAAGCTGGCGGCAATCATGTCGAAACTGATCAGACGCCTTACTTCGGCCGCAACTAACTCGAATACTTCTTGGATATTCAGTGTGGAGCCAATCAACCGGCCAACTTCCGCGATGACAGCATGCTCTTCGGCGAGCCGCCTCTCTCGGTCAGCCATTTCACGCATGGTCTCATGGGCCCGCATGTGGCCCGTGAGGTCCCGGGCGTTGACCACTATCCCGGGAGCCTCAGGGCCATTCGGCAACTTGGTGCTGATCGACTCGAGTAGGACCCAGTGACCGTCCTTGTGACGGAAACGAAAGGAATGAGGCTCTCCTGTTGTGGCTATACCGGGGGCTGACACCACGGCACTGAAGGCTTTGAACTGCTCACGCGCGTCGTCTTCGTGCATGAAATCAAATGCGTTCTTGCCGATCAGCTCTTCGGGAGCAAAACCCGTGACCCTCTCTATGGCCGGACTCAGGTAGCTGATGGAGCCATCGTTATTCAGTACGGCGACGATGTCGAGGGCGGTCTCTATCAGAGACCGGAATTGGGAATCTCCGGTGGCTTCGGTATTGGAATTGGACTGGGGCTTTGATATTTTCCGAGGTTTATTTGCGACCATATCGATCCGCGGCCGGTGATGATTTCGGTTACTTATTGATTCAAGAGCGTTTGCGATACAGGACTGATTTATGTAGCGAATCGGCTTGCGAGTTATACCATTCAAGGTCAGATCTAAATCAGATCGCGAGATTGAAACGAGCGATATCCGGCGGCTTCTGACACCGGCCCATTGCTCAACTTAGGAGTTGGCCGTTAAGATAACTTTCCCAAACCCCATTGAAAAGGGCCGCCGTTTCTTCCTGAGACGCGTGGCCTTTTTCTATTTCCCAGACAACCCCAATATCCCTTAATACCGCCGTAATACTTCTCGTGAGATTATGTCTACCGAGGGAGACATGACGGGAAATCGGGCAACTTGTAATGCGCCCATCAGTCGGACGATTCGGATTCCCAGATATATCCCCAGGAAAGGGCCGGTGCAGGATCCACCGGCCCTTTTTATTTGACCGGGCAAGCCTCTGACATTCGACACATCCGCGATAAAAACGTTATTATTACGGGAACGATTTTCAGGGGCAATTTAGGAGTGATTTATGCGACGCGTAGCCATCGTTTCACCGGTCCGCACCGCGGTGGGCAATTTCGGCGGGGCCCTAAAAGATATCCCAGCCGAAGAACTGGCTTGCACCGTGATCAAAGAGACTCTCGAGCGTAGCAATCTGGACCCGGCCAAGGTGGACGATGTCATTCTGGGCCATGGGTATCCCAGCGGCGAGAACCCGGCCATCGGCCGGTTGGCCCTGCTCAAGGCCGGCCTTCCCATCGAGGTGCCAGGCTACCAACTTGACCGCCGTTGCTCCTCGGGCCTGCAAGCCATCCTGAACGCCTGCATGATGGTCCAAACAGAGAATGCCGACGTCGTGATCGCCGGCGGCGTTGAGAGCATGAGCAACGCCGAATTCTATGTGAATGAGTCCCGGTGGGGCGCTCGATTCGGTTCCATCACCCTCCACGACCGCTTGGCCCGCGCCCGGGAGACCATCTCCCCTGAAGACCGGTTCGGCGTCATCTCCGGCATGGTTGAGACCGCCGAGAACCTGGCCAAACAGTATGAGATTTCCAGGGAAGAACAAGATGAGTACTCCCTGCGCAGCCACCAGCGCGCAGTTGCCGCCCAGGAATCGGGAAAGTTCGACTCCCAGATCGTCCCCATCGAGATTCCCCAGCGGCGCGGCGACCCGGTGATCTTCGACAAGGACGAAGGACCCCGGAGTGACAGTTCGATGGAAGTCTTGGGCCGCCTTCGCCCGGTGATGAAAGACGGCACGGTTTCCGCCGGGAACGCCAGCAGCCAGAACGACGCGGCGTCGGTCTGTTTGGTGGTGGCCGAAGACAAGCTGGAAGAATTGGGTCTTGAAGCCATGGGTTTCCTCAAGGGCTGGGTTGTGACCGGTTGTCACCCAGCCACCATGGGCATCGGCCCGGTTCCCGCGGTGAGCAAGCTGATGGAAAAGACCGGCATGTCCCTGGAGGATATGGATGTCATCGAACTCAACGAGGCATTCGCCGCCCAAGTGCTGGCGGTGCTCCGCGAGTGGAAACTACCCAACCATGACAACCTGAACATCAACGGCTCGGGCATCTCCCTGGGCCACCCCATCGCCGCAACCGGCGCCCGAATATTGACCACCTTGCTTAACGAGATGGAGCGCCAGGACGCACAGTTCGGCCTGGAAACCATGTGCGTGGGCGGCGGTCAGGGCGTTGCCGCCATGTTCGAGCGACGATAAAAAGCTAACAGCTTTCAGCGGTCAGCAGTCAGTACGCAGGGGTCCCGAGGCGATCGGGACCCTTAAACATGTGAGGATGGATTATGGCCAAGAGCGAGGATATCGCCGACGTGATCGTCGTCGGCGCCGGGGCGTCCGGGGCGGCGTTCACCTGGAGCCTGGCCCAGGCAGGGATAAATGTCGTCTGTTTGGAACAGGGAGGGTGGGTCCCCACCGACGCTTTTCCCACGTCTGATAACGACGCTCAGATCCACTCGCAGACGGATTTCCATCCGAACCCTAGCTTTCGAGGACTGCCTGAGGACTACCCCATCAACGAGGATGGAACGCCGATCGCGCCCTTGATGTACAACGCCGTCGGCGGTAGCCTGATCCACTGGGGCGCACATTTCCCCCGGTTCCATCCGTCTGACTTCAAGGTTAAGACCCTGGAGGGTGTGGCCGACGACTGGCCCGTAACCTATGAGGAGCTGGAACCCTACTACGACGAGAACGACGGGATGATGGGCATTTCTGGCCTTAGGGGAGACCCGGCCTATCCGGAAAAACCGGAGCGCCCCTGCCCTCCATTGTCGATCAAGGCCAGCGGCCGGCTGATCGCTAAAGCCCTGGATAAGCTGGGCTGGCACTGGTGGGCCTCGGACACCGCCGTCTCGTCGGTAAGCCACCAAGGCCGCGACCCGGATATGGGGAACTTCTTGCGGTCTTTCGCCTCAGCCGACCTGACGTACTGGCCCGCCGCCCTGGAATATGGCGCACGCCTTGAGACGCATGCCAGGGTCAGGGAGATCACCATCGACGATGACGGCAACGCCACCGGGGTGCTCTACTATCAAGACGGCGAATTGAAGGAACAAAAGGCCAAGGCCGTCGTGTTGGCTTGCAACGGCGTCGGCACCGCCCGGTTGCTTTTGAACTCGACCTCGGCCCTTTTCCCCAACGGACTGGCCAATAGCAGCGGCCTGGTGGGCAAGTGTCTGATGCACCACCCGGTTGGCGCGGTGTTGGGTATCTTCGAGGAAGACCTGGGGATGGAGGATGACGGACCCAGGGGCAGCACTATGCTGAGCCAAGAGTTCTACGAGACCAACCCAAACCACGATTTCATCCGCGGCTATGACCTCCAGGTGCTGGCTTACGCCGGCGCGCCGTTACCCGCGGTTCTGGGCGGTCTGATGGGGCAGCGAGTTGCCTGGGGCGAGAATCACCACGATGAATTCAAAGAGCGGTTCGGCCATTCGGTGGGTATCGCGATCATGACCGAGGACCTGCCTGAAGAGCACAACGTGGTAACCCTAGACCCTGAACTCACCGACAGCGACGGTATTCCCGCGCCCAAGATCAATTACACCGTCAGCGACAACACCGCCAAGATGCTGGAGCACGGGGTGGCCCGCGCCACGGAAATCATGGAAGCCGCCGGGGCCAAGAAGGTCTTCTCGTCCAACCTGCGCCGGAACGCCGGTTGGCATCTGCTGGGCACAGCCCGGATGGGGGAAGACCCAGACAAGTCAGTGGTGGACCGGTGGGGCCGGACCCACGATGTCTCCAACTTGTTCATCATCGATGGCAGCATCTTCACCACCGCCGCCTGCGTGAACCCCACACCCACCATCCAGGCCCTAGCTCTACGCACCGCCGACTACCTGAAGGGCGAGGGCGGACAGGTTTTGAAGTAGCCGGCAGCAATCAGCGGTCAGCGGTCAGCATCGAAAACGTGCATTCCCTTCGCTCCACTCAGGGTGACATTTACCGAGGGTCGATTAATCAGAAATTAACTGTCTTCGTTCCCTTTGTTGTTACCTGCCGGTTGGTGTGAATACTGGGATACGGGGGTGTTCTGCCGCGGCCATTGACACCTGAATCAGCCACACTTAGGATAATCATGCCTGCCCGTGCCACTTTCCCCAGGGTAGGAGACGCAGCTAAAAATCGATAAACAACAGAAGGTGCACGACATGCCAGAAGTCTACGGTAAGGGTGATTTCCGATATAACTTTGTTGAGAACTGGGCCAAACTGCCCGACGGCATGTCCTTCAAAGAGTGTCCGGGCGTCGCGATCGACTCCCACGACAACGTCTTCGTCCTCACCCGCGGCGAGGAACCAATCATCGTTCTGGACCGGGACGGGAACTACATCCGGTCCTTCGGTAAAGGCCATTTCAGCGAGACCCGGACACATGGTCTGTACATCGCCCACGACGACTCCCTGCTCTGCGCCGATGACGGCATCCACACCATCCAGAAGTTCAGCGCCGACGGCGAGAAGTTGATGGAGATCGGTGAGCGAAACAATCCCAAGCCCCGCTGGAGCGGCGAGCCATTCAACCGGCCGACCTCCGCCGCCATCCACCCCGGAAACGGCGACATCTATGTGTCGGACGGATACGGTAACTCCCGAATCCACGTTTACACCGGCGAAGGCGAGTACAAGTTCTCCTGGGGCAGCCCCGGAATCGACGCCGGGCAATTCATCCGCCCCCACAACATCGCCATCGACAGCAACGCCACCGTGTACGTAGTGGACCGGGAAGCCCACCGGATCCAGCTCTTCGACACCGATGGCAAGTTCATGACCATGTGGAGCAACATCCACCGTCCCGACTCCATGGTCCTTTGGGGCGAGCATATCTATGTCGGGGAGTTGAACGGCATGGGCGGCGTGGACGATGCCCCCGGCCTGGGACACCGCGTCTCGATCTTCGACCTGAAAGGCAACCTGGTCAGCCAGTTCGGCGACGTGAATGAAGGGGAAGGCCCCGGACAATTCATCGCCCCTCACGGCATAGCCGTCGACTCCCAGGGTTCCATCTACGTTGCCGAAGTGTCTTACACGATCCGTGGCTCCCACATGGACCCGCCCAAGGAACTGCGGTCGCTGTCCAAGTACACCGTGGCGAAATAGCCGGTAGCTATCAGCGGTCGGCTTTCAGCCATTAAGTAGTCCCTTCTCCCGCGCACGGGAGAAGGTTAGGATGAGGGCTACTTCTCGGGATTAACATAGTCTCCAGATGCAATGGCCTCCGGTACAGTCACCTGGAACAAACTGAAGGGTGCTTTTACCACAGCAACGAGATTCTTCTCCTTCCACGGAAGGATCAGAATGACAAAAGCCGCGAGGCGGGTAGACACGTAACGGAGGACAACAATCTTGCCTGATTCAGGCGATACCACTACCGGCGAAACGACTACTGTTCAATGGGACTCGGCCTTGGAGGCCATCGAGCGCTGCTATGAGTTGGGTTGGACCGACGGTCTGCCGGTGGTCCCGCCCACGGAACAACGGGTGGGGGAATTCATCGAGCGTTCCGGTCGGCCGTCTAATGACGTGGTCGGTGAGCTCCCTGAGCGCCGCCGCGAGATAACTGTCGGCAAAGTGGCCGCAAATGCGGTGATGGCCGGGTGCCTTCCCGAATTCATGCCGGTGGTGCTGGCCGCCACGGAAGCCATGTTGGAGCCTATATTCAACCTGGTGGGGCCGTCGTCCAGCATGGGTGGCGCCGCCATACTTTCCATCGTGAACGGTCCAGTGACCAAAGAACTGAACATCAATTCCCGAAACAACTTGTTCGGTCCGGGGAACCGTGCCAACGCCACCATCGGCCGCGCCATAAGGTTGATCCTGATGAACGCCTGCGCCGCCATCCCCGGCGTCTTCGACCGCAGTGTCATCGGCCATCCCGGCAAGTTCACATATTGCATCGCCGAGGCGGAAACTGAGACCCATTGGACCCCGCTGCATGTCGAACGCGGGTTCACAGCAGACCAGAGCACCGTAACCGTTTTCGCCGGGGAGTCGCCCCGGCAGGTGAGGGCCGTTGGACATCCTGAGCCTATCCTCATCGCCCTTGCCGACGCGGCATCCAGCCTCGGCAGCAACATGTCCACTTCCGGTTCGGTAGGCGACACGGGCATCGGCATCCGGCAGGGGCAGATCGTAGTCACCATCGCGGGCAATTCAAGCCTATGGAAGGATTGGACCAAAGCCCAAGTCAAAGAATTCATCCATGCCCGGACACAACGTTCCGTGGCCGAGTTGAAAGCGGCCATGGTCCTGAGCGGCGACCCGGAACCGGCCGACACGGAGACCATGATTTCGCTAATCCCAGAGCCTGACGATATCCTGCTGATCTTCGCCGGCGGCGAGGAGGCCAATATGTCTTCGGTGATCCCCAGTTGGGGTCCCAAGGTCGGCTCAACCGCCGTGACCAAGCTGATCAGATAATCTAGGGAAGAGATTTGCCGGAGCAGAAAAATATTCCCTCAAGGGCCATCTGCTATCCGGCTGCAACTGCGACTGGGGCTGCCCTTGTAATTTTGAGATAGCGCCATCGTACGGAAATTGCGAGGGGTCCTATTTCTGGCACGTGGAGACCGGGCACTACGACGAGGTCTCTCTCGATAACACGACCTTTGGCCAGTTCGCCCTTTTTCCCGAAGCCGTCCACCTGGGAAACGGCACCGGTTTCTATGTGATCGACGAACAACTGTCTCCAGACCAGCGGGGAGCCGTGGAGACCATTCTCCAGGAGGTGCCGCCCTTCGGGATATTCCATGAACTGTGCCCCAATTTCCTGGGGTTCGCCTACAAGCCATTCGACCTGAAACTCGACGGCATAAATAGCTCGTTGAGGATACCCGGCGTGCTGGACCTGCGGTTGGGCGCTATGAAGAATCCAGTGACGGGAGAGGACGAATTGGCCACGCTCACCAAGCCTAGCGGGTTCACGGCCAACATTACCGAGCTGTGCTCTGCTGAGACATTTACCTTTGAGATCGATGGGAAATCATACGACTACAGCGGCAAATACGGGGAGTTCTGCCCCTTCGAGTATTCCAACGAGTAAGTCCGCCGCGCAAGCCGTTGATTTTTCACGGCAGTGCCGCCACAATTCAAGTAGCGACCACCAAAGCGTCCCAATAGGGCGCGGAGAGAGGGAAACAAATGGCCCAGACTGAACATGTACTGGTAAACCCGGTCACGCAGCCGATTGTGGCGCCCTTCGACGGCGCGCCCCGTTTGGCCAGCCTGGCGGGCACCCGGCTGGGGATAATCGACGACAGCAAGCGAAACGCCGATGTTCTTCTTGAAGAACTTGCAGAGGTCCTTAGGACGCGCTACGAGATATCCGATGTGCAGTGGCACCGGAAGCCCAGCGCCTCCCGCCCCGCAGACCCCAAGGCCTTGAAGGAGCTGACTGAGAAGGTGGACTCGGTGATCATCGCGATAGGTGATTGAGGGTCGTGCAGTGCGTGCAGTGTGCACGACGGGATTCACGTGGAGAACGCCGGCATACCTTCGGCCACCATCTGCACCGACCGGTTTGTGCCGACGGCGCAGGGAATGGCCAAGATGTGGGGAGCGCCCGATTACCCGACGATCTTCACCCAGCACCCCATCGAGAACCTATCCCGGGAAGCCCTCCGCGCCAGGGCCGAGGAACTGGCTCCCATGGTCGTTCGGGTTCTGACCGGCGAAGGTTAGACCCAAGTTCGCTCCAGGCAAAAAAGGCCCCCGTTCCTCCGAGGAATCACGGGGGCCTTTTGCATCGTTCGGTTATGCGGCTGCCCGCTTAACCCAGAATCTCCAAGTACAGCGCCTCGGTCTCCGACTCCGGGTCTGTGCCGACTTCGGAGGCCAGCAACTCCCGGAACTCGTGGTAGGCGGCTACGGCCTTGGCCCGGTTGCCGGTGGCGGCGTAGGCCCGCATCAGGGCTCGGTGGGTGCGCTCCCGGTAGGGGTCCAACTTGATGGCTTCCAAGGCCGATTCCAAGGCCGTCTGCAGCTCGCCGATCTCCAACTGCATCTCTCCCAGGCAGTCCAGCGCCCGGACGAGTTGACGGTCCAGCTTGCCCTGCAAGCTTTCCCGCCAGAAACCGTCCACTCCGGGCAAGAACGGGCGGCGGGCGATGGATGCCGCCACCGCGGTCGGTCCCAGGGCATTTCTCGCCTCGTTGTTGCGCACCGCGGCCTCGGCCCGGTCGAGAGCCGAGTTCCCGGCTTCGATGTCGACCCAACTGTCGCTGGGCAGCTTGAGTTGGTACTGGCCGAACTGGCGCGAGAACGACATTCCGAGGTCTTCGAGACCTTCGGATGAGAGCAACGCCGCCAGCCGGCTGGTGAGGGCGCTGAGGGCAGCCTCCCATGCGTCCGACTGCTCCTCCGGCCACAAGACCAAAGCCAGCTCCTCCTTGGCCACCGGGCGGCTCCGTTCGCAGACCAGATAAGCGAAAAGCAACCGGCCCTGTTTACCTCGGAACCGGCGCTCGTCGATCACAACCTGGCCGTCAACTTCAACGGCCACCCTGCCAGTGACGTAGACCCTTATCCCCATCGCTTGCCAAACATTTGCCAAGATTTCGCCAAATACAGATGTGTATTGTAGCGGTGGATCCCGATCCAATATCAAACTCCATAGGAGGTCCAAGATGGCCAAGGTAGTAAATTGCCCATGCGGGCAAAAGATCACCGGTGACACCGACGACGAGTTGGTGAAATTGGTCCAAGAACACGGAAAAGCAGTCCACCAACAGGGCGTCAGCCGGGATGACGCCTTGGCGATGGCCCAACCCGCCGACTAACCACAATCACCCCGGAAAACCCAGATGGCCCGTCCCGATCATATCGGGGCGGGCCAAATGATTATCGCCCCCCTATCTTAGTTGATTTTTAATCTGTAGAAAGCAAATGGAGGTAGATCTGTGTCAAAATTTAAGACGCCCATTCTATTCATCGGAATCATGTTTGCCGCGATGTTGATCGCCGCATGCGGAGAATCAGAGTCATCCAAGCCGGCTGACATCCGGGAGGAAAACCTGGAGGTCGTCAGCGGGTTCATCGAGGAATTCAAGAACAACACGAACCATGGGATCGTCGATGAACTGATGACCCCGAATTTCGTCCATCATCTGACCGACCCCAGACTGCCCGCGGGCCGTGATGGGATCAAGGCGTTGGGCCAGGTGATCGTGGCGGCGTTCCCGGACGTTCATGCGTCGGTCCAGGACCTGATAGCCGACGGTGATAAGGTCATCGAACGGACTCAGACCAGCGCCACGCACACCGGGGAATTCAATGGCATTCCGCCAACCGGGAAGCAGGTAGGGTGGACTGAGATCCACATCTACCGGCTGGAAGGCGGCAAGATCGCCGAACAATGGTCCGAGATCGACCTGCTGGGCCTCTTGGTCCAATTGGGCGCCATTCCCGGAGCGTAACCGGCATCAGGCGGGGGTTGGCTATGCCAATTCCCGCCGCAGGTCCGGCGGCAGCAGATTGGGGATCGATTCCTCGATCGGGTAGGACTCGTTGCACGCGGCACACTCAAGGCTGCCGGTTATCACCTCGTCGCCCTCGTCCTTCTCTGAGTGCAGGACGAGTTCGCCCTTGCACACGGGACAGGCCAGTATATCCATCAGGTCTTTCTTCATCTTCACTCCATCGCCTTTTAGCTAGCCCAACGCGTTTTCCAGCAGGCCGTCCAGCACGTCAGACAATCCTATCACCACGACGCCGGTCACCAAAAGGGCTGTTGTGCCCGTGAGACGCCCCATCAGCCGCTGCCACCGGGAATCCCCAAGTTCTGGGTCCTCGGGGTAGCTGTCTTGGCGCATGAACCGGACCACGTAAAACATGTAGAGCGCCAAAACGATCTTCGCCACCAGCACGGCCACATAGGGGCTGGTTACGGCGTCCTCGGTCAGCCTGGAGACGGACAATATAACGCCGGTTAGCAGCAATATCGCTATGGCGGTGCTGACCAGGCCCCGGAATTCGACCCCGATGCTCCGGCTGGTTTCCGCCGGCAGCCCCCTCGCCTGCTGGACCGCCGGACGCAACACCATCAGGTAGAAGATCCCGCCGCCGACCCACGACACGGCCGCCAGGGCATGCCCCCAGCGGATGGCCAACAGTATCCAATCTAAGACGTCCATATCCGGCCGCCTAGGACGCCGGGCCTCCGAGCAACGCCCTGACCTGCTGGACGATCTCATCTGTTTCCAGGATTCCCAAGTTTGTGGCGACGATATTTCGGTCCATGTCGATGTAATAGGTTTTAGGAAAAGCGTCGAAGTCGTAGGCTTCGGCGATCCGGGCCAGTCGGTCAGTTGCGAAGCTGAAGGTCAGCCCCAGTTCGTTCACAAAGTCCTGTGCGTCCCGTTCAGAGTCGAATCCCTGGGGAACGTAAAGACCCAGGATGCGCACGGGCTCGTCCTTGAGCTCCTGCCAGGCCGCCTCGATGGCGGGCATCTCCTCTCGGCATGGAGGGCAACTGGGGTACCAGAAATTCAGCACCACGACCTGGCTCTCGGCCTCCTGGGACAACCGGAATGTCTCGCCGTTGAATTGGACCACTTCGAAGTCCCTGGCGCGCTCCCCAGAACCCCCGCAGGCCACCAACAGAATCAAGCCGGCCAGGGCAGCAACGATGACGAGCGAGGTTCTGAGATGGGGGTTCATTACAGAAGGGATTGTGGCTGGCGTCGGTTCCATTGAGCGTCATGCCCATTCTATCGGCGGCCCAAAGTCCGGTCAATCGAGTCTCGGGACCAAGGGGCGCCTTGACTCAGGGTATCCACGGGTTAGAATCGGCCCAAGAAAATAACGGGAGAAAACTTCATGCGTCTGGAGAATAAGGTTGCACTGATCAGCGGCGGGGCCCGTGGGATGGGCGCGGTGGAGGCCAAGCTATTCGCCCAAGAGGGCGCCAAGGTGATCATCGGGGACATGTTGGAGGACGAGGGCCGCAAGGTGGAGGCCGAGATCAACGAGGCGGGGGGGGAATGCGTGTTCGTGTTTCTGGATGTGAGCAGCGAAGAGGCTTGGCGAAATGCGGTGAACGAGGCCGTTACCCGCTACGGCAAGCTGGACATCCTGGTCAATAACGCCGGCATCTACCGGGCCCACAACGTGGAAGAGACCACTGAGGAAGAATGGGACCAGGTGATGGACATCAACGCCAAAGGGGTGTTTTTGGGAACCAAGCACGCCATCCCAGCCATGCGGGATGCCGGAGGCGGCTCTATCGTGAACATCTCGTCGGTTGCGGGTCTGGTGGGCAGCCGGGAGACGACAGCATACACGGCATCAAAAGGCGCCGTGCGGCTGTTGACCAAATCGACGGCGATCCAGTATGCCTCGGTTGGTATACGGGCCAACTCGGTCCACCCCGGCACCATCGAGACTCCCATGACCGAGGGTCTCTTGGCACAAGAAGGCAAGCGGGCCGACCGCATGAACCGCACGCCTCTCAAACGCTTGGGAAGGCCAGAAGACGTGGCCTACGGCGCCCTTTTCCTAGCCTCGGACGAAGCGTCATTTATGACTGGTTCCGAGTTGGTGATCGACGGTGGGCGGACGGCGGAGTAGGGGGTGTCGTTTTCAGAGGGAGCATGGCCTGCAGACGCCGCCCTCACCCAACCCTCTCCCATGCGTGGGAGAGGGGATTAATACCTCCGGTGGCGAGATTTGCTGTCACTTCCCGCCTTTCATTGAGTCCAGGCTGGGAGACCCCCCTCCAGGGGGAGGCTACGGATTCCCTCTCCCTTCAGGGAGAGGGTTAGGGTGAGGGCGATGGCCGTGTTGAAGCCGGTCCGGTGGCGCAAAAAGAGCCCCGTCCTTCCGAAAAAAGACGGGGCTCTTTCCTTCGAAAGCTATCGGGAGCCTACCGCCCCATGGCGTAACCGTCCCTCCTTGGGTCGGCGCCTCCGTTGCGGCTTCCACGCTCCGGGTCAACATGGATGGCGCAAAGGCAACCCATGCGCGGGGTGAAGTCGTCCCAGACTTCCACCTTATGGCCCCGTTTGCGCAGGTCTTCGACCACGTCTGGAGCGATGCGGCCTTCCACCCCAACGAAGCCGGGGTTGTAGGCGTGGGGCCAGAAGGAGTTGGGGAAGCCCCAGGTGGAAACGCGGGGCGCTTCGATAGCCTCCTGGACTTCCATGCCGAACTCAACCACGTTCAAGAACAACTGGACCATCGATTGAGGCTGCACATCCCCGCCCGGCGTGCCGAAAGGCATCAGCGGCTTGCCGTCCTTCATGGCCAGGGCCGGATTGGGGGTCAACCTGGGACGCTTGCCCGGCTGCAATGAGCTGGGGTGGTTGTGGTCCAGCCAAGACTGGGAACCGCGTCCGGAGACGATGAACCCCAGACCGGGGATGATCGGATTGTAGGCGATGGTATCGCTGGGCGTGGCCGAGAAGGCGTTGCCCCAGCGGTCGATCACTGCGGTGTAGCTGGTGTCGGCCTGCAGTCCGCCGCCCACAGGCTCCGGACGGGCGGGCTTGCCGTTGGGCGATTCCATGCCCTGGTGACGCCAGGGGTCGCCTGCCTCAGGCATCTCGCCGAAGGCTTTTTTCATATCGATCATGGCCCGGCGCTCTTCGGCGTAGGACTTGGACAGCAAACCCTCCATGGGCACGTTGACGAAATCGGGGTCGCCGTAGAAAGCCTCGCGGTCGCTGAGCGCCAGGCTGAGGGCCTCCAGCACCGCATGGATGTAGTCAGCACTGTTGTGGCCCATGGACTTCAGGTCCACGCCCTCGAGTATCTGAAGGGCCTGGATGCTCACCGGTCCTTGGCACCAGGGGCCGCAGGTGTAAACGTCGATCCCCTTGTAGGTGCCGTGGGCCGGGGCGTTGACGCCTACGTGGAAATCTGCCAGGTCCTCCATGGTCAACAGGCCGCCGTTCTCCTGATGGAATTTCACCATCTCCTCGGCGATCTCGCCCTTGTAGAAGAAATCGCGAGCCGCTTGGATGGCGCCTTCCCGGCCTAGGGAAGCGTTCTTCTTCTCAACTTCGATCAGACGCTTGAAGCTGCGGGCCAGGTCTTTCTGGACCAGAATCTCCCCCTTTTTGAAGGCCCTTCCACCCGGGTAGAAGATCTCGGCGGTGGACGGCCACATCACCTGGTCATCGGTTTCGTGGGTCATGCTGTCGCCGGCCGACTTGGCGAAATACGATGCCAGAGTGGCAGGCACGGGGAAGCCGTTCTCGGCCAGTTCCATGGCCGGTGTAACCACCTGCTCGAAGGTCATGGTGCCGTAGAATTTCAGTGCGGTCATCCAGGCGTCGGCGCCCGCGGGGGTCACGGTACGGGGGATACCGGCTGGCAGGTCGCCGCCGAACTTGGCCAGATAATCGTCGATGTTGGCGGCTTTCGGCCAACGTCCCAGACCGCTGATCTCGACCGTTTCTTTCTTCTGGGCGTCATGGATGATGATCGGTGCCACGCCGCCAAAGTTGGTCCACTGGGGCAGCACCACGTTCAGGGTGATACCGGCAGCCACACCGGCGTCGGTGGCATTGCCACCTTGCTCCAATATCCGGTAGCCCGACGCGGTAGCCAGGTAATGCCCGGCGGTAACCATGTGGGTCGACCCTGAGACTGTGGGACGGTAGGACTTTATTCCGATTGCCACGTTGCACCCCCTCGGTGATGCCTGAGACAGCAGATTTGCGGTGAAAGTCCGTGCCTGGAAATGGCGGATTCACCTTTGAGGGAATGATACGGAGAGGCCTGCGGGGTGTCAATACGAGCCGTCAGCTATCAACTATCAGGAAAGATTGTATTTCGGCTTTTTACAAAGAGCCCCCTTTCGTAAAGGGGGTTGGGAGATTTTCGCTTTCTCCAAGCAGGCCTGTCCGCCCATCGTCACACCTGGCGAAGGGTCTGATTGGGTCTGACCGGCGCTTGTTCCCAAGGCAATGAGATTCCTCGGCTGATGCCTCGGAATGACCACCATTGTTGGCCTCGGAACGATAAGCGTTGTTGGCCCTAGAATGAAAGAATCGAATGACGGCCAAAAGCTGACGGCTGATGGCTGTTAGCTGACAGCTTCGTTAAACGAACCCGCGAAGTTCGACTGCCCGCGCCACTCTTTGCACCCCGATGTCGAACGACGCCTGACGATGAGTGATCTGTTGTTTGATGCTCCGGGTCCAGACGGCGTGGTAGGCCTTGAGAATGGTCTTCTTGAGTTCTTCGTTGACCCGGCTCTCCTCCCAACGGAACTCCTGGAGGTTCTGGGTCCACTCGAAGTAGGACACGATCACCCCGCCGGCATTGACCAGGATATCCGGCAGAATCGTGACACCCCCTGGTTGAGAATTCGGTCGGCTTCAGGCGTGATCGGATGATTTGCCGCCTCCAGAATCAGGTGCGCTTTGATGTCATGGGCGTTGTCCTCGGTGATGACGTTGTCGACGGCCGCCGGGACCAATACATCACAGTCCAATGCCAGAAGTTCACGGTTGGATATTGGGCCGCCGCCGTCAAATCCCAGTATCCCGCCGGTCTGCTCTTGGTATTGCTGCAACCGGGCGATGTCCAGGCCGGCGGCGTTGTATAGGCCGCCGTCGACGCAGCTCACGGCGATGACGCGGCAGCCGCTGTCATGGATCAGCCGGGCGGCCCAGGAGCCGACGTTCCCGAAGCCTTGCACCACGATCTTGGCCCCATTGGTGTTCAGACCCAGGTCGACGGCAACTTCTTGGAGCAGGTAGGCCACGCCGCGGCCGGTTGCCGACTCACAGCCCAAGGACCCGCCCATCTCCACCGGCTTTCCGGTCACGATGGCCGGAGTGTGGCCGTGCAACTGCCCGTAGGTGTCCATCATCCAGGCCATGGTCTGGGCGTTGGTGCCCATGTCTGGGGCCGGTATATCCCGGTTGGGACCGATCAGGTGCTCGATATTCTGAGTGTAGCGCCGGGTCATCCGGTTGAATTCGCTGGTGGAAAGCTGCCCCGGATCCACTTGAATTCCGCCCTTGGCGCCTCCATACGGCAGGTCGACCAAAGCGGTCTTCCAAGTCATGAGCGAGGCCAGGGCCCGCACCTCTTCGAGGTCGGCTTCCGGATGGTAGCGGACCCCGCCTTTGTAGGGGCCGCGGGCGGCGTTATGCTGCACTCTGGAGGCGCTGAACACCTGTACCTGGCCGTCATCCATTCGGACCGGCACTTGCACCAGCAGTTCTCGCCAGGGCCACCTCAGCATCTCCCGCAGGCCATCGTTCAGGTCCAGTCTGTCGGCGGAATCGTCGAAAAAGAGGTTAACCTCATCGAAAATACTTTGCTCAGGGGTTTTTAGCATCTATCTTCTCCGGAGAAATTCCTTTTCCATTAAATGGTGTAGCGCCTTGGCGCCCCATAGCGTAGCCGTCCCTACCTTCGGTTTCCAAGGAACCCCCCACCAGGTTTATCCATTACTTGTATCCTAGATATATCGCAAACACGTATTAACATCCGTCCTCCAGAGCCCCATCGGGTGGCCCATCAGGTACCGATTAAATGGCCGTCTCGCACCTTGTTATTAGGAGCCGGGCCGGATGATAGTATGGGAAAAACGTTGCGGGGAGCCGAAATTTATGCTGGTCGAAGTGGAAGTCGTGGGCGGGGAGAATAGCCCTCTGGACCTGCACCGGATGTTCGATCTGTTAAGCGATCCGATCGAGGTGATGCGGGTGTTCGCCACAGATCCCATGGGCGAAGACCTCTGGTGCCGAGTTACCGGCTGGAGTTCCCAGGGTCCCTGCGCCGCGATGTCGGCCTTGGCCGAGGACTCTGGCGAGGGCGTGGTGTTGCTGGTCTACGGCGGAAATGAAGGGCTCCGTTTGCAGCCTGCTGGGTCCAGTGACGCCTGGGAGATCACGAACAGCAACCAATGGGGGGAGGCCTGCCTGATGCTGGCCAACGGGACGCCGGTGGAATAGTCCGGCGGACTCAGAAGGGCGAGGAATTCTGACTGGGCTTCGCGAACTCTTGAACGAGCGCCGCAAGCGATTCTTGGAAGCGGGCTTCGTCATCACACCCCCGGAAGTCCACCACTACACCGTCCCGCAGTCCCGAGCACAGCCGGTCCTCACGTTGGTAGAAGATCTCGTCGGCCGCCACGGCCACCAACGATTCGACCATCAACGGGCCCTGTCCGTTAAGCAGGCTGGCGAAATAGCGGCTGGTGATGGGGTTCTCCAGAGACTGGGCGGTGCAGAGCAGCACCAACCGGTCATAGTAGACGGCGTTGTCCAGGTTCGTCGCGCCGGACTGCAGCGACGCTTCGTCATCGGCGGCGATGGTCCAACTCGGGACCTGGGCCTCCGCAAGACCGGCCTTGATCTTGGCGGCAAATTCAGCGTCATTCTCCGACCCCAGCAGCAACACCCGCGTGTAGGTCATCCCAGACTCTCTGAAGGCGTCCTGGGCGGTGGCCAGAAGCGGTGGTACCCCAGCCCCTTCCAGGAATCCGGTGGAAACCTGGCCCCTGGACCGGGAAAGGGTATCCAGGGAGATCATGCTTGGTCCGGCGTGCCGGACGTCATCAAGGCCAATGACTCGCGTCAGGTCGCAATTGGCGATGATGGTTACCCCGAATACAGCTTGGCTGAAGCTGGTGCTGTTCAACTTGGTATTGATGATCGTCGCGCCCTGTAGGTCGGCCCCGGTCAGGTCGGCCATGTCCAGGTTGGCGCCGATGAGACGGGCGCCGCGAAGGTTGGCGCCGCTGAGATTGGCCCAGGAAAGGTCGGTCTGGCTGAGGTCGGTCCCGGAAAGATCGGCCCGTTCCAGGTCAGCATAGGAAAGGTTGGCGAAGGCGATGCTGGCCCCTTTAAGATCTGCCGCCTTTAGGACGCAGTTGGACATGTTGGTGCGGCCCAGGGTGCAGCCGGCCATGTTGGCCTCGTTGAAGTTGGCCCTTGAGAGGTTGGAACGCCAGAGGTGGGCCCCCTGAAGATTCGCGCCGGAAAGGTCGGCCTGATGCAGGTCCGACTGGGTGAGATCAGCGCCGCTAAGATCGTCGTGGGACAAGTCGGCCCCCGGCAACTTGGCCGCGTTCAACATGGCGCCCGACAGGTCCAGGGATGGCCGGCCATAGACGTAATCAGGGGTGAATGTTTCGCCCGCGGACCGGTCTTCCAGCCGGTAACCGAGCGAATAACGGGGCTTCTCGGTGTTGGGTCTTCGCCAGGTAGCCTCCCGCCAGCGGGAGATCTCGCTGGGTCCGGACCTGGCCAGGGTTACATGCTCTGGGTCCGCCAATGGCCGCTCCTGTGCCGGGCATGCCTGCTAAGTTGGGCGTGCCCTCGGTGATTCTAGATGCTGGTGCTAACTCCGGTTATTGAATGCCGGAATCACTTCGATTTGAATACCTGGTTTAATTCCGCTTATCAAACGCCGGAATAACCTCTTTGGAGAAGATCTCCAGTTGCTTGCTAAGCTCATACCACGGCATGCCCTCCGGCCACTGAAGAACTATGTCTTCAAGGCCGGGATACTTCTCCTCGAAGTACCTTAGGGTCTCCACGAAATGCTCGGGAGGGCCGCAGATCCAGGCCTTCTGCTGCACGCCGTCTTCCACCATGGGAGTGCGGGCCGGCGCGCCGGGGCTGCCCCACATGCGGCCTTCCTCGTCGGTGTAGCGCACCAGCCCAAAGGGGGCGAACCACTTGTAGCGTTCATCATGGAAGGGCCGGAGCTTCTCGATCGCCTCTTCCTGTGTGTCGGCGATGTAGAAACCGAATCCAAGGGCCATGTCCTGTCCCAAGGTCAGCGTTCGGCCGGCTTCCTGAGCGATGTCGCGGTAGGTGTTGAAGAACCCGTCAACGACTTTTTCGCCGCTGAGGGCGGTCATGCCCTTGATGCCGTTTTTGGCGATGAAATCGATGCTGCGTCCGCTGGTCATGGGCTGCCAGATCTCCACCGGCAGGTGGATCGGCCGGGGGACCAGAGTGATGTCCTTCAACTGGTAGCCCCGGTACGGAACGTCTGGTGGTATGTCGTAATGCTTGCCGTGGTGGCTGAAGGAATCCTCATTGAAGGCCTTCAAGATGATCTCGACCTGCTCTTCGAAGAGCTCACGGTTGGCGTCCTGGTCAATCAGGGGCGAACCAAATGTCTCGACCTCCCTAGTCTGATAGCCCCGGCCGATTCCGAAGATAAGCCTGCCGCCAGTCAAGATATCGCCCAGAGCGAAATCCTCGGCCAGGCGCAGCGGATGCCACAAGGGGACGATGTTGAACGCGGCGCCAAATTTAAGGTTCTTGGTGTGCGCCGCCAGGTGGGTTCCCAGCAGGGTCAAGTTGGGGATGCACTCGTAGCCTTCCCGTTGGAAATGGTGCTCGGCGGCCCAGAGGCAATAGTAGCCGGAATCGTCCATCTGCTTGGCCAGGGCCATGGCATGCTCGTAGGTCTGGGCCAACTGCTCGTTGGTGTAACGGCGTGCGTCAGGGTCGCGGCCATCCGCGCCGATGTCTTCAAGATCGATCTGACCCACATACAGGACTGAGAATCGTTTGATCAACTAACTTTCCCCGTAGCTAAAATCGGCTCAAAGTTAATAATAATGAGCCCTTAATATTCCAAGAACCGCGAGTCGCTGGGCGTGATTCAAGGCGGCGCTGGAGTCCGTTGGAGCGGCCATAGTATAGCACGGTTCGAGGCTAAATCAGGGCTCCGGAGAGTGCATCCGAGATATTACTGGACCACTTGTCTGCGCATCAGATCGGCCACGGCTGCGGCGTCGAACCCCAGTTCCTCCAGAACGCTGGACGTGTGCTGGCCGGTGACCGAACCCAAGCTCCGTACTTCGCCGGGGGTGTCCGAGAGATGGATGGACGTCGCCACTTGCCGCACTTTGCCCTCTGGGATATCTGGGGATTCGATCTCCAACACCATGCCGCGCTTCTGGGCGTGGGGGTCGTCCAGGGCCTCTTCGATGGAATAGACCTTTCCCACCGAGATATTGGCGTCTTTCAGGGTCTCGAACCATTCGTCCCGGGTCTTGGCCAAGAACGCATCCGACAGCGCCTGCTCCACCTCTGCCTTCTTCGCTCCGGTGGCGTCTTGGTGGGGCAGCAGGCCTTCCAAGTCCAACGCCCGGCAAAGATTCTCCCAGAACCAGGGTTCGATGGCCGCGATGGAAAAGTATTTACCGTCCTTGGTCTGGTAGACGTTGTAGTAGGGCGCGCCGCCGTTCAGCCGGTTGCTCCCCCGCTCGGCCGGTATGTCCCTGGAAAGGACGTCTGAGACCAGACCTGAGAGCATATAGAGCACGCCCTCACTCATGGCGATGTCCACGTACTGGCCGGCGCCGGTCTTCTCCCGGGCCATCAGTGCCGCGAGGATACCGACTGCGCCGCACAGGCCGCCCCCGGCATAGTCAGCGATGAGGTTCAGCGGGATGGAAGGCTTGCCGTCTTGTGGGCCGATCAGGCCCAGTGCTCCGGCGAAGGAAATGTAGTTTATGTCGTGTCCGGCCATCTGGGAGTAGGGACCGTCCTGGCCGTAACCGGATACCGAGCAATAGACCGCTCTGGGATTGATGGAGCGGACCTGCTCATAACCGGCGCCCAGCCGGTCCATGACGCCGGGCCGGAACCCCTCCACCACCACGTCGGCGGTCTCGGCCAGCTTGTGGAAGATCTTCTGGGCGTCTGGCTCCTTCAGGTTCAGGGCGATGCTGCGCTTGTTGCGTTGCAGAGCATTGAATGCGGCGTGGCGGCGCTCGTCTTCCAGACCGTCGATTCCGGCGACCAACTTCTCGTACGCGGCGCGGGTCTCGTCCATCGGCCGTTCAATCATCAATACATCCGCCCCCAGGTCGGCTAAAACCGTGGTGGCGAACATGCCCGGTGCGTTGCGGCAGAAGTCCAGTACCTTGGTCCCCTCGAGCGCTTGCATATGCTCCCTCGTTCCCCGGTGGTGAATTGCGCCCAATTATAGCCGACCAGCCGTCGCTGGAGCTTTTTCCGGCTGATGGTGCAACCGGGGCCTTGTGCATCTATAATCCCAGCATCGAAATCCCAGATAAATTTTCAGGAAGTACAGGAGGCGGCAATGGACCTGGCGCTGCAAGGCAAAGTGGCAATGATCACCGGAGGCAGTCACGGACTGGGGAAACAGGCGGCGGACTCATTGGCCAGGGAGGGCTGCAAGGTTGCGATCTGCGCCCGAGGGCAAGAGAACCTGGACGCGACGTCCGCGGAGTTCAGGTCCAAGGGATACGAAGTTCTGGCGGTCCAAGCAGACGTGATGAGCCAGGCTGATTTGAAGGATTTCCACGATCAGACCGTGGCGAACCTGGGAGAAGCCGACATCTTGGTGAATAACGCCGGCGGGCGCAAGGGCACGGCGGACTTCCAAGAGACCGGCGTCGCGACGTTTAGGGAAGGTCTCGAGTTCAATCTGATGAGCCCGGTTGAGTTGATAGCCCTGGTGTTGCCGCACATGCGGGAGCAGCGCTGGGGACGGATAATCAACATCTCATCGATCTACGGCCGGGAATATGGCGGGTCCATCGACTACATGACCGGCAAAGCCGCGTTGATCGCTTTCTCCAAGCACATGGCGCTCAACCTGGTGAAAGAGAACGTTCTGGTCAACTGCATCGCCCCTGGGTCCATCGACTTTCCCGGCAGCAGTTGGGACCGGTTCCAGCAGAACAGCACCCCGGAAGAGGTGGCCGAATTCATCGACCGGAACCTGCCTGCGGGAAGGTTCGGCTGGCCGGAGCCCATCGGCGACACAGTTGCCTTCCTAGCTTCAGAGAACGCCAACCTAATCACCGGCACCTGCCTAAACGTAGACGGAGGCCAGTCCCGGTCGCTGTTTTAGGGGGCGGCTCTTGAATGGCCAAAGGCCAAGCAATCCCCTCTCCCAGGCCAAAATATTCCCTCTCCCATCCTTCCCCGGAAGGAGGAGAGGGTTAGGGTGAGGGCGGTAGCTTCGGTGAAGATTGGTTTACGGAAAGCATTCCACCCTCATCCTAGCCTTCTCCCTGAAGGGAGAAGGGATTATTGGTGGGGCCCAGAAGTGTCTCAGCCCCCGCTGATCTCCCCCAGGAACTGACGCCAGGCTAGTACGCATTCCTCGGGCGCTGAGTGCTGGACATATCCGCTGGTCCCGGGGATGGCGACCAAGCGCCCGTTGCCCAGTTTCTCCGCTAAGGCCGTGGTGCGGTCAGGGTTGTCCTTGGCGTTCTGCTCCGAGGCCAGTATCAGCGTGGGAATCTTGATCTGGGGCAGGATGTCCGTCAGGTCCTGGGTGGCCAGGTAGGCCAAGGTCTCCAGCACCACCCTCGCCGGGGTCTGAGACATCTGGTCTATGTACCACTGATGATGGGCCGGGTCCGACTCTCCCGGCTCCAGCCTTCGGTCGGCGGTCTGCTCTACCCAAGCCCTCACACCCTGTTCGCTGACTAGCTTGTGGGACGCCAGGTAGGTATCGATGCCAACGAATTTGTAGGGCGAAGTGCAGGTGGTGAGGGTGCGCAACCGCTCCGGATGGTCGTAGGCGAACTGGACCGCGATGGTGCCGCCAACGGTCTCGCCGATCAGGTGCACCTTGTCCAGTTCCAGCACGTCCAGCAACTTGAGCAGGTCGGTGCCAAAGTTGCTCAGCGACCAGTCGTAGCCTTCAGGCGGGACCGTGGACCGGCCGAAGCCGCGGGCGTCCAACCGTATCACTCGGTACTGCCGGGCCAGCAGCGGCACCCAGGCATACCACAGCTTGGTGTTCTTGGAGTTGCCGTGGTGGAGGACGACGGTCTCAGGTTTGCGCCACGGGTCGGAGAAGTTGTCGTCCTCGTAGTACATCTCCAACGTGTCGTCGATCTTGGCGAATGGCATTGTTATCTCCGGTATTATCTACGGCTGGCCTTTCTGGTTGAGCGTGCTAGTAGTCATTTCGAAATGAGGTTCGACGGGCTCACCACGAACGGACAGCGAGCAGGGAACGCCCAACAAACCCGTTCGTCCTGAGCCTGTCGAAGGGCTTAACCGCCGACCGTACATGATTTTGCGGTAGCTTCTAGCCAGACAGGGGAATGGCCACTGAGACCCGCATCTTGTCTCCGTAGACCGCGGTGGTGTGGCCGCGTCCGGTCAGGTCGTCGGCCAACAGCACATCACCAGCGCCGAAGACGCGCTTGGTGCCGTCGCCCAGGCCAACCTCGACCTGGCCTTCCAGAGTGATCACATACTGGCGGCGGGGAGCCACGTGCCAATCGATGAAATTGCCGGGCTGATAGCGCCGGAAATGGATATTCTCCGCGTTCTCAACCGCCGTCCGTTCGGCCTCGGCTACCTTCTCGTAAGGAAGGTCGATCTCTTCAAAATGTGACTCGCCGTCGTCTCCGGTATACAGGCGAACAATTTGCATGGGGCCTCCGTGGTTTCGGGGGAAATGGGGTGACTGGCGCATCATAACCGCAGGCGTGGTGGGCGTCAATTTGAAGGTGGCGATAGGTAATCAGCGATTCCTGGAGGGTTGATTACCTAAGACCAACGGCATCCAGTCCTGACAAACCAGTTCTATGCACCCGGTGAAATCGGTGCGGTAGGACCTATCCCCCTGGCAACGACTGGATGTACAACCAGATCGCGTCCAGTTCGTCGTCAGTCATCCGAGTGAACCTATTCCACGGCATGAACCGAGGGTCCAACAGGTCGCCCTGAGGGGTTATACCGCTTCGAATAGTGTTGATGAATTGGGACTTCGTCCAATCGCCGAGAGGGCCGTCCAGAGTTATGTTCGGGGCATCAACGCGCTCATTACCGGGCACCTTACTTCCGGTCAGCCCATCACCATGACAAATAGTACAGACCTCAGCAAGGTACCCGCCATATTCAACGGACACCCCAACAACCGGTGACGGTGCGCGGGCGGCGCTATGATCGATCTGAGACGCCGGGAGCAGTCCACCCGCGATCACCGCAATGACGCGGCCCAATGGACCCAGATTCGACTCGCCCAATTCGTTATCGACTGGATCAAGGGTTTTCAGGTAGGCGATCATAGCGCCCAGGTCTTCGTCGGAGATCTTGTTGTATTGTTCCGATGGCATAATCAGCAGCGACTTGTTATCGCGGCCGATCCCGTGCCGGATAGCCCGGACGTAGTCCGCATCGGTGAAGACGCTGCCGGTGCCGCCGCGTCCGGAGGTTAGATTATTGGGCATCAATTTCCCGAAAATCGGATCGTTTGAGAAGCCGGTACAAGGGTCGTTTTTGCAATCGTCAACGACAGGCCCCGCTAGGTCCTGGCCGTGGCATACCTGGCAAACACCGATGGCTTCTACGTAGTGTTTCCCTCTGGCGATACTCGCGGCATCAGTGGGGACCGCCACCGAGGCTATCTGAACATCGTATGTACGGTCCACTTTTCGAGACCCGACGAAAAACAGCACAACTAGAAGCACAATAAATACGCCGAGCAGCCCACCCGCTATGATGCCGAACCATTTTAGGAATCTTCGCAAAATCTCTCTTCTTTCAATGGCAGAACCTTGTAACGATACTTGGGTACTGTCTCAGAAGTTAGTGCAAGATTCAACACCGCGACTCAGTGGCCATGGACCGGTCCCGCGCCTCCGTCGTGGCAGCTACCAACTCTCAGCTGTCAGCTTCTGACCCGTAGGACAGACATCCAACAAGCAGCAACCCTCACAGACCGGGGTCTTGGCGCATGCTTCTTTGGCGTGGCGGTCCCAGAGGGCATGGAACTCGTTGTATAGCTGGGGCTCTTGGAGGAGGTTGTCGTGGAAAATGGCCTGGTAATCTGCGTATTTGGGGTTGGAGGCGTCGGGGGCCATGCCCATGCGGTCCATGATCCGGCGGGTGTAGGTGTCTATCACGAATGACGGCTGGTTGGCGGCGTAGACCATGATATCGTCAGCCGTTTCCTCGCCGATGCCATGGATTGACAGCAACTCCTCTCGCAGCGGCTCCAATGGCCTGGCGAGAAATACGTCCAAGTCTCCCTGGTAATTCTCGTACACATGGGCCGCGAAGGCCTTGAGCTTCCGGGCCTTGGCGTTGAAGTAGCCCGAGGAGCGGACCAATTCCGCCAGCTCTTCTTCGGGAATCCGGTGCACCGCGTCCAGTGACCAACATCCAGCGGCCTTCATCTCGGCCAGAGCCATCTCAACGTTGGTCCACGCCGCCGACTGGGTCAAGATGGCCCCGGCAATCACTTCGAATGGGCCGTCGCCCGGCCACCAATGCTGGGGGCCATAGGCGGCGTAGAAGCGTTCGTATACGTCCATGAGCCGGGCGGCCATGGGGTTGATAGTCACTCTAGGCATCGCCCACCGCTTCCGCGTAGGGCCGGATGGGCAGGCTCTGATCCAATCGGATCGACCGTTCGGTCACTTCGCAGTTGTAGGCGTAAGCCTCAACGCCCGCCGCTACCGCAGACCGAAGCGCGTCGGCCAACTTGGGGTCGGACGGGTCGCTGGTGGCGAAGGCGTTGGCGTCAGGTCGTTGGACCACGAATACCACCGCGGCCCGGTGGCCGGCCTGAAGCACCGTTTCCAAGGTCCGGAGGTGCTTGGCTCCCCGGATGGTCGGAGCATCCGGAAAAAGAGCAACTCCGTTCTCCACCAGCGTCACCGACTTGGCTTCGATGTAGCACTTTCCCAGCAAGCCTTCCAGCATCAGGTCCAGACGGCTGTCGCCGAAGGTAACCTCCCGGCGTATGTCGGTGTAGCCGGCGAACTGTTCCAGGTGCCCGTTGGCCACGCCCTCAGCGACCAGCGCATTGGGCGCGCGGGCGTCGGCGGAGGCCAACGCTTGGCCCATGTCCACCAGGACCAGGTCGTACTTGGTCTTCCGGTGCTCGCCCGCCACGGGGCGGACCAGGACCCGCCAGCCAGGAACGAACAGCTCTTTCATGCGCCCCGAATTGGCCACGTGCACGCCCACCTCCCGCCCGTCTACCTCAACACGCGCCAGGAAGCGGTTGACCCGCTCCAGAAAGATACCCTCAACCAAGTCGTCGCCCAGGTCCAAAATCGTTCTCCCGCCATTAGCCCCGCTATGTTAACAACCAGGTTTCACCTCTAGCAATACAGCGGAGAAATATGGGTTCCGATGCCAAGCCACTGCCCACTACTGTCATTCTGAGGCGCCAGCCGAACAATCTGCCGAGCAGAGCTTGGCAGACCCTTCTCCTTTCGCGGAAGGATCAGGGTGACAGTTGGGCAGAGCACTTGGTTACGATTGGACAGATGGAGCATGCCGGAATCCAATCCAGGTTCCTGGACCAAAAATCCAGCTACCGCGCGCCGAGCGCTCGTGTATACTTTTTCCACTTGGCCATCGACGGGCAAAAGGAGAGCGATGAGCGGGTTTACCGAACGACTGGAACAGGCAGCGACGGCGGCGAAAAGTTTGGTCTGCGTGGGGTTGGACCCAGACCCGGCCAGGATGCCTGTGTCCAGCGTAGCCGAATTCAACCGGGCCATAGTGGACGCCACGGCCGGACTGGTCTGCGCTTATAAGCCCAACCTGGCTTTCTATGAAGCCCTGGGTCTGCCCGGACTGGAGGACCTGCAAAAGACCATCGCCCACATCCGGGACGCCGCGCCGGGGGTAATCATCATCGGCGACGCCAAACGGGGCGATATCGGCCCCTCGGCCCAGGCCTACGCCAAAGCCATGTTCCAGGTATGGGGGTTCGACGCCATCACCATCAACGCCTGGGGCGGACAGGACACCGTAACACCGTTCATAGAGGATGAGTCCAAGGGAGTGTTCGTCTGGTGCCGTGGGTCGAACCCCGGCTCGGCCGATTTCCAAGATGCCCAGATCGCCACGGATGACGGCCCAATGCCCCTCTACCGCAGCATGGCCCTGTCTTGCCGGGAGTGGGACACCAAAGGGAACCTGGGGCTGGTAGTGGGCGCAACGGTGCCAGAACAACTTGGGGAGGTCCGGGCTGCCTGTCCGGACATGCCTCTGCTCATACCGGGGGTGGGGGCCCAAGGCGGTGACTTGGAAGCAGCCGTGCGGCAGGGCGCCGATAGCCGGGGCCGGGCCGCGTTGATCAACTCCTCGCGCGGTATCATCTACGCTTCTAGCGGGGCCGATTTTGCACAAGCCGCAGCCCGGGAAGCAGACAAACTCAGGACGAACATCAACGAAGTGCTTGAAGCCGACGGAAAGGGATGGTCTTAGAATTAAGAATCGGCGATGTGTTGCGGATGAAGAAGCCCCATCCCTGCGGCGGCTCACTTTGGGACGTCACCAGACTGGGCGCGGATATCGGGATGAATTGCCAGGAATGTGGCCGCTACATACTGCTGGCAAGGTCGCAGTTGGCGCGTCGTTTGAAGCAGATCGTGCCGCCGGATGAACTCGCGCCGAGAGATTGACCGGCCGCGGGGACTTTGCCGGCTAGTTGTCCCGGGAGCCGACTTCAGCCAACCCGGTACGAACGGGGTTTTCTTCATACCAGGGCCACAATTCAGCGTGGAAACCTCGGATCTGGTCAGACATCATCTCGACGAAGTTCCGGACCGCCTGTCCAGCAAACTTGCCCTTCAAGGTGCAGACACCTATGACTGAACCAGGGAACAGGTGATCGAGCCGGACCACGCCGAACCTATGGTGGTCGTCCGCATGCAATGTGAAATCGGCGCCGAGCCCGATACCCATGCCAATCTCAACGTACCGCTTCATCGACTCGGTGTCGTCCAAAGCCAGCACCACGTCAGGCGTGAGGCCATGGGCCTTGAATGCCTGTTCCACCCGTTGCCGTAGCTGGCTTTCCGGGGCTGGAAGAATCAGCGGGAACCTGGCTATGTCCTCTAAACCTACCGGTTGGCCGTTCAGTAATTCGTGATCCGGTGGCGTCATGAGGACAGTGTTGTATTTGAAGAGTTCTTTGAACTCAAGGGTGGAATCGTCGGCCGGCGGTGACGAACAAAATGCCAGATCGATCTCGCCGGAGCGGACCAATTGAATCAAGGGGTTGTAAGAGCGGGCAAGCAGCCGGATGCGCACGTCAGGGTATTCGTCCCTGAACTTCTGAATGCCAGAAGGCAGATGATGGGTCACCAGGTCTGGGTAGGCGCCCACCACGAAAGACCCCCGCCGTTCGGCGTAGTCCATCTGCGTCTTGAGGGCGTCTATGGAAGTGACCACGGGAGTCACCAACTCCAAGAGGGTGAGTCCTTCAGAGGTCAATTGGATCGGCCGCTTGATGCGGTCGAAGAGAGTGATACCGAACTCATCTTCCAGTTTCCTAAGGTGCGTCGTCACCGTCGGCTGCCCAAGCTCCAAAGTGCGGGCCGCCTTGGAAACGCTGCGCACCCTGGCAACATGGTAAAAACTGATGAGTTCCCGAAGTTCCATCGATCCCCCTGCGAACACCACTGAAGTCCGATATAATATATCATATACTATCCCTTGACAATATAAGACGCTGATTTGAAAATGAGACCGGCCAACGGTCTGATTTGGGATAGATTCGCGCCCACTGGCGTGTCTGGCCACCGGTCAGATTTAGGGTATCATCGAGTCTGTAGATTAGAGAAAGAACCCTGAACGGTCCGCCTAGAGAGTGGTATGCCCTTCGTAATAACAGAGCCTTGTTCCGGGGTTAAAGACGCCTCCTGTGTGGATGTCTGCCCCGTTGACTGCATCTCGACTACAGACAATGAAGAGATGTATTACATCGACCCAGCCACCTGCATCGACTGCGCTTACTGCGTCTCGGTCTGTCCGGTGAACGCCATCTTCGACGAATTCAACATCCCCTCTGAGTGGCGCATCTTCATCGCAAAGAACCGGGAATTCTTCAAGTAACCCTCCTCCTGCGCCCGTTTTCTCGCTGGTTACACGGTCCCTTTTAATATAGCCACGGCCAGCTTCGGGCCGTATACTAGCCATCCATTCGAAAAGGCAAACGGCCAAGGGCGTTCCGCGCCCCAGACGATAGCGGAGAGAGGCAGCGATGACCCTTTTCCTAAAAGACGAAGATGTGGCCCAGTGCGTGACCATGGACGCTATGCTTGAGGCCATCGAATCTATGCAACACCAATACGGCGACGGCCAGGCCCACAATATGACCCGCCGAAAGATAATCGCCGAAGGCGGCATGCTGTCCGTGATGGGCGGCGGCCTCTTTCACCAAGGCTTATTGGGCGTGAAGACCTACACGGTGGTCAAAGGGGCGTATTCCTTCCAGGTAAGCCTCTACGACGCCAACACCGGCGAGCTGCTTCTTTATACCCAGGCAAACCGTCTGGGCCAGCTCCGCACCGGGGCCACCACGGGCGTGGCGGTGAAATACCTGGCCAATCCCGGAGACGCCACCGTGGGGATAATCGGCACCGGCGGGCAGGCCGCAACACAATTGGAAGCAGTCTCTAAAGTCCGGGGGATCAATAAGATCAAAGCCTTCAGCCGGACCCAAGACCGCCGGGAGGAGTTCGCACGCCGCATTACCGACACCATGGGTGTCGAGGTCTCGGCCGCCGCCAGCAACGAAGACGCGGTGCGGGACTGCGACATCGTCCTATGCATCGCCGCCAACATGGAGCCCGTTGTCGAAGGGACTTGGCTCAAAGACGGCAGTACCGTGATCGGGGCCGGACCGACCACCTGGCGAGCCCGGGAGGTCGATGAAGAAACCTTGAAACGGGCCGGAAAGCTCATCGTGGATTCAACGGAACAGGCAGCGATCGAGGCGGGCGACCTTTGCAGCGCGGTGGACAAGGGGATCATCCAGTGGAGCAAGGTACACGAGCTCAGGCACGTCGTATCAGGAGCTGTGACCGGCCGCGACGACCAGGGCCAGATCGTGTACGCCAAGATCATGGGGACTGGAGTAGCCGATGTCGCCGCCGCCAAGCTGGCTTATGACTCGGCCAAAGCCCAAGGGTTGGGCACGGAGATGGACTGGTAGGGGTGATTCACAGAAAATTTTGGCATATCTATGTCATATTGAGATAATTGTGACGTATGAGAACTACTATTCGAATCAATGACCAATTGCTCCGAGAGGCCAAGGCGCTCGCGGCAAGCACAGGCTGCAGTCTAACCTCGCTTATAGAAGATAGTCTCCGGCAAACCCTTTCTCACCAGACAAACGGTCCGAGGCGCAAACGAATCAAGTTGCCCACGGACTCAGGGCGTGGACTTAGGCCTGGAGTAAATCTGGACGATTCCGCCAAATTACTGGACCTCCTAGAGCAGGTTGATGTACCTGATTGACGTTAACGTCCTGGTCTATGCATACCGAGAAGATTCGCCAGACCATGAAGCGCACCAAGAATGGCTGGAAAGCGTCGTCAATAACGATCGGGCATATGCCGTATCTGAGCACGTCTTGGCGGGTTTTCTACGTATCGTCACACATCCTTCCATTTACGACCCTCCAAGCGCGCTAGATGCCGCACTGGAATTTGCTGACCGGTTGAGGGGACAGTCAAATGCCGTGATCGTTGCGCCGGGTCCTCGCCATTGGGATATTTTCAACCGTTTGTGCCGCGAGTCGGGCGCTAGGGGGAATCTGATACCAGACGCCTTTCTTGCCGCGTTGGCTATAGAATCGGGTAGCGAATGGGTAACAACGAACCAAGGCTTCAGCCGCTTCAGTGGACTCAAATGGCGTCATCCACTCCGAGATTAGAAAACCAGGCACTGAAATGGACTGGTAGGGGTTACCTGGCGGTAAGGTATTCGCCCATGGTCGCGATATTGTAGGCCGCCGGTTCCACGGGCAGGCTCTCAGCCGCAGCCCTGGCGGTGTCCAGAGAAGTGAAACAGGGGATCTGTTTCTCCACCGCCGCTCTGCGGATGTAGAACCCGTCACGCATGACCTCCGGCGCGCCGGAGATGGTATTGACCACCGCGCTCACGCTGCCGTCTTCGATCACATCCACCACGTTTGGGTGGCCTTCGCTCAGCCGCTTGGTGGTCATGCTCACCGGCAGTCCCATGGCCGAGATCATCGCGGCGGTCCCTTCGGTGGCGTACAGGCGGCAGCCCGCACGGTCCAAGTCGCGCACCAGAGACACTGCTTCCGCTTTGTGCTGGTCGGCGATGCTGAGCAGTATTCCCGTGCCCGGCTTCAGATTCAGATTGGCCGCCAAAAGGGCTTTGGTGAGGGCCTTTTGGAAGTCTCGGTCAACTCCCATCACTTCCCCGGTCGATTTCATCTCGGGGCCCAGGTGCCAGTCCACTCCTACCAGTTTGGCCATCGAGAACACCGGGGCCTTTACGCCCACCAGGTCCTGCGTCGGCCATAGGCCCCCTGGGTAGCCCTGGTCTTTCAGGGTGTCCCCCAGCATCACGCGGGTCGCCAGCGTGGCCACCGGCACCCCGGTCAACTTGGAGATGAACGGTATGGTGCGGCTGCCTCGCGGGTTAACTTCGATTATGTAAACCGTGGTGGGTTCGGTATTGTCTTGGGGGGTCATCGGGCTCCGGTAGGCGGGCCCTCCGTGGATGACGAACTGGACGTTCATCAACCCTCTCACACCCAAAGCCAAGCCGATCCGGGTGGTGTAGTCGACGATCGTATCCACTTCTCTAGAGCTAAGATTCAGCGCGGGGTAGATTGCCATGGAATCGCCGCTGTGGACTCCGGCGCGCTCGACATGCTCCATGATTCCAGGAATCAGGACTTCTTCACCGTCGCAGATGGCGTCGACTTCGCACTCTTTGCCCTCCAGATATCGGTCGATCAGCACCGGCTTGTCGGGGGACAATTCGACCGCCGCCGTGAGGTAGTGGATCAACTCGGTGGCGTTCTGAACGATCTCCATGGCGCGGCCGCCAAGCACGTAGCTGGGCCGTACCACGGCGGGATACCCGATGTTCTGGGCCACCTTCAGGGCCTCTTCCACAGAGGTCACGGCCGCGCCCGGCGGTTGGGGGATACCCAATCTCGACAAGAAATCCTCGAACTTATGCCGGTCCGAGGCCATGTCGATGGCCTCGGCGCTGGAGCCGAGGATGGGCAGGCCGGCCATGGCCAACGACTGGGACAAGTTGATGGCCGTCTGGCCGCCAAACTGGACCACGGAAGGCGGCGCCACGTTATCTATCTCTTCGTTCTCCAGAATGTCCCGCACCGATTCTTCGTCCAGCGGCTCAAAGTAGAGCCGGTCGCTGGCGTCGAAGTCGGTGGACACCGTTTCCGGGTTGGAGTTGATCATGATGCTTTTCACGCCGGCCTCGGATAATGCCCAAGACGCGTGGACGCTGCAGTAGTCGAATTCGATTCCCTGGCCGATGCGGATGGGACCGCTGCCGATGACCACCGCCTTCTTGCCTTCCAGCGGCGGGGCCTCATTCTCCTGGTCGTAGGTGCTGTAGTAGTAGGGAGTCACGGCCTCGAATTCGGCGGCGCAGGTGTCCACCGTCTTGTAAACCGGCCTTAGGCCCCACTCGTGGCGTTGGTTCCGAACCTGTTCCGGCAGCATGTCGGCCAGAGTCCCCACCTGGCCGTCGGAAAACCCCATGCGCTTCGCCGACTTAAGCAGGCTGGGGGTGAGTTCTTCGCCCAGTAGCCGGCGCTCCATCTTCACGATCCGTTCCAGGGCGTTTATGAACCAGGGATCGATGTAGGTGTGATCTACCAGGGCGTCAACCGTTGCGCCCTGGCGCAGGGCCGACATCAACGCCCACAGCCGTTCGTCATTGGGTCCCAGAGGCAGCCGGTCAAGGGACAGTTCCCCCTCTTGCCGCCAGCTAGAGTTCTCCCAGAGGAGGGTGCGTCCGCTCAGTTCCAGGGCACGTGCGCCCTTCTGTAAGGCGGCTTCAAACGACCGCTCGATCACCATGACCTCACCGGTGGATTTCATCTGAGTGGTGGTGCGGCGGTCGCCGTGGGGAAACTTGTCGAAGGGCCAGCGCGGAATCTTAAGTACGCAGTAGTCCATGGCCGGCTCGAAGGCGGCCGTGGTCTGCTTGGTGACGGCATTCTCAATCTCGTCCAGTTTCTTGCCCACTGCAATCTTGGCGGCAACCCTGGCGATGGGATAGCCGGTGGCCTTGCTGGCCAGGGCCGAACTGCGGCTAACCCTAGGGTTGACCTCAATCACGAAATAGGGGGACTCGGGCTTCCATTCCTGCCCCAGAGCCTTGGAGACTCTGGGATGAGGCTGCAGGGCGAACTGGACGTTGCACCCGCCCTCGATGCCCAGCCCCCGGATTATCTTGATGCTGGCGGACCGCAGCATCTGGTATTCCTGGTCGCTTAGTGTCTGGCTGGGGGCCACAACGATGCTGTCGCCGGTGTGGACGCCCATGGGGTCCAGGTTTTCCATGTTGCAGATGGTGATGCAATTGTCCGCGCTGTCCCGCATCACCTCGTACTCGATCTCTTTCCAACCGACCAACGACCGTTCGAGTAGTATCTGGGAGATGGGGCTGGCCGCGAGACCAGAATTGGCGAAGCTCTCGAATTCTTCTTCGGTGTTGGCGATGCCTCCGCCGCTGCCTCCCAGGGTGTAGGCGGGCCGGACCACCAGAGGAAGACCCATCTGCTTGGCTGCGGCCCTGGCCTCGTCCATCGTGTTTACGCTGATGTTCTCTGGCTCAGGTTCATCGATCTCATGAAGAAAAGTGCGGAAGAAGTCGCGGTCCTCGGACCGGCGAATGGTCTCCAAAGGGGTGCCTAGCAAGCCGACGTTGTAGCGTTCCAAGATGCCGGCATCGGCCAGAGCCACGGCCAGGTTCAGGCCGGTCTGGCCGCCCAAGGTGGGCAAGATGCCATCGGGCCGCTCTCGGTCGATGATTCTTTCCAGGACTTCCACGGTCAGTGGCTCGATATAGACACGGTCTGCGATGCCCTGGTCGGTCATGATGGTGGCCGGATTGGAGTTCACCAGGACTGTGGTAACGCCCTCTTCACGGAGGGATTTGCAAGCTTGGGTGCCCGCGTAATCGAACTCGGCTGCTTGCCCGATAACAATGGGGCCGGAACCGATCACGAGCACTTTTTTTGGCTTGTCTGGTATGTTAGCCACCCCTCCCGCAGTGCTCTGCGGCCACGGCCCCATCTGGGGTCTGAGATATGTGCCTATCGATGTTATACCCGGCTGCGAAATTTGGCTATACAGCCAGTCGGCACTACCGGGTTTTGGTGCTGTTTAACGAGCCTACGGGTTAGCTAGTCGGAAGCGCACCCGGCAGGTCTATCAACTGCCGCGAATGCAACGAATTCAATAACTGCGAGACGTATGAACCGAAGAGTCTACCGTCCCAATCGGCGGCGTCTTCTCCGTGGACCGTTTGTTCGGTCCGGGGTGGGACCTTGATGTTCACCATCCCTTCGCCGTCGGGTTCGATCACGATCCGGCCCAAGGGAAACAGGGGCTGGCCCTCCATGTTCGGGTCCATGGCGTTGATCACCAGGTCCCAACGCCGGCCTATCGTCCCTTTGCCCGCTCTGATCTTGTAAATGTACTCACCACATGAATATTGGGCCGTTTCCTCTTCCAGTAAAGAGGCTACCCGTTCAAAATCAACCGCCACCGCCACATCCACACCCCCCTCCAGTAAAAACATGGCGAATGAAGACATTAATAATCCTCCAAAAAATAACACGCCTGTCGGGGTCGGAATAAGTAGTTGGGCTTTTTTAGATCGCCCTATTCGTAGATCGCCGTTGGATCAGTGGCGCCCTCCTTTGTTTGATGGGCGCAGATGCGCCCGGTAGTTGATTTTTCTGGCTTCCGCGTAGGGGTTGGCTGGTCTTTAGCCGTGAAAATCTTCGACCATATCGATGAACTGGTCGAAGAGATATTCGTTATCCCTGGGTCCAGGTGAAGCCTCGGAGTGATATTGTATGGTAAACAGGGGAAGGTCTTTATGGCGAAATCCTTCCACAGTTTGGTCATTTAAGTTGATATGTGAGACTTCCAAGCCTGAGGGTAATTTTTCGGGACTCACAGCATAACCATGGTTCTGCGCGGTTATGTAAACGCGGCCGTCGGCCAGGTCTTTCACGGGGTGGTTTCCGCCCCGGTGGCCGAATTTTAGTTTGAAGGTATCGGCGCCCAACGCCCGGGCGATGATCTGGTGGCCTAGGCAGATCCCCATAACCGGAACGCGGCCCAGGACCTTGCGGGTGTTGTCTACCACGTAGTCCAATAACTTCGGGTCGCCAGGACCGGGAGAAAAAAGGATCCCAGAGGGCTTCATGGCCAGCAGTTCCTCAGCGGGTATGGCCGCCGGCACCACGGTCACTCGGCAGCCCCGGCGGCGTAATTGCCGCAGGATGCTGTATTTGAGGCCGCAGTCGGTGACCAATATCCGATGTTTGGCGTCTCCTAGGTCATCGTCCCCGCCATCCCAATCGTATTCTTCCGGCGATGTGACGGTTGCAACGTAGTCCTGGTCTCCGTAGGCTGGGGAGTCTTGAAGCCGTCTCAATGCAGCGTCGGGGTCTCCACTGGTGATCACTCCCAACATCACGCCTTTAGAACGCAGCCGCCGCGTCACCGCTCTGGTGTCGATCTCGGCGATGCCGGGGATGCCTTGGCCGGCCAGGAATTCGTGCAGGGTGCGCTCGCTGCGGCCGTGGCTGGGCAGGTCGCAATTCTCCCTAACGATCAGTCCGCCCACCTGTATCCGGGACGATTCAGAGTCCTGGGCGTTGATGCCGTAATTGCCGATCAATGGATAGGTAAGGGTCACCAATTGCCCGGCGTAGGACGGGTCGGTAAGTACCTCTTGATAACCCGTCATGCTGGTGTTGAACACCACCTCGCCGAGGCCGTCGACCTCGGCGCCAAATCCAACGCCCTCGTGTATGGAACCGTCTTCCAAGGCCAGATAGGCTGGCTCGCCCAATTTAGCGCACCCGTCCGTTTATAAAATTTTGCCGCATAAAGCCGGTTAAGCTCTGACGTGGGGTTCTTCGAACTTCAGCCCCGCACTCTGGTAAATAAGATTGCCCGAGGCGAAAGTCGCCACCACCCGTCCTTTTAGAGTCGTCCCCTCCAGAGGCGTGTTTCTACCCTTGGATTCGAATTCGCTGGTATCAACCGTCCATTCCTGTTCCGGGTCGAACAGGACTATATCGGCGGTAGTGCCGGGCTGTAGAGAAGCCAGGTCCGAGTAGCTCTCACCCAGTACCCTGGCCGGTCCCGTGGTCAACCGGTCGACCATGGCCCCCATGCTGAGTTTTTTGGAGTGGACCAACTGCAGCAGCGACCCCAAAGCCGTCTCCAACACGCTGATGCCGAATGCCGCATCCTGGTAGGTGACTTGTTTACTGGTGAGGTCGTGGGGCGCGTGGTCGGTGGCGATGCAGTCGATGACACCGTCGGTCAGGCCTTGTATGAGGGCATCGACGTCCCCCTGGCCCCGTAGCGGCGGATAGACCTTGGTGCTAGTGTCGTAGGCCAGTCCGCCGGCGGCGGTCGTTGGCTCCCCCTTGCGGCCCAACACCCATTGGTCGGTGGTGGTTAAGTGGTGCGGGCAGACCTCGGCGGTCACTGAAAGGCCCCGGGCCTTGGCCTCTCGCACCAAAGAAACGCTGCCTGCAGTGCTGAGGTGGGCCACATGGAGCCGCCCTCCGGTGGCCTCCGCCAATGCGATGTCTCTGGCGATCATCGTTTCTTCCGCCGCTGCGGGGATCCCGTCCAAGCCCAGGTGGGTCGCCACAGGGCCTTCGGCCATGACGCCGTTGCAGGACAGAGAACGCTCCTGGCAGTGGTTGCTGATGGGCAGGCCTAGGTCCAAGCTATAGATCAGGGCCAGGCGCATCAGATTTGCGTCGTAGACCGGGTCGCCGTCGTCGCTGAAGGCCACCACGCCGGCGCTGGCCAGCTCTTCCATCTCCGCCAGCTCGTGGCCTTTCCGCCCTTTGGTGACGCAACCGATGGGCAATATGCGCACCAATGAATCTTGGCGCGCCTTTTGATGGATGAAGTCGACCATCGCGGCGTTGTCGACGGGCGGGTCGGTGTTGGGCATGGCGCAGAGTGTGGTGAACCCGCCCTTGGCGGCGGCCTTGGACCCGGCGGCGATGGTCTCTTTGTATTCAAAGCCCGGCTCTCGCAGATGACAGTGGAGGTCGATGAAACCGGGACTGGCCACCAGTCCGGTGCCGTCGATGACCCGGCAGCCGACCGGGATACTGTCGGGCCCCAGCCTTCCGGCGGCGGTGATCTCCCCGCTGCCAATCAATAGGTCTCCCACCCGGTCCAACTGACGGCTGGGGTCGACAATCCTGGCGTGGCGAATCAATATGCTAACGGTTTCCACACACCTCTCCCGCTTCGTGATTACTGGCGGTCAATCGTCTAAGACTCCTGTACCGCCCCGATAGTCGTTTGGTAGAGCAGGGCCATGCGCACGGCGACCCCGTTGGTCACCTGGTCTTCGATCACCGAGCTTCCACCGTGGGCGATGCTATTGCTGATCTCGATGCCCTCATTCATGGGGCCGGGGTGCATCACCATGGCGCCGGGTCTCGCCAGCTCCATCCGCGAATCAGTGACCTGCCAGCGCCGGATGTACTCCCGAATGCTGGGCAGGAATCCCGCTTTCTGCCGCTCTTGCTGCAAACGCAGAGCCATGACCACATCGGCGCCTTCCAAGGCCCGGTCAAGATCAGTATCCACTTCAACCAGGGAGGCGAATGGCGACCGGGCGATGCTCTTGCTGGTGCGCATCAGGTCGAGCGGCATCAGGGTGGCCGGGCCGGACAGTACAACCTTGGCTCCCATCTTGGCGAACCCCCAGATGTCGGAGCGGGCGACCCGGCTATGGAGCACATCGCCAACGATGACGATCTTCAGGCCTTCTAGACTTCCCAGCTTGTCCTGAACCGTGTACAGGTCCAAGAGGGCCTGGGTTGGGTGGGCGTGGAGGCCGTCCCCCGCGTTGATTATGCTGACTTTGTCCAGATGTTGCGCCAGCAGATGAGGCGCGCCGGAATGGGGATGGCGGATCACGATGGTGTCCACGCCCATGGCCTGGATCGTCAGGCCGGTGTTCAGCAGGGACTCGCCTTTCTCGGCGCTGCTGCCCGAAGCCGACATGTTTATCACGTCGGCGCTGAGCACCTTGCCGGCCTCTTCGAAGGAGATCCTGGTGCGGGTGCTGGCCTCGTAGAACAAGGTCACAATTACCTTACCGCGCAGAGCGGGCACCTTCTTGATATCCCGGCCCAGCACTTCTTTCATACCCCGGGCGGATTCCAAGACATCGGTGATCTCCTCTCGGGAGTAATCGTCCAGGTCCAGAATATGCTTGCGCGGCGCCGGCTTTGGGTCCTGCGCCCCAATGATCTCTGGGGTCTCAATCGTTCTAGACAGGCTCATATCGGTGATTCCTAAGCCTCTTGCTCATCTTTCGAAATTTCTGGCGATTCTTCTGGCACTTCCAGGTCCTCAAATATCAGGGCAACCTCGTCGGCGCCGTCGGTCTCGATCAGCCGGACCTTCACGCGTTCGTTGAAGGCGGTGGGGAGGTTCTGGCCAACGTAGTCGGCCCGGATGGGCAGCTCCCGGTGGCCCCGGTCCAGCAGGATGGCCAACTGGATCTGCTGCGGCCGGCCAAAGTCCACCAACGCGTCCATGGCGGCGCGGATGGTCCGGCCGGTGTAGAGAACGTCATCGACCAAGACCACGCGCTTGCCCTGGATACCCATTGGGATGTCCGTCGGCTGGAGCTTGGTATGGGACTGAGAGCGCACCCGGTTGTCGTCGCGGTAGAGGCTGACATCCAGGGTGGCCACGGGCACTTCGATACCCTCGAACTCCGCCAGGTTGGCGGCGATACGGCGGGCAAGATGGACCCCTCTGGTGTGGATGCCCACGATCACCAGTCCCTCCGCTCCCCGGTTGCGTTCGAGGATCTCGTGAGCCACTCTGGCCAGGGCCCGGCGCACGTCCTCATGGTTCATGATTTGTCGTTCTTGCATCGCATCACCTGGGCGGTCTCCAGGGGCTATCGGGTGGCAATAAAAAACCCTTACCATCTGCTGGCAAGGGCGTGAACGACCCACTCAGAGAGTGCTTGGAATGCACTCTGCGGAGATTCGGGACGCTCTACTTTGCCAGCCTCTCGGGACCGTCTTTAAAAGTGTGGCTGGGTCTTATTTAGACCGGCCGCACGACCCATCGAATATTCGGTTGTTCGTTTATATTAACAGAGCCAACGCCATCGCAGAAGGGGCGATGCAGGGCAATCTGAGCACTTGGAGTCTTTCGGCCTTGAAGTTTGGTTTCCGAAGAGCGGTAGCCCCCATCCTAACCTTCCCCCGTTGCGACGGGAGAAGGGACTTGTCGGCTAGGCTGCAATTCTCTTTGGAACTCCAGCCTAGGCCGAAACTCGTTTTCGGCGGTTGGTCACATAGTCTACCAGGAGGTATTCGCCCAGGTTGGCGGCGCTGCTGTAGAAGGCCCGGCCGCTATTGATGCGGGTCATGCGTTCCACGAAGTTGACCAACTGGTAGTTGTTCTCCAGCATGAAGGTATTAATCACGATGTCTTCTTGGGTGCACCGGCGCACCTCTTTCAATGTCTCCAACTCGGTGCGGTGGCTGGGCGGATACGCGAAGAACGACCGGTCGCCTTCCAGATGAGCGGTGGGCTCGCCGTCGGTCACCACCAATATCTGGCGGTTGCCGCCCTTCTCTTTGGAGAGCAGTTTCCGGGAAAGCATCAAGGCGTGGTGCAGGTTTGTGCCCGAAACCCAGGCGTTCCAGGTGCACTTGGCCAGGTCTTCCTCTTTGATCTCCCGGGCGTAATCGGAGAACCCGACGATGTGGAGACTGTCCCTCGGGTATTGGCTGCGCATCAGCGCCATCAGTGCCAGCGTTACCTTCTTTGCCGCCTGCCAGTTGTTGAACAGGCCCATGGACCGGCTCTGGTCTAGCAGCAGGACGGTCGCGGACCGGGTCATGTGCTCGTTGCGGAACACCTCGAAGTCTTCTGGGCTGAGCTTTACCGGGACTTGAGGGCCTCCGCGAAGCACCGCGTTCCTAACCGTGGCTTGCAGATCCACCTGGAACGGGTCTCCGAATTCGTATGGTTTGGTCTCGCCCAGCAGGTCTCCGTTGGCGCCGCGGGCATCCATCATGTGGTTGCCTATGCGGTCTTTCTTGAGATGTGTGAACACCTCTTTCAGGGCCTTCTGGCCGATGCGGCGGATGCCCCGCGCGGTGAGGTCCATCTTATCGTCGCCGGTCACGTATCCCGACTCTTGGAGCAGCTTCCGCAGGCGGTCCAGTTCGTCGTAGATCTTCCGCGCTTCCTCGCCCAGCAGTTCAGCCAGTTTGTCGGGGTCGATGTCATCCATGTTCCCGGTGCGCATGGCTTCTTGAAGCGACTGTTCCAGCTGGTCCAGTTCCTGCAGGCCGCGCATCATCTCCATGGCCTGCTCCATGGTCAGGCTGTCGTCCCCCAAGAAGGGATATTGACGCCGCAGGTCGTCCATGGGCATCAACTGTTCCATGAGGGAGGCGAACTGGGCCATCTCCCGCTGGGTCTCTGGGTCCAGCGCCTGGGCCAGGGCATCTTCCATCTCGCGGCGGGCTTCGGGCGACATGCTGTCCAGCATGGACTGCGCCTGGGCTAGCTGCTGCTGCATCTGCTCCATCAACTCGTCGAAACTCTGGGGCGGGTTATCCCCAAACATCTTCCCGAACTGTTGCATGAAGCCGTCGAAGTCGGGTTCCTGGCCTGCCAGCTTGTCCTTGATCATCTGATTGAGTTGGCGCATCATCTCGCGGGTAGCGGCCATGTCCTCTTCCGACATGCCCTTGACTTGGTCCATCATCTGCTGGCCCATGTTCTGGGCCATCTGACTTTTCAGAGCGTCCAGCAGGTCTTGGAACTTCTGCTGGGCCTCGGGGTCGATGAAGTCATACTCCAGCAGTTCCTTGATCTGTCCGGCCGGGCTTTCGGGAAGGTCATCCAGCTTCTCACGGTTGTTGTCGGCCCGCTTCTGTAGCAGGTCCAGGAGGCCTTCCATCTGGGCCCGGTCTTCGCCATCTTGGGAATCAGCCTGGGCATCAACCTGTTCACGGGCCTCATCCAAGCGGCGCTTGATGCCGTCGCGCTCGGTCTGAACGATGTCTTCCAGGCGTTCCTTAAGGTCGTCAACGACCGAGTCCATGTTGTGCTGTTGCAGTTGCTGGCGGCGTTGGTTCTTGAGTTGCTCCATCAGTTCCCGGAGTCCGGGCATCTGTTGACCGTCGCGGTCCTGGAGTCCCTGACGCAACATGTCCCGCAGCGCCTGCATTACATCGCCGTGGTTGAGGATGTCTTCGGAGAGAAGGTCCATCAACTGATCGGCGTCAAATTCGAAGATCCGCTGGCTGCCGTCCCATTGGGAGTACCGGTATGTGCGGTAAAGCATCGTGCCTTCCTCAGCT